>Ga0302347_1001812_pt1 | contig 24244 bp, 17 predicted proteins | sample PhyWR1_FD_202178 | JGI IMG/M metagenome (GOLD analysis project Ga0302347, IMG submission 202178) | Leaf surface microbial communities from wheat plants in UC Gill Tract Community Farm, Albany, California, United States - DLSL W.R1 (v2)... | ecosystem: Host-associated > Plants > Phyllosphere >...
GCGCCGTTCATGACCTTCACCTTTGAAGTCTCGGAAGAGTGGAAAACCCGCGTGCCGGAAGTAGTCCATGAAGATGGCACCTCCCGCGCCCAGGTGCTCAAGCGCGAATACAACCCGCGCTATTACGACATGATGAAAGAACTCGAAGTGCTGACCGGCAACGGCGTGTCCCTGAACACCTCGCTCAACCGCCGTGGCGAAGCGATGATCTGTTCGCCCAAGGATGCGCTGGACATGTTCTTCGGCTCCGACCTGCAGTACCTGATCATGGAAGACATCCTCGTGGTCAAGGACGGTGTGGACCCTTATGACGCCGTGGTCTAAATGCTGAACCGCTTCCAGGGTTGGCGTGAGCGAGGCTGGGTGCCTGTCGAGGCCGAGGCTTACGCGCAGGCCTGGCAGCGATTTGGTGGCAGCGTGGCGACCCATCCACGGGTCGTCGAGCGGTTGGCCGGTCTGGCGCAGATTCCGGTGCGTTACCTGGGCTGGGAGCAGCACGGCGAACTCAAGGGCGCTATCGCCACCTGGGGTCGCGACCTGGCGCTGTCCAAGGACGTGCTCAAGCGCCATGGCAAAAAAGGCCTGTTTGACCTGGGCAATGCCGAGATCATCCTGCCGATTGCAACTGATGCACAGTTGCCGGTGCGCCATCGCGGTCGCTACCTGTCGGCCTTGAACGAAGGGCGCGTCAGCACCCTCAAGCCCCAGGCCGAGCAGTTGGCCATGGCGCGTACCCCCGAAGACCTGTCGAAGAAGTTTCGCTACAACCAGCGCCGCGAGCTGCGCTTGCTGGAAGAGGCGGGCGGCAGGGTGCGGGCGGTGAATGAGTTTTCCAGCGCCGAGCTGGCGGCCATGTATTGCGACCTGTTCCAGCGCCGATGGGGCTTTGCCGCCACTGGCGCCGAGCGCCTGGCTGAAGTGCTGGAACTGCTCCAAGAGTTTCTGGTGGGCTCCGTGCTGTTTCTCAACGAGGCGCCGATTGCCGTGCAACTGGTGTACCGCGTCGAGGCGCCCGAATGGGTCAGCGTCGAGTACGTCAACGGCGGTGTCGACCCCGAAACCCGTGCGTTCAGCCCAGGCAGCGTGTTGAGTTTTCTCAACACTCAAAGCGCCTGGGAGCAGGCTCGCTCGCTCGACAAGCCGCTGCGTTTTTCTTTCGGGCGTGCCGACCGCGAATATAAAGAGCGCTGGTGCAACCCGGTGCCGGTGTTCAGCCTATGAGCCGCAAACAGCAACTGCTCAAACGCCATCGGCGCAACAAACGCATCGCGTTGATGGTGGGCTTGCTGCTGTTGATCGCGGTGGGTGTGCTGGTGGCGTGGTGGCTGCCGCTGATCTTCGCAGTGCTGCTGTGGGTGGCCCACGAAGCCTGGTTTGCCGACCATCTGTTCTACTCACCCAAGGATGACTACCAATACCGCTTCGCCCCACATAGCCGGCACGGCGACCTGCGCCTGGAGGCCGGGCGCTTGCTGTCGGACACGCCGCTGGTGCTGGCGGGCGATGAAACCCTGATCGTCCAGGTGCAGTTGCAAAGCAGCTGGCTCGCACGTTTGTTCGACCCTGCGGTTGATGTGTCGGGTGACCGCCAGGCCTTCGAACGCGGCGTGGCCGGTACCCGTTACCTCAACCTCACCGGTGTGGCGGCGGCCCTGGCGGCGGGTGAAGTGCGCATGCGCGGGCGATTCTGTCGCATCGTCGGCCAGCCGACGCTTTGGGTATTCCGCCAGCCGGACCCGGCGCGTCAGCGCGTGATGGTGATCGCCCCCCATGCCGACGATGCCGAGCTGGCGGCGTTCGGCCTGTATGCCCAGGCCGATGAAAGCTGGATCGTGACCCTTACCGCCGGTGAAATCGAAGCCGAACATTATCAACAGATGGGCCTGCCGCAGGCCGACGCCGCGCGTCTGAAGGGGCGCCTGCGCGCCTGGGACAGCATCGCCGTGCCGCGCTGGGCGGGCGTGCCCGAGGCGCAGTGCGTGCAACTGGGTTACTTCTGCCTGCAACTGCCGGCCATGCAGGCCGCGCCGGATCAGCCCCAGGCTTCGCGCGAGGCGCAATGCGCCGATACGCGGCTGTTTCGCACGTTCAACGGGCTTGCGTTGCCCAGCGATGTGGACGGCGTGCCGACCTGGCACAATCTGATCGCCGACCTGCGCGCGCTGCTGCTCAAGGCGCGTCCCGAGGTGATCGTGTTGCCGACGCCGGCGCTCGACCCGCACCCGGATCACATCTGCGCTCACGACGCCGTCATCGAAGCCTTGCAGGGGCTTGAGTGGCAGCCGAGCACATTGCTCGGCTACGCCAACCATTTGCACGATAACGACCGCTGGCCCATGGGCGATTCGGGCGCGGGTGTGGCGTTGCCGCCGCAGTTCGATGCCGAGCGGTTGCTGCAGCCGTATTCCCGGGTGCTCAGCCACGGCCAGCAGGTGGACAAGGCCATGGCGCTGAGCATGATGCATGACCTGCAACCTCGCGCGCCGTTCAAGCGCCGTGTCCGTCGCCTGTTGCAGCAACTGCTTGCGGGCCGTGGTCCATCGCCCTACGGCGAGAACGAGTTTTTCCGCAAGGCCGTGCGCCGTCACGAACTGCTTTGGGTGCTGAAGCAGGACTGAAATTGACTTTATCGTCGGGCGGCTTGCAGCGGCCCGATTGCCCCATGGAGTGTTATGAAGCCTCGTTTCAAGGTTTTGCAATTACAGCCGGACTACAACGTCAAACTCAACGATTTTGCCGACCTCGGTGAGCAGATCGTCAAGTCGTTGCCGCCTGAGCGTTTCGAGGTGACCTCGGCATTCCTCAGTGGGCATCCGCAGCCGGGCCAGCCGTTGAGCGTGGCCGACCATTCCAAGTATTTCCAGTTTCCCGAGAAAGCGCTGAAGGGCATTCGCCTGGGCGCCATGTGGGCAATCTACAAGTATTGCCGTGAGCAGCAGTTCGACGTGGTCATCTGTAACCGCTTCAAGTCGGTGAACATGATGCTGTCGCTCAACCGCTGGTTGAAGATCCCGTTGTGCATCGGCATTTCCCATGGTTTTGGCGAGTATGAGCGCGCTTATCGCCGGCGCCAGACGCGCCGGCTGGTGAGCCCGGCGTGGCGGTTTGTCGGGGTGTCGGCGGCCGTGCGTGATTACCTGGTGGGCCTGGGCTGTGGTTTTACCCGCGAGAACACCACCTTTGTCACCAATGCCATCGACATTCCCCAGGCCGAAGCCCTGCAGTTGCCGCGCGAGCAGGCGCGCCAGGCGCTCGGGCTGGCGGCTGACGCGCGGATCATCGGTGCGTTGGGGCGCTTGGTGCCGATCAAGGGCCACACGCACCTGTTGCAGGCGTTCGCGCGGCTCAAGGACAAGTACCCCCACGCGCAGCTTGGCATCATTGGCTCCGGGCGGGCGGAAGCTGACCTGCGCGCCGACATCGAGCGCCTTGGGCTTACCGGCCGCGCGCACCTGCTGGGCTTTCGCGAGGATGGTCTGCAGTACGTGCGCGCCTTCGATATCTGGACCATGCCGTCGCTGCAGGAGGGCCTCGGCCTGGCGCTGCTCGAAGGCATGAGCGGGCACCTGCCGGTGATTGCCTCCAACGTCCCGGCCATGCTGCCGCTGGTGGAAGGGGCGGGTGGCCTGTCCCACGAGCCGGGCAACGTCGAACAACTCAGCGCGGCCCTGGACACTTACCTGGCCATGAGTGACGAACAGCTGCGCGCCAAGGGCGAGCAGGTGTTTCGCTACCTCGAAGAGCACCACGCCCTGGCAGAATTCCAGCAGAAGTACCTGGACCTCATCGACACCGGTTTGAAACAAGTAGGTAGAGCATGACAACGCAACAACCCCTGGTCTCGGTGATTATCGCGTCCTACAACCACGGCCGGTACATCGAGCAGAGCATCCTCAGCGTGCTCGGCCAGACGTACCCGAATATCGAACTGCTGGTGGTGGACGACGGCTCCAAGGATGACAGCGTCGAGCGCATCCGCCGTCTGCAGGCCGAGCATGGCTTTGACTTCCAGGTGCAGCAGAACCAGGGCCTTACCGCCACCCTCAACGGGGCGATTGCGCGGGCCAAGGGCAGCCTGATCGCACCGTTCGGCTCCGACGACATCATGCTGGCGGACCGTATCGCCACTCAGGTGGCGTATATGGAAGACAAACCCAAGGTGGGTATCTGCGCCGGCAATATCGAGCTGATCGATGGCGACGGCAACCTGCACCCGGAGAAAAAACAGCGCCGCGACGTACCGTTTCGCAGTCTGGATTTCGATGACATGTTCATGGACCGCAAGCCGTTCCCGCCGGCGCCGACCATGCTGATTCGTCGGCACGTGCTGGAGGAGGTCGGTGGCTTCGATCCGCTGATCCCCCTGGAAGACCTGCTGATCCAGCTGAAAGTCACCGCAGCGGGCTACACCATCGACGCCCTTGGGGTGGTGATGGCGCAGTACCGCCAGCATGCGAGCAACACCTACAAGAACCACCGCTACATGATCCAGAACATTCTCAAGACCTATGCCCACTTCAGCCATCACCCGGCCTATGACGCGGTGCGCTACAACTTCCTGAACTCGATGTTCCTCAAGACCGCAGACCGCGACCGACCACTGGCGCGGGAAATTCTCAAGCAGATCCCGTTGAAGTTCTGGGGCCGCAAGACCTTGCGTGGCCTGGTGCGGCTTTACCTGACGCCGCTGCGCGCCGCCTAGGCGCCGGGCGTGGCCAGCACGTGCGCGCGGATCTTCGCCGTGGCGCCGGCGCTGGCAACGGTCGCGTAACCTTTGGTCAACTGTTCGAAGTGGGTGTCGAACAGCCAGTTGCGATCCTGCGGGTAGCGCTGCATATGACGCAGGTTGCGCTGGCGCAGGGCGTTACGCAGGGGTGACGGGAAGAGGCGCAAGTCGGCGATGTCGATCAGGCCGAACTCACCGTCGTCCATCAGCAGAACGTTACCCAGGTGCAGCGAGCGGAAGTACACGCCGCGCTCATGCAGCTGCGCCATGAATTGGCCAAAGCGCTCGATCAGCGACTCGCGCAGGCTGCTGTCCAGGCTTTGCAGGGCCTGGCGCAGGGTCAGGCCGGGCAGTGGCGAATAGGTGACGGCGCTGCTGCCATCGGCGAGGGCGTAGATCGCAAGTATCTGCGGCGTGGGAATGCCCAGGCTGCGCAGCTGTTCAGCGTTGCTGGCGAACCGCTCGGAGTAGGGATTGAAGCTGCCCGAGGTGTACCAGCGACGGGCGCGGAACACCTTGAGGAAGCGTCCATCGACCAGGCGCAGGACCTTCGGGCCCAGGCCATCGGCTTCGATCACCTGGGCATCGCTGCACAGCTGTTCAAAAGCGGCGGGCTTGAGGCTTTGCACGGGCAGGCGCAGCAGGCTGTGACGACGCTGAGCAATGCTCAAACCGGCGATCAGCGCCAGCGGAATCCACAACAGGAACCAGTGCTCCTTGGGCCGCGACAGGATGCCGCCGCCTTCGGTCAGGCCGGCGCCGATGCCGTAGGCGAGCAGGGAGGAAGCGAGGATGAACAGCGGTTGCGCACGCTCCTTGAAGCTTTTGTACAGGCCCCAGCCAAGCATGAATAGCCACGGGATGAAGCCAATGATGCCGACGTAATACAGCACGCCAAGGGCGAAGCTGTGGGGCTCGCGCAGCACGTAGCCGTCGGCCAGGGTCAGGTACAGCTCCGAATCGTAGCTGTGGCCGATCCACGGGTGGTCTGCAATCCGCTCCAGCGACATGCTCCACAGTTCGAAACGAAATGAGCTGCCGCGTTGGGTGATCAGTTCCGGGTACATCAGCAGCAGGCTGGCGGCGCTCACCACAAGGGCCGCGATCAACACGGCCGAGCGACGGTTGCGGCTGACAAAACTCATCCACAGGATGGCCAGGGTCATGGCAACCAGAGGTGTACGCGAACCGGTCGCCAGCACCGCCGCAGTCATCACCGCCAGGGCCGGCACGCTGAACCACAGCACATGCAGGCGCCGGGTGGTCATGCACACGTACAGCCAATACACGCAGAAAAAGCCGAAGATGTGGGAGCTGAGCAGCGGGTTATCCAGGGCGCCACGGCCGCCGATCATGCGCATGCCCGGTTGAAAGCCTTTGACGAACGCCACCAGGTTGAACACGCACACCACCATCGCGATCACGGCGGCGGCAAAGAAGATGGGCTTGAACAGGTCGTTGCGATAATGCAGCAGCAGCCCGCAGCCGCCGAACAGCATGAAGGTGTTCAGCGGGCGTTTGAACAGGTCGGTATCGATGCTGGGCTCGGGACTCCACAGCAGGCTGGTCAGGGCCCAAGCGGCAAACACCAGAAACGCGATCGCCAGCGGTTCGCGCAGCAGTTCGCGGAACTCCCGGGGGCGCTGGAACAGCATGACCAGGCTGGGCACCGCGAACAGGATGTAGACGATTCGATGCAGCACATTACGATTGGAGACAAAGAACAGCGCACTCAGTAGCAGCAATAAGCCAATGGGCAAAATCCACATGACCAGAAAGTCGAAAACGCGATTTGAACCATAGTTGAGACGCTTGGAGTGCATACGCAAAAGCCATTCCAGAGAAAGAAAGCCGACCATCGTAAAGCAGGCGTTATCGGATGTCGTCGGTAGCAGGCGCGGGGCGCGCGGGTCATGCCGGGTGCAAGTACAACAGAGAAGCTGTGCTAAAGTCAGCCTCCTTTTTCAAAACGCCGCGTGTTATGACCGATTCCAGTCCGAGCGCAAGCCCTTCGAGCTTGAAAATATACTTCCGTCTACTCAGCTACGTCAGGCCCTACGCGGGACTGTTTGCACTGAGTATTCTCGGATTTCTGATTTTCGCGTCGACCCAGCCGATGCTGGGGTACATCCTCAAGTACTTCGTCGACGGCCTGTCCAACCCCGAAGCAGTGCTGTTCCCCAGCGTACCGTTCCTGCGCGACCTGCAGTTGCTGCAGGCCGTGCCGCTGCTGATCATCCTGATCGCGGCGTGGCAGGGCCTGGGTTCGTTCCTGGGCAACTACCTGCTGGCCAAGGTGTCCCTGGGCCTGGTCCATGACCTGCGGGTACAGCTGTTCAACAACCTGCTGACCCTGCCCAACCGTTATTTCGACAATCACAACTCAGGGCACCTGATTTCCCGCATCACCTTCAACGTGACCATGGTCACGGGGGCTGCCACCGATGCGATCAAGGTGGTGATCCGCGAAGGCATGACGGTGATTTTCCTGTTTGCCTCGCTGCTCTACATGAACTGGCGCCTGACGCTGGTGATGATCGCCATCCTGCCGCTGATCGCGGTGATGGTGAGCACGGCCAGCAAGAAATTTCGCAAGCAGAGCAAGAAGATCCAGGTGGCCATGGGCGACGTCACCCACGTGGCCTCGGAAACCATCCAGGGCTACCGTGTGGTGCGCAGCTTCGGCGGCGAAGTCTACGAGGAGAAGCGCTTCCTCAAGGCCAGCCAGAGCAACACCGACAAGCAGTTGCGCATGACCCGCACCGGCGCCATCTACACCCCGGCCCTGCAACTGGTGATCTACACCGCCATGGCCGTGTTGATGTTCCTCGTGCTGTACCTGCGTGGTGATGCATCGGCGGGCGACATGGTGGCCTACATCACCCTGGCCGGCCTGTTGCCCAAGCCGATTCGCCAACTGTCGGAAGTCAGCTCCACCATCCAGAAGGGTGTGGCAGGCGCCGAGAGCATTTTCGAGCAGCTGGACGAAGACGTCGAAATCGACCAAGGCTCCATTGAGCGTGACAAGGTCAGCGGTCGTCTGGAAGTGCGCAACCTGAACTTCACCTACCCCGGCACCGAACGCCATGTGCTCAAGGACATCAGCTTTACCGCCGAGCCTGGGCAGATGATTGCCCTGGTCGGCCGTTCGGGCAGCGGCAAATCCACATTGGCCAGCCTGATCCCGCGTTTCTATCACCACGAAAGCGGCGAGATCCTGCTCGATGGCGTGGAGATCGAAGACTACAAGCTGCTCAACCTGCGCAAGCACATCGCGCAGGTCACCCAGCATGTGACCCTGTTCAGCGACACCGTGACCAACAATATTGCCTATGGCGACCTGGCCGGCGCGCCACGGGCAGATGTCGAGGCAGCCGCTGCGGATGCCAATGCCAAAGACTTCATCGACCAGTTGCCCAAGGGCTTCGACACCCAGGTCGGCGAAAACGGCGTGCTGCTGTCCGGTGGCCAACGCCAGCGCCTGGCGATTGCCCGGGCGCTGCTGAAAAATTCGCCGCTGCTGATTCTCGATGAGGCCACCTCGGCCCTCGACACGGAATCCGAGCGCCACATCCAGGCGGCGCTGGACAAGGTCATGCAAGGCCGCACCACCCTGGTGATCGCGCACCGCCTGTCCACCATCGAGAAGGCCGATCTGATCCTGGTGATGGACGACGGCCGCATTGTCGAGCGTGGCACTCACGGCGAGCTGCTCGTGCAGAACGGCTACTATGCCCGCCTGCATGCCATGGGCCTGGATGCGCCAGTGTCGGCCGACATCACCTGACTCGACGGGGGCACACAGGGCTACTGTGTAAGGCGTGTTTTGCTTGCGGGTGAATTCACTGCCGCACAAGCAGCCTGTAACCCTGTGCTAATATCGCGCCCCTGTTCATTTTGTAGTGGGTTGCTCCATGAAGTTGTCCATGCCGCGATTCGATCAAGCCCCTGTCTTGGTGGTCGGCGATGTCATGCTCGACCGTTACTGGCATGGCGGAACCTCACGGATTTCCCCTGAGGCGCCGGTGCCGGTGGTCAAGGTCGAGCAAATCGAAGACCGTCCGGGCGGCGCTGCCAACGTTGCCCTCAATATTGCCGCCCTCGGCGCCCCGGCCTCCCTTGTAGGCGTGACCGGCGACGACGAAGCCGCCGACAGCCTGGCCAACAGCCTGCGCGGTGCCGGGGTGCGTGCGGTGTTCCAGCGCATTGCCCATCAGCCGACCACCGTCAAACTGCGCGTGATGAGCCGTCATCAGCAATTGCTGCGTATCGATTTCGAAGAACCCTTCGCCACCGACGCCCTGGCCCTCAGCGGTCAGGTCGAGGCGCTGCTCGAGGGCATCAAGGTGCTGGTGCTCTCCGACTACGGCAAAGGCGCGTTGCAGAACCACCAGATGCTGATACAGGCCGCCAAGGCCAGGGGCATCCCGGTATTGGCCGATCCCAAGGGCAAGGACTTCTCGATCTATCGGGGGGCCAGCCTGATCACGCCGAACCTGAGCGAGTTCGAAGCCATTGTTGGCGGATGCGTCGATGAACACGACCTGGTGACCAAGGGCGCGGCGCTGATGGCCGACCTCGACCTGGGGGCCTTGTTGGTGACTCGTGGCGAGCACGGCATGACCCTGCTGCGCCCCCACCATCCGGCCATGCACTTGCCCGCGCGAGCCCGTGAAGTGTTCGACGTCACCGGCGCAGGCGACACGGTGATTTCCACCCTGGCGGCGTCCATTGCCGCCGGCGAAGAACTGCCCCACGCGGTGGCCCTGGCCAACCTGGCGGCCGGCATCGTGGTCGGCAAACTGGGTACGGCGGCGATCAGCGCACCTGAGCTGCGCCGCGCCATCCAGCGCTCCGAAGGCTCCGAGCGCGGCGTGCTGACCATCGAGCAATTGCTGCTGGCCATCGATGACGCGCGCGCGCACAACGAAAGCATCGTGTTCACCAACGGCTGTTTCGACATCCTGCACGCCGGTCACGTGACCTACCTTGAGCAGGCGCGCGCCCAGGGCGACCGTCTGATTGTTGCGGTGAACGACGATGCCTCTGTCAGCCGTCTCAAAGGCCCGGGCCGGCCGATCAATAGCGTCGACCGGCGCATGGCCGTGCTGGCCGGCCTGGGTGCGGTGGACTGGGTGATCAGCTTCTCGGAAGGCACCCCGGAAAACCTGTTGGCCCAGGTCAAGCCGGATGTGCTGGTCAAGGGCGGCGACTATTCGGTCGATCAGGTCGTGGGTGCCGATATCGTCAGTGCCTATGGCGGCAAGGTCAAAGTGCTGGGCCTGGTCGAGAACAGCTCGACCACCGCTATCGTCGAGAAGATCCGCAGCCATGAGTGACGCTTGCGTATTGATTACCGGTGGCGCGGGTTTTATCGGCTCGCATCTGGTCGACGCGTTGCTCGCCAAGGGCTACGCGGTGCGGGTGCTTGATAATCTGTCCACCGGCAAACGCAGCAACCTGCCGCTGGACAACCCACGGTTGCAACTGCTGGAAGGCGATGTGGCCGACGCCGAGCAGGTCGCCCAGGCCGCCGTTGGCGTAAGCGCTGTGGTGCACCTGGCCGCAGTGGCCTCGGTGCAGGCGTCGGTGGACGACCCGGTGGGCACGCACCAGAGCAATTTTGTCGGCACGCTGAATGTCTGCGAAGCCATGCGCAAGGCCGGGGTGAAGCGCGTGGTGTTTGCCTCCAGCGCGGCGGTGTACGGCAACAACGGCGAGGGTGCTTCGATTGACGAAGAGACCACCAAGGCGCCGCTGACGCCCTATGCCTCGGACAAGCTGGCCGGTGAACATTACTTTGACTTCTACCGCCGCCAGCATGGCCTGGAGCCGGTGATCTTCCGCTTCTTCAACGTGTTCGGGCCGCGCCAGGATCCGTCATCGCCGTACTCCGGGGTGATCAGTATCTTCAGCGAACGCGCGCAAACGGGCGCGCCGATTGCCGTGTTTGGCGATGGCGAGCAAACCCGTGATTTCATGTACGTGGAAGACCTGGTGGATGTGCTGGTGCAGGCCATCGAAGCGCCGCAAGCGCCGTTGGGTGCGATAAACGTGGGATGGAACCGCACCACCACGCTCAAGCAGGTGTTGCAGGCGCTTGAGCAGGTGGTGGGCACGTTGCCGACAGTCACCTATGGCCCCGCGCGCTCCGGGGACATTCGCCATTCTCGAGCGAATAACCAGCGGTTGCTGGCCAGCTTCAAACTGCCCGAACCGACCCCGCTCAAGGTGGGCCTGGAGCGCTTGCTCAACGCCTGACCGCAATCCCTGTGGCCAGCGGGCTTGTTGTGGCGAGCGGGCTTGCCCCGCGTTGGGGTGCGAAGCGCCCCCCCAATCCAGCAAAACGTGGTGTACCTGATACGGCTCAGCGCCTGGTTTTGGGGCTGCTGCGCAGCCCAACGCAGGACAAGCCTGCTCGCCACAGCGTGATGCTCAAAGCAACGAGCGGTGCGACTTTTCATTGCCCCAACACTCGGCACCTCGCTCAGGCTCGGCCAGTGTGTTTGACGGGGCGCCTCAGATCAAAAGCAAAAGCGCGGCGGCCGTAGAGCCGACCGGTATGGGTGAGTGTGAACGCGATCAAATGTGGGAGCGGGCTTGCCCGCGAAGGCGTCGGTCCAGCAACCATTGAGGTCGACTGACCCACCGCTTCCGCGGGCAAGTCGCAGCGCCACAGAGGCTTCAGTTTGCTGGGCGAGTGCGCCAAGTCGGAGAACTGGCGGGGGCTCTCATCTTATTTTTTCTTTGGCACCATCTTGCGCAGCACTCGTTTGGCCAAGCGCTTGAGTTTGGATTCCTTTTCCGGCTCTGCCAGACCTTGCTGGCGCAGCCAGTCCTTCCAGCGAATCCGCTCGTCGCGTACCAGCCAGCCGTCCTGTTGGGCGAAGCTTTCCGCCAGGTACAGGCCCCGAGTGCTGGCCGGGGACAACTGGTCTTTTTTCAAGGTGTAGAGCTCGGCCAACGGCTGGCCGTCCTTGAGCGGCATCAGGTACAGGTCCGGGCGTTGACGGTCCAGGCGCGCGACCAGTTGATCGCCTTCCAGGCGCTCGTCCACATGGAACAGGCTCAGGGACTTGGCCTCCTTGGGCACTTCCAGGCGCAGGTCGTAGATCAATTGCAGCGAGGCCGTGGGCAAGTGCACATAGGCCCGTGGGCGCTCGATCAGCTGCATGGTCGCGCAGCGCACCGGGCGGGCCGCGCCGGACAGCGGGCTCAAGCGGAACGGCAGCGCTTCGCGATAGTGCAGGGCGGCGGAGTAGGGCGCCGGCAGCCAGGTGTCGTTGAAGCGTCCGCCGAGCCAGCCCTCCGGTGTTTCCAGCAGGCATTCCTCGGCGATTTCCTGGATGGCGGTGTGCAGCGGCAGGTTCAGCTCATGGGCGGGCACGTAACCTGAGATGAGCTTGAGTACCACATCGCCACGGTCCTGGCGCCGCTGGCGCACCAGCACCCAATAGTCCCTGTTTTGCCAGTGCAGCGTCAGGCGCACCGACACGCCCAGGTTGGCCAGCTCCAGAGCGAAGCGCTCGGGGTCGGCCACCTCTACCGGCTTGCGCCGTTGCAGGGTCTGCGCAAAGTTGAGCGGCATGCCGACGCTCTGGTAGCTCAGGCCTTCGGGGCTGGCTTCGACGTGCAGCGGCAGAGTCTTGAAATTACTCGGGTTTTTTCTTATGAGCGTTCGCGGCATGTCGGCTCCTTCTTGCGACAGGGTCGGCCGCGTCGGCGGCATCAGAGTTGACGAATGACCTGGGCAGCGGTCGCCACGTTATGGGCCAGGTGCAGCGGATTAATGGTCCCGACAATAGCACTGGCGACGCCCGTTTGCGCAAACAACAACATGAAACTGGCACGAATTGGATCCATTCCAGGTGCAAGGCACGCATGCCCGCTGGCCAAGGCTTTTTTCACCAGAATGCCCTTGCCGTGGGTCGCTGCATAATCAATGACGGCTTTCTCGGATTGTTCGTTCAGGTTGTAAGTGACCATCGCGCAATCCCCCTGTTCCAGGGACTTGATGGCCCCTTCGACGGTTTTGCCGGAGAAACCGAAACCGCGAATCTTGCCCTCTTTTTTCAGCGCGGCCAGGGTCTCATAGACTTCGCCGTCGTTGAGGATGTGCAGGTCATTGCCGTCAGAATGCACCAGCACCAGGTCGATAAAATCCGTTTCAAGGCGTTTCAGGCTGCGTTCGATGGAAAGGCGTGTGTGGGCGGCGCTGAAGTCGTGGCGGGAGGCGCCGTTCTCGAATTCTTCGCCGACCTTGCTGACAATCACCCAGTCCTTGCGCTGATCACGCAGCAGAGGCCCCAGGCGCTCCTCGCTCAAGCCATAGGCTGGCGCAGTGTCGATCAGGTTGATGCCCAGCTGGCGCGCCTGGCGCAACAACATGCGCGCCTCTTCGTCATTGGGAATCTGGAAGCCGTGGGGGTACTTCACGCCCTGGTCGCGGCCGAGTTTGACGGTGCCCAGGCCGAGCGGCGAGACCAGCAGGCCGGTGCTGCCGAGGGGGCGGTGCAGGTCGTGCAGGGTTGGCAGGCTCATGGCAACAGTTGCTCCCAGGCGGGTACGCCGATGGCAGGTTTTGGCAGGGCGGGCAGCCGCTCGCCGGCGGTGGGGCGGATACCGTCACGTTCGAGGCTGTTGATGACGCGATCAGCGAAGTCAGGCGCCAGCGCCAGTTTGGTCGGCCAGCCCACCAGCAGGCGCCCCTCTTCGGCGAGGAAAGCGTTGTCGGGGCGCACCAGGCCGGATTGCAGTGGCTCGGCACGGTCGACGCGCAGGGTGGCCCACCGGGTCTGGCTCATGTCGATCCACGGCAGCAGTTGCGAAAGCTCTTTTTGCGCCGTGGCGATCTGTTCCTGTGGGGTGCGTGTCACGCCGTCGGCCTCGGCGATATCGCCGCCCATGTACCACACCCAATTGCCGTCGGCGGCCGGGTGGGTGGTGATGGTGATGCGCGGCTTGGTGCCGCCGCCCAGGCAGTGGGCGTACAGCGGTTTAAGGCCGGGGCCTTTGGCGATGATCATGTGCAGCGGGCGTTTTTGCATGGCCGGTGCGCTCAGGCCCAGGGCCTTGAGCAGCTCGGCGGTGCCGCCGCCAGCGCTCAGCACGATGCGCTGGGCGCGGATGCGGCGGCCATCCACCGTCAGGCCCACCAGCGCATTGCCTTCCAGCAGCGGCTCAACGCGTTGCCCGGCAAGCAGACCGTCACCGGCCAGTTGCGCCAGACGTTCGATCAGGCTGGGCACGTCGACGACCAGTTCCGCCAGGCGATAGACCTTGCCCTTGAAGCGGCGGTCCTGCAGGGCCGGTGGCAACGCGTCGCCCTTGACCTGATCGACCCGGCCGCGCACGGCCTTGCTGGCGAAAAAGCTGGTGAGGTTACCGGCCAGTGTGCCGGGGGACCACAGGTAGTGAGCCTCGGACAGCAGGCGCACGCCTGACAAATCCAGCTCGCCGCTGCCGGCCAGGGCTTCGCGCCAGCGGCGCGGCATGTCGGCAATTGCCTCGGAGGCGCCGGTCAGCGCGCCGTGCAATGCGTATTTCGCACCGCCATGAATGATCCCCTGGGATTTCACACTCTGCCCGCCGCCCAGGGTGGCGCTTTCCACCACCACCGTGGAAAAGCCCTGGCGGCGCAGACGCGCATTCAGCCAGAGGCCGGCAACCCCGGCGCCGACAATCAGGACGTCGGTGGAAATATCGGATGGCATGGGCGACCTCAGTGTTCAAGACAAGGGGCGCAGTATACAGGCTGTTGCGTGGCGGTCAGTGCCCGGCGGTTTTCGAGAACAGCTGGATCACCACCACGCCCAGCACAATCAAGCCCATCCCCAGCATCGCCGGCACATCGAGCTTCTGCCCGTAGATAAACAACGCGGCGATGCTCACCATCACAATGCCCATTCCGGCCCACACGGCATACGCCACGCCCACCGGCACCGTGCGCACCACCAGGGTGAGCATCCAGAACGCCACGCCATACCCCACGATCACCAGCAGCAGCGGGATCGGCGTACTCCAGCCCTTGATGGCTTTCATGGACACGGTGGCGATCACTTCCGAGCAGATGGCGATAGCCAGGTAGTAATAGGCGGGATTCATGGGGCAGTCCTCGGCGTGCGGCGTTATCAGGATGGGCATTCTATAGGCTGACTATTGAAAAAGCCGATAAACTCCGCCGCCATGAATAGAACTCTCTACAGCTGTCTGTTTTACCTGGCGCTGCCGTTGGTGGCTTTACGTCTGTGGCTGCGTGCACGCAAGGCACCGGCCTATGCACAGCGCGTGGGCGAGCGGTTTTCCCTCGGCTTGCCGGCGATGCAGCCCGGCGGGATCTGGGTGCATGCCGTGTCGGTGGGCGAAAGCATTGCCGCAGCGCCCATGGTTCGTGGGCTGCTGGAGCGTTATCCGCAGTTGCCGATCACAGTCACCTGCATGACGCCGACCGGTTCCGAGCGTATCCAGGCGCTGTTTGCCAATGAGCCGCGCATCCAGCATTGCTACCTGCCCTATGACGTGCCGTGCGCGGCAAAGCGCTTTCTTGATCGCGTGCAGCCCAGGCTCGCTGTCATCATGGAAACCGAATTGTGGCCCAACCATATCCACGCCTGCGCCCGGCGCGGCATTCCGGTGGCGTTGGCCAATGCGCGACTGTCGGCGCGTTCGGCCAGGGGCTACGCCCGGTTTGCCAGACTCACCGCGCCGATGCTGGCCGAGATGAGCCTGTTGGCCGTGCAGACGCACACCGAAGCCGAACGCTTCCGACGCCTGGGCGCGCGAGCGGATACGGTGCAGGTCACCGGCTCGATCAAGTTCGACCTGAGCATCGACCCGCAATTGCCGGCACGCGCTGCGGCCCTGCGTGAACAATGGGGCGCCACGCAGCGCCCGGTATGGATCGCCGCCAGCACCCACGAAGGCGAGGATGCGGTGGTACTCGCGGCTCATCGTCAGTTGCTCGAGAGCTATCCCAATGCGCTGCTGATTCTGGTGCCGCGCCATCAGGAACGCTTTGGCCCGATGTTCGAGCTGTGCGAGCAGCAGGGTTTTGCCACGGTGCGCCGGTCCAGCGACGAGCCCGTCACGGCGCAAACCGCCGTGTTGCTCGGCGATACCATGGGCGAGCTGCTGTTTCTCTATGCATTGGCCGACAGCGCTTTTGTCGGCGGCAGCCTGGTAGCGACCGGCGGGCATAATCCGCTTGAACCGGCGGCGTTGGGGTTGCCGGTGATCATGGGACCGCACCTGTTCAACTTTCTGGAGATCAGCGCGATGATGCGCGAGGCCGGGGCGTTGCGTGAGGTGGATGATGCAGAGGGGCTGGCTGAGGCTGTGCGGCAGTTGTTCGAGTTGCCGCAGGATGCCCGCCGCATGGCGCAGGCGGGCCTCAAGGTGATGCAGGCCAACCAGGGCGCGTTGCAGCGTTTGCTGGATGGCCTTGGCCGGCTGATCAACTGACACAGCACCGATAAAACTGTGGGAGGGTTGTCAGGACCCGGGGCGGGCCTTGAGCTGTTCGGCGGCGGCTTTGGCCAGGTCCGGTGGCAGGAAGTCGCGATCCGGGTTGTAGTCGGCCTTGAGGTAACGGGTCAGGTCCTGAAGGTCACCTGGGTTCAAGGTGCCGGCTGCCTGCTTCAATCGCAGATTGTCGAGAATGTAGTCATAGCGGCTGTTGTTGTAGTTGCGCACCGACGCATAGAGCTGGCGCTGCGAGTCCAGCACGTCGACGATATTGCGCGTCCCCACCTGGTAACCGATTTCCGTGGCTTCCACCGCGCTCTGGTTGGAGATGATCGACTGGCGGCGCGCCTGCACCTGCTCCACATCGGTGTTCACCGCGCGGTGCAGGTTGCGGGTGTTTTCCACCACCTGGCGGCGCAGGCCTTCGCGCTGTTGTTCGGACTGGTCCAGGCGCGAGTAGGACTCGCGTACCTGCGAACTGGTAAGGCCGCCGCTGTAGAGCGGGATATTCAGGCGCAGGCCGACGGTACGCTGGGACACGTCGCCGCCGTAAGGAATAGGCAATTGGTTCGGATTGCTGAAGCCCAGCGCGTCGTTGTCACCTTTTTCGTACTGCGCCACCGCATCGAGCGTGGGCAAGTGGCCGGCCTTGCGCTGGCGCAGGGTTTCTTCGGCGGCGGTGACGGCGTAGTTGCTGGCCAGCAGGTTGAGGTTCTGACGGCCGGCGGTTTCGACCCAGGCCTTGGCGTCGTTTGGCGCTGGCGGCAACACCGGCAGGCTGTGGACGATGCCCTGGATGGCGTTGTACTGGCGGTTGGTGAGGGTGATCAGCGCCTCGAAGGCATCGTCCACCTGGCGCTGGGCGAGGATGCGGTTGGCGCGCGCGGTGTCGTAGCTGGCCTGGGATTGCAACACGTCGGTCTTGTCCGACAGGCCCACGTCGAAGCGCTCGTTGGACTGGTCCAACTGACGCTTGAAGGCATTTTCTTCGGCCTTGGTCGAGGCCAGGTTGTCCTGGGCGCGCAGCACCGCGAAGTAGCTTTCGGCGCTTTGCAGAATCAGGTTCTGCTCGGTTGCCGAGAGTTGCAGCGAGGCCTGCTCGTTGACCGCATGGGCGGCCTGCAGCTGGAACCAGCGGTCTGCGCGAAACAGTGGCTGGCTCAACGTCGCGCGCCAGGAGTGGGCATCACGGTTGGCGGTGGCCGCTGGCTGGTCGATCTGGGTGCGCACATTGTTGCTGTCGGCGCCGGCCGAGAGGTTGGGCAGCAAGCCGGCGCGGGCCTGGGGCACCACTTCCTTTTGCGCGCCATATTGAGCGCGAGCGGCGGCCAGGTCGGCGTTGTTGTTCATCGCCTCCTGGTAGACGCTGACCAGATCGGTATTGACGGACAAGGGCGCTTCAGCTGCCCAGACCAGTCCGTTGGTCGCACAAGACACGGCAAGGGCCAGTGAGAGTTTGCGCAGCATGAGGCGATCCCTGAATTAATATTACGCTGATAATTAATCGCCCAAGGCTACGGTGGCGCTTTTAGAGCGTCAAGCCTTGAGGCCGCTCTGGAGTGTAGTGGCGCGACCTCGGCACAACAATCCTGCAATTACGCCATTCATCACGCTTGATCCACCGTTATTGGCAATTTGCCCACGCCATGGTCTAGACTGGCCACGTTCTTGTCGGGGTGCCTTGTTGGAAGGCTGAGATCGGTAAATACCGGATCCCGTTGAACCTGATCAGGTTAACGCCTGCGTAGGGAACAAGATTTCTCGTCACCCGGCGAGTCCTCTTGTGCTTCGTCCGGGATGCTGTTCGACCATCGAACGCCCTCGTGCACAAAGCACAGCACTGCCATCAGTGCGTCCATCCGTCCCAGGTTCGCTCCGACAACAATCCACCGCCTGGATAAGTTGGAGAGCCCGTGATGAGCACCGAACTAAAAAGCCAAAAATCAAAAAATGCCGTGCACCTGAGTGAATCGGCCAAGGTCGACTCCGGCTCCGTGCAGCCGTTTACCCGCTCGCAAAAGATCTACGTGCAGGGCTCGCGCCCCGATATCCGCGTGCCCATGCGCCAGATCAGCCTGGACGTGACGCCCACCGAATTCGGCGGCGAAATCAACGCACCGGTGGTGGTCTACGACACGTCCGGCCCTTACACCGACCCCACTGTCATCATCGATGTGCGCAAAGGCCTGGCCGACGTGCGCTCGCCGTGGATCGAAGAACGTGGCGACACCGAGCGCCTGAGCTGCCTGAGTTCACGCTATGGCCAGGAGCGCCTGGATAACCCGGAGCTTGCCTACCTGCGCTTCGCCCACCTGCAGAACCCGCGCCGCGCCAAGGCCGGCGCCAACGTCAGCCAGATGCACTACGCGCGCAAAGGCATCATCACGCCGGAGATGGAATACGTCGCCATCCGCGAAAACATGAAGCTCGAAGAAGCTCGCGCGGCCGGACTGCTCAAGCAGCAGCACGCCGGGCACAGCTTTGGCGCGAGCATTCCGAAGATCATCACCCCTGAGTTCGTGCGCGAGGAAATCGCCCGCGGCCGCGCGATCATCCCGGCCAACATCAACCACACCGAACTGGAACCGATGATCATCGGCCGTAACTTCCTGGTGAAGATCAACGGCAATATCGGCAACAGCGCCCTCGGCTCGTCCATCGAGGAAGAAGTGGCGAAGATGACCTGGGGCATTCGCTGGGGTTCGGACAACATCATGGACTTGTCCACCGGCAAGCATATTCACGAAACCCGCGAGTGGATCATCCGCAACTCGCCGGTGCCGATCGGCACCGTACCGATCTATCAGGCCCTGGAAAAAGTCGACGGCATGGCCGAGGAGCTGACCTGGGAGCTATTCCGCGACACCCTGATCGAACAGGCCGAGCAGGGCGTCGATTACTTCACCATCCACGCCGGCGTGCTGCTGCGCTATGTGCCGCTGACCGCCAACCGGGTCACCGGCATCGTCAGCCGGGGCGGGGCGATCATGGCCAAGTGGTGCCTGGCGCACCACAAGGAAAACTTCGCCTACACGCACTTCGAAGAAATCTGCGAAATCATGAAGGCCTACGACGTCAGCTTCTCCCTGGGCGACGGCCTGCGCCCGGGCTCGGTGGCCGACGCCAACGACGCCGCGCAATTCGGCGAGTTGGAAACTCTCGGCGAGCTGACCAAAATCGCTTGGAAGCACGACGTGCAAACCATGATCGAAGGCCCCGGCCACGTGCCGATGCAGCTGATCAAGGAGAACATGGACAAACAGCTCGAATGCTGCGACGAGGCACCGTTTTACACCCTGGGCCCGTTGACCACCGACATTGCGCCGGGCTACGACCACATCACGTCCGGCATCGGCGCGGCGATGATCGGCTGGTTCGGCTGCGCCATGCTCTGCTACGTCACGCCCAAGGAACACCTGGGCCTGCCGAACAAGGATGACGTGAAAACCGGGATCATCACTTACAAGATCGCGGCGCACGCGGCGGATTTGGCCAAGGGCCATCCGGGCGCGCAGATTCGCGACAACGCGTTGAGCAAGGCGCGCTTCGAGTTTCGCTGGGAAGACCAGTTCAACCTCGGCCTGGACCCGGACACCGCGCGGGCCTTCCATGACGAGACCTTGCCCAAGGAATCGGCCAAGGTCGCGCACTTCTGCTCGATGTGTGGACCGAAGTTCTGCTCGATGAAGGTGACCCACGAAGTGCGCGAGTACGCGGCCAACCAACGCATTGAAGCGGTGGATGTGGACGTGGCCAAAGGGTTGGCGGAGCAGGCGCAGCGGTTCAAACAGGAAGGCAGTCAGCTGTATAAAAAGGTCTGATTGGGATTGTAGGTGTCTGTACCGGCCTCTTCGCGAGCGAGCCCGCTCCCGCATTTGAAATGCATTCCAAATGTGGGAGCGGGCTCGCGAAAGCAGTCTTTCTAACAACCAGTGCCCCTCAGAGATAACACCCTTGAACATACAACCGAGTACTTACTCCCCGGATAACGCGGTGCCGAGCGACAACCGCGTCTTCGGTGCCCGCGACCTGTTTTCCCTGTGGTTCTCCCTCGGCATCGGCCTGATGGTCCTGCAGACCGGCGCCTTATTGGCGCCTGGCCTGGGCCTGTCGGGCTCATTGTTGGCGATCTTCCTCGGCACACTGGTCGGCGTGTTGCTGCTGGCCGCGGTCGGTGTGATCGGCAGCGACACCGGCCTGTCTGCGATGGCCGCGCTCAAGCTCAGCCTTGGCAGCAGGGGGGCGAGTCTGCCGGCGCTGCTCAATCTGTTGCAGTTGATCGGCTGGGGCTCCTTCGAAATCATCGTGATGCGCGACGCCGCCAGCCTGCTGGGCACGCGGGCATTCAGCGACGGCAGTGTGTTCGCCAACCCGCTGCTGTGGACCCTGTTCTTCGGCGGTCTGGCGACGTTGCTGGCGGTGAGCGGCCCGTTGACCTTCGTGCGCCAGATCCTGCGCAAGTGGGGTATCTGGCTGCTGCTCGGCGCCTGCCTGTGGCTGACCTGGAACCTGTTTGCCAAGGCCGATCTTGCCGCACTCTGGGCTCGGCCTGGTGACGGCTCGCTGCCGTTTGCGGTGGGCTTTGATATCGCCATCGCCATGCCGTTGTCCTGGCTGCCGTTGATTGCCGATTACTCACGCTTCGGCAAACGCGCGAAGAGCGTATTCGGTGGCACGGCGCTGGGGTTCTTTATCGGCAATGTCTGGCTGATGAGCCTGGGCGTGGCCTACACCCTGGCGTTCGCGCCGAGCGGTGAGGTGAATGCCTTGCTGTTGGCGCTGGCCGGGGCGGGTCTTGGCATTCCGCTGCTGCTGATTCTGTTGGACGAGTCGGAAAACGCGTTTGCCGATATTCACTCGGCGGCGGTGTCCAGCGCGATGCTGGTGCGCTTGAAGGTCGAACACCTGGCGCTGGCCATCGGGGTGGTCTGCACCTTGATCGCCTGCGTTGCGCCGTTGGCCCAGTACCAGAACTTCCTGCTGCTGATCGGCTCGGTGTTTGCGCCGCTGTTTGGCGTGGTGCTGGTGGATCATTTCATCCTGCGCCGTCGCGGCCAGGGGGGGGTTGTCGGGCTGCGCTGGCCGGCATTGGTGGCCTGGCTGGGGGGCATCGCCACTTACCACCTGCTGGCGAACCTGTATCCGGACATCGGCGCGACCCTGCCGGCGCTGGTGCTGGCAGGGTCGTTGCAGTTTGTCCTGGCTCGCGCCTTCAGCGGCGCGCAGGCACCAGCTCAGGCTTGAGGATGCCTTCCAGGCGCGAGTAGGGGATCTGCAACTCGACGTGGCCCAAGGCGTACGGCGCGATGGTGCTGGTGGGGTACTTGAGGATCACACCGCCGTAGGTCAGCGCCACGTTCGGGGTTTTCTGGAAGGGATACTTCTTCACGAATTCCGGCTCCAGGCTCAGGCGGGTGCTGATCAGCCAGCTGTTGTGCGCCACCTGGGCAGCTTTCCAGAAGGCCTCTTCCTTGCCGGGCAACAGCATGTCGGTGAGCGAGAGGGCCTTTTGCTGCTGGCGCGAATAGTTGATGAAGGCGCGGCCGGGCTCACCGTGGGTGGCACCCTGGTCCAGGTAGCTGGACAGTTCGATGATCACCAAGCCGTCATGCTGCTCGCGTACCTTGGCCTGCAAGTACATGCTGTTGCGCGGGGCGGCGGTCTTCAGGAACTGCTCGCGATAAGTGTCCAGGCTGGTCGGCAGCGGGTCGCTGGCGTTGGTTTGAGCCATCTCCAGCAGGCGCTGTTCGATCAGCGCGTCCAGCTTGGGCTCCTTGGCGAAATGTACGGTGTCGATATTCACCAGTGGGCAATCGGCGCTGGCGCACCCCGGCTTGCTTTGCTCGCTGGCGTCGCGGGTGGCTTCAAGAGGCGTGCGCCACGCGGGTTGGAACAGGCTCTGGCAGGCGCCGAGGGTCAATGCGATACACGCCACGGAGGCGATTTTCAAGAGCGACATGTATGGTCTTCTTCCGTCGATAAGAGCGAAATTCGTGGAGCTTCGACTACCGGCAAGGCAGTCAGTTCGCCACTAAGCTGATTAGAGTGAGTTTGACGCCAGCCGTCTATCCCGGCAACTGGAAAGGGGCTGCATCCGAGGGCAGGAGCGCGTTAGGATGGCGCCCATTGCGCAGGCTTATCGAGGATGGGACATGACGGATATTGCGAAATCGACGCCGAGCACAATCGAAATCGTTCAGCGCGACAATGCTTATAAAGGCTTCTACAAACTCGACCGCGTGCAACTGCGCCACGAAAAATTCGATGGCGGCATGAGCCGAGTGATCAACCGCGAGGTGTTCGTGCGTCACGACGCAGTCTGCGTGCTGCCCTACGACCCGCAACGCGATGAAGTGGTGTTGATCGAGCAGTTCCGCGTCGGCGCCATGGGGCGCACCGATAACCCGTGGCTGGTGGAAATGGTCGCCGGGCTGATCGACAAGGACGAAGAGCCGGAGGAGGTTGCACACCGCGAAGCCGAGGAGGAAGCTGGGCTGACGTTCTCCGCGCTGTGGCCGATCACCAAATATTTTCCGTCGCCCGGTGGCAGTACCGAATTTGTGCACCTGTTCCTGGGTCGTTGCGACAGCGCGGGGGCCGGCGGCGTCCATGGATTGGAAGAAGAGGCAGAAGATATCCGCGTCACGGTGTGGGCGTTCGAAGATGCCCAGCAAGCCGTGCGCGACGGCAGAATTTCCAACGCAGCCAGCATTATCGCCCTGCAGTGGCTCGCGCTTAACCGCGCGGAAGTGAGGGGGTTATGGCAGTAAAGGCACGGGAACGCTATCGCGTTGACCTGATCGGGCTGCAAGCGGCCTGCGAGGCCAACTATGCGCGGCTGATGCGCCTGCTTCCCGACATGCGCCACGCCCCCGAGGCGCGGCGCATCGGGGTGACCCATGGCGACCAGATGCTCGGCGTGCTGGCCCTGGAAGTCATCGTCAACTGCCCCTACACCACCACCCTGCGGGTGCGCCAGGAGCACAGCCTGCCGTGGCTGCCGGTGCCGCAACTGGAAGTGCAGGTGTATCACGATGCGCGCATGGCCGAAGTGATCAGTGCCGAACATGCGCGGCGTTTTCGCAGCATCTATCCCTACCCTAATGTGTTCATGCACCAGCCCGATGAGAAAGCACAGCTCAATGTGTTCCTCGGCGAATGGTTGAGCCATTGCCTGGCCCTGGGCCATGAGTTCGAAGTGGTGCGCTAGACCGCGCTTGAGCATAATCGACACCCATCTTCATTTACCGTGATTGCCAGGGAGAGCGCCTTGCCCCGCGTACCCACTGTGAACCCTGACGCTGCCTTGCTGGTGCAGTTGTCCGACAGCCATCTGTTTGCCGAGGGCGATGCCACCCTGCTGGGCATGAATACCCGTGACAGCCTGCACCGGGTGGTTGCCCTCGTGCGTGAGCAGCAGCCCTGTGTCGATCTGGTGTTGGCCACGGGAGATTTGTCCCAGGACGGCACGCTGGCGTCGTATCAGCAGTTTCGCGAGATGACCGCGCCGCTTGGCGCACCGACGCGCTGGATTCCCGGAAACCACGATGAACCGCAGGTCATGAGCGTGGCCGCCGTCAACAGCGACCTGCTGGAACCGGTAGTCGATGTCGGCAACTGGCGCATCACTCTGCTCGATTCCGCCGTGCCCGGCTCGGTGCCGGGCTACCTGGAGGACCAGCAACTGCAACTGCTGGCCCAGGCCTTGAGCGAGGCGCCTGATCAATATCATCTGGTGTGTTTTCACCATCATCCGGTGCCCATCGGCTGCGCGTGGATGGAGCCCATTGGTTTGCGCAATCCGGAAGCATTGTTTGCCGTGCTCGATCGCTTTCCCCAGGTCAGGGCGGTGCTGTGGGGGCATGTGCATCAGGAGATCGATCAAGTGCGCAACGGCGTGCGTCTGCTGGCATCGCCGTCCACCTGCATCCAGTTCGCGCCGGGCAGCGAGGATTTTGCGGTCAGCGAGCAGGCGCCGGGCTACCGTTGGCTGCGCCTGCATGCCGACGGGCGGTTGGAGACCGGGGTGGAGCGTGTCCCAGACTTTGCTTTTAC
>Ga0302347_1001813_pt1 | contig 24231 bp, 43 predicted proteins | sample PhyWR1_FD_202178 | JGI IMG/M metagenome (GOLD analysis project Ga0302347, IMG submission 202178) | Leaf surface microbial communities from wheat plants in UC Gill Tract Community Farm, Albany, California, United States - DLSL W.R1 (v2)... | ecosystem: Host-associated > Plants > Phyllosphere >...
AATCTGCACCGACCCAGAAGCCGCCAAGGGCACCACCTGTCGCAGCGCCGATGACAACCCCTGTTGTACTTGGCATTTGGAATCCTATGTTGCAGGCATAAAAAAAGGCCGCTCTATGGCGACCTTGAAGTATTGGAGCAATCAGCGAGATTTGAACTCGCGGCATCCTCCTTGGAAGGGAGGCGCTCTACCATCTGAGCTATGATTGCAGGTGTAGAAGGCCGTAGCATAACAATCACAGGTGAAAGCTGGATTGCCAGTTAAGGCTACGGCTCAGTTTTGTGTGTGGTGGGCCGGTGCTTATCTCCGACTCCATTTCATGGAAGCCAGTATTCACCACATCGAAAAGCAGCCTGTTTCACAACACGAATGCCCGCAAAGAGTCCTGGTCAAGCTGCTTATCTGATGCAATAAAAAAGCCCCGGACTATTCCGAGGCTATTTTCCTAGTCCACCGTAACATCTTCACGGATTTCTAGTGTTAGATTGCATATTAGGCGAAAATTCCGCGCCTTGCAATGGGTTATTTCTATAGACCCTCACTTTAATAGAAATCTATTCTCTTTTTGTCACCTTGCTTAGCATATTTTCAGTTACAGCCTCCTGTTTGTGGCACTCACTGACCAGCAACTCGAAAAACGGCTTAACATGGTCATAGCCTGTTGTTTTTCCGATTGCCGGAGAGGCAATCTGCACAGCAGACAGAACTGTCGAGAACTTTAGGCGCGCATATCCTCTCGATTGGCACCTCGGACAATCCTTCATGACCGGTACGCCCTGCCGTTCCGTCTGCTCTTTATCCAGCACCTTTCCTTTGCCGTGGCACCGGCAGGCGTTGCTGATTACCCGCTTCCCCTTACAGACATGGCAGATGATCCGAACTGTCTCACGCTTTTTGCTGGATACATTGCATGGCAGCATTTCATCAACTCTTTGCACTCCAGAGAAGCCACCGGCTGGGGCCACACCAAAAGCAGACTTCATGCTGAACACATCAGCCTCAATAAACCCCTCCCCTTTGCAGCATTCACACGTCCGGGTGCTGGCCGCGCTGCGTGAGTAATCCTGATATGCGAATGTTGCGAGTATTTGCACAACACTGCGTTTAGTATCTTCATCGAGTTCAGCCACCGCCCGGTAACGACTCGTTTGTGTCATCGCGTAATCGGTAAGGCATTGCAGTGCCTTATCCGGTGCGCTGATACCCATCTTCGCCAGGAACAAATCCAGCCCAAATCCGCTTTTAAGGTCTGCCAGTCCTAACGCTGCCATCCAGTCAGTACCGGTCATTGCGTCGGATGCTGTAGCGCGGGGAGAGTCAGATATCATGGTGCTTTTTGGGAAGAAGTATTTCGGGATTGCTTCGAGGCTCATCGATATTTTCTCCGCTTAGTGTTTCTCTTCTGCTGGACAGGCCAGCTGTTGGCTTTCTTTGGTGGAGGTGGTGATGGGATAACAGGGGTGAAGAGGTGGAGGATTTGGGGCAGCCAGTTCATAGCGCCTTCCTTAACGACTGCTCGTAACTCAGGTACAGGCCACCGAAACTAACCAGCATTTCGCCAGTGATATCCACCTCCTTATCTCCGAACCATCGCTTGAACCACTTAACAGCGAGGTCAATCTCTGAACGAATGTCGTGCTTTGTGTTGAGAGTGATGGGGAAAATAACATCCTGATAAACTGCTGCCGTGTTGCATGGGTAGGTGATGTTGTTCATGCCGCCTGCTCCTGTTGCTTTGTCATCTCACGGATAAGCGCCCTGTAACGCTTTCTGATGCGTTCCAGTTCATCTCTGGTGTATCGGTGAGGTGTATTGTTGTTTTCGAGCGCCTCGACGCGCTGAGGGCCGATTTTGGCTATGAGATTGATGCGGTAGGGGCCGATGTTGCCGGATTGGTGTGTATTGCAAGATGCACATTGGCTGTGGCATCCATCTTCGTTGAACCTTAGCTGTGAAGCCGCTGCCGTTGTCCTGTAATGCCCTGCGTGGTAACTGGTTGCCGTGGTGCTGCCGCAGCTAATACAAACGTCGCCGTCTCTAAGCCTGATGAAGTCATTGAATACCCGCTGAGTGAGGTTTACCCAGTGGCTTAATGGCTTCAGGTCGGACTTGCGCTTGTTCCATGCCTTGCGGTCAGCTTTATCAGACTCGGCTTTCTTCCGGGCTGATTGCAGGCTGGCGTATTTGTAGGCGCAGGATGGGGAGCAGCAGATGTGCAGGGAATTACGGGGGATAAACTTCTCAGGACATACTCGGCACTTCTTCAGTTTCGGCAGCTTCGGCTGTGCCGGTTTAGCCATAAACCCTCCTGGCTTTTAAACGGTCGCTGATGGTTTTATTCAGTGCCCCGCTGTAGTCGAAGGTTTTAACCTGACTCTCAAATAACACCGGCTTGCGCTTCGCCCTGGAGCGCTTAGTCGGCTGTATTGCTGCGTGCTCACACCAGAGAAGTGTTGATGATTTCATCGTAATGCCCTCTTCTGCTGGCGAAGCTCGGTAATGTGCTGCCAGAATCGCTCCATTCGCCAGGCTGGAACCTTTATGCTGAGGCGGTGTTTGGAAAAGAACCCCCGAACGCTGCTCAGGTTTCGATTCATCTGCTCGGCCATTGCCTCGACAGGGACTTTGCCAACCACCCGGCGCATATAATCCTTTTCTAAGTCTGAGAACTTTTTCATGCTGCTCTCCCGCAGTAATCGCCTGAGTAACGCACCTCGCGCAACTGAACGCCGTTGCCAACCGCCCAGGCTTGTGAATATTCGATGAGGCTTGCCATGCGCTTTATTCCCATCTTTGCCGTTGACTCCCTGACGTTACAGAACTCGCCCTCAAGCCCCGGAACAACTTCAGCGCCCAGGCCGGTAGCAACTGCATGCCCGGATACAAATAGCGTCTTCCACTGAACCGCCGTGCGCTCCTTCTCCAGCCAAATAGCCTGACGCGCCACATCCCCACACAGGGCATGGAACAGGCTGTTTTGAAGTAGTGAGCGGTCAAAGTCGGTAATGCGGATAGTGAGGGGGTGATGGTCGTCGAGTGGTAATTTCTGGATGGCTTCTATCAGGTTTCGTCTTATCTGTTCATTCCGGAGAAAGAACGTTTGTTTGTTCATCCCCTTCTCCTTTAACGGTTATCCCGGCGGCGCGGATAGCATCAGCGCAGCAGTCTATCCCGTTGTCAAATCCGTCTATCTCGTCACCAGTCTTTTCTGGAAGCTTAACTACCAGCCTCATCCGGCTAACTTGCCAGGAGTGCCAGGCTATCTGCTTTACTACTCGCAGGGTAATAAATTCACTTGGCTTTTCTTGGTCGCCCCACCACGCCTCAAAATCTTCACGCATCTTATCCACGCTTACCTCTTGCTCTTTGATGGTTGTCATGGCTGATCTCCCGCCAGGCTGAGTAGCCAAAGGATTTCGAATATGATTCCGAACACAATGCTGAAGCGGAAAGTAAACCACCATTCGCCTGAGAACATGTTTTCCCATCTTAAGAATGACCACAGAGTGACAAAAATCAGAGGCATCGACGCGCCAAAAATGAATGCGAAAATGAACATCATCACCGCTCACCTCCGGCCCAGCGCCATAAAAAAAGGACCGCGATACTCAGCAGTCCCGTGTAAACCTCAGTTTCGTAAATTTGATGTAGCATCACTCACCTTCCTTCGGTGGCTCCGACAGCGGTTTCCAGTGTGTCACCGGCCGCAGCATATCAAGCGCATGTTTCGAGCCACTACACCGATGCCAGTCGTTATCAGGCCAGAATCCACGCCAGCGCCACACACCAACGTCGTGACCATCACTGACCTGCACTGCCTGACCGCGTTCTGGTGTTTTCTCGCTACAGCGAATCCAGTTGCTCATCACTCCCCCTCATTCATCATCAGGAAGACTATGCAGATAGCGCGGCAGGGGTTTGTATCGTAGGCAAAGTATTTATCTGCGCCGAAGTCAGCCGTTGACGCATCAGGATAGAAATCACCGGCAATCCATTCTTTCCCTGCTGAGCAGTAATTTATTCCAATGTGCTTTTCTTGCGCTATCGGCCCGGCATCAGCCCATGAATTGCAGTAACGAAAGACTCGCGTTTCCAAATTGGAGAACCAAACAACCGCTTCCCCTGCAAAGTTTGTGATTTTATGGCCGGGGAATTTAATGGCCGCAACCGCCGCGTCAATCTCAAAGTCGGTCTTCTTGCTGTAATCAGTCACGATGCTCTCCTTCCTGCACTAAGTCATTGCACATAAAGCATCTGCGCATTCCCATTTCATCGGCGAACCATCCATTTCCTTTGCACTTTCCGCACTGCCCTCCTTCCTGCTTAACGGGTACGGGAGGGGACAGGTACACCGGCCTGTAATAGTGCCTGGTCTCATCTTTGAAAATCGCACCACTGCTTTTGCCAAATGTGAATGGCGTGAATGGGCGAATAAACCCTACTGGCTCCGCATTAAGCGCTGCAAGGGCGATTTCCATCAACTCAACCATGAAGCCGCCGCGCTGCTGGTCTGCGCATGACTTCCATCGCTTTACCTCAATTTTCGCCAGGCTGATTAATGCCTTCCGCTCCTGCTCACTCAGTACCGGCATGCTGTAATCACTCATTGGTAGCTCCAATTATTCTTACTTCCTCAACAGTTAGAGTTAATCCTTTTTCAGCCAATGCCTGCTCCTGTAATTTTTTCGCATCGCTGACATCGTGAAATATCGCTTTCACGGATTCGAAACGATCGTTAATGACGCTAACAATCCCATCAGAGTCTGAAACTGCATAAAACTTAAAGTTACTATTCATCGGTAGCTCCTTCTGCTTCCTGCTGCTCAAGTGCCGGGATAGCATGCTCCAGCGCCTGCATGTATCGCTCCTCACGCAGGCTCAGCCCAATGCGAGGATCGCTGTGAAAGCGCTTCAGGTTCTCATAGTCATTACGTGCGTCTTCTGCTGTCAGCTTCTTCATTGCGCTTCCCCTTGTTTAGCTGGCTCGACCGCCCGGATTGCCGCTCCGTAGATGGCAAGGCTCACAGCTATTGCGATTCGTGTCTTACTCATGATTTCACCTGCCCGCCCATCGCCTCAGATTTCCGCTCGTCGAACTCAGCTTTCAGAATTCCAGGCTGGTAGCAGTTACCGAAAACAATCTCACCGTCAGGGCTTAGCACCCATCTCCAATTGCCGAACATAGGTTCTGAAATATCCTTTGTCGGCCCACGGGGAACTCTCTTCGGAAATTCATCGTAGGTTTCGAGTAGCCATTCCATTGCGTCTTCTCGCTGGATGGCGTCGTTGTAGTTCATGTAACTCATGATTTCACCTGCTTGCGGTAGCCCATCCGGTTAACATTCAAGTTCATAATCTTCTCTCCCGGTCCTGACACTTCTGATGTCCAGCGGGTCCAGGCCAGATAGAGCGCTGCTGAAGTAATACGTTTTTTCCGAACCGGGTACATGCCGGGATTTGGTGCAGATAATCTCTGTCACGCCTTTCATCTCGGTTTGAGGGTTATATTTTTCATCGCGGTAAACCATGAAAATAACGTCCGCCTCCTGCTCGATTACTCCGGATTCACGGAGGTCAGCGTTGACAGGACGCTTGTTAGCACGCTGTTCCAGATTTCGGTTTAGCTGGGATAAAGCGATGACCGGGCAGCGGAGTTCCTTAGCAAGATTTTTCAGGCCAGAAGCTATCTCCCCTACAGACTGGTTCATGTTTTCCGGGTTAGTCATTTTCATTTTTTGCAGATAGTCGATGATGATGACGCCGAGCCCGCCGGTCTGCTTATGCATCCTGCGTGCCTCTGCCCGTATCTGATGAACGCTCAGTGATGTTTTATCGTTGATGTGGATAGGTGACTGCTGGAACTCAAGCAAGGCGTTACTCAGCTTTGCCCACGCCACATCGCCACTGTTCGGACCGTTGTCACCCAGTAGCTGCTCTTTGCTGATGCGGGCGCGGTGGTAGGCAATGCGCTGTGAGATCTGTTCGATAGGCATTTCCAGACTGAAGAACAACACCGGCTTTTTGCTGTGCAGCGCCACGCACTCGGTAACCGTGGTGCTGAACATGGTCTTCCCCATACCCGGACGACCGCCGACCACGATGAAGTCAGTGTTGTTAAATCCGCCGAAAGCGTTGTCGATGGTTTCCATTCCCAGTTTCGTGCGGTGCTTCCAGATGTCGCCACTGATGATCGCCTCGATTTCGTTTATCGAAATGTCGATACCGTCCATGATGTGCCGCGTCCCTGCCTCCTGATGAGTCTCAATCGCGCCGACATCTGCCTGAATAGAACCAATGATATCGGCAAGCGGAACGACTCCCGGCTCCTGGACCTTGCTGAGAGACGTACTCAGCACGCCGACTACCCGACGCCCCAGCGTCAGCTCTTTTAGCTTTGCTGTGTAAGCAGGCAGGTTTCTGACCGAGGGAGTGTTTTTAGTTAGCTCAGCTGAATAAGCAAAACCTCCGGTTAACACCAGGTCACCTGACTGCTCAAGATCTGCTACGACTGTCAGCAAATCTACCGTTGCCCCTGCGCGATTCTGGCGCTGAATGGCCTGGAATATCACCCTGTGAGCCGCACTGCTGAAATCATCCGGTGACAACACCTCAATGGCATCCTGCGCCATTTCCTGATAGTCAGTATCGGAAGCAGCCAGCATGATTGAGCCAAGTACGCTTTGTTCCACGTAGGGATCTGAATATTTGTTCATGGCTGGCTCCCCTGGTGCGCTGCTTTGTATTCCCGACGAACCTGCTCGTAAACCTTCGCCCAGTTCCGGCTGTCCAGTATCCAGTCCAGCGTCAGCCAGTATTTTTCATGCAGCCCGTCAACCAGAGTAGACTTGCGGATCAGATTGAAAATCGTGTCGATGTGTTTTACCTCACGCCATACGCCCTGGTTGGTTTTCCCGTTCCAGATGCGCTCCAGCCCCTGATATGCCGGACGAGATTTATTCCACTCGTGAAGCTCCACAGCACGCTCAGGAAATTTGTTGTTCCAAAGGGCTATAAGTTTTTCGTGCGGGCAGGATGCCGGGTTGCGGTCAGCGCCCTCGCTCCACTTGAGCGCGTCAGACAGGTAGCCATCGAAACGTGTTACACGGCAGATATTTGCCGGTTTTGGGAGGCTCCCGGTGCGGGTTTTCCATGCAGATAAAGCCCATTTAATCACAGTGCAGATTTCATCAAGCGTGTATGAGTCCCGGGTTTGAGTAGGGGTAAGAAGAGTCATGAAAGGCTTCATGTCTTTGCACTGGCTACCGGTAATCTCATTGTAAAAATTAAGAGCCATCCGGGCTTTATCCATGGCTTCGTCACGTGTAATTCCATTGCAAGCCGAGGTGAGTGGGTGAGCACTAACAACTGGAACGCCATTCATCATATAACGCTCTGAAACGATACCCTCCCTCACTAAAATAAATCCGTCTGCCAACTGCTTTAGCTTTACCACTGACTTGTCGCGAACGTTAATTCGGTCAATCTCAATGCCGCAAACGTCTCCATCTGAATCAGATACCAGAAGATCAACTCTCCCAGGCCTTCCATCACCACGGTCAGCAACACGGAACTCACGAATACAAGAATATCCGGCAGCAATGATTTCTGCTTCAACTGCGTCATGCAGAGTGCTGGCCTTGTCGAAATCGAATTTCCCTTCCAGAAGTTTTATTAATTCTTCTCTGAGCAAGCTGCCATCAAACCCTCCCTTGGGAGGTATGGTGGGTTCTTTGTCTTTTGTCTTTTGTATATTGTCTTTTGTGGTTAGCAACTTCTGCGAAGGTCCGTTAGCAACTTCTGCTAATGTTTTCTTAGCAGGTTTAGCTAATGTTTTGCAGAATCCGTTATTCTTGGTTTCCCACTCAGAAATGTTGGTATTCATGCCAACTTTACGGCCTTCCTGAAGCAGGACTTTCTTCCTGACAAGACTGGTTTTTGCAGTGGAGCAGTGAGTGAGATGCTTGCCGATCATCTCCTCAAGTTGCTCATTGCTTATCCAGTCCATTTTCTTACTGTAGCCATACGTTTTGCGCCAGACGGCCATGACGATGCAAAGCTCAGTCTCTGGCAACCCAGAGCACATAGTCGCATCGAGAAGCTCGTTCGCAAGGCGCAAGAAGCCATCTTCAAGCTGCGCCACTTTTCGCTCCACGGCCTCCAGTGGTGGCCTGTAGTCGGATAGTTTTCTGACATTGCTCACTTGTCCTTCTCCTTGGCTTTGTGCTCTTCCAGCATCTGTCGTAACTTCTCACCGGCGATAGGGTTGAAGCCTCGGATATAGTCCATTCGAGTGAGGTTTTTGTGATTGACAGGATGGTGTGATAAACGTTTTTTCATGGCAGAAACCCCTCTTCGTACTCCTGCATGATCCGTTCGAATTCGACAAACGCGCTGGCGCTAACCTTAATCAGGCAGATGTCTTTATTTTCGTGGGGGAAGGCCTCGAAACCTGACATAAGCTCACATACCCGACGAGCCTTCTTCACGCTGAAGTGATTTCTCTGTGTGCCCATGACCTGCCGCTGCTTGCGCGCCTTGGCATGGCCCTTTTCACCATCTCCAGCCTGTTGCAGTTGCTGAACCTTCTCGCGCTGCTCATCTGGCGTGAGGTCGGCAAGCTGACGGGCAGTAGTGGCAGTGATAGAGCCGGATTCCACGGCCTGCTGCACGGCCTGGGTGCATTCCAGCAGAGTGAGTGTTTCACGCACGGTTTTAACAGTGCAGCCGAACATCAGAGCGAGGTCGTTTTCGTCATGACCGCGTTCGAGATGTCCTGCCATTTTCCGCGCTCGGCCTAATGGCGTGTCTGCCTGGCGAATCTCGTTTTCACTGTCACGGAAGCCAGCCATCCGTATTGCCGAACCTCGCTTAACTGCACCAGGAACCTGAAGCAGATCCTTACCATCGGCGAGAAGTCGCTTATTGGCTTCCAGGGTATGACGCACCCTCTGTCGCCCGGCCACGACGCAGGTAAGGCCGGTTTCAGGGTCTTTCCAAACCATGATCGGCTGTAGAACGCCGTATTCCATGATGTTGAGCACCATAGCCTCGTCCAGAGGCAGGTGTATGCGTTCGTCATAGAGCGGATGCGCTGGGTCTGTCACCAGATGCAGAGCTTCCGGCACGAACATGAGAAGGTTGGTTTGACCGTTTGCGCCGTAGGCGTCCTTTGAGCTTTTAGCCATGTGCGCGGCCTCCGTTGAAATTGATGTGAGTGTGATGCATAATTACCCCTGTGAATTGATCCAGTCTTTTCGCGTCAGGCTGCAAAGTGTTCCACCACTTCTGCGGCCTTTTCTTTTGTCATTTCCAGTTGCAGCCGTGAGTATTCGAGCTGTATCCAGATCAGATGCCGGTAGTGCTCCAGCGGTATTTTTCTCTCCCCTTTCATCACGAAATCTTCAACTCCCGATGCGGCAAGCTGATCCATGATTTCCGGGTACTTCTCTGTGCGTCGTAGAACGGTGGAATCGGCTACGTTAAGCAGCTTTGCAACTACGGTCTGGCGGGTATTGCTAAGCGCCTGGTGTGCGGCCGACAACAGATGACGACCGATGAACGCAATAGACGTTGATTTGCGTGGCTTTGCTGCTTCCATTGAATAAAATTTCCTATATTGAATTAGTTAGGTATGTGCGCACTCGGTGAGTGGCACTTGGTTGCTCCACAAGCGGCGGAGCGGTTCAGATTGTGTAAAGAGCGGTGTTATCTATGCTGCTGTAGGCGGAAAAAGATCATCGATTCCTACTGCGGCACCATGTTTGTTGAATACCGTAACTAGCATCCGACACTGGTCTACATTCAGGCTTCGACGGCCATTCTCGTAGTGACCGATTGCACCCTTGGTTAATCCAAGTTCGCTGGCGATCTCTCCCTGCGTCAGTCCCAGCCGCTTACGGATATTTCGCAAGTTGTTCATATGGGCCTCCTTTGAAATCACAGTATACATTTCGTATCTAATGGCAGCAAGTAAATATACAAAATGTGCCTCGTAAAAATGAATACGAATTGTATGATTCTGGAATGAACATGAAATGGTATGAGCTTGCTAAGTTCCGCATGAAGGAACAGGAAATCGGACAGGAGAAGCTGGCCGAGTATCTTGGCATCACTAAAGGCGCAGTGAGCCATTGGCTTAACGCCAGACGTGAGCCAAGCCTTGAAGACATCGCGAAGATAATGCGATATCTGGGACTAAAGGAGTTTTTAGTCAATCATGATGGGACCATTTCCCCTTCCGGAACAATGGCAAACGTTGATGGATTTAAGCCTTACACTCCGGGCTTAAAATATCCGGTGATTAGCAAAGTACAGGCCGGTTCGTGGGCTGAGGCTTGTGAAGCTTATACGCTTAAAGATATCGACCTGTGGCTTGAGTCTGATGCCCATGTTCAAGGTGATGCTTTTTGGCTTGAGGTTGAAGGTGACTCTATGACGGCTCCTGCTGGCCAAAGCATTCCAGAAGGTACTTTTGTGCTTTTTGATACTGGTCGCGATCCAGTTAACGGCAGTCTGGTGGTTGCAAAAATGGTTGATGATAACGAAGCCACATTCAAGAAACTCGTGGTTGATGGTAGTCAGAAATACCTGCGCGGGCTTAACCCGCAGTGGCCTATGGTGCCTATAAACGGAAACTGCAAAATTATCGGCGTTGCGATTGAGACCAAGCTGCGGCTGGTTTAAGGCCCAGTGGCCGGAAGAGACGTTTGGGTGAGGTTGCAGAGACGGGTGCCGTAACATTCAGGGCGTAAAATTCAGCAAATCAGTTTGACATCTAAAATGGACTTACCATAATGGTAACTATAGTTAGCCGGCATAAACTTAATTTTCCTGCTGAAGGTGAGATCTTAAAAATCCCCGGCAAGTGCCCTCTTTACGGAGAGAATGAGGTTTTAGCAGTCGCAACTGGCGCCTCTCCATGGACCAGAAAGTGCAGGAATGATGTTTTTAACTTAGGTTTCGATAACCAAGATCTTCTAGAGATTATCAAACTAGCTGTCAAAACAGGTACTTTCAAAGGTTCTGAGTGGTGTCAATCTAAACCGGATGGCCCTTGGGCAGCATGCGATGCTTATTCAGTTTCTCGCATAGAGACTAATGAAGACACGGAGCGAAAGTATAATTGCTCTTACTTTGTAAAATTTTGCATATCTGACGCGGGATCGATTCTGCTAACCGTATCTTGTCATCTTTGATTTTGGGGGTATTTATGACTGAACATTGTGCAGCTTGTGGTAGCTCTGAACTTATTGAATTACAAGAAGTTAACCATGTAACACATAGAGATATCAAGGGTCAGGTCGTAACGTTCTTTTCAGAGTGCAAAACCTGTGGGAGTGAAGTAGTCACTGATAATCAGTCTAAGAAAAATAAGCGCTCATTGATGGCTTTCAAAAAAACTTGTGACGGGCTTCTTTCCGGCCAAGAAATCACCGCTATTCGTGAAAAACTTGCAATCACTCAGGGTGAAGCTGCATCCATATTCGGAGGAGGAAGCAATGCTTTCACCAAATACGAGAATGATGATGTTATGCAGTCTGTGGCCATGGATAAGTTGATCAGGCTTGCCTATGAAAGCCCCGATGTTTTTTCTCGCCTGCGTGAGAAGGCCGGGCTGACTGCTTATGAGCATTACGCAAAGCGGGTGGTTCGCTCATATAAGGTTCAGATTATTGAAAATGAAAGTAAAAACACTTTTACTTCTGATTTTACGAGAAGAAGAATAAAGATTAGCACCAGAACTGACTCAGTAACAACTCATTGAATATTTAGGAAATTGTATGAAGTATTCTATAGAAAGCACTTGGGTTGACGAGGTAAGACTTGATAGAACTGATGAGAAAACAAGTAGCAATAACCAATGTGATCTTGTTGTCGGTTGTGCCATGGACTATAACGCGACCGACAAGCAAAGCGTTCGTTTTGTTATGGACTTTTCTTTGCATTCAAGTTCAAAGTTTAAGCTTTCAGGAATCCACTACACTGTAATAAAATTTTCATCGCAACTAACTGGCGATGAAGCAGAAGAAGAGATGCGACGAATAAATGCACCATCTTTGATTTATCCATATATCAGATCATTTGCTTCAAATATCCTCAGTTCAGCAGGTTTTCCAAGCGAACACCTGCCATTAGTTGTGTTCGGGGAAGATTGATACAAACCCGGCCGCCGAGCCGGGTTTTTGTGCCTGCCGATCCCCTTCTATCAACATCATAACTCATTGATATTCGCGTAAAGATCTGACCTTTCCACCCAATATATCACCACCTCGATCCCTACGGTAAACGATGTCACCCCTGGTAAACCATTTACCAATGGTGACGGCGTTGCCGTGCCTACCCCCTATCCTTACCCCTGCACTTATTCGTTACACACGCAATTATTAACTGAGCAAACTACTTCCCTGAAAAAAAACGTTCTGATTTTCCTGTGGGAAAAATAAATACTCTTAAATCTCAATCACATAATGTATATATCGGCCATCTGTATACATAACGTATTGCATGATGCGGATACATTTTGTATATTTAATCTCATCAGTAAGACGCAGCCCGCCGCAGAAAGCTGATGGCTCTTTAACAATCAGGAATTCTACCGCCGCTTGCGGTAGGCCAAAGCGCAGTTGGCTTTGGGGTGAGGTGAAGCTCAATGGCGAGCTAGCAGATAGGCGACTGTGAAAGTACTAGTCATGTAGCGGAACGCCGCGCGTACTGCAATCGGCAGCGCACCGATGGAAGCTGGTTCGATTCCAGCCACCTCACCACCAAAGTCAATTGGGAGGTTCACATGGTTGATATCGTCTTTAAACGCAGGAAAGAAAACAGCAAGTCACGCCGGATGCGTGAGCGTGGTGAGCATTACGCAGCATACAAAGCTCTGTGTGACGCTGACCGGGCGACTGCAAGAAAGCTTGAAGCAGCATTCACGAAACTAACAGAGGGCTGCACAGAGAAGATTTCGCGTGCTATCAACGGCCCCAGCGTCCGTGAGGTGGAAATTGAATCCGGCTCTGTCTGCCTGCCTCAAGTGGCGGCATTTAATGCAGGGCATCGTAAATCAGACGTTATTTCAGCGAGGTAAACATGGAATTCGGAGAACTCAGTACAGACATTCAAATCATCGCAGCCAGCACCCTTAAAGATATTCTGGTTGGCGGCAATTATGACGGTTACGAACAAAGCGCTACTGTCGCTGCTATTCACGTCAGGACTGCTTTTGAAGTTCTGTACGGTAAGAAATTGTCCAGTGATGAGGGCAAGGTGACCATTGTCATTGAGACGGAAGATCACCTTAAAAAGTTTGCTGATGCATTGCATCACATTTTCAATGTAGGAAGCGTTACTGTCCATCGTAAGAATTGAAATGGCTAAACATCCCGGCACATACATCTGACAGGTCGCTAAATAGCGGCCTTTTTAATTAGGAGCACCCCATGAGCTACAGAGGCAAATACTGGCTATTGATGATTACCGGCTGCCTCGCGTTCTGGTGGGGTGTGGTTTATTTGGTTTGGAGGTTAATGTGAGTGAATTTAAAGGAACAATGGGCCCGTGGGAGAAAGACCGAAATAACACCCACACCGGTCAAATTGCAACAGTGCATCACTGCCTTAATAACGACTGGGTAGAGATTTGGTCGCCAAATTGGCCGGAGGATGAAGAGGCACAAGAAGCCAACGCCAATCTCATCGCCGCAGCACCGGAATTACTGGAGGCTCTGCTCAGGGTAAGAGCGCAGTTCGACCAGGCTGGAATTTCACCAGTAAAAGGGGCGCTTAATCCGGTCGAAAACAATTATGCGTTTATTAACTCTGTAATCGCCAAGGCGCTGGGAGGGTCGCAATGACCAAGGTTCAGAAGAGAATAATGACTCTCGCTGAGAGACTGGGAGGGGTGACTCATTTCGACTTAAATGCCAGAAACATTCCATTCAGTGCATTACAGGCTCTGGTTAACAAAGGGAAGATAATCCGCAATATAAATAGCGAAGTCTATTACATAAATCCAGTCAGCGAATAACAGCCCAATGCCGTGACAGGCGGCATTCCGATGTACTCACCCTCTTTGCCCGTGTATGCGGGCTTTTTTTCGACTTAAGGAAATTCAATGCGTGTAAATAATGAGGTTTTAAACGTGCTAGGCAACTGTCAGTGTGAGGGTAATACTTTGATCCTAACAGGCCAGCTTGATCGCAATCTTTATAACCAAACTAACAAAGTTATTGAGGCGGCTGGAGGAAAGTGGAATAGAAAATCGAAGGCACATGTTTTCGATACTGATGCCTCAGAGCGGATTGAGCAAATAATCCTTACTGGCGACGTAATAGTTCCCAAAGATGATTTTGAGTTTTTCCCTACGCCTGAGTCAGTTGCCAGGCATGTTATCTCTTTGGCAGATATTCAAGATGACATGATAGTCCTTGAACCAAGCGCAGGACGCGGTGCACTTGCTATTGCCGCACATGGTGCTGCAAATGCCGTCCATGTTGATATGTACGAATTGATGCCCGCAAATAACGACTTTCTACACAGTTTAAACCTGCGACTTAGTGGAATTGGTGACCCGGTAGATTTTCTCCAGATTGAGCCAAACCCTATTTATGACCGTATTGTAATGAATCCGCCTTTCGGGCGTCAGGCAGACATCAAGCATGTTACACATGCTCTTAAATTTCTAAAGCCGGGGGGAAGATTGGTTTCCGTCATGTCCTCATCCGTGACGTTCCGTAACAACAAACTAACCGCAGAATTCCGTGAAACTATTGAAAGTCGCGGCGGGCATATCGAAGAGTTGCCTTCCGGTTCATTTAAAGAATCTGGAACGATGGTCAATACAGTAATTGTCGTCATTCCCAATCGATTTACAGCCGCGTAACAGCGGCTTTATTTCAATGCCGATTGCATCAGTCGGCACCGACATAAATAAACCGAACATTAAATAAGGACAAGCCATGCAGCATTACGCCGTTGCAGGGTGGCCTGTTGCTGGCTGCTCTGAATCTCTTCTCGACATCATCACCCGCCGCCTGCGCTTAGCGTGGCGTTCATTTATCGACACATTACGCCAACCGGGGAAGCCATGAACATCCAGTCATTTATCCGGGCGCAGGAGTTATCACGCCTGGCAGTAATAACCCGCAACTCTCGCGTGTGGGAAGAGGCAATGCAGAATTTACGGAGGGCAGCCCAATGGCACTAGCCAAGACCGTTCAGGAAAGCACAGAGAAGCGCAGGAGGCTGTTGATTGATGCTTTGTACTACCGCCGGATAGGTGCTCGAAAAGCGAAACAGGCAGCGCTTAACGGTGCGGGAATTGAGAAGTTAAACCAGAAGTATTTCCTGGGCGACCCGCCCTTCTGAGGACAAAAAGATGAAATTTGAAAAAGCCATGAGAAAGAAAGCCAGACTACGGTTGGCGCTTACCGGGCCAAGTGGTTCAGGGAAAACCTACAGCGCATTGCTGATTGCCAAGGGTATTGGCGGGAAGATTGCAGTCGTGGATACAGAGAAAGGAAGCGCATCACTGTACTCTGACATCGCCGACTTTGACGTGCTCGAGCTTGAGCCTCCATTTAGCCCTGAGCGTTTTGTTGAGGCTATTAACGCCGCTGAGCAAGCCGGTTACGGCACAATAATAATTGACAGTATCACCCATGAGTGGGGGGGTGTTGGTGGTTGTCTTGAGCTGGTAGATACCATCGCGAAGGCAAAATACCGCGGCAACTCTTGGTCAGCATGGAGCGACATCAACCCCCGGCATCGCCTTTTCCTTGACGCGATTCTCCGTTCCAATATGCATGTTATCGCCACGATGCGCAGCAAAACAGAAACTGCGCAGATTGAAGAGAATGGCCGCAAGAAAGTAGCCAAACTCGGCATGAAGTCAGAGCAGCGTGACGGTGTTGAATATGAGTTCACTACCGTGCTGGACCTGGTGCATGAAACGCATCACGCCAACGCTACAAAGGACCGTACCAAATTATTCTCCAATGCCGACCCTGTGATTATTTCAGAGGATACCGGCACTCGATTACTGGACTGGCTTGAGTCTGGCGTTAACCCTCACGAAGAGGCGCTTAAGCACTTCACTGAACTCGCCAATACAGCAAGGACTACAGATGATCTGAAGGCAGCATTTGAAGAAGCCTGGCGAACGCTGAGGGGAACTGAGCAGCAGTCCCAAGCGAAAGACATCTATGACATCCGCAAGTCAGAGTTAGAGCAAGCCGCATAACCCACTAATCAGGTATCCAGCCATGACAAACCCATATCTACGGGCGAGAGAGTCACGCCCAAAATCTGAGAGAGAGATGCTCTACGAGCGCATAGCTCAGGAGTGCGGCGAAGCATGGCTGGCTGCTAAAGAGGGCCGCCCTCACCCGCGCCTGTGCGACAAAACACCCAGTCAGAGAACCAGTGAACTACGCACCATCCGCAATGCTAAGGAGGCTGCGTCTTATCCGCAGCTACCGGATGAAGGCTGGGGAGATACGTTTAAGCGCGATGACATTCACGACTATTCAGACCGTCGTCACGGTGCAGGCGGCGCAGAACGACAGGAGTAACCATGACATTCATCAAAACACCAATGTATCGCAGGGGTAAAGGCGGACCAAACGACGGACTTAAAGAGCGAGCAATGTGGCTACTTAGCAAAGGGCCAATGACCGCAACTGCTCTGGCCGGGGCTCTGCGCGTTCCCCGGTCGAAAATCGTGCAAGTGATACGCGATACGACCACCGGCAACGGGTGCGTTGCCTCTGTTACTGCTCAGCAGATAACCACCGGAGATGGCACTACTGACAGGCTGTATACGCTGAACGGAAAGGTTAACCGCGTTGCTCCGAAAGTTACCCCACAGAAGACGATTGTGGTCAGCAAGAAGTCGCTGAGTGAGCGCGGTGAGGATAAGCGGCAGGCAGCGGAGGAAGCAGCGGCACGACGCCGGAGGCTAATGTCTGCCGGACTATACATTACGGCCAGTGATTTGCTGACACCTGTCAGCGGGAGAGATATATGAGCATTAAGCGTTATGAAGATGAAATCTATGGGCCTAGCTCTTACGATTTTGAAGAGAGTGAGTCTGGTTCGTGGGTCAAGTACGAAGCCAATGCCCCCCTGTAACGACCTCCCTCAATAAGCATCCACTCCTACACAACCGTCCAACTGAAATAAGAGAGAAAGAAATGCCAAACTGGGTTACTAACAAAGTCGCCGCGGCGACGCACGTCATTGAAGCTATGGTAAACGAAGAAGGGAAGATCGACTTCAATCTTATGGCCCCATTCCCCGGGCCGCGAGGTGCTGACTGGAATGGCATATACGGGGATGCTGAGACAGCGGCTAATGCTGTTCTGAATACCTCTCTAAGTTCCCATCCACTGATTGCTTCGCTGGAATCTGCTAACAGGCGTGATGTGAATATCGAAAAAATGACTGACACTTCGTTCCAGCAATTTATCGGCATGCTGGAAAACTACCGAGCTTGCGGTTACCTGCACGGAATGGATTGGGCAAGAGAGAAATGGGGAACTAAGTGGAACGCATGTGAGCCTGAACACGATGAAAAAGCCGGAATAGCGAAATTCGATACAGCCTGGTCATGCCCTGAAGGAGTACTGACGGAGCTATCCAAGCGTTTTCCTGAAGACGCAATAATCGTGACTTTTGCTGATGGGGATATTGGCAGTAATTGCGGGTCCTTCATTCTGAAGGCTGGCAACATCATTTCCAGTGACATTGCACCATCACGGCAAAGCATGAATACAGAAGACCAGAAAAAGTGGCGCATGTTCGCATATCGCGTCAAAGGCTATTCAGATAGTGAGATAGCAGAATTTGAAAATGAAGAAGAATAACAGCCACCAACCCGGTGGCTTTTTTATGCCCTGAATTCGGAGATATGACCATGAATTATGCAGATATTGCAGACGAGGCCGCAGCCCGTCAGCAGATGATGATTGATGTCGCACTGGCTAACCGGAAAGCGCCGGAGCCAGTATCAGCAACCTGTTTAAATGGCGACTGTGGCGAACCGTCGCAGCCGGGAACGAGTTACTGCTGCCCTGAGTGCAGAGAAGACGATGAGCGGTGGAAACGGGCTAAATCACAGAGGGCTGTAGCATGAAGCTGATTGATATTTTAGTGCTTGAATTGCCGAAGCGTGGCGGATGGCCGTCCTCACTTGAAGACGCATTTATGTTACGAATACCGGACATAACATGGACTTTTCGGTTTGATTCCCGCCCTGCAGCAATATTGCATGGAGAAGTAGTAACCCATGCCGAATACGAAGCCACACTTGCAGCACCTAAGGTGCCGGTGTGGGATGGAAAGGGACTGCCTCCAATCGGGTGTGAGGTGGATATTTATCATAACCCGAATTATACCGTCCGTGATGGATGCGCGCCGACCGGGACGATTGTTAAAGTTGTGGCTCATGAAACCACGACTGACGGCAATGATGTAGCGGTTGTTTTCTGGTGCGAAGATGGCGGTGGTCGCAGTGAATGCCTGGTGTCGTGGTGCTTGCGCCCCATCCGCACCGAAGCAGAGCGAAAGCGAGAAGAGGCAGGGATAGCAATTTATCACGCCATCAACTGGAATGCCGAAGGTGAACTGGCTAGCCCTTTAAGAATGGAGGACTACAGAAAAGCCTATGACGCCATCGCCGCCGGTAAAATCCCCGGCATAAGGCTGACAGATGACGCCGGAAGCCAGTAACGCAATAAAAATCCACCCGGCAATACCCCTTCCCCGCACCTTAATCGCCGCTGCTGTGATAGTGACGGCGCTGTTTACTAAATTATGAGGTGCCTATGCCTCCCACTGAGAAGTTTCTCAAAGTGAAAGACATGGCGGAAGCGCTCCAGGTTTCGCCAACAACAATCTATCGAAACCCCGCTAAATACCACATGTTCCGCGTCGGTGGTGGCTGGCGGGCCAATTCTGAAAGCCTGAAAAAGTTTGCCGAAGAGTCAGTCGCGGATAACAATGTATTCCGGCTGGCTGTTGTAGGCGGTAAGGAGAAGAAAAAATGCCGATCTACAAACGGGGAAATACGTACTGGGTCGATATATCGAAGCCAGACGGCACGAGAATTAGACGCTCTGCTGGAACCGGGGAAAGGGAGAAAGCGCAGCAGCTGCACGACAAGTTGAAGCACGAGGCCTGGGCGGTTAAAAATCTGGATAAGAAGCCGGAAAGACTGTTTGAAGACCTGATGATGCTGACCATGCGAGATGCACAGGACCAGTTAAATATCGAGAACACGAAAATCTATGCTCGGTACTGGCTGGGTGTTTTTGAGGGCCGCATCATTTCTTCAATCAGTGGGGAGGAAATCAGCAACAACCTCCCCACTCATAACCGGGTGACACGTAAGCGGCTGTCGAATGCAACGATGAACCGATATCGATCGCTGATTATGAGAGGGTTCTCGCTGGCATTTAAAAATGGGTGGCTGGACAGGATGCCATACACTCAGACGTTAAGAGAGCCGCGCGTCAGGGTTAGATGGATTGATAAGTCGGAGGCAAAGTGTCTTATAGACAACCTTCAGCATCCGTGGATGAAAAACCTGTGCTCATTTGCACTGCTGACAGGGGCAAGGCTCCGGGAGATCCTTTCTCTGACCTGGAGGGACATCGACCTGTCACGGAGGATTGCTGTCGTAAAAGCGGAGAATGCAAAATCGGGGAAAGCAAGACCACTACCGCTTAATGACGAAGCGGTGGCAGTCTTGAGAAAGATACCTTTCGACAATGAGTATGTTTTTTCGTCCGATGGTAAAGCAGAGGACTATTTCAACAGAACTGATTTCACCAAGGCACTGTCACTGTCCGGTATATCAGATTTCCGTTTCCACGACCTCAGACACACCTGGGCAAGCTGGCATGTTCAGAATGGAACGCCTCTGATGGTTCTGAAGGAATTAGGGGGATGGGAGAAGCTGGAGATGGTCAATAAATACGCCCACCTGAGTGGCGAACATTTGAGCAGATTTAGCGGCATTGTCACATTCCTGGCACACGACCGGGAAGGAGAGTCCGCCGCTAATAAGATATCACTCGTAGGCTGATGTAATATATAGAGAAAATCGAGCGCCCTTAAACCATGTTCCCGCATGGCACCGGAGAAACAGTCCGATGATTGTTAAAAAGGAGCGCATCATACCAACCCTGCAAGCCGCTACACAAGCCAGCCCGCTAAGTGTACGCCTCTAACCTTCTGCTAATTTCTGCCATATTGTGTCATCGTTCTGGCACAAATTTGGCACAACCCTACATTTCACACCGGAACATCATCAAACTCGAACGTCGTCATGTTGTTCACTGCATACGTTACAACGCCGAATATTTCCGTGCTTTCCTCCGCATCATTGTCCCCACTCAAACTTTTTATCACTCCGAGTGTTACCAGCGACTTTAAAGCCGGATATGGGGAGAGTTGCATCATGCAGATTCTGAACCTACCATCCACATCAGCAATAACAATCGATCCATCTACAGGCCGACGACTGCGGTCAACCACTAAGATGCAGTCAGCAAAAATCCCGACTCGCGGATAGTTGCCCTCCGCTCTCATAAAGAAGGTCGCCGTCTTGCTTTTAACGCACAGCTCATCGAGCGACAGCTCAGCCTGCGCGTAGTCCTTCGCCGGGGATGGGAACCCCATCACCAGATTCCGCTATTCGGGTTATAGAGGAAGAAGGTCCTTCTCTCACCCTCTTCTGTCGATATGTCTTTGAAACCGTGCTGATAATGCTCGATCCAGCGATTGGCCTCCTTCAGCGACCAGTGATGATTAATCAGTGCAAGCTGCTGGACAAAGTCAGCCGTGGTGACGGTCCGCCGTCCGCTGGCTTCAATTTTGATGCTACTTCTGAACGCGTATGGAATTTCGTATCTGCGTGACATAATGGCCCCAAAGAATAATACTGTATACACATACAGTATTAACGATTCTCAGAAGCCGCAAGTGGTTTCTAATGCTGTTTACTCAGGCCTTTGATTCAGAGCTGAAAATCGCCACCGGCCTCCCATATGTCCCTTGCGAGTATCATTTCATCCGCGCTCAGAGAGCGATCCCATATCGCAAAATGTGAAAGATCGAAATTTGACGCCGCTGTTGCGGCTGCCGCATTTGTAGACCCGAAACCAAAGCCTTGCAAGCTTGTACCTGCTTCCATAGCAAAGGCTTTGGTACTTCCAGAGCCCGCTAATAGAATGTTGGATTCTGTAGAGCTGTAGGAAATAATCAATACGCCCCACTGTCCCGTTTTTAAATCAGTTTGCTCGTTTATTGTCTTTGCTACTGGCAGTCCCCCGGCGATTGTTATCAGACCTTCCGTATTTGTTGACCCCTGACGAACAGACGCAGTTCTGTTTGAGACACCCCTTATAAAACCAGCAGTTCCGCCTGATGGGTAGGACCAGTCATTCACCCTCAATCTGAAAGCAATAGTAATATTATTTTCAATCGTCTTGTACGAACCCGTCCCGCCATTGTCGTTACTGTTTGCCAGCGTGTTCGTTCCGTCGAACTGTATATACGGGGTCGAACCACCAATACTTTTTGGGAATGTTAAAACGTTTCCCCTCTTCTTATTGAATGTCCTGTCGAGAATTGGCGCACTCCCTCTGAAAACCAGACTTTCAATTACAGCACCATTATTAGGGGCATCCAGCTTTGCATTGAAATTCATATATAGATTTCGCGCAACGCTGGGTATATAAGGAGCATCACCGGGATTGGTCATTGCCGAATTGCTAATGATAAATGTCATTTATTCACCTCGTTAAATCCCAGTTCGATTAGTTTTTTTCGAATCAGGTACTTTTCTCTGTAATGATACCCATCCGGTGTCAGATGATCTCTTGCAGGAATCATCAGTGTCTGGGGTACATTACCTGCGGCCTGGTCTGCCAAATCCTGAGCTGTCGGTTGTACTCCCTCATTTGCCAGGTCAATCCATAACTGCGACGAGGTTAACCACTCTTGCTGGTCGATAAAGTTTGCACCGTAACGTATTTTATTATCGGCAATACTCTGGTTCATTCTGTTTCGTTGTGTAGAGCCTATAGCCCAATTATTTGCAAACTGACCAACAACTACTATTTCAGGATAAAAAGGAGCCATCCACTCAACTATGGATAATATAGTTGCGTTTATTGCCTCAGCAGTTCTTCCCTGATTAAGGTCATTCTTCCCTGTTTCCAGTAGAAGGAAATTGCTACGGTATTTAACATTATCAACAATGAATGGAGTGTTTGCTGGTAATGCAACTGAAGCGCCGGGAGTTGTTCTGGTAAACGTACATGTAGGCGAACCAGAGCCATACACATAATTCATGACTCCTTTTATACCGAGTAATTCTCCAGGCGTTTGTTTGGTGAATAAAGATGCATCAAACCCTGACGACGTCATTTCTACCGAACCTGATGCTGGTATTGAACCAGTAACTGACGTCATCAGTGGCGTTATTACACCCATGAACATTGCGTTCTGAATTGAGTTAGCCCCGCCCCATCCCATATTCACTACGCTGCAACCAAGGTCTGACGCCATCTGCGTATACCAAGTCGCGCTTCTTTCTGCTGACGATGAGCCGAGGTTAACAATTGTCCGCCTGTCACCTCTGTACGGGAGATATTTGCCTGAAGGATGTTTCCACGTTCCTGCAAATGTCGGTCTTTCTGACTCAATTGAGATTAGATCCGATAGAGTCGGAGCCATTCTCACAGCCCACTCTTTAAGCACCCAGTCTGCAAATTTACCGCTATCCTGCATCAGACATAACTGGGTTAACCTTAGATTCCCCTCGGAGTCCGGCATTGTGTAAGCCAGTTCATATCCCGGAACGCTGCCTTTCACCGGCAGAGGATTGCTCTCGCCAATTCTCATGATTATTTTTTTCATTGAATGGTCTGACGGTGCGCCGTCACTAGAGCGATAACCAAACACCTCCCTGCCATTTTCATCCGCAAAAATGACAATATAACCCGGTGCCCGCGACGGGCCGGGGCCGCCAGTAATTAAACTTTGTCTTAGATTAATTTCATCCGAGACAGAGTCATTCAGAAATGAAACTTCTTGCTGTGATGGCATGCTCCTTCCGGTTGCGGTCAGAGTTCCGGCAATGTTTTCATATTCATCAGCAAGAGTGGAGCCATCACTACTACGTACATACGTTACGGAGCCGACAGGGATGTTTGCTATATCAGCCTGAGCAGCAGGCAGCGTCATATATTGACGACTCAGAGGAATAAGGTTTGCCAGAGTGTTAGCGTATTCTTGCTTGCGCTCAGTCTGGTCAGCATCGAATTCAGTCTTTTGCTCTACCAGCTGATCATTAATATATTCTGTTGCATTACTGGCCGCATTGCCTGCTGCATCCTGAGCCTGCTGCGCGGAACTTGCCGCCTCTGCTGCCGAAGCAGCAGCCTGACCTGCATACTCAGGAGCCAGTAAAGCTTCGGTTAATACCTCTTTCGCCTGGGCAGCAGCAACCTCTGCGATAGAAGCGTACTTCTGCGCAGCTTTAGTGTCCGATATTGACATTTATCACCCCGATGGGATTTGTTTAATTCAGGCGGGGATATCCGGCCAGTTAATTTCTTTTTGTGTGGTGTCAATCCGGTTGACAGATACGCGATAAAGCTTCCACTGTTTAAGGGCGGCGGCTTCTTCTTTCGTGGCGATTTCCATATCTACCGCGTCCTGAAGAGGGTTTATCATCGCGGTCGCTGAGGAGACTAGTTCAGTCTTCTTTCTGTTATTGGAGTTAATAACTTCCTCTCCAGAAGGTTCTGCCTGAGCGGACAGAATGGGATTTCCTTTCTTATCGGCGATAATTCTTTTCCCGCCTTCCTGCCCCACAATAAGCGCGTTGTAGTCAGCCTCGCTCACCTCTTTTAAATCATCAGGCAATCCATTAATGCTATTTTCGTAAATCTCTTTCATTGACACAGGGTAAAACCCGCCAGTACTGGCGCTGTATAAATATGTTTCGGACATTTTTAACCTCAGTAGCCGATGGCAACCCACGTCGCACCGCGTTCTTCTGAATACATAAGAGCGGTAAATCCGTTGTACGTCTGATTAATTGCGGCCATGTTCGCTTCAGAGTTTGGACCCGCAGCACTCTCGTTCTTTGTAAGAAGGACGCCGATGCAGGCATTGGGGAACGCAAGCGGGAATGTCACAGCATTTAAATCAGCTGTGCGGGTGA
>Ga0302347_1001815_pt1 | contig 24202 bp, 27 predicted proteins | sample PhyWR1_FD_202178 | JGI IMG/M metagenome (GOLD analysis project Ga0302347, IMG submission 202178) | Leaf surface microbial communities from wheat plants in UC Gill Tract Community Farm, Albany, California, United States - DLSL W.R1 (v2)... | ecosystem: Host-associated > Plants > Phyllosphere >...
CTCCTGGCAGCTGCTGCCACGCTGGTGATGTCGGCAAACGCCATGGCCGCAGAAAAACTGCGCATGGGTATCGAAGCCGCCTACCCACCGTTCAACAACAAGGATGCCAGCGGCAACGTGGTCGGCTTCGACAAGGACATCGGCGACGCCCTGTGCGCCAAGATGAAAGTCGAATGCTCGGTTGTAACCTCGGACTGGGACGGCATCATCCCGGCCCTGAACGCCAAGAAGTTCGACTTCCTGGTGTCGTCGCTGTCGATCACCGACGAGCGCAAGCAGGCGGTGGACTTCACCGAACCCTACTACTCCAACAAGCTGCAGTTCATTGCGCCGAAAAACGTCGACTTCAAGACCGACAAGGCTTCGCTGAAAGGCAAGACCATCGGCACCCAGCGCGCCACACTGGCTGGCACCTACCTTGAAGACAACTTCCCGGATGTCGACGTCAAACTCTACGACACCCAGGAAAACGCCTACCTCGACCTGGTTTCCGGCCGCATCGACGGCATTCTCGCCGACAAGTACGTGCAGTACGAGTGGCTGAAAAGCAAAGACGGCATGAACTACGAGTTCAAGGGCGAGCCGGTGATGGACAGCGACAAGATCGGCATTGCCGTGCGCAAGGGTGACACCAAGCTGCGCGACGACCTGAACAAAGCCCTGGCAGAAATCAAAGCCGACGGTACGTACAAGAAGATCAACGACAAGTACTTCCCGTTCAGCATCGAATGACCCGCCCTGACCGGCGCGCCCTTGTGGCGCGCCTGTCCCTAGAATGACCTGCCCATGAATATCGACCTGCACGGATTCGGTCCGGCCATGATGGCCGGCACCGTGATGACCGTAAAACTGGCGCTTTGCGCCTTGCTGCTGGGGCTGGTGCTGGGCCTGCTCGGCGCCCTGGCCAAGACCTCCCCGCTCAAGCCGCTGCAATGGCTTGGCGGTTTCTACTCGACCCTGGTGCGCGGCGTGCCCGAGCTGCTGTGGGTCCTGCTTATCTATTTCGGCACCGTGGGCTTGATGAACAGCCTGGGTGAAGCCCTGAACATGCCGGGCCTGGAGCTCAGCGCCTTCGCTGCGGGGGTTATCGCCCTGGGCCTGTGCTTCGGCGCCTATGCCACCGAAGTGTTCCGCGGCGCCATCCTGGCGATCCCCAAGGGCCACCGTGAAGCCGGCCTGGCACTGGGCCTGTCCAGAGGCCGCATCCTGTCGCGGATCATCCTGCCGCAAATGTGGCGCATCGCCCTGCCCGGCCTTGGCAACCTGTTCATGATCCTGATGAAGGACACCGCACTGGTGTCGGTAATCGGCCTGGAAGAAATCATGCGTCATTCGCAAATTGGCGTGACCGTGACCAAAGAGCCGTTCACCTTCTACATGGTCGCGGCCTGCATCTACCTGAGCCTGACCGTCATTGCCATGACCGGCATGCACTTCATGGAAAAACGCGCCGCTCGCGGCTTTGCGAGGGCCGAACAATGAATTGGGAAGTCATCTTCAAATGGCTGCCACGCCTGGCCCAGGGTGCGACCCTGACCCTGGAGCTGGTGGCCATTGCGGTGGTTGCCGGGCTGATACTGGCCATCCCGCTGGGTATCGCCCGCTCTTCGCGCCACTGGTATGTGCGCGCCGTGCCGTTCAGCTACATCTTCTTCTTCCGTGGCACGCCGTTGCTGGTGCAGCTGTTCCTGGTCTACTACGGCCTGGCCCAGTTCGATGCAGTACGTTCGAGTGCGCTGTGGCCGTACCTGCGCGATCCGTTCTGGTGCACGGTGCTGACCATGACCCTGCACACGGCCGCCTACATCGCCGAGATCCTGCGCGGCGCGCTGCAGTCCATCCCCAAAGGCGAGATCGAAGCCGCCCGGGCGCTGGGCATGTCACGGGCCAAGGCGCTGATCTACATCATGCTGCCGCGCGCCGCGCGGATCGGCCTGCCGGCCTACAGCAACGAAGTGATCCTGATGCTCAAGGCCAGCGCCCTGGCCAGTACCGTGACCCTGCTGGAACTGACCGGCATGGCCCGTACCATCATCGCCCGCACCTACCTGCCGGTGGAAATCTTCTTTGCCGCCGGGGTGTTCTACCTGGTGATCTCGTTCATGCTGGTGCAAGGCTTCAAGCTGCTTGAGCGCTGGTTGCGCGTGGACGCCTGCCAAGGGCGCTGATATCTCCTGAGCCATCTTCGCGGGTAAACCCGCTCCCACAGGTACCCCACAGGCCTTGAAATCTGTGCCAATCCTGTGGGAGCGGGTTCACCCGCGAAGAGGCCCTCAACCCAACACACATCCCATGCCAAGCTACCTCCACAGCCACCACCTGAACGCCCGCTTCCAGGCCCTTGACCAGTTCCTGATCGAGCACCAGCAGCTGTGGAAACCCCGCCCCTTCACCACCTTGAACCTGCCCTGGGAAGCCACCCACCCCGAGCTGGCCGCCCACCTGCGCCAATGCTCGCTGGCAGACGCCGAAACCGACAGCGCAGCCGACCACTTGCCCGCCCCGTTCCCGCAACTGGCGCTGCAAGCCCGACAGCTGGCCGCCTTGGGCAACCTGCCGGCAACAGACCTGCCCACTGCAAGCCACCGTCTTGACGTCGCCGTCCCCGGCCGCAAATGGCAGCAGATCGAAGCCTTCGCCAGCCACCTGGTATTCCGCGAGCCGCCCCGCCACTGGCTGGACTGGTGCTCCGGCAAAGGCCACCTCGGCCGCCGCCTGCTGCAACCCGGCCAGCAGCTGACCTGCCTGGAATACGACGCCGAACTGGTTGCCGCCGGCCAGGCCTTGAGCGCGCACCACCACCTGCCCGCGCAACACGTGCAGCAGGACGTGCTGGCCAGCGACAGCGCTCGTCATCTGCATGGCGAAAAAAGCGTGGTCGCCCTGCACGCCTGCGGCGACCTGCACGTGCGCCTGATGCAACTGGCCAGCCAACAGGGCTGCCGACAGCTGGCCGTGGCGCCCTGCTGCTACAACCGCATTACCGCGCAGCAGTACCAGGCGTTATCCACAACCGCGCAAGCCTCCAACCTGCAGCTTTCGCTGGACGACCTGGGCCTGCCCTTGAGCGAAACCGTCACCGCCGGCGCCCGCGTACGCCGCCAGCGCGACACATCGATGGCCCGGCGCCTGGGCTTCGACCTGCTGCAGCGCCAGCAGCGCCAGACCAGTGAATACCTGCCCACACCATCGTTGCCCGTGGCCTGGCTGGAGAAGCCTTTCGAGCAATACTGCCGTGACCTGGCCGAGCTCAAGCAATTGCCATTGCAAGGCAACCCCGACTGGCCCGCCCTGGAAGCCGCCGGCTGGCAGCGCCTGGCCGAGGTACGCAATCTGGAGCGCATGCGCAACCTGTTCCGCCGGCCCCTGGAAATGTGGTTGGTACTGGACCGTACCCTGTTCCTCGAAGAACAAGGCTACGACGTGCGCGTGGGCCTGTTCTGCGATTATCCGCTGACGCCGCGCAACCTGCTTATCCTCGCAGAACGCGACCGTTAGCCGCAGCACAACCTGTGGATAAGTCTGTGAACAAGCTTGTGATTACCTGTTGGTGCCAAGCGCTATTTCAAACGCTTGGCTTATTCCTGCGCGCTGGTCAAGCCCAGTAAAAACAGGCATTTGCGCAAAGACCAGCGGCATAGGAATCCGGCATGCCTTTCGCGCAAGGCGCCAATGCCACTTGTGCATAAACATTTCTTGTGGTTAGCGCAGAGGCCAGTTGCGCGGGTGTGCAGGAGCGGCCTTGTGTCGCGGAAGGGCTGCAAAGCAGCCCCGGCTCAAAGATCAGTGCGCCTTGTTCTTGGCAATCTCGATATCGTTCATCAACGCCTTGGCCATGTCGCACAGGTAATCGGCCGCACCCAGGAATTTATGGTCATCCTCCATATCCCCCTCGCGCACCAGGTGCTTGATGTAGCCCATCAGAATCGAGACATGTTCATAGGCGGAGTCCACCGGGACACCGGGTTCTACGCGGAGCAGGTTCAGGGACGGGTTGCCCGCGGCGAGGAAGGTTTCTACGCCTGCGGTGGTGATTTGACTGGGGGTGTTATCGCGTGGATTTGTTTTCAATTGTCGTACTCCTACGTTCAAAGGAGTTGCCGTGCTCATTCTTTCTCACGGAACAAAGGCGGCAACCGTGCACGAGGTGAGAAACCGAGTGAACATAGGAAGCTCGGCCAGACCGAGGTCTGCCCGCGCACGGTCGCCATTACGCAGCCGATACGTTCATAGTCGGGTTCTCACACCCGGTCGCCAGAGCGACCCATAAACGCTATCCGTGAGCCATTTCCCCGACAACAGCGATACTTCGGCGGCGCGCGTAGGATAGTTCCGAAGCTTCAAAAGCCTGAAGCTTTTGGGCTCTGATTCAGGATTTTCGTACATCTGCTGGCCCCTTCGCGGGTTCACCCGCGAAGTGGCCCTGCCAGGTAACACAAGCTAATGCCTCACCGCCACGACGGTGTATCATCCGCCCCTAAATCATTAAAAAGTGAAGTCGCGCGCTGCCCGCCAGCCCCGCGGCCTTCTGGCGCTGTGCCAGACCGACAATGGACCACCGGACCTCACCATCGTGACCCAAGCCAAACCCCTCGCCCTGTTGACCCTGGCCCTGGCCCTGACCGCCTGCGCCAGCGGCACGCCACCCCATCACAACAGCACCCTGGGCTGGAACCACCCCGGCATGCAGTTGGGCGGTGACAACGGCCTGCCCATGCGCACCGAAAGCCCGTGCCGCAAGCGCGGCTGCGACAACGACAAGCTGTTCTTCAACCCGGGCAAAACCGAGCCGAACGTAAACACCATCCACCGCGGCTGGTAGGAAAATTCTTGTTTTGGGGCGGTGACTTAGGTCTTTTTCGAACAATCGCAAGGAAGTGGTTTACAGACGCCAACCGATCGCTATAATGACGCCCCATTGCCGGTATAGCTCAGATGGTAGAGCAACTGACTTGTAATCAGTAGGTCCCGGGTTCGATTCCTGGTGCCGGCACCATACGCAGTACTCAAAAGGCTCACCGAAAGGTGAGCCTTTTTTGTTTCCAGCCCTCGCCAAACCCCTATCATCCCCGCTTGAACAAAGACCCCAAAGCCAACACGATCGGTGTAGGAGCTGGCTTGCCTGCGATGGGCTGCAAAGCAGCCCCGCCAATCTCAACAAAACCCCAGTCCCCGATCTCCAGCGCAACCCAGATGCCGACACGTCTTCAAACAGAATCGCTTTGACTTGCCACCCTCCTCCCGCTACGATTTTATCGTAAATTTTAGATAACTTCGTCGAGGCCAGCCCATGGCACTGCAATTCCACGAAAGCCCCTTCCACGCCACCCACGATGCAGAAACGGCCAGCAAAATGGCCCTGAAAATGGACCTGTCCATTTTCATCACGGACTGCATCAAAAAAATGGGCCTCAAACAGCACGAGGCCGCAGCCAGGCTGAACGTTACCCAGTCCCGCGTATCCGAGCTTGCAAATGGCAAGATCGAGAAATTCACCTTGGACGCCATGATGGACATGCTCGACAAGCTCGGCTTTCGCACCAGCCTGACCCTGCCTTCGAACGATGCCGGTTCACCACCCCAGATAGTCATCACCCAAGCGCCTGGTGGCTAAACCCTGTACCCCATCTTCCGTAGCTCGTGCTTGAGTTCCTTCATCCGCTCTTCAGCGACCTGCATCGCGTGCCGGTCAGACCTGTTGGTCGTTTTCACAAACGAATGCAGCACGACGACCATGTCCGCAAATTTGGCCACATACACGCACCGGAATGCCGGGCTGCCGTTGATGATGAGCTCGATCGCACCCGTGCCGACAGATTCCGTTAACGACTTGATTGGGCGATCAGGGTCCTGACCATACTGGATGCGTCGCAGGTCCTTGCCAAAATCATTCTGCACGTCCTGCGGAAGGTTCTTGTATTCACGCTCAGCGGCTGCACTCACAAACGCAAACTTCTTCAACGGTCTATCCACGGCGAGATAATGGGGAGTGTGGACGGCAGGGATGCCGATGGGCGGGGAATTTAGCGCAGCCGCATGCAGTTGGAGGGAATAGAAATGTTTCGCGATTTAAGCGCGAAATATCGTGTTTCTTTCGGCTGCTAAAACGCGCATGACCTTTAACACGGCGCCTTGAGATCGCCTGGGGTTGCTACTCGCTGGAGATGCCAACGCGTGGAAACCGATGTGAGAAAACACGGTGAATGCCGCGCTCAGGACGATGGGCTACGACACCAAGGTGGATATCTGCGGCCACGGGTTCCGAGCCATGGCGTGCAGCGCGCTGGTTGAGTCCGGGCACTGGTCGAAGACGGCTATCGAGCGACAGATGAGCCACAAGGAACGCGACAACGTGCGCGCCGCCTATACCCACAAGGCCGAGTTCCTTGAAGAGCGCCGGATGATCATGACCTGGTGGAGCCAGTTTCTGGAGGCGAACCGCGAGGACCATGTGACCCCGCACGAGTTTGCCAAGCAGACGGGTGAGAACGTCACGCGCCTACGCAGTGCCAAGAGGACCGAGTAGCCCGCCGCACCACCGGTGTAAACCCACTGTGAAGTTACTCGCCGCACCGCATGAAGCTCCTCAAGGCGAGGATGACATGACCATGCGGATGATGAATGCCCTGAACTCAATGATGCTGGATATGTTGGCGGCCATCGCCCGCAAGGACTATGAGGAAAGACGCCGCAGGACCACTCAGGGCATCGCCGAGGCCAAGGGGCGCGACAAGCTCAAGCCCCAGGCTGAGAGGACCTACGAAGGCCGCCCAGCGAACCATGAGCGCAACACCGCAACTCTGGCGATTTTGGATCGAGGTAGCAACTGGTCGGAGGTCTGTGCGGCCACTGGCGCCTCTCGGAGCACGCTGCTGAGGCTCGTGAAGGCCCGTCAGATGCTGGGGCGTGAGTGTTCCACTATCTGTTTTTTGGCTCGTTCGTACTTTTAATAGAAACCCTCCGGCATGCTTGATGATGGAGGGCTGAACAACCTACAACAATCAATCGCCTGGCTTGTGCTTGTGAATCGGCAGAGTCGGATGCTTCTTGTCGTTGGGCGGGTTTACATGCCGTCTGCGGTCGTCTTTTCCATCTTCGCGCTTTGGCTTCGGACCCGGCTTGATATCAGTGAACATGTGAACTCCTGTAAGCAACATGGATAGAGGCCAAAAAATGGTAGCACATGGCCACACATCCAACTGGATTTGACGGAGCGGCGGTAGGCACAGGCCCAGCGCCAGATGTGTAGCAAATCACTTAAAAGAGCCGACTATCCCAAGAAAGCCGAAACGCAGTTTGGAGCAGGCCAGGGAGAGGCCCCATGTGCGCCGTCATCTACCACCTGATGGCATCCTTTATTGGCTCTTCGAAATCTCTCCACCCGCACCGTCAATGATCTGTAGTCCTTATCCGGTGCTACCCTCTGTAATTTTTCCGAAGTGATGTATGCTCTGGCCAGACAGTCACATTTGCCCCCCTGTGAGCCCGCTCATGAACATGATGTCTAACACGGACGTAGAAGCCTTTGTAGAGTCCCGCTTCGGTCAGAAGAAAGCCAAAACGTTGGGACACATCGGCCAAGGCGGTGAGAACAATAAGAAGGGCGCTGATTTCGAAGGCGCTTATGCGGTCCACACTGTCTGCCGTATCGGGGCAACCAAGACCCCAGCTGAGTGTGCGCACTATCGCATCAGTTGTCAGGAAGCCGCATTCGTGGATGATCTGTGTGTTCGGGAAGTGACGACCGGCCATAAAGTGAACTACCAGGCAAAGAATTCGGATGGCTCAGCCGCGAACTGGGATGCAGAAATGCAGAACCGGTTCGACATGCAGGCGATCATCGATGCGGATCACCATAAAGCAGCGTCCTGGGAGCAGGTGCTGGTGGTCAGCTCCGAAGCGAAGGCAGCAGCCAATGACGCAAAAATCCCTGATGAAATGCGCTCATTCTGCCGCTCGGAATACTTTCCTTATGAGTACAGCTCCACTGCGCTGGTGATGGAGCACGCCCCGCTTCGGGAGGCCCTCAGCACCCTATGCGGGTCTCCCAGACTGGCCCGAATGGATGCGGCTTTCCGCCTTGTGCTTGGCCAATGGCACGCAGACAATCGGAACGGTCGGACAGTTCTGGATGTCCTAACGAAGGCTAAAGAGTCATCCCATCCTGATATTTTTGGCGGATTCCATCCACCAGAGGCAGCCCAGATGGTGGCAGCGAATGATGACCCGAACACGCCACCGAGATGGCTAACGGAGCTACTTGACCGTTTCCAAATGGGACCGGTAGCGGTAGAATGCACCGCTTTTAAAGTCAGCTACAATGGCATGGAAGTAAAGGTCGCAGTCAACGCAGCCGCTCCAGAGCCATCGAAGCTCTCCGAACTGCGCAGCCCTGGGGAAGTCCTCATGCTGCTGATGACAGTGGAAGCGGGGATGCTTGCTGATCGACAGCCCACAGGGGGAGACCAACAATGAGCATTGTTAACAGAAGCTACAGTGCCTTTGCTGCCGAAGAGGCCAAAGCAGGCCTCGAGAACCTGCTGTCGTTTGTGAAAGACCCGGAAAGCTACTCTGGCGAGATGCGTAAGCTCGGCTCCCTGCTGGGAAAATTGCTGAGTGACAAGATTTCTCAGTCCGAGAGCTGCCTTGTGGCGTCTACCGCCGAGGACGCAGATTTCCTGGGTCGGGGCATCTATGACACCCTCAAGCAAGGGCACAAAACCAAAGCAGCTGTTTTCTGGAATAACCACTACCAAATCCCAGGTGGTAGCAGCATCGCTCCGGTTGTGCACAAGTTCTTGGAGCCTGGCTACGAGAGCACTCAAGTGCTTATCATTGCCAAGTCGATCATTTCTGGAAGTTGTGTAGTGCGGACAAACCTGTTGGAGCTGATTGAAGATATCCAGCCTCAGAAGATCTTTATCGCTTCTCCAGTCATGCACAGCAAATCCGAAGAGTCGTTGAGGAAAGAATTCCCACGCTTCATCGCAGACAAATTCGAGTTTGTGGTTTTCGCTACAGATGTCGAGCGTACCGAATCGGGCGAAGTGAAACCTGGTATTGGCGGAGAAGTCTATCCTCTTCTCGGCCTAGCGGATCAACCCGCACGCGTAGGATTCATGCCCAAGCTGGTCCAGGAGCTAGCAGCTCTCTGAAAAAGGCCCTCTTAATGAGGGCTTTTTTTTGCCTGCTGCCCATGTGAACTGCCTCAGTCTTAGAGCGTATACAGGACTGTGGCTGCTATACCGGCCATGCCACTGGAAGCTGTGACGAAGCGCGGCACCACCGACGTGGCGCTCATGATCAAGAACTACCTGCAAAGCATCATGCGCGAAGCCAAACGACTGCGGCTGATCGCGGCGAACTCGGTGCACGATCTCGATGGCTCAATCAAGAGTAAGCGTCCGGCGAACTCACCTTCCGAACTCCAGCATTAAGGGGGATGGTGTCCGCGTATTTTTAAGCGGACGCGATCACCCTTATCGCCAGGATTTCCATGCGCCAACGAAGCTCTTATCCGAAACCGTTCAAAGCCCAGGTCGTTCAGGAATGCCTGCAACCTGGCGCAACCGTTTCCAGTGTCGCCATCAGCCACGGCATCAATGCCAACGTCATCCGCAAATGGATGCCGCTGTATCGAGATCAGCCCGCTGCGGTTTCACTACCGGCTTTCGTCCCGCTAAAAGCCGCACCTAGACGGCCAGTCGAAGCGTCAGTGATCATCGAGTTGCCCATGGCCGGGCAAGTGATCACGGTGAAATGGCCAACCTCAGATCCTGAGGGCTGCGCGCAATTTATTCGGGCTGTCGCTCAATGATCCGCATCGATGCGATCTGGCTGGCCACTGGGCCGATGGACATGCGCGCCGGTACCGAAACCGCATTAGCCCGAGTGATCGCGGTGTTTGGTGCGGCGAAGCCGCACTGCGCTTATCTATTCGCCAATCGTCGGGCTAACCGGATGAAAGTGCTGGTGCACGACGGCGTGGGCGTCTGGCTTGCAGCGCGTCGTCTGAACCAAGGCAAGTTCCACTGGCCCGGCATTCGCCATGGCTGCGAGGTCGAACTCGATAACGAGCAACTACAGGCGTTAGTACTGGGCCTGCCGTGGCAGCGCGTGGGCGCCGGCGGTGTGATTACCGTGCTGTAAACGCCGGCCATTTGGCCGGTCTACTTGTCGTCGTCCCGCGCCTGCTCTGGCACAATCGGCGGCATGACTTTCTCGCCCAACCTCGACCAGATGACCCCGGAACAGCTTCGTGCCTTGGCGGCACAGGCATTGCGGTTGCAGTCCCAGGTCGAGGCGATGAGCAGAAAGATCCAGAACGATGAAACCATCATCGAAAAGCTCACTTACGAGATCGCTCTGCTCAAGCGGCACAAGTTTGCCAAGCGCAGCGAGCAAATCAGCCCGGCGCAAAGCAGCTTGCTGGATGACTTGCTCGACACAGACCTTGAAGCTATCGAAGCCGAGCTAAAACAGCTTCTCCCAGCTGCGCCACAGGCCGAACCACGGCAATCCCCGAAACGTGCGCCCTTGCCGCCGCAGTTTCCACGCACGGTGATTCGTCACGAACCCGAGAACACCCAGTGCGCCTGTGGCTGCCAACTTCAACGCATCGGCGAAGACGTCAGCGAGAAGTTGGATTACACGCCGGGCGTGTTTACCGTCGAGCAACATGTACGCGGCAAATGGGCCTGCCGTCAGTGCGAAATACTGATGCAGGCGCCGGTGCCGGCGCAGGTTATCGACAAAGGTATCCCGACCGCAGGCCTGCTGGCTCACGTGATGGTGGCCAAGTTTGCCGATCACTTGCCGCTGTACAGGCAGGAAAAGATCTTTGGCCGCGCCGGACTGGCAATTGCTCGTTCGACCTTGGCGCAATGGGTCGGACAAACTGGCGTGAGACTTCAACCGCTAGTTGATGCTCTGCGTGAAACGGTGCTGAACCAGGGTGTGATTCACGCCGATGAAACACCGGTGCAAATGCTTGCGCCAGGCGAGAAAAAAACCCATCGGGCCTATATCTGGGCCTACAGCACGACGCCGTTTTCGGCGCTCAAAGCGGTGGTTTACGACTTCAGCCCAAGCCGTGCTGGCGAATATGCACGCAACTTCCTGGGCGACTGGAAAGGCAAGCTAGTCTGCGACGACTTCGCTGGCTACAAAGCCGGGTTTGAGCAAGGCATCACTGAAATCGGCTGCATGGCCCACGCCCGTCGCAAGTTCTTTGATCTGCAGGTGGCGAACAAAAGTCAGCTAGCCGAGCAGACGTTGCACTCGATCAGCGGCTTGTACGAGGTCGAACGCCAGGCGCGGGACATGAGTGATGAAGATCGTTGGCGAATACGTCAGGAAATGGCGGTGCCGATCCTCAAAACACTGCATGACTGGATGTTGGCCCAGCTCGACTTGGTGCCCAACGGATCAGCCACGGCCAAAGCCCTCGATTACAGCCTGAAACGCTGGGTAGCGCTGACGCGCTACCTGGAAGATGGAGCTGTGCCCATCGACAACAACCAGGTCGAAAACCAGATACGGCCATGGGCACTCGGGCGCTCGAACTGGTTATTTGCAGGCTCGTTACGCAGCGGCAAACGTGCGGCTGCAATCATGAGTTTGATTCAGTCTGCGCGGCTCAATGGGCATGATCCGTACGCGTACTTGAAGGATGTCCTCACGCGCCTGCCAACGCAGCGGGCAAGCGAGGTTGCTGAGCTGCTGCCACATCAGTGGCTACCCGTTTCGCTCAGGAGAACTGATATGGACACGAACTTAATCCTTTAGGTGCATATTCATCAAGGCGTCAATGTAGGGCGCCTTATGCGCGAGATATTCAGCGATTCCTCCCCGGTTGTTAGCTTCGAGCCGCAGCTTCAAATCCTGGTACTGCTTGCGGATAGTGGTGTCTTCTCTCAACAGGTCGCGGAAACGTAACATGCGTGCAATCTGTCCATGACCAGCAACGCACACGTGTACTTTATGAGTTCTCACCCCATTAACATCGCGACGATAAAAGTGATGTCCGGCGGAAAGATCTGTTCCCCGCACATAGCCCAATGTACGCATGAACTCGCTACGAGCCACCTCATTTTTATGCTCTGACACCACAACCAAGATGTCGATTTCCGGTTTGGCAGAAAGCCCTGGAACGGCGGTGCTACCAACATGATGAGTTCTGATAAGCTCAGCACCGAAGCCCTCCGCTATTCGTCGGATTTCGGCGGTAAAAAGTAGCGGCCACTCGGGGTTGTATGGAGAGATTTCACTGGTGAGGGCCATCAGCTGTCCTTGCGTCATAGTCGAAGAGGCAGAAGATTAACCTCGGTTCAAAAATCTTGAAATTCCTCTGCCACAGCTTTGTTAGTAGACGGGGCTCAGAAGCCCCGACTGATTGTGATTTCGAGGAGGCGTCTTGGCCGGACGCTTACAATCAAGACACCGCGGGTAACTCACCGACCGGCACTACCCTTATCGTGGCTACCGGAGCTACAGGCACGCATCGAGAACTACAAAGGTCGCCCGCTCACGCGACTCACAGTGATGCTGTCGCTGCACGTGTTCGTACGCTCCAGTGAGCTGCGCTTCGCCCGCTGGAACGAGTTCGACCTCAATCGCGGCATCTGGGAGATCCCCGACACCCGCCCAGCGCTGGACGGCGTGCCCTTTTCCACAAGGGGTACGAAGATGGCCAGGGACATTCACGTTGTACCCTTATCGCCGCAAGCAGTGGCCTTGCTCGAGCAAATCCACACGATCACCGGCAAATTCGACCTAGTGTTCGCGGGGGATGCCAAACCGTGGAAGCCAATGTCCGAGAACACGGTGAATGCCGCGCTCAGGACGATGGGCTACGACACCAAGGTGAACATCTGCGGCCACGGATTCCGAGTCATGGCGTGCAGTGCGCTGGTCGAGTCCGGGCTGTGGTCAGAGACGGCGATTGAACGACAGATGAGCCACAAGGAGCGCAACAACGTGCGCGCCGCCTATACCCACAAGGCCGAGTTCCTCGAAGAGCGCCGGATGATCATGACCTGGTGGAGCCGGTTTCTAGAGGCAAACCGCGAGGAGCACGTGACGCCGCATGAGTTCGCCAATCAGGCGGGTGAGAACGTCAAGCACCTACGCAGTGCCAAGAGGACCGAGTAGCCCGCCGCACCACCGGTGCAAACCCACTGTGAAGTTACCCACAGCTCCGCATGAAGCGCCTCCGCGCGGGTCCATTGAAACGAGGCGGCAAAGCCGCCCCGTTTCAATGGACCTAACCTTATTGAAAAGCCACTGGCACAGCGTTCGTCTGTGGAAAACCACTAATGTCCACCGGGGGATAGTTTTATCCACAGGTGCTAAATCCCTGAAATCACGATGCTTGACGAATATTGTCCACAAGCGTAGACCGGTAAATGCAAGCGCTGCTGAGGCAGCCAAATGTGGCCAGAAACCTGAAAGGCCACGCCGCAATCGCGGTGGTTCACCCCCAAGTACGATTCGCGTCCGGCAGCTCGTACGGTCACTACCCATGTGATGGATGCCAACTCAACATCGTTGCCCCTGCGGCAACCACCCTATCCCTTCTGCCCAGCAGCAACCTATCCGCTTGGCCATTTCGCGTGCGCCAACCTGCGCCCGTCTCTTTCTCCGGAAAGAGACGGGCGCTTCTAACACTGCTGCAACCCTGATCGCACCTATGCAGGGCCGCAGGCGCTGAGGGACATGTTCGGTGGTGGCCATTACGGCACGGTCAAGGCGCACAGTGATCGGTGGCAGGCATTCGTCAAATGGTGCCGTTCCGAACATGGGCCCGGTATCAACGATGCGCGGCAGATTGATAGGAAAGTGTTGGGCGACTATGCGGCGTACCTGCGCGACATGGTTGGGCGCGGTGACCTGGCCATCAGCACCGCACAAAATCGGCTATCCAGCGTTAACAGGACCATGGCGGCCCTTCGCGGTGATCAGTATGTGCAATTGCCAAGCCCGAGCCAGGCGCTGGGTATGCAGCGCACCGGGGTTCGACACTTGGTGCCGCAGGGCCAAGACCGCGAACAGGTTAAGCAGATCGTCGATGCGCTTTGCCGCCATCACCAGCTTCGGGCCGCCGCGATCGTTCTGTTGGCGCGAGCCACCGGCATGCGCTTGCGTGAGGCCATCTTGGCTGATCTGCCACGGTTAAGCCGTGAGGCTAACGAGCTAGACAGGATTAACATTCAGGATGGCACCAAAGGCGGCCGCGCCGGGGCCTCGGCGCCGCGCTGGATTGCGGTGGACGACCATTTTCGAGGTGCACTTGGGTTTGCACAGCAGGTGTCACCTGCAGGTAGTCGCAACCTGATTGCGCCACACGAAAGCTACCTGAGTCTTCTGCAAGAAATCATCCGCCCTGCGCGGGACATCTTGCATGCACACAACCTCAAGGGCTTTCATGAACTACGGGCGGCGTACGCGTGTGAGCGCTATGAGCAAATCACCCAACACCGTGCGCCTATCAACGACGGCCAATGTTGCCAGGTAGATAGGAGCCTTGATCGTGAGGCCCGGAGGCAAATCAGCTATGAGCTGGGGCACGGTCGAATCGACGTGGTCGCCGCCTACATTGGAGGACGCGCATGAGTAAGACATTCGACATGGAGCTGTTCTTGGCTGGGGTGCTGACCGGCTCGCACGCAACCCGGCAACGCCATGTACGCCAGGCGAAAATCATTCAGGCTGAAATTGCAGAGCGCTGGCAGCGAGAAACGCCTTGGGCTTGGCAGAGAAAGCATGTGAATTGGTTTCTCGAACATCGCATGAGCCACCGCAGTGAGGCGACACGGTACTACTACGTGCTAACGATCCGGCTGCTCGCTCGACGTCTAAAAACGTCATGGGTTTTCAATCGCTGAGTGAGACCTGATACTGATAATCACGACCTATATCAATCGCCCCTTGCTGCCATTGATAAAGGACACAGACCGCTAGAAGCGGGCGTTGAGCAAGGCCTGCTTCCAGCCAAAAGCTACCGGTAGGCTATAAAGAGTATAACGTCACGCAATTTTTGGAAACAGCGACGACTAACGATCAGCTGCTTCTCAGACCCTGACACTCCCATAACCCGCGTTGAGACTTATTGCACTCAGAAGGTACACTGAACGCTTAGCCATTACGCAACGATCTGTCAAACTTATAAATCTCTCTGAAAATATTAAGCTTCTGATCAAACTCTGATACCCGCTTAGCAGATGATACACCTTCCAAGCTTCGGATTTTTTCTAAAAATAGAAATTTTGCACTGTCCCGCAGCCAGAGCGAGTAGTCTACCTGCTTAGAAAATGGATCAATGGCTAGCCTAACGTCCAGCAACACGTCGAACAACAAATAATCTCTTGAGGCCGCCATTATAAACAATGCCGCCTGCTCGCCCTGGATATAACTGTATTTCTCGAACAATTTTTTAAAAAAGAGCCTGTGCTCAGATGGGTCTAAGAGCGAGACTTGGATCATGCTTTTAATGTTTTGCACAATCCAAGTGAAAATCACTCGCTCCTCGCTTACAATTTTTTCTAACGCTATGGATAAAAACTTCGCCCCAGAAAAATAATGCATGCTGCCTGAAGAAATTTTCGCACTAACAAAATAGCGATACAGCAAAGAATTGTCTGCACCAACCAAAACCCTGTCATCCTCTAAAACTATAGCAATAGCTGATGCCATTTCCTTAATAGTAGAGCACGAACTAGTTAGCCACTTGGCGTAGTCATTCTCCATTAACTCAGAAATCAGGCTTGCTGACAAGACATGTTCACCGTCCATCCGTGCAAGATCTACTTTTTCTTCGAACGATAAAACACGAAAACCTCTTAAGAATTCAGGCTCAATCCATCGGTGGGATGATTGTGTAGCTCCATACTTAATTAAATCAATGTACACACTTATATCATCACTACAATCCCTCAGTAAGTGTCTCTGCTCACCATCTTTTAAGTGCCGTCCAGCCTGAATAATTTGCTTCATATTTTCTATATTCATGACTGCTCCGCTATGAAATCTGGCAATGTCGACCCGTTCTTTTTTGCGTGATCAATAAATTGTAGCAAAGAACGTTTAAAAGTTTTATTGGTGATCCTTATCAGTCCTGAGTAGTCCGTTAGGAGCATACTCAGCGATCCACCTGAGGATATAACCACACCATCCTTGTCCTGGTCGGTGCACACAAAAAATCTATCGTGAAAATTGAAATTTGTTTTGATTATTTCGAATGAACTAAAAATCCCTTTTCTTTCTATGTCCACAACAATACTCTGTATGATCTTGGCAACCTCAACCTTTTCTGGCGACATTTTCTCATCTTGTTTAACTCGACCTAAGAAAGTTATAACTGTAATCTTCCTATCTGGCTGAGTTGCAAACAGATCCAGCACGACGTCAATATCGCCTTCTAGAAGGTAAGGATCAATGATCGTTATATTTTTTGAGTTTGCAGAGTCAAATTCAGAAGTTATACGTCGCCTTGCCTGTGCCAAGTTAAATGTGCCTGACTCAAGCATTGGTATTGAAATCAAAGGGTCATAGTCGGACTCAGCTTCTACTCTTTTTCTTCGCTCCGCCCACTTAGACATCGAAACCATTCCTTACCGATGTTGTTTGTTGAATAGCTCGACCTCTGAATTGTATACTTTTCTGCTCTACGATATTTGTATTTACACTTATTTTTTTTACAAGCCCGAAGCTTGATCTATAAATCATAAGCCCATCAAGCATTACAGTGACGACTTGCTTATCAGGAACAAATCCGCTGTTTATTTGGTGCATTTCATTATCCAGAGCAAAGGTCGCAACATGCTTCCTGGACTCATCATTGGACTCCAAATGAACGACAGCCCCTTCATATAGTTTGAAGTAATCAACGAGAGCAACTTCATAGCCTACCACGTTGTCGTTGTCGATCCCTCTGAAGCTCTCCTCCAATCTGGTTGGGGCAAAGATCGTAAATGTGCCCAATAGGTGAGGGAATTTTAAGAGGTCAACCTGATACTTTTCCTTGACAATATCTAAAGCCTCCTTTTTGGCCTGTAAATAATCGACCGGATTAGTCTCGCCTATTGCAGGATCTCGAAAATGCACTTCAGCGTTTGAGCACATGCCAATGAATGGGCTAAAATTCTCTTCCTCGTAGCTCTTTTCGATGAAAAAACTTTCCGACTCAGGGAAATTTAAATTAATTTTGCATTTTTGATCTGGAAATAAATCTAAAACCCCAAAACTAATTGACTTGGTAATTTCCGAGACATCCTCCAAATCTTTGAAGTAAATAGACATACATCCAACGTTGAATGACTTCCATTTTTTTATGGAGTAGTCAAGCTCAGAAAGAACCCATTCAATGGCATGACCATATATCATAGCCTCTGTCTTGTTATCTACAACTAAAAGCGTCCTATAGATTTTTCGCATTATCACCTCCCCTTCCATGTTACCCTCTCGCCAAATTAGAATTGCTGGGGGCTCTGAGTCAAACTTAAAACCGACTGATTCTAGTAGACATCCACAGCATCAGTCTACAGGCCGACTGCTATCTTTCCAACTACCGACCACTAAACAAACCAATCATAATAGAGCGCCCTGTAATTCTTATTTACTATGAAATGACTGTCGAGCGCCAAAGGATACTTTAAGAGATAGAAAACCTTATCCCTACAGATAAAATTATTATAAATCTGATAGTTATAGATATTTTCGACTCTTGGTGCCGCACCATACGCAGTACTCAAAAGGCTCACCGAAAGGTGGGCCTTTTTGTTTTTCGGCTTCGATATATGACTCAGATGGCCGAATAGCCCCAGCCTTGCGCAAGACGTCGCGCAGTCCGCCATGGCGTTCTCAACGGCGTTCCGGCAAACCCCTCCTGACCAGTTCGCGTTCGGCCTGTTTTCCATGTTCCCCACTAGCTGCTGTGAGTACGCGAGTTTGCTGCTGGCGTGGTTTCTGTGTGAGGAACACGAGGGCATGTGCATCGACGTGATAACGGGTGAGCTGAAGGAAGACTGGGAGCAACGGCACATTTGGCTGAGGCTCGAGGGGCACAATCTGGATATCACCACCAACCAATTTGATGCAGATCTCCCTCACACGCTCATCACCCTACCCCGGGGGTGGCACGATAGATACACCGTTATTCACACGGCGCCATTCCAAAGACATTTTCACGAAGACTATGGGGATGATGGCAGGCAAGACATCATCGACGACTATAGGGCCTTGGCACATAACGCAAGAGCGCAGTTCAAATCGTAGGAAAAGAGCTTGCCCACGCTACGAGGCAACCGCCGTGGCGACTAGGCCGTAGAGCAAACTCGCTATCCCAAAGTGACACCCCGTGGCCCGCCGAGCCGGCACCGTCGCGCAGCGTAATAGATCCACAAGCACGCCGCGTCTGGTGCCGCGATGAGCCGCAAAGCGGCCCCGGCAACTTCAGACCAGAACAGCGAGTGCTCAAGCCCTCCGACAGGACTAATAAGCCCTATCAGGCGGCACTCTGCTCCAAACTCTCCCACCCTAGGCAAGCCAGGGCCAATGTGCGCGGAACCGCTTCACGACCACTGCTATAGCGGCTGATACTACGGGGGCTGACTCCCAGCGCTTCGGCAGCCTGGTCTAGCGTCATCCGGTGCCGCAAACGCCAGCGAATGAAAACGCGGGTGTTTTCATCAGGGGCGTTCTGAGCCAGCGCGTCCAGCAGCAGGGTATCCGCTCCAATCTGAATATCCAGTGACGGCCACTCCACCGACCACCCCCCGTCGCCCAATACGACCCCTTCAAACGCTTTCCGCTCGGAGAGTGGCGCCAAACCGGGATACGTCTTGAGCGCATCGCTCATATCCAGGGTGAAATGCTGACCATTGGTAAAGGTGAGCTCAAGGCTGGCACCCGATCGAGGCTGTACACCCTTCAGACGGGGACGTTTCATCGATGCCATTTCATCCACCTCCTTCAACAAATCTGCCCGATTGGCAGCAACCCAGGCCAGGGCTTCTTGCACCACTTTGGCAGGTGCCCTGCCTTGGGTAACAGTCACCGATTCCAGACTGATCACCACGTCCACCCCACGCCCTAAGGTGGACGAGGGGTGGTAGATGATCCCTTTCCCTCAGCTCGATGCGGTACTTATCGCGAAATCGGTATTTGGTAGACATGGCCTGATCGTATCGCCAATTTGGCGATACGCCAACGGACACAAGCGGCCTTGCGTCGCGATGCGCCGCGCGGGCGGCGCTCGATTTCAGAGGCGCTGCAAATTTTGCGGCACGCATCTGTCAGCCGCGATGCGATCCCTGCAGGAGCCTGGCCTGCCGGCGATGGGCTGCGTAGCAGCCCCAGGTTGCCTTGGTCAGAACGCAGTGCTCACTGTCAGCGACAGGTTGCGCGGGTCGCCATAGATGCCTCCGGCATAAAACCCATACTGGGTGTAGTAGTGCTTGTCGAACAGGTTGTTGGCGTTAAGGGTGACGCTCACATCATCGGTCAGCTGGTACTTGGCCATGGCATTCCAGATGGCATAACCGGACCAGTTGACGTCGGTGGCACCGTTGCTCACGCCATTGGTGGGCTGGCCGGCCGGGCTTGAAATGGCGCGGATGTTGGTCTGTGCAGTCACACCGGCACCCACGGTCAGGCGGTCAAGCGGGCCGCCCATCCGGTAAGTGGTCGAGGCCTTGAACAGGTGCGACGGGTCGCTGCGGCCGTCGCTGTCGATGCGGCGGAAGTGCAGGTAGGTGTAGCCGGCGTACACGTTCCAGTTGGGGGTCAGCGCGCCGGCGACTTCCAGGTCGATACCGTCGGTTTCCACGCCGGAGCCTGCCTTGTAGGCGCTGGCCCCAGTCGGCGTGGTCAGGTCGCCATCGAGCACGGCCTTGTTTTCCTGCTTGGTGCGGAAGTACGCCGCCGAGGCGTTCAGGCGGCCGTCGAACCACTCGCCCTTGACCCCGGTTTCGTAGCTTTGCCCACGAATCGGCTCGACCTTGCTGCCGCTCACGGTTTCCGACGTTTGCGGGGTGAAGATGTCGGTGTAGCTGGCGTACAGCGAGTAGTTGTCGTTGAGGTCGTAGACCGCACCCAGGTACGGGGTGACGATGCCGTTTTCTTCCTGGCTGCTGCGCTCACCGGCCACGCTGCGGGTAACCGACGAGTAGTTGCTGGTGCGTACGCCGACAATCACCGACAAGGGGTCGGTAATGCTCAGGCGGGTAGCGGCATACATGCCCTGCAGGCGGGTGGTGGTCTTGCTGTGCAGGCCGGTACGCGAGGCGATGATGTCATAGTCATCATCCACGCCATTGTGCCAGTTGCTGACCGGGAAGCCGTTGTTGGCGCGGAACTGGCAGCCCAGCGCGGGCGCGCTGGCCATGCCGTCGCCAACCATGGTGCAGGTGTATTGCGGCGACCAGCCCACGGTGCGGCTGTCGTTGTAGCCGACCATGGCCTGATGGGTGCGACCGAACAGCTGGAACGGGCCGGACAGGTCGATCTGTGCCGATTGCTGGGTGGTGTCGCTGGAGCTATGCAGGCCGTTCAACACGGCGCCGCTGCCGTCCTGGTCCCAATAGCCGCCGTAGCTGCCGCGCCCAGCCGAATTGACCTTGGCCAAGCCGCGATGGTTGAGGGCCTCGGTGGTGGCTTGGGAGGCTTTCAGGTCCAGCGTCCAGTCGTTGTCGAAGCGGTGCTCCAGCGAGCCGAATGCAGTGCGGGTGGTGTACTCGCCAAAGCTCCAGCTGGGCACCACGTTGGTGCTGCGTGGCAGGTCGGTCTTGCTGCCGTCGCGGTACCACAGCGGGATGTTCGCACCCCAGCCGCCACCCACCACCTTGTTGTATTCGTACTGGTAGCCGGCACCCAGGGTGGTGGCCTCGTCCAGGTCGAACTCGAAATTGGCCAGCGCGGCGCGAGAGCGCTCGGACTGGTTGTCACGGAACGAGTTGGCGTCCTGCTGGGTCATCACGAAGCGTGAACGCAGGCGGCCGTCCTCGGACAGCGGCAGGTTGAGGTCTGCGCCCAGGCGGCGTTTGTCCCAGCTGCCATATGTGGCGTAGGCGGTGCCACCGAAGGTCCTGGTCGGCGCCTTGCGGATCAGGTTGACGGTGGCCGAGGGGTCGCCGGTGCCGCCCAGCAGGCCGTTGGCGCCGCGCACGATGTCGATGCGTTCGTACAGGTCCATGTTCAGCGCGTTGCCGCTGCCGCTGAAGTCAGAGCCGCCCTGGGTCTGCAGGCCATCGACCTTCCAGTTGCTGATCGAATAGCCACGGGCACGGTAGTCGGTACGCCCGCCCACCTCGGACTTGTTGGCCGTTACGCCGGGCGTGGTTTCCAGTGCCTGTTCGATGGTGTGGATGCCGCGGTCTTCCATTTGCTGGCGGGTAATGGTGGTGACCGACTGAGGCGTTTGCCGCGGCGTCAGGTTCAGGCCGGTGGAGCTGCGGGTGCGCTCGACGGTGTAACCCAGTTGGCCTGCGTCGTCGGCGGGCAGCAGTGCGCTGTCCTCGATCTGTGTGGCATCCAGCTCCAGCGGTTTACTGTCTGCCGCCATGACGCCACCACTGATGGCGACGGCGATGAAAAAGGCCAAGGGGTTGAGGCGATTGCCATTTTGGCTGATGGGAATGAAAGCTTTCGGGGTGCTCTTGGGATTCATTTGGGAAGGCTTCGTATTTGCAGATGATTTTTTGTTAGGATTCTAGGCATCGGCCCTCCCGGCTCCAGACCCGACATGTACGGGGATGTAATTGAACGTAACGAGTGCCCTCGGCCCTCTCCGAACAGGTTTTTTTTGCGTATGAGCACGACCCTGCTGGTTGTCGACGATGACGACGAGATCCGCGAACTTCTATGTGATTACCTGACAGATGCCGGTTACAGCGTGCTGGCAGCTGCCGACGGCGGGCAGATGCGTGAACAGCTGGCCCGTCAGAAAGTGGACCTGGTGGTGCTCGACCTGATGCTGCCTGGCGAGGACGGCCTCAGCCTGTGCCGGCAGTTGCAGGCCACACCGGGGCTGGCGGTAATCATGCTGTCGGCCAAGGGCAGCACCCTGGACCGCATCATCGGCCTGGAAGTAGGTGCCGACGACTACCTCGCCAAGCCTTTCGAACCGCGTGAACTGATCGCCCGGATCAAGGCCGTGCTGCGTCGCCCGCAACGCCTGGACAGCACCGCCGAAGAGCCGGCGGCGGACGCCCGGCTGTTCGCCGGGTTCCGTCTTGAACATGTAAAACGCCTGCTCACCCGGCCCGACGGCGAGACGCTGACCCTGCCCCGTTCCGACTACCGCGTGCTGCGCGAATTGCTCGAAGCCAATAACCGGGTGGTGTCCCGCGACCAGCTGACGCGCAGCGCATTTGGCCGCGATCACCTGCCCGACGACCGCTCGGTGGACATGTGCGTCAGCCGTCTGCGCCAGCACCTGCGCCGGGCGCCGGCGGGTGCCGCGCAAATCCTCACCATCCGCAACGAAGGCTACCTGCTGAGCGTCGCCAGCCACCTGGCCGATACCTGACATGCGCTGGCTTCGCCGGCTGTGGCCGCGCACCTTGTTCGGCCAGCTGCTGCTGATCATGGTCAGCGGCACGCTGGCGATCCAGTTGATGTCCAGCAGCATCTGGTTCGACGTGCGTTTTGCCCAGGTACTCGAAGCCCCTGTGCGGCTGATCGCGGCGCGCAGCGCCCCCCTGATTGCCAGCGCTTCCTGCCACGGCGGCGGGCAACAGGCACCGGCCCATTACCAGTTACGCTGCGCCCAGACGCTACCTGCGCCGGGGCATGACGAGCGCCGCGGGCGCCGCCGCGTCGAACTGCTACTGCAACAGGCCCTCAAGTACGAGCTGGGGCACGCACAGGAGGTGCGCCTGTTGAAGGTGCAACTGACTGATGAGCTGGGCCAGCCGATCGTCTGGCGCAGCCTGTTCGGCCTGCGCACCGCCCATGCGCATATCGAATTTGCGGTGCCGTTGGCCGATGGCCACTGGCTGACCATCGACGGCCAGGAGCTGCAAGGCTGGAGCGGCGAGTCGGCTTGGGTGCTGATCAGCGACTACCTGGTGCGGGTGTATGCACTGCGCATTGTCGCGGTATTACTGGTGTGCCTGATTGCTGTGCGTCTGTGCCTGCGCCCGTTGCGACGTCTGGCCGATGCCGCCCGCGGCCTGGGAGGCAACCTGGAGCAACCGCCGTTGGCGCTGGATGGGCCGGAGGAAGTGCGCCAGGCGGCTCAGGCCTTCAACGCCATGCAGCAGCGGCTGATCGAGATGGTCAATGACAAAGCCTACTTCCTGGCCGCCGTGTCCCACGACCTGCGCACCCCGCTAACGCGCATGCGCCTGCGCCTGGAACGCCTGCCGGACGACGAACACCGCCAGCGCCTGCGGCAGAACATCACGCAGATGGACGACATGATCGGCCAGGTGCTCGACTACTTGCGCGCGGGGGAGCAGCAGAATTTGCAACAGGTGGACCTGGACCGGCTGGTAGCACGCCAGTGCGCCGACCTGGCCACTGCCGAAGAACCGCTGCCGGTGCACGGCCAGGCGGGCAGCCTGCAGGTCGATGCCCTGCTGCTGCAGCGCTGCCTACAAAACCTGCTGGTCAATGCGTTGCGTTACGCCAAGGATGTTTCGGTCACACTGGAACGGGCGCCCACCGGGGTGTTCATCCATATCGACGATCGCGGGCCAGGCATTGCGCCGGGCCTGCTGGCGACCATCACCGACCCGTTCGTGCGTGGTGAAGGATCGCGCAACCAGGCGTCCGGCGGCTATGGCCTAGGGTTGAGCATCGCCCTGCGCATCGCCAGCAGCCATGGCGGTGGGCTGATGCTGTCGAACCGCGAAGGCGGCGGGTTGCGGGTCAGCGTGCTGCTGCCCATCTGATCAGGTAACAGTCTTTTACCGATTGCCCAGGTTTTCCCTGGCCTGCCTTTGCCTATCCTAGGCCCGGTCATCCTGCCTGCGATGGACCCATGAAACACTCTCTTCCCAGCCGCTACGCCTGCCTCACCATCTGCCTGCTGTTCAGCTTCGCCAGCCTGCCACTGCTGCCGCAACATGCCTCGCTGTGGCCGATCACACTGCTTACTGCGCTGCTGAGCCTGGTCGGCCTGAACGACCTGCGCCAAAGCCATCATGCGGTGCGCCGCAACTACCCGATTTTGGGCAACATCCGCTACCTGATCGAAACC
>Ga0302347_1001819_pt1 | contig 24181 bp, 25 predicted proteins | sample PhyWR1_FD_202178 | JGI IMG/M metagenome (GOLD analysis project Ga0302347, IMG submission 202178) | Leaf surface microbial communities from wheat plants in UC Gill Tract Community Farm, Albany, California, United States - DLSL W.R1 (v2)... | ecosystem: Host-associated > Plants > Phyllosphere >...
CATCGGTTCTCACCTGGTCAGTTCCCGTCTTTTGCTGTGCGGCGCGGATGCTGGAATCATCGTGATAGCCCTTTTTTAGCATCAGCCGCTGGTGTAGCGCCCAAAACGTATTCGGCTGCTGCTGCCAGGTGGAGAGCGCCACTTTGGCGGCGTTAACTGAACTTTCCCCCTTAAACGGCAGCAGCTTCACAATCATCAACACGTCAGGATTGTCGTGGACGATTTTCTCCAGCATCGGGTCGAACTGCTTGCAGTACGGGCAGTTGTAATCCGTAAAGGAGACGATAGTAAGTTTTGGCTGTTTGGCCCCTATCCTGGGACTTTGCGGATCATTAAAAAGCAGCTGTCCGAGCTCGTCGTCGGCAGACGATCCTGGCGCGGCCAGGCTAAATGTTGCCATGCACAGCAACAGTAATGCGGTGACGATCCTCATGATTATTGTCCTTTTGCGTCAGATAACGTGGCAAGAAGCGCCTCTCGATTTAACAGCGCGGGCAGAGTCTGGCCCTGCACCAGCGCCGGTCCGTAAATCTGATTAAACGGCACCGCAGCGCTGCCGCGAGCGTTCAGAAACTGGCTAATGGTGTCCGATGGGCGGCTCCAGTCGCCGCGTAGTGCAACCACATCCGGCGCAGAAAGCGCCTCCTGGACCTCATCACGGAGCAGTACGTTGTACTTATTGGCTTTACAGGTGACACACCAGTCAGCGGTCACATCGATAAATACCCGCTGATGCTTTGCCAGGGCATCGGTAATCGCCTGTTCGCTCAGCGGTTGCCAGTTAATGCGATCGTGGCGTGTACTCTGACCTGATGGCGACGAAACCAAAGCAATCGCTATACCCGCGACCAGTGCCAGCACCGTTGCCTGCATTGCCCTGCGCCAGTGATAGCGCCAGGCTGTTGCCAGAATCAGCAGCACAGCGAGAAGGCCGAGTAGCGTCAGCACCGGCAGGCGGCCGATGTGTATCGTCAACAGACTTACCAGCCACAGCGACGAGATAAGCATCATCAGCCCAAGCACGACCCGAACGTAGTTCATCCAGCGGCCCGGTCGGGGCAGATGTCTGGCAAATCCGGGCCAGACCACGATCAGCAGCCACGGTAGGCTCATCCCGATACCCATGGCGAAGAAGATCCCCCACAGCAGCGGCAGGGGCGCAACGAGCGCGACCGACACGGCGGTGCCGAGAAAGGGTGCAGTACACGGCGTCGCCAGAAGCGTGGCAAATGCGCCTTGCCAGAAATGGCCTAACAAACCGTTACCGCCGCGGGTAGCCAGAAAGGTACTGGTAGTCGAGGAGAGACGAAACTCAAACAGCCCCAGTAAGCTGGCGCTGAACAGCGCCATTACCAGCGCCATCGCGCCAATAAACCACGGATTCTGAAACTGGATCCCCCAGCCCAGCGCCTGATTACCCAGCCGTAGCACCGTCATCATGAGCGCCAGAGCAAGAAAAGAGACAACTATTCCGCAAACGGATGCCATGAACTGGCGCCTTATCACACCGCGCTGCTGGTCAGCACTTTGCACCAGCGTTCCCAGCTTCATGGCCAGTACCGGCAGTACGCACGGCATGACATTAAGGATCAGGCCCCCGGCGAGGGCCATCAGCAACACCCACCACAACGATAACGCGACCGGGGCGGTGCCCGGAACAATCGCAACCTGACTCTCTTCAGCCTGACCGCCTTCGGCAAGTACCAGCGATACCGTCTTACCGCTGAGGTCTGGCGCAGCATCGCCCCAGCTATCGGTAACCGGCAGGGTGGCAGTCAGCGTATTCCCCTTGATGGTGAACGCTGGCTTGCCAAAATCCACCTCATCCATGGTATCGATAAACAACGAGGGCTGCTGCCAGCCGGCATCACGCACGGCGGTGACCGTTAATTTACCGTCGGTGTAGCTGGCGCTACGCTGCGAGGTCAGGCCATTCGCCAGCGGCAGAGTCCCCATCGCGCGGGTGAAATCGTAGCCAAAATCGCTCCCTGCGGGAGTGCGCGTATCCAGCGAGAAAGGGTAGTCGGTGAGAATACAGACGTTGCTGCACGTGGACAGCGTCAGCACCCCGCGCAGTGTGTCCGGCAACGGGCCGCGAATTTCCATCGGGAAACTGACATTTCCGTGGTAGCCCTGAGTGGACATCCCGGCAACGTCAAAGCGCTGCGGCGTCGGCCAGTGCCAGCTGACATCAAGCGGGGTCGACCAGGCTATCGCCGGCGCAATGCCCCCTTCACCCGGCGAGCGCCAGTAGGTTTTCCAGCCCTTTTCCAGAGCGACGTCCAGCAGCAGGCGTATTTCACCGCTGCTCTCATTTTGCGCACGCAGCCTGACGCTGGCGTGTTGATTATCAGCGGCGCGCAGCCAGCCGCTGTCGGCGGCCTGACTGACGGGCAGCCATAGCCAAAGCAGGCAGACCAGCAGTCGCCTGAATACCATAAGCATAAATTTTCTCCGTAAATGAATAATTAACCTGAACCGTCAGGCAGTACTCATTCACGGAAAACGCATAATCGGAGATGCACCCGTAGCCGGGGAGGAGAGATGTCGCGGGGAGGCCAGAGTCGTTCGATACGCTCAGGTATCGCGGCCAGGACTGCCAACAGCAGGGCGATGGCAAATAACGCGCCTTCGAACAGCATCGGCGCAACCGCCATCAGAGATTTGGCGCTCAGCTCGCAGGACATTACAGGCTTATCACTGCTGCTCTGACTCTGTTGTATCGATTGAGTGGCGATAGTTGAATTCATGACAAGCGCATGTGCCCCGGCCATACGCTGCGCAGTGCATACCAGCACTACCAGACAGGCAAGGGCTACCAGAAGAATGGCTTTGCGTTGTCGCTTGATCATGTTCGCCTCAATAATTAATACAATCTATCATATCGGGGGAACGCATTTTGGCAATGTTAAAGCTGTAAAGAAATGTCGTTCGCGGGTTTTTCGCCCTCTCCCGGAGGGAGAGGGCCGGGTATTAGCGTTTTTCACCGTTGCTGGCGATAACATCTTTGTACCAGTTGAAGCTCTTCTTACGTGAGCGCGACATATCGCCGGTGCCATCATCATGTTTATTCACGTAAATAAACCCGTAGCGCTTACTGTACTGCCCGGTAGTAAACGACACACAGTCGATGCAGCCCCATGGGGTATAGCCCATCAGATCAACGCCATCATAGGTTACGGCTTCCACCATTTCTTTCACATGCGCCCGCAGATAGTCAATACGGTAATCATCGTTAATGCTGCCATCTTCTTCGACTTTATCGTACGCGCCAAAACCATTCTCGACGATAAACAGCGGCTTCTGATAGCGTTCATAAAGCTCGCAAAGCGCATAGCGCAGGCCAACCGGGTCAATCTGCCATCCCCAGTCGGAGGCCTTAACGTGCGGATTCGGCACGCTACCTTCGAATCCGGAAATCGCATCGCCGCTACCGCCGTCGGCTTTCACCGCGTTGGTCATGTAGTAGCTAAAGCCCAGATAGGCACAAGTGCCGTCACGCAGGATCTGCTCATCATTCGCTTCCATATGAATGGTAAATCCGCGACGTTCCCATTCGTTCAGCACGTAAGAAGGATAGTAACCACGCAGCTGCACATCGGTGAAGACATAACGCTCGCGCATGGATTCCTGCGCATACATCACATCTTCTGGCTTACAGGAGAAGGGATACAGCGGAACCATCGCCAGCATACAGCCGACCTGCATCGCCGGATTAATACGCCGCGCCGCACTCACCGCCAGGGAGCTCGCCACAAACTGATGGTGAAGCACCTGATACATGGTCTCTTCCGGATTCTCATGTTCGGTATATACCACGCCGGAACAGCAGTAACCGAACAGCGGAGCACGCCAGTTACGCTGGTTATTGATTTCATTAAAGGTCATCCAGTATTTGACCTTGTTCTTGTAGCGCTCAAATACCACTTCAGCAAAGCGCACAAAGAAATCGACAACCTTACGGTTGGTCCAGCCGCCGTACTGCTGAACCAGATGCAGCGGCATTTCGAAGTGAGAAAGGGTGATCACCGGTTCAATATTGTATTTGAGCAACTCATCAAACACGTCGTCGTAAAACTTCAGCCCTTCTTCATTCGGCTGAGTCTCATCGCCCTGCGGGAAAATGCGTGTCCAGGCGATAGACGTACGAAAGCACTTAAAACCCATTTCAGCGAAGAGTTTGATGTCTTCTTTATAGTGGCCGTAGAAATCAACCGCTTCATGATTGGGATAGTATTTTCCCGGCACGATCTGGTCAGTGATTTCCCGCGGAACGCCGTGCGCACCACCGGTTAATACATCGCAAATGCTCGGGCCTTTGCCGCCTTTGTTCCAGCCGCCTTCAACCTGATGCGCCGCTACCGCGCCGCCCCATAAAAAGTCTTTCGGTAAGGTTAGTTTTTTCATCTGCGCTCAGTCTCAAATTAATACAATCTGATTTTGAGTCTAACAAAGGGGAAGTAAATGTCACGATATAACAAAATAGCGCTAATGTGATTTGTTACATTCAAAAAACAGACTGTTTTTTTACGCTAATTTTTTCGCCAGTTTACGGCCGAGTGATTCCAGAATATAAATAACAGGAATTTGAGTAGTAATATCATAAACCCCTGCAATACGCGTTTGTGGCGCGTGCCAGGAGAGATTAAAGTCGGCCAGTTTTGCCAGGCGTGACTGTTCATGGCTGGTCACGGAGAGTACTTTGCAGTTATGCAGACTAAACTGGGTGGCAAAACGCAGGATCTCTTCTGTTTCTCCGGACACGGAAAGCACAATTGCCAGGGCATTTCTGGCCATGTCATTAGTGACCGGAAAATAGGGATCGTCGATGTGATTACTAAATTTTCCAACATTTGAGAAAAAACGCGCGCCATATTTTGCCAGCGCGCCAGATGTTCCCGCGCCAACGAATATTATGCGCTCTGAGGATAAAATAATATCAACAGCACGATCGAGTAGTTTGTCAAATTCGTCGTTATTTACGCCTTTAAAAAAACTAATAATTTCACCGGCGCCGAAATTAGCCTGTTGCGGTTCTTCCTGCTCTAAATATAATTTAAAACGCAGACGAAACTCTGAATAACCTTCACACTTCAGTTTGCGACAAAAACGCAGCACGGTAGTTGTCGACACGTCCACGGCATCAGCCAGTTCGCGAATGGTCATGTACATGACTTTGTCACGGTTCTTAATCACATAGTGATAGACCAGCATCTCAAGATTGTTGAGACTGGCGACAGCGGCGTGGGAGAACATACTCACAATGGCAAAACTCACTCATCAAACTTCATCCAGGGAGAATAATAACATGCAGGCCAATGACATCACTTTTTTTCAGCGCTTTCAGCTGGACATTCTGGCCGGGCGAAAAACGATTACGCTCCGTGATGCGTCCGAAGCTCATTTTAAAACGGGTGACGTCCTGCGGGTTGGGCGCTTTGAAGATAATGCTTATTTCTGCACTATTCAGGTTGTTGGCACCTCAACCGTGACATTAGACACGCTGACTGAAGATCACGCCCGTCAGGAAAATATGACGCTTAAAGAGCTGAAAGAGGTGATTGTCGGGATTTACCCAAATCAATCGCAATTTTATGTAATTGATTTTAAATGCGTTTAATTTAATGCTTACAAATGTTAGCTGAATAATTATGATTAATTTATTGAATTTAAAGCATTTATGTATTTAATCTAATTATTTTAGCTAACAGGTGTTCACTGGAACTATTCTCAGTTACGCTAAAAGCGCAATCACGAGCGTGTTCGCTTTTACGGAGAATTCTATGGTTCAAAAGCCAATAACCCCTCAGGGATACACACTGGCAGAGGAAATCGCCAACAGTATCAGCCACGGTATTGGGCTGGTATTTGGCATTGTCGGGCTGGTGCTACTGCTGGTTCAGGCCGTAGATAGCCATGCCGGACCTATGGCGATTACCAGCTACAGCCTGTACGGCGGCAGCATGATCCTGCTGTTTTTGGCCTCAACGCTGTATCACGCGATCCCGCATCCGCGGGCTAAGACGTGGCTGAAAAAATTTGATCACTGTGCGATTTACTTATTAATTGCCGGAACCTACACGCCTTTTTTGCTGGTTGGCCTGAATTCTCCGCTGGCGCACGGCCTGATGGTGGTTATCTGGAGTCTTGCCCTGCTGGGGATCGTATTTAAGCTGACGATTGCCCACCGGTTCGAGATGCTGTCGGTGATCACGTATCTGACCATGGGCTGGCTATCGCTGGTGGTTATTTATGAAATGGCCGTCAAGCTGGCGGCGGGAAGCGTGGTACTGCTGGCAATTGGCGGGCTGGTCTATTCGCTGGGGGTTATTTTTTACGTTTGCGAGCGCATTCCCTGGAATCATGCTATCTGGCACGGCTTTGTTCTGGGCGGCAGCATCTGTCATTTTCTGGCGATTTATCTGTACATTGCCAGCGTCTGAACGTCCCGGCGGCGTTGCGCCGGCCGGGATGCTTTTATTCCAGTGAAGCGTTAACTTTCTTCCAGCGAATAGGGCAGCGGCTCAATGTGCAGAGTGTTTGCGTCATCGCGCACGCGGAAAACGCTGTCCGGCTCCATATCGTTATTCATGACCGCCTGAACCCGCAGGCTACCGTCATCAAGCTGCACGGCTGCCAGAATGGTGCCGGTACGACGCCAGTTCTCACCCATTTGCAGTTCCAGATCTTCTCCAGCTTCCGGCACACGGCTGGCCTGTCCTGCCAGCGACCACAGCGCGCGTTTGTTAGCACCGCGGAACTTGGCGCGCGCCACCATCTCCTGCCCGGTATAGCAGCCTTTTTTAAAGCTGATACCACCCAGCGCCTGTAAATTGGTGGCCTGCGGAATAAACTGACCGCTGTTTACCGCGTCGATAACCGGCAGACCCGCTTCAATATTCAGCGCCAGCCACTGCTGGCTATTATTCAACTGCGCTTCACCGCGCAGGGCGTCGGTCACGCGCTGCGCGGTGGCGGCATCGGTTACCAGCAGAAAGCGCTCGCCGGGGTGGGCAAACCACAGCACCGAGGTGTCGCCTTCTTTAATCACCTGCTTTTCGGCATCCGGCAGTTCGCTAAATAAATTCGCCAGCGCCGCGCGCGCCTGAAATCCGGCCACGCCGAGTAGAACGGACTCGTCGTCAGCGGCAATGGCCACTTTGGAGAAGACCGCGTACTTTTTCAGCTCGTTAAGCTGCGCATCGCGCAGGCTGCGGCGCTCAATCCAGGCGAAGCCGCCGGCGTGATGAAAAATGCGCATGTTGCTCCACATCTTCCCTTTGGCATCACAATGTGCCGCCAGCAGGTGCTGATGCTCCGTCAGCGCAGCCACATCGGCGGTCACCTGGCCCTGTAAATATTTTTCACTGTCCGTGCCGGTAATGGTCGACAGCGCCCAGTCGTCAAGCGTCATAAGCGTCAGCGGCAAACGTGCAGAAGCGGAAGGCTGGCGCGGAGGAAACGGAGTAAATGCCATAGTAGTGTCCTGGTTGCATAACGCGAAGTAACAATATCTCTCATGGTAAAAGAGCCTGTTGCCATTGCAAGCGCTTTTAACACGCCTTTTGTGCCGTTTCTGAGGGCTGTCATGTTGCGTCATATCAGAGAAATGATTAATTTTGCAGGATTTTAAGTGGAATCCAGCTCGCAGACCGCAAGAATCCTGTAAAGTAAGTCGTCAAAACGCGTTACACTCATTGCGATATAGCGACGCAGGATTGAAAACATGGATATTACTAACAAAGCCCGTATTCACTGGGCGTGCCGCCGTGGTATGCGCGAACTCGATATTTCCATCATGCCTTTCTTCGAATACGAGTACGACACGCTGAGTGACAATGACAAACAACTGTTTATTCGTCTTTTAGAATGCGACGACCCAGACCTGTTCAACTGGTTGATGAATCACGGAAAACCCGCTGACGCTGAGCTACACCGCATGGTGCAATTAATTCAAACACGGAATCGGGAACGTGGTCCTGTGGCAATCTGATTTACGCGTCTCATGGCGCTCACAGTGGCTATCGCTTCTGCTTCATGGTGTGGTCGCCGCTTTTGTTTTACTGATGCCCTGGCCGTTAAGTTACATGCCATTATGGCTGCTGATGTTATCGCTGGTCGTGTTTGATTGCGTGCGCAGCCAACGGCGTATTAACGCACGCCAGGGTGAGATTAAACTCATGACCCGCTCCCGTTTGCGCTGGCAGGGTCAGGAGTGGGAAATTATTGGCACGCCGTGGATGCTGAAAAGCGGCATGATGCTGCGGTTGAGAAAACCCGGCGGCAGGCGGCAGCAGCATTTATGGCTGGCGGTTGATAGTATGGATCGCGGGGAGTGGCGCGATTTACGCCGGTTAATAATGCAACAACCGGCGTAACGCAAAGTCAGGCTCAGGAGAAATGCTCTGCCATTTCGATAAGGATCTGTTCGCACCACGTCTCAATGCGCTCATCGCTCAGATCATACTGATTGGTTTCATCCAGCGCGAGACCGACAAACAGCTTACCGTCGGCAATAACCGGGATTTTGCTGGTAAATTCATAGCCGTCGGTAGGCCAGTAGCCAATAAATTTGACCTCATGGGTTGCCAGGCGATCGTGCAGCATGCCGAGTGCGTCAAGAAACCACTCGCCATAGCCCAGCTGATCGCCCATCCCATACAGAGCCACCAGTTTGCCCTTCAGATTGAGCGTGCTCAACTGATCCCAGACGGCTTCCCAGTCTTCCTGAATTTCGCCGAAATCCCAGGTAGGAATGCCCAGAATAAGGACATCATACTGCTCCATTAGCGAAGGCGAATCGTCCTTCAGGTTGTGTAACGTAATCAGTTCCGGCCCGATAATGTCGCGAATTTTCTCCGCGGCCATCTCGGTATAGCAGGTGCTGGAACCGTAAAAAAGACCGATATTCATGGCGTAAATGTCTCAATTCTTCTCATGACGTTGCGCTCAGTGTACCAGAAACGCGAATTAATCAGGCATAATGCAGCAGCAGAAGGGGGAAAGAGGCACAGATGGAAAAGGATCTTGCACGTATAGAGCAGTTTCTTGATGCGCTCTGGCTTGAACGTAACCTCGCGGAGAATACGCTTAGCGCCTATCGTCGCGATCTGACCATGCTGGTGGAGTGGTTACATCACCGGCAGTTGTCTCTTGCGCAGGTGCAGCATGACGATCTCCAGGCGCTGCTGGCCGAACGGCAGGCGGGGGGGTATAAAGCGACCAGCTCCGCCCGACTGCTAAGCGCGATACGGCGTTTTTTCCAGCACCTGTATCGGGAAAAAGTGCGTGCGGACGACCCCAGCGCGCTGCTGGCGTCACCAAAACTGCCGCAGCGGCTGCCTAAAGATTTATCCGAGCAGCAGATTGAACGTTTGCTGCAGGCGCCGGTGACCGATCGGCCGCTGGAACTGCGCGACAAAGCGATGCTGGAAGTGCTTTATGCCACCGGCCTGCGCGTCTCTGAACTGGTCGGGTTGACAATGAGTGATGTCAGCCTGCGTCAGGGCGTAGTGCGGGTGATCGGCAAAGGAAACAAAGAACGGCTGGTGCCGCTGGGAGAAGAGGCGGTCTACTGGCTGGAAACGTACCTTGAGCACGGGCGACCGTGGTTGTTAAACGGCGTCTCGATTGACGTCCTGTTTCCCAGCCAGCGCGCGCAGCAGATGACCCGCCAGACCTTCTGGCATCGCATAAAACATTACGCTCTGCTTGCCGGGATCGACAGCGAGAAGCTGTCGCCGCACGTACTGCGTCATGCTTTTGCCACTCACTTACTGAATCACGGTGCGGATTTACGCGTCGTGCAAATGCTACTGGGCCACAGCGATCTTTCCACGACGCAAATTTACACCCATGTCGCCACTGAACGTTTAAGACAATTACATCAGCAGCATCATCCGCGCGCGTAATTGCCTACTCTAAAAGGATATTGTATGAAAAAAGGTTTGTTGATCCTCTCGCTAATGACCCCGGTATTTACCGGTCTGGCCCACGCGGACGACGCTGCCATCCAGCAGGCGCTGGCAAAACTGGGCGTACAAAGCTCAGACATTCAGCCTGCACCTGTCGCCGGAATGAAAACCGTGCTGACCAACAGCGGCGTGCTCTATGTCTCCGACGACGGCAAGCATATGATCCAGGGGCCGCTGTATGACGTTAGCGGCGCTCAGCCGGTCAACGTGACCAATCAGATGCTAATGAAGCACCTGAATGCGCTGGAAAAAGAGATGATTGTCTATAAAGCGCCGCAGCAAAAATACGTTATCACGGTCTTCACCGACATCACGTGCGGCTACTGCCACAAGCTGCACGAAGAGATGAGCGATTACAATGCGCTGGGCATTACCGTGCGCTATCTGGCCTTCCCGCGCGCGGGCCTGCAAAGCCAGCCGGAAAAAGATATGAAGGCAATCTGGTGTGCGAAAGATCGTAACAAAGCCTTTGACGATGCCATGAACAGCAAGGGTATAAAGCCAGCATCCTGTGATATCGACATTGCCAACCACTACGCGCTTGGCGTGCAGTTCGGCGTCAACGGCACACCTGCCATCGTGCTTAGCGACGGCAACGTCGTGCCAGGTTATCAGGGGCCAAAAGAGATGAAAGCCTTTCTTGACGAGCATCAGAAACAGACTGGCGGTAAATAATTCGCGTGAAACAACTGATACAACTACGCCGCCGCGAGGTGGATGATACTGCAGAGCTTCCAGCCGACCTGCCCGATTTATTACGGCGTTTGTACGCGGGCCGCGGCGTGAAAAGCGCGAAAGATCTGGAGCGTGGCGTCAAAGGGATGCTGACGTGGCAGCAACTGACCGGCGTTGATAAAGCGGTCGGGATGCTCTACAACGCGCTGCGTGAAGGGCTGCGGATTGTGGTCGTCGGTGATTTTGACGCCGACGGTGCAACCAGTACCGCGCTTAGCGTACTGGCACTGCGGGCGCTGGGTTGCGAAAGCGTGGCGTATCTGGTGCCCAACCGATTTGAAGATGGCTACGGCTTAAGCCCGGAAGTGGTCGATCAGGCTCACGCCCGCGGCGCGCAGATGATCATGACCGTGGATAACGGCATCTCGTCGATTACCGGCGTTGAGCGGGCGCACGCGCTGGGGCTTCCGGTGCTGGTGACCGATCACCATCTGCCCGGTGACACGCTGCCGGATGCCGACGCGATTGTGAATCCAAATTTACGCGACTGTGATTTCCCGTCCAAGTCGCTGGCCGGCGTGGGTGTCGCATTTTATTTAATGCTGGCGTTGCGCAGTCATCTTCAGCAGCAAGGCTGGTTTGAAACCCGCGGTATTGCGCCGCCTAAACTGGCTGAGCTACTGGATTTAGTGGCGCTCGGCACGGTGGCCGATGTGGTACCGCTGGATGCTAACAACCGTATTCTCACCTGGCAGGGGCTAAACCGTATTCGGGCGGGCCAGTGCCGCCCCGGTATTAAGGCGCTGCTGGAGATCTCGCGTCGGGAGCCGCACCGTCTTGCTGCCAGCGATCTGGGTTTTGCGCTGGGCCCCCGGCTGAACGCGGCCGGACGGCTGGATGACATGTCGGTGGGCGTTGCGCTGCTGCTGTGTGACAACATTGCCGAAGCCCGGGTGCTGGCCAGTGAACTTGATGCGCTAAATCAGACGCGTAAAGAGATCGAGCAGGGAATGCAAATCGAGGCGCTGGCGCTGTGTGAAAAACTGGAGCGCAGCCGCGAGGCGCTGCCCGGCGGGCTAGCGATGTACCATCCGGAATGGCACCAGGGCGTAGTGGGTATTCTGGCATCCAGAATCAAAGAGCGTTTTCACCGTCCGGTGATTGCCTTTGCGCCCGCAGGAGACGGCACGTTGAAAGGCTCTGGTCGTTCTATCGCCGGGCTGCATATGCGTGATGCGCTGGAGCGGCTGGACACGCTGTACCCTGATCTGATCATTAAATTCGGCGGTCACGCTATGGCGGCGGGGCTTTCGCTGGAGGCGTCACGCTTCGACGAATTCCAGCGGCGCTTTGGCGAGCTCATCACTGACTGGCTCGATCCCGCTCTGCTACAAGGCGAAGTGGTTTCTGACGGTCCGCTCTCTCCTGGCGATATGACCATTGAAACTGCCGAAATGCTGCGTGACGCCGGTCCCTGGGGGCAAATGTTCCCTGAACCGTTATTTGATGGCCGTTTTCGCCTGCTGCAACAACGCATCGTCGGTGAGCGCCATCTGAAAGTGATGGTCGAGCCGGTTGGCGGCGGTCCTCTGCTGGACGGTATTGCATTTAATGTCGATACCACCTGCTGGCCGGATAACGGCGTACGGGAGGTGGAGCTGGCGTATAAACTTGATATTAATGAGTTTCGCGGCAACCGCAGTTTGCAAATTATTATTGACCATATCTGGCCCGTATAGCGTTTAAAAATGCCGCCGTTCCGGCGGCATTCTCCACTGCTGGTTATTTCACTCCCGGCAGACGTTGCCAGTACATCCCGACTAATTTTGTGTATATAAAAAAAGCCGTAAATTGGGTACAATCTCACCCTTATAACTGTATTTTGATACGTTCAATAAAAGAAACCTGACTATGTTTGAAATTAACCCGGTAAAGAACCGCATTCAGGATCTCACAGATCGCTCCGGCGTTCTTAGGGGGTATCTTTGACTATGATGCGAAGAAAGAGCGTCTCGAAGAAGTAAACGCCGAGCTGGAACAGCCGGACGTGTGGAACGAACCTGAACGTGCTCAGGCGCTGGGTAAAGAACGTTCCTCTCTCGAAGCTATTGTTGAAACCCTCGATCAAATGTCTCAGGGGCTGGAAGATGTCTCCGGGCTGCTGGATCTGGCTGTCGAAGCCGAAGACGAAGAGACCTTCAACGAAGCCGTTGCAGAACTCGATGTGCTGGAAGAAAAACTGGCGCAGCTGGAGTTTCGTCGCATGTTCTCCGGCGAATATGATAGCGCCGACTGCTACCTTGATATTCAGGCTGGTTCTGGCGGTACAGAAGCGCAGGACTGGGCCAGTATGCTCACGCGCATGTATCTGCGCTGGGCCGAAGCTCGTGGTTTTAAAACCGAGATTATTGAAGAGTCTGAAGGTGAAGTCGCCGGCATCAAATCCGTGACCATCAAGATTATCGGCGATTACGCCTACGGCTGGTTACGTACCGAAACCGGCGTTCACCGCCTGGTGCGTAAAAGCCCGTTCGACTCCGGCGGACGCCGTCATACCTCGTTTAGCTCTGCGTTTGTGTACCCGGAAGTTGACGAAGATATTGATATCGACATCAACCCGGCGGATCTGCGCATCGACGTTTATCGCGCCTCGGGTGCGGGTGGTCAGCACGTTAACCGTACCGAATCTGCGGTGCGTATTACCCATATTCCGACCAACACGGTCACCCAGTGTCAGAATGACCGTTCCCAGCATAAAAACAAAGACCAGGCCATGAAGCAGATGAAAGCGAAGCTTTATGAACTGGAAATGCAGAAGAAAAACGCTGAGAAACAGGCGATGGAAGATAACAAGTCTGACATCGGCTGGGGTAGCCAAATCCGTTCTTATGTCCTTGATGACTCCCGCATTAAAGACCTGCGCACCGGGGTTGAAACCCGCAATACGCAGGCCGTGCTGGACGGCAGCCTGGATCAATTCATCGAAGCAAGTTTGAAAGCAGGGTTATGAGGAACCAACATGTCTGAACAAAATGTACAGAGCGCTGACGCGGCGGCCGATCTTAATAATGAGCTGAAAGCACGTCGCGAGAAGCTTGTTAGCCTGCGTGAGCAGGGCATCGCTTTTCCGAACGACTTTCGCCGCGATTGCACCTCAGACCAACTGCATGCTGAATTTGATGCGAAGGATAATGAAGAATTAGAGGCGCTGAACATTGAGGTCTGCGTTGCCGGTCGTATGATGACCCGCCGCATTATGGGTAAAGCCTCTTTTGTCACGCTTCAGGACGTTGGCGGTCGCATTCAGCTTTATGTTTCTCGTGACGATCTGCCGGAAGGCATCTACAACGAGCAGTTCAAAAAATGGGATCTCGGCGATATCCTCGGCGCGAAAGGTAAACTGTTCAAAACCAAAACGGGTGAACTGTCTATCCATTGCACCGAACTGCGCCTGTTGACTAAAGCGCTGCGTCCTCTGCCGGACAAATTCCACGGTTTGCAGGATCAGGAAGCACGTTACCGCCAGCGTTATCTGGATCTCATCTCTAATGATGAATCGCGTAATACGTTTAAAGTACGCTCACAGATCATGGCCGGCATCCGCCAGTTCATGGTTAGTCGCGACTTTATGGAAGTCGAAACCCCAATGATGCAGGTGATCCCGGGCGGTGCAGCAGCACGTCCGTTTGTCACCCACCATAATGCGCTGGATTTGGACATGTACCTGCGTATCGCGCCGGAACTGTACCTGAAACGTCTGGTCGTGGGCGGCTTCGAACGCGTATTCGAGATCAACCGTAACTTCCGTAACGAAGGCATTTCCGTACGCCATAATCCAGAGTTCACCATGATGGAACTCTATATGGCGTATGCAGATTATAAAGATCTGATCGAGTTGACCGAATCGCTGTTCCGCACCCTGGCGCAGGACGTTCTGGGCAAAACTGAAGTGCCTTACGGTGATAACGTGTTTGATTTCGGCAAACCGTTTGAAAAACTGACCATGCGTGAAGCAATCAAAAAATACCGTCCGGAAACGGACATGGCCGAGCTGGATAACTTTGACTCTGCCAAAACGATTGCGGGATCTCTCGGCATCAAGGTTGAGAAGAGCTGGGGTCTGGGTCGCGTAGTCACTGAGATCTTCGAAGAAGTGGCGGAAGCGCATCTGATCCAGCCAACATTCATTACCGAATACCCGGCAGAAGTGTCTCCGCTGGCACGCCGCAACGATGAAAATCCGGAAATTACCGATCGCTTTGAATTCTTTATCGGCGGTCGTGAAATCGGTAACGGCTTTAGCGAGCTGAACGACGCTGAAGATCAGGCCCAGCGCTTCCAGGATCAGGTTGACGCTAAAGCGGCTGGCGATGACGAAGCGATGTTCTTCGACGAAGACTACGTGACCGCGCTGGAACACGGTCTGCCGCCAACGGCGGGTCTGGGTATTGGTATCGACCGTATGGTAATGCTGTTCACCAACAGCCATACCATCCGTGACGTGATCCTGTTCCCGGCAATGCGCCCGGTTAAGTAAGTCATGCTATGCCGGATGAGGCTTCTTATCCGGCATTTCCTCAACGCAGACTGTATTCTTGCAGTAATATACGCATAGAATCGTTAGCCGATTGCTGCACCATCCACGGACTGAATGCCCACGGCGTCGCGATAAGCGCGCTGAATAACGCATCCAGCGTGACCCACTGGTAATCCATTACCTCATCAGCATTGACGTTGATATCACTGGCGACCTGCGCGGCATAAACCGGGCACACCTCATTTTCGATAATACCGGACGGATCGGTTTCACAGTAACGAAAGGTGGGATGAACCGGAACCGGATGAGTGATTTCAAGGCCCAGCTCAAAGTGACAACGGCGAGAAATCGCCTGCTCAAACGTCTCTCCCTGCTGAGGATGACCACAAACTGAGTTGGTCCACACGCCGGGCCAGGCTTTCTTCGCCAGGGCGCGACGCGTAACCAGTAGCCGCCCCTCGGTATTAAACAACCATGAAGAAAAGGCGAGATGCAATGGCGTTGAAGTGGTGTGTGCAGCATACTTTTCTAGCGTGCCGGCGGGGTTTCCCTGCGCATCCAGTAAAATGACGTGTTCCCTGAACATAACTGCTCCTGACGATAAAAATAACCCGCTTGTTTCTGCGGGCCACTGTTTCTTCAGACACCAAGGGTAGCGCATCAGTAAGAGAAAGGCATTATCAAAATAAGCCTGACGCCGATCGAATCCAGGAAAATCCTTATGAACATATGCCGCTGGCAGCGGCTGTTTGTGCCAGATATAGTTACCGGCAATGATGCAGAGCATGGCGCGGGATATCCTTTCCCGGTGCAATAGATTGGGCATATGGCTTAGGGCTGCTATGATAAAGCGTCTTACAATACCGCGAGGATCTGTTTTGAGAGCAGGACGCCTGAATAAGAAATGTTTACGTATGGCGATGTTGCTGTGCGCAGGTCTGCTGCTGGCGGGCTGTTCGAGCCAGTCTGATTCAGACGGCAACGTATATACCGTTAAGCGCGGCGATACGCTTTCCCGCATTGCACGTCTGACCGGAACCAGCGTGCAGGATCTGGCGCGAATGAACGACATCTCTCCGCCCTATACCATTGAAATTGGGCAGAAGCTTAAGTTTAACAGTCGTACTACCGCCGGGAAAAAATCCTCCAGAAGCACAAAGACCGCTTCCCGTCCGTCATTGCCACCCGTTTCCTGGCCGCCCGTGGGCGATCGCTGCTGGCGCTGGCCGACCAGCGGCACCGTCATTCTGCCCTATTCATCGTCAGATGGCGGCAATAAGGGAATTGATATCACCGCCCCACGCGGTCAACCGATCTATGCCGCAGGCGCCGGAAAAGTGGTATACGTGGGCAACCAGCTGCGCGGTTATGGCAATCTGATTATGATCAAGCACGGTGAAAACTACATCACCGCTTATGCGCATAACGAAACGCTGATGGTCAACAACGGACAAAACGTGAAGATCGGTCAGCAAATAGCGACCATGGGCAGCTCGGATACCACTTCCGTACGCCTTCACTTCCAGATCCGCTACAAGGCTACGGCCATCGATCCTGTCCGCTATCTGCCGCCACAGGGCAGTAAACCAAAATGCTAACGGCGAATTAATCGCCAGTCAGAGCGCGGGTCCCTTGTCAGACGGTGCGTAAAGTTTATAATGCTTTACGCACCTCAACGCGGGCGTAGTTCAATGGTAGAACGAGAGCTTCCCAAGCTCTATACGAGGGTTCGATTCCCTTCGCCCGCTCCAGATCTCTCCTCTTGTTGCAAAACACTGCCAGTAACTGGCTTAAACGTGTTTCGCTATCAACAACTTACTTAACATAAGTTGTCTGTGATCGTTCTACCAATGAACGACGATTTACCAACAAGAGATACACTGTTAGTTGTCTCGGATAGTTACTATGGAAGTAAGAGTATAACTATTCGGCGGCGGCGGCAGTTGTAGCCCTCACACCGCGATAGCACGACGTGAAGGAAAAGCCTGATCCGGGCATTGTCTCTTACACCAGACTGATCACACGCATTCAAGCCCGATGTGTGGCCCTATGAGCCACGTAAACAGGTTTATGGTGATATAACCGTGTACCTACAAACGACATGTAGGCTCTATCAGCGTTTCAGCCACGCTCCCGCAAGGGTACACGGTTATCCTGATAAGGTGTGATCCTTCTGACAGTCTGATGAAGTCGCTACGCTCCGCTTGTTGCTATATCACCAACGGGGCTTTATGGCTTCTATAGTCTAAAATTAGGGAAAAGGGGAAAGGCTGGATCTCTCCAGCCTTTGACGGTCATCTCACTTTCTTGAAGATGAGCAGGATCAGAGGGACGCAGACAGCGAAACCAATAATAGAGGCTAACGCTGAATCAGAGTGGTTTTGCGATAGCTCCATAACAAACGACGTTAGCTGAGAGGGGGTAAAATCCCACCCTTGGCTCACGGTTTCTGAGAAGTTAACGGCGAAGACCAGATCGAAATACAGCACGATAACGTAATACGCTATGCAGATCAGTGCGATACTCCCCCACCTAATCCAGAATTTCTTATTCATCATCTCACCTTTTTAAAGATCAGTAGGATGAGAGGCACGCAGATTACAAAGCCAAAAAGGGCGACAGTAAAAACGCCATCAGTGGCTTGCATGATCGAGTCTATAGAAGCCTGGTACTCTTTTAATGGGATTAGGCCAGAAAACCGCATACTTTCACTCTCGCTGAATGCGGAAAAAGAGAAGGTAGATAGCGCCAGTGCGATAAAGTAGCATAGCGATACAATGACAATCCCACCCCATCGGAAAATGGTTTTAGTTCTATTCGTCATCGCCATAAGATCCCCCTAATACGCCACCTACAGTGCCGCCGGAATACGGAGACAATGAATCGCCAGTGGCTGCACCTTCCGCTGCAACATGCTGAGCTACACCACCGCGAGTTTCCTGGAATGGTTGTAAGTTGCCTGAATTAGGGTATTGCTCTTTGAATACTCCGGTCATCTCAACAACAAGCATGGAGGACATGTCTCCACCCTTTGCGATGAGAAATCTTTGCAGCGATACCGGAACGGTGAAATCTTCCTTAGCTTCAATAGGTAGTTGGGTCGTCGTAGATGTGTAACCGTGCTCAAATACTGTAGAGCCAGTAAACTTAATCCCCGCAACTGAATGTGTGGTGCAGTTGCTGCCAGTAACGTCATACTCATCAATGGTATGGCCTCTCCTCCTTGTTGTCTCTGGCATTTTTGATGTTTGTATAGCTGGCTTACTGTTGTTCCATAGGTCTTCGAAGAACGTTCTTGTCTTCATCGGGTCAGCATCGTCTATGCGGAAAACACGAGCACCCATCTCATAGAGTTCAGAACGATAGTAAACCCTTGCATCTTCATCTCGCAGGAAGTTAAGAACACCATCTCCCGTAAAGCCTCCACGATTGGTTCTGCCATAGCGACCATACGTGTAGAGATAGACATTGTTATTCTCGTGCACCGAAACGAAAGCGTGACCTGCGTTTTTGGTTTCAGTCCAGATGTAAACGCCGTTCAATAGCGGGTTATTTTCTGGCTTACAGGTGTCAGTAAAGCTATCAGTTTTAGGATCTGCAATAGGCCCCGGGAGTACAGGCATCTCGATGAGGTGAGATAGATCGGTGTGCGTTACTGTTGGTTCTCCACCAGGCTCGTAATCATCATCCCAGTTTGATGGAACAAATTTCGATTTGCATGGACAGGAGCTATAGCTGTGCAGCGTTCCGGCAATCCTTTTACCATGTATGTCATCGTCATTAAGCCCGCCGCAAATACGGTAATGGCCTGGATGTTTGCCGCAGGTAACTTTATGGCCTTCACATGCCATGTCTTTATCGAAAAACTGGTGATCGGTAAAACCTTCGAGGATTTTTCCGCCGCAAACAGTCTTATCACCTCTGAACAGAAAGTAACCTTTGACCCCCATTAGTGCTTACTCCCTGGCATAGTCAGGAATTCTTCCGGGAGTGTGTCACCTTCACGAAAAGCCAGTTTGCTAATTGATTGAGGAATAGAAATTATCTCATCGCCATTATCGGGCATGCTGCCAACGAGTGCAGCAGATGCGCCCTGCATGATTCGGGCCTTGCCAATACCGGAAACTATAGTGGCTTCACTGCCATCAGCGTAAACAACGTTATCGCCAACTCGCGCCATTTTATACCCACCAATAGTACTGCCTGCCGAAGCATTGCGGATCACTCCCCCATTGCGGGTGATGCTTCCCATTACAGCGATTCGGAAAATGTAAGCTAATGGGCGACTAACGTGTTTATTAAAATCCTCAAGCTCTTCGCGTGTCTTGCTGTCACAGCTTGCTAAAAAATTTTCGTCGTAGGATGGCTTTGAGGAGGATCCTCGGATTTCAGGCGTGATCTCGTTGGTATATTGCTGCATAAGTCCCTCTACATGCTATGGAAATAATCACGACGGTCATCTTACAAGCAATGCTACATGCGCAACAAGTATCAAACTTAAGTGAAACTTCTTTTGGTAACAGAAGGTTATCCGATAAAATAGCAATGGGAAATCTTTAATAAAATTAAACGTAGGGGATGTTATGGCAAGTGTATTGGCAAGCACGGCGGCAGCGGTCGGGATTCTTGTTCGGTCTTGATACGCTGTACAGTGCTGGTGGACACGTTGAAATCCTTCGCTATGGTTCGGATATACTGACGAGCGACAAGCGCTGACACAATTTCTATATGGTGAACCGCTGCGCCATTACCGCGAGCGCCTTTGCGTCCCGCTGCTTTGGCTGCTGCGTATCCTTCTGCCTGACGTTCGAGGATCTGTTCACGTTCCTCTGTGACATTGCGGCAAAGATGTTTAGCACGCCCGGCCGGACTCAGCGCAGCCATTAATATATACCCCATGAAGGATAAACATTAATAAATCCTACGCCCGTAGTCCAGGGCATACAGCAATCATCATCCTCTCTCATATTATTGCTGGTTGCTCCTGGCTAAGATCGCTGTCGAGTTAAATTTGCCCCGGTGTTAAATGACGTCTTTCTTTTATTTTATGGCAGGCGCGAGTAGCACCAAAAATAACCTCTCATCAGCATCTAAGGCTACGTTTATGAATAAGAGTGTTTCTGCGTATTATAATGAAAATGACGATATCTACGCTTCCGTTGATTTAGCGAACTCGTTGCCCGCCTCAGTATTTCCTGAAAATGAGCGCAACGCCCGAAATGTCTTCAATGCTATTCGCGATGAATTAATGCTCGACGGTAATTCCCGGCAAAATCTGGCGACCTTTTGTCAGACCTGGGTGGATGATGAGATCAGGGAATTAATGGATCTCTCCATCGAAAAAAACATGATTGATAAAGATGAGTATCCGCAGACTGCCGAAATTGAAGCTCGCTGCGTCAGAATGCTTGCCGATCTCTGGCACTCCCCATCCCCGGAAACGACTCTCGGCTGTTCGACAATTGGCTCCTCCGAAGCCGCCATGCTGGGCGGGCTGGCACTGAAATGGCAATGGCGAAAAAAACGCGCGATGCAGGGGCTGGCGACGGACAAACCTAATCTGGTATGTGGACCGGTACAGATCTGCTGGCACAAGTTTGCCCGTTATTTTGATGTGGAACTGCGCGAGATCCCGCTGGAAGGCGATCGCCTGATCATGAGCCCGGAAGAGGTGCTTAAGCGCGTGGATGAAAACACCATTGGTGTGATGCCAACCCTCGGTGTGACCTTTACCTGCCAGTACGAGCCGGTTAAAGCAGTCAGCGATGCGCTGGACAAATTGCAACAGGAAACCGGCCTGGATATTCCAATGCACATTGACGGCGCAAGCGGAGGGTTTCTGGCACCGTTCTGCGCCCCGGAGCTGGAGTGGGATTTCCGTTTACCGCGCGTGAAATCTATTAACGCCTCGGGCCATAAGTTTGGCCTCGCCCCTCTTGGCGCAGGGTGGGTTATCTGGCGCGAAGCGGCAGATCTGCCGCAAGAGCTGATTTTCAATGTGAACTATCTGGGCGGCAACATGCCTACCTTCGCCCTTAACTTTTCACGTCCTGGCGGCCAGATTGTTGCGCAGTACTACAACTTTTTGCGTCTGGGCCGCGAGGGATACACCAAAATACACCAGACCTGCTATAACACGGCGCAGTTCCTGGCCACTGAGATCGGCAAGCTTGGTCCGTTCGAGATCCTGTTTGACGGCGATAGCCATAAAGGCATTCCGGCCCTGGCCTGGACGTTGAAAAAGGACGGTAATATTGGTGGGTATACCCTCTACGATCTGGCCGACAGGCTGCGCTCACGCGGCTGGCAGGTCCCTGCGTATTCAATGCCCGCGCATCGCGAAGATTTAGTCATTCAGCGTATTCTGGTGCGTCACGGCGTAAGCTATGACCTGGCCTGTCTGCTGCTCAACGACATTAAGCGTGCGCTTGATTACTTTAACCAGCACCCCGTGACCCATTCCCTGACCGAAGCGGAGGCCAGCGGTTTTAACCACGCCTGATATTAACGACGGGGCGTCCGCCCCGTCATCTGAACGAATAATTTACTAAGAAGAACATACTTTCTTCAGGAGACTATTATGGCGAGCTCACCGGCCAGCGCCGCGCCCAAGCAATTAACTCTTTTTGGTTTTTTTGCCATTACAGCCTCAATGGTGATGGCCGTTTATGAATATCCGACTTTTGCCACCTCCGGCTTTTCACTCATATTTTTCTTGCTGTTAGGCGGACTGCTCTGGTTTATTCCAGTGGGCTTGTGCGCGGCCGAAATGGCCACCGTTGAAGGCTGGCAGGAAGGTGGGGTATTTACCTGGGTGTCGAAGACGCTGGGGGAAAAATGGGGATTTGCCGCCATTTCGTTCGGGTATTTGCAAATAGCGATTGGTTTTATTCCCATGCTCTATTTTGTGCTGGGCGCGCTCTCCTATATTTTGCAATGGCCGGCATTGAACCACGATCCGCTGGTCAAAACGGTGGCCGGATTAGTGATCTTATGGGGGCTGGCGTTTACCCAGTTTGGCGGCACGAAATACACTGCGCGTATCGCTAAAGTCGGTTTCTTCGCCGGGATCTTATTACCGGCGGCAATTCTGGTGATCCTTGCCATCTGTTATCTGCATATGGGTGGCACAGTAGCCATTAAAATGGATGCGGCGACCTTCTTCCCGGATTTCACCCAGATAGGTACCCTGGTGGTCTCCGTAGCCTTTATCCTTAGTTACATGGGGGTGGAAGCGTCTGCTACCCACGTTAACGAGATGAAAAACCCGGGCCGTGACTATCCCCTGGCGATGCTGCTGCTGATGGTGGCGGCGATTGCTCTCAGCTCCGTGGGTGGACTTTCAATTGCAGCCGTTATCCCAGTGGCGCAAATCAACCTGTCGGCAGGTGTGATGCAGACATTCACGGTGTTAATAAACCATCTGGGAACCGGCTTAGGCTGGGCGGTGCGCATCATCGCCGCGCTGTTGCTCCTTGGCGTACTGGCAGAGATCTCCGCGTGGATCGTTGGGCCATCGCGCGGCATGCTGGTGACCGCGCAGAAAGGTATTCTCTCTGCCCGTTTCGCGAAGATGAACAAAAACGGCGTACCGGTAGTGCTGGTAATTTCCCAACTGGTGATCACGTCTATAGCGCTGATCGTGCTGACCAATACCGGAGGCGGGAATAACATGTCATTCCTGATCGCCCTGGCGCTCACCGTGGTGATTTACCTTTGCAGCTACTTTATGCTTTTCACCGGGTACATCCAGCTGGTGCGTAAACAGCCGGAAAAGCGACGCACCTTTAATATTCCGGGGGGAAATGCGGTGAAAATTACGGTAGCTGTAGTAGGGCTGCTGACCTCCGCGCTGGCCTTTGTCGTTTCTTTCTTCCCACCTGTCGGGCTGCCTGGCGGTGAGGCGAATGAGATCTACTCAGGATTACTGGTGGTTTCCTTCCTGGTCGTATTGGCGATTCCTTTTATCATCTACGGTCTGCATGATAAACGGCAAAAAGCGACCTTTCTGAAACTGAGGCCGCTGACCGTGGAGTCTGCTCCGGAAGGCCATTTCTGTATCCATCCGCGAGGAATTGAGACCCACCATGTGATCGTGAACGGTAAAAAACTAAGCTAATCCTACAGCACGCCTCCCGGTCATCCGGGAGGCGTACGCCGTAACGTTTTGTCTGCTGGAGATAGCATGATGGAAAACACTTAACTGATTTTAATATCATCCATGTTAAGTTCTTCCTCTTCATGATCGTTACTGATTATAACATCGCGTGGCACATCTTTTTTGATGACGGCATAAACCGTGGCCGTGACCAGTATATTAACCAGCAATGCCATAACACCCGCCATTGGATTTGACATAGTTGGGAGCATAAAAATACCGCCAAACGGCACAGTTGCATCGGCACCATAGACCATGGTGATCGCGCCACCGCATGCCCCGCCAATGGCAGCAGCAGTAATACCGCGAACGATATCATTCATCACTATCGGAATAGATCCTTCAACGATATTTACCACGCCCATGGGTACCGCTGATTTTAACATTTCAATTTCTTCGTTATTATAGATATTCTTGCGAAGAAGTTTGGCGATAAAAAAGGCAAGGCCAAAACCGACAGGAGTGGCAGTATTTACCAACTGTAATGCAGTAATTGGCTCATTTATGCCCTGGGCCTGAAGTGTTAAGACAAATGCAAAGCACGTTTTATTGATCGGCCCGCCGAAGTCAATGATACACAGCGCGCCAATAACAGCGCCTAATACCAGGTTAGATGAAGTCCCCATATTTCTCAGGAAAGACGTCAGGGCCTCTGTAAACACCCCAATAGGTTTACCCACGATATAGACCATAATCAGGGCGCTGATGATAGAGGCAAAAAAGGGCACAATTAATGTTGGCATCAGGCCCCTGGCCCAGGCCGGAACTCTGACATTTTTTATGATGGCCAGCGCGATATACCCGGAAATATAGCCCCCGATCATGCCGCCGATGAAA
>Ga0302347_1001820_pt1 | contig 24177 bp, 29 predicted proteins | sample PhyWR1_FD_202178 | JGI IMG/M metagenome (GOLD analysis project Ga0302347, IMG submission 202178) | Leaf surface microbial communities from wheat plants in UC Gill Tract Community Farm, Albany, California, United States - DLSL W.R1 (v2)... | ecosystem: Host-associated > Plants > Phyllosphere >...
TCCAAAGCCGTTATTGTGCATCTCTCTATAACGGCCGCTGCACCGCCGACTTGAACCGTAAAGGCCCGCGATCTCTTGACCAGCCCTCTTCTTGAAGCCGTAGCGCTCTCCTGTGAACGCGACCTGCGCCTGCTGTTCGAACACCTCGAACTGCGGCTGGCGGGCGGCGACATGGTGCAGGTCAGCGGGCCCAATGGCAGCGGCAAGACCAGCCTGTTGCGCCTGCTGGCCGGGTTGATGCAGCCCACGGCCGGTGAAGTACGCCTCAACGGCAAACCCCTGAATCAACAACGCAGCACGCTGGCACGTAACCTGATCTGGATCGGCCACGCCGCCGGCATCAAGGACGTGCTCACCGCCGAAGAAAACCTCAGCTGGCTCAGCGCCCTGCATCACCCCGCCTCTCGCGATGCCATCTGGCAGGCGCTGGCGGCGGTCGGCCTCAAGGGTTTTGAAGACGTGCCTTGCCACACCCTGTCCGCCGGCCAGCAGCGCCGCGTGGCCCTCGCGCGTTTGTACCTGCCCGGCCCGCCGCTGTGGATTCTCGACGAACCCTTCACCGCCCTCGACAAACACGGGGTTGCCCAGCTCGAAGAACACCTGGCGCAACATTGCGAGCAGGGCGGCACCGTCTTGCTGACCACCCACCACACGCTCACACGCCTGCCCGCCGGTTACCGCGAGCTGGATTTGGCGCGGTGGTCAGCATGAGTGTGTTCGCCCTGCTGGTCGCCCGCGAAGCGCGGCTGCTGTGCCGTCGCCCGGCCGAGCTGGCCAACCCGCTGGTGTTCTTTGCGATTGTGATCGCGCTGTTCCCATTGGCGGTCGGTCCGGAGACTAAACTGTTGCAAACCTTGTCCCCGGGACTGGTGTGGGTGGCGGCGCTGTTATCGGTTCTGCTCTCGCTGGACGGGCTGTTTCGCAGTGATTTCGAAGACGGTTCCCTGGAACAGTGGGTCCTTTCGTCGCACCCATTGCCACTTCTGGTCCTGGCCAAGGTGCTGGCACACTGGGCTTTTTCCGGCTTGGCGCTAGTCTTGCTCTCGCCGCTGCTGGCGATGATGCTGGGGTTGCCCGTCGAGTGCCTGCCGGTATTGTTGCTGTCCTTGTTGCTCGGTACGCCGGTGCTCAGCCTGTTGGGGGCGGTGGGCGCAGCGTTGACCGTCGGTTTGAAGCGTGGTGGCCTGCTGCTGGCCCTGCTGATTCTGCCTTTGTATATCCCGGTATTGATCCTCGGCAGTGGCGCTTTACAAGCCGCGCTCATGGGTATGCCGGCGACCGGTTACCTCCTGTGGCTGGCTAGCCTGACCGCCCTGGCGGTAACCCTGACACCCTTTGCCATAGCGGCCGGCCTGAAGATCAGCGTCGGCGAATAATGAGGTCTGACCCAGCGTTACGCTGAGTCAGTAAAGACCCTACGCTTCTCGCAACGACGAGCAGCAACCGTGAGAAACAGCAATGAACTGGACCTGGTTTCACAAGCTCGGCTCGCCCAAATGGTTCTACGGCATCAGTGGCAAGCTGCTGCCGTGGTTGAGCGTCGCCGCCATCCTGCTGATCGGCGTCGGGCTGGTTTGGGGTCTGGCCTTCGCGCCGCCCGACTACCAGCAAGGCAACAGCTTTCGCATCATCTATATCCACGTGCCTGCCGCGATGCTCGCCCAGTCCTGCTACGTGATGCTGGCGGTGTGCGGCATCGTCGGCCTGGTGTGGAAGATGAAGCTGGCCGACGTGGCCCTGCAATGCGCCGCGCCCATCGGTGCGTGGATGACCGCCGTGGCGCTGGTCACCGGCGCGATCTGGGGCAAGCCCACCTGGGGTTCGTGGTGGGTGTGGGATGCGCGACTAACGTCCATGTTGATCCTGCTGTTCCTGTACTTCGGTCTGATTGCCCTGGGCAACGCGATCAGTAATCGTGACAGCGCCGCCAAGGCCTGCGCGGTGCTGGCGATTGTCGGCGTGATCAACATCCCGATCATCAAATACTCGGTGGAGTGGTGGAACACCCTGCACCAGGGCGCCACCTTCACCCTTACCGAAAAACCGGCGATGCCCGTGGAAATGTGGGCGCCGCTGCTGCTGATGGTACTGGGCTTCTACTGTTTCTTCGGCGCCGTATTGCTGATGCGCATGCGCCTCGAAGTGCTCAAGCGTGAAGCCCGCGCCAGTTGGGTCAAGGCCCAAGTGCAGAGCAGCCTGGGAGCGCGCGCATGAGTTTTGCCTCGTTCAGTGATTTTCTCGCCATGGGCCATCACGGCCTGTATGTCTGGACGGCCTATGGCATCTGCCTGGCGGTACTGGCCCTCAACGTCGTCGCGCCGATCCTGGCCCGCAAGCGTTACCTGCAACAAGAGGCGCGTCGTCTGCGCCGGGAGACCGAAAAGTGAACCCCCTGCGTAGAAAGCGTCTGTTGATCATCCTTGCCATCCTGGCCGGCGTCGGCATTGCCGTGGCCCTGGCCTTGAGCGCCTTGCAGCAGAACATCAACCTGTTCTACACCCCGACCCAGATCGCCAATGGCGAAGCGCCTGTGGACAAACGCATCCGCGCCGGCGGCATGGTGGAGAAGGGCTCGCTGAAGCGCTCCGCCGACTCCCTGGACGTGACCTTCGTGGTCACCGACTTCAGCAAGTCCGTAACCATCAGCTATCGCGGCATCCTCCCGGACCTGTTCCGCGAAGGCCAGGGCATCGTCGCCCTGGGCAAGCTCAACGCCGAGGGCGTGGTGGTGGCCGACGAAGTGCTGGCCAAGCACGATGAGAAATACATGCCGCCGGAAGTCACCAAGGCCCTCAAAGACAGCGGCCAGTCCGCACCAACGCCTGCCAAGGAGGGCTAAGTGATGACGTCCGCACTGTTTATTCCCGAGTTGGGCCAGTTGGCGATGATCCTCGCCCTGTGCTTCGCCATCGTGCAGGCCGTGGTGCCGCTGCTTGGCGCCTGGCGTGGCGACCGCTTGTGGATGAGCCTGGCGCAGCCCGCCGCCTGGGGCCAGTTCGCGTTCCTGCTGTTCGCGTTCGGCTGCCTGACCTACGCCTTTATGACCGACGATTTTTCCGTCGCCTATGTGGCCAATAACTCCAACAGCGCCTTGCCCTGGTATTACAAATTCAGCGCCGTGTGGGGCGCCCACGAAGGTTCGTTGCTGCTGTGGGCCTTGATCCTCGGCGGCTGGACCTTCGCGGTGTCGGTGTTCTCACGCCAACTGCCGCAAGTGATGCTGGCGCGGGTGCTGGCGGTGATGGGCATGATCAGCATCGGCTTCCTGCTGTTCCTGATCATGACCTCCAACCCGTTCAGCCGCATCCTGCCGCAGATTCCTACGGACGGGCACGACCTCAACCCGCTGCTGCAAGACATCGGCCTGATCGTGCACCCGCCGATGCTCTACATGGGTTACGTGGGTTTCTCGGTGGCCTTTGCCTTTGCCATCGCCGCCTTGCTTGGCGGGCGTTTGGACGCGGCGTGGGCGCGCTGGTCGCGGCCGTGGACCATCGTCGCCTGGGCCTTTCTCGGCATCGGCATCACCTTGGGCTCCTGGTGGGCCTACTACGAACTCGGCTGGGGCGGCTGGTGGTTCTGGGACCCGGTGGAAAACGCCTCGTTCATGCCCTGGCTGGTCGGCACCGCGTTGATTCACTCGTTGGCCGTCACCGAAAAACGTGGCGTGTTCAAGAGCTGGACGGTGCTGCTGGCGATTGCGGCATTTTCCCTCAGCCTGCTCGGCACTTTCCTCGTGCGTTCCGGCGTACTGACTTCGGTGCATGCGTTTGCGTCCGACCCGGAGCGCGGCGTGTTCATCCTGATCTTCCTGCTGTTTGTGGTCGGCGGTTCCCTCACGCTGTTCGCGCTGCGCGCGCCGGTGGTCAAGAGCCAGGTCGGCTTTAACCTGTGGTCGCGGGAAACCCTGTTGCTGGGCAATAACCTGGTGCTGGTGGTGGCCGCGTCGATGATCCTGCTCGGCACCCTGTACCCGTTGGTGCTGGATGCCCTGAGCGGCGCCAAGCTGTCCGTCGGCCCGCCGTACTTCAACGCGTTGTTTATCCCGTTGATGGGCCTGTTGATGGTGGTCATGGCCGTTGGCATGCTGGTGCGCTGGAAAGACACCCCGGTGAAATGGCTGGCCGGCATGCTGATGCCGGTGCTGCTGGGCAGCGTGGCCTTGGCGGTGATCGCCGGCATTGCTTACGGCGACTTCAACTGGGCGGTGCTCGCCACCTTCCTGCTCGCCGCCTGGGTATTGCTGGCCGGCGTGCGCGACATCTTCGACAAGACCCGCCACAAAGGCCTGATCAAAGGTTTGCCGAGCCTGACCCGCAGTTACTGGGGCATGCAGATCGCCCACATCGGCATCGCCGTGTGCGCCCTCGGCGTGGTGCTGTCGAGCCAGAACAGCGCCGAGCGCGACCTGCGCCTGGCGCCGGGCGAGTCCATGGACCTGGCCGGTTACCACTTTATTTTCGAAGGTGCCAAGCACTTTGAAGGGCCGAACTTCACGTCGGACAAAGGCACCGTGCGCGTCGTCCGCAACGGCAAAGAGATCGCCGTGCTGCACCCGGAAAAACGCCTGTACACCGTGCAGAGTTCGATGATGACCGAAGCCGGCATCGACGCCGGTTTCACCCGCGACCTCTATGTGGCACTGGGTGAACCGCTGGGCGACGGCGCCTGGGCGGTGCGCGTGCATGTGAAGCCGTTTGTGCGCTGGATCTGGTTCGGCGGCTTGCTCACCGGCTTTGGTGGTTTGCTGGCGGCGCTGGATCGGCGTTATCGAGTCAAAGTGAAAAGCCGCGTGCGTGAAGCCCTCGGCCTGCAAGGAGCGGCGGTATGAAGCGTTGGTTGATGGTCTTGCCGCTGGCGGCCTTTCTGGTGATGGCGGTGTTCCTGTATCGCGGCCTGTACCTGGACCCGGCCGAGCTGCCGTCGGCGATGATCGGCAAACCGTTTCCGGCGTTTAGCCTGCCGACGGTGCAGGGCGACAAGACCCTGACCCAGGCCGACCTGCTGGGCAAACCGGCGCTGGTCAACGTGTGGGGCACCTGGTGCATCTCCTGCCGCGTCGAGCACCCGGTGCTGAACAAACTGGCCGAGCGGGGCGTGGTGATCTACGGGATCAACTACAAGGACGACAACGCCGCCGCCTTGAAATGGCTGGCCGAATTCCACAACCCGTACCAGCTGGATATCCGTGATGAAGACGGCAACCTCGGTTTGAACCTCGGTGTATACGGCGCCCCGGAAACCTTCTTCATCGATGCCAAGGGCGTGATCCGCGACAAATACGTCGGCGTGATCGACGAAGTGGTGTGGCGCGAGCAACTGGCCGCCAAGTACCAGGCGCTGGTCGATGAGGCCAAGCCATGAAGCGTCTGTTAGCCGCTGCTGCTCTAGCGCTTGGATTGGTCGGCGTCGCCCATGCCGCCATCGACACCTACGAATTCGCCAAGGACGCTGACCGCGAGCGTTTCCGCGAGCTGACCAAGGAACTGCGCTGCCCCAAGTGCCAGAACCAGGACATCGCCGACTCCAACGCGCCGATTGCCGCCGACTTGCGCAAAGAGATCTTCCGCATGCTGGGGGAGATCATCGACTTCATGGTCGACCGCTACGGTGATTTCGTGCGCTACAAACCGGCGCTCACCGGCAAGACCGCGCTGCTCTGGTTCGGCCCCGCCGGGCTGTTGCTGGCCGGTGTGGTGGTGATGGCGGTGATCGTGCGCCGCCGCCGCGCCGCGCCCACCGATGGTTCCGACGCGCTGTCCCCTGATGAGCGTAAACGCCTCGACCAATTGCTGGACACCAAGACTGATGATTGATTTCTGGCTCGCAGCCGGCTTGCTGCTTCTGATTGCCCTGAGTTTCCTGTTGATCCCTGTACTGCGCGACCGCCGCGCCCAGCGCGAAGAGGACCGCACCGCGCTGAACGTGGCGTTGTACCAGGAACGCGTGGCCGAGCTGCAAGTGCAGCAGGACGAAGGTGTACTGAACGCCGCGCAACTCGACACCGGCCGCGCCGAAGCCGCGCGCGAATTGCTCGCCGACACCGAAGGCGTGGAAAAGCCCCGGGAATCGCGCCTGGGCAAACCGCTGCCCTTGCTCGCGGCATTCCTGGTGCCGGTGCTCGGCGTTGCGCTGTACCTGCATTACGGCGCCAGCGACAAGGTCGAACTGACCCGCGAATTCTCCCAGCCGCCGGTGTCCATGGAAGACATGACCCACCGCCTGGAACGCGCCGCCGCCGCCCAGCCGGACTCGGCCGAAGGCTTGTACTTCCTCGGTCGCGCCTACATGGCCCAGGACCGCTCGGCCGATGCCGCGCGCATCTTCGAACGCACCGTGGCCCTGGCCGGCCGCCAGCCCGAATTGCTCGGGCAGTGGGCCCAGGCGCAGTACTTTGCCGACAACAAACAGTGGTCACCGAAGGTCCAGGCCCTGACCGATGAAGCGTTGAAGCTGGACCCCAAGGAAGTCACCAGCCTCGGTCTGCTCGGTATCGCCGCCTTTGAAGGCCAGCGTTATCAAGACGCAATCGACTACTGGAACCGCTTGCTGGCGCAACTGCCGCCGGAAGACAACTCCCGTGCCGCGCTGCAGGGCGGCATCGACCGCGCCGCCGAGAAACTCAAGGAAAGTGGCGGCAGCGTCGCACAGAAAACCGTGATGAAAGTGCGCGTGGATCTGTCCGCTGAGGTCAAGGCCAAGGCCTTGCCGACCGACACGGTGTTCATCTTCGCCCGCGCCGTCAGCGGCCCGCCGGCGCCGTTGGCGGCCAAGCGAGTGACCGTCGCCGACTTGCCCATCACCGTCGAACTGGGCGATGCCGACGCGATGATGCCGCAGTTGAAACTGTCGAACTTCCCCGAAGTCCAACTGGTTGCGCGCGTATCCCGGGCAGGTCTTCCGACTGCCGGCGAGTGGATCGGCCGCAGCCAACCCCTGGCCAGCAGCACCACTGCCACGCAGGCGCTGACCATCGACAGTCCGGATCAGTAATTTCGAGGAAACGCCTATGACCGCATTTGCACGTATCACCCTGCTCAGCCTCGTTCTAGGCCTGAGCGCCTGTGCGGTCCACCGCCCACCTCCGGCGCCGACCGGCCCGACCATCCCGCCGTCGGGCCCGTCGACCCAGCCGAGCACCAAGCCTTCCGGCCCGGTGACCCCGCCGCCGAAGCCGCTGCCGACCAAGTCGCCAACCTTCGCCCCCCCTCCGGGCGCTGCCAGCCACTGGGACGGCAAAATGCAGGTGTACGTGCTGGACGACCAGCCCGACACCTTCTACCGCCAGCGCACCTACTACCGCTGGAGCAACGGCTGGAGCCGCTCCATCAGCCCCAACGGGCCCTGGGAAGACACCGACGTGCAGGGCGTGCCGCCGGGGTTGAGCAAGCAGTACGCGCAATGACAACTTGAAATCCAATCCTCCAAACACCGGGGGGCAAATGTGGGAGGGGGCTTGCCCCCGATGGCAGTGTGTCAGCTACAGATTTATCAGCTGACACACCCTCATCGGGGGCAAGCCCCCTCCCACATTTTGATCGCCTCAGCCATCAGGCCACGGGACACTCCCAAATCAGCCAGGAAAAGGAGAGCCATACGCAGGTTGGTCGACCGGGGAATGGAAACCCGGCAGGGGCAGGCCCTCCTGCGTACAGCTCGGGTGACATAGTGAGCATTGTCTGAACAGCGGTGAATAGGCAAAGTCCGGTATGTTGCTATCCCTATTTCCTTTCTTCGAGACGGACCTCATGCACCTCTACGTCATCCGCCACGGCGAAACCTGGGCCAATGCCGAGCACCGTTACCTCGGTGCACTCGACCCGGAACTGACCGAGCGGGGCAGGGAGCAGGCGACGTCTATCAGCAAAAAGCTGCCCACCGGCATTCAGGTGATGATCGTCTCCCCACGCCTGCGCGCCCAGCAAACCGCGCAGATTCTTAACCGTGAACTGAACCTTGAACCCGTGACCATGGACAGCTTCCGCGAACGCGACGTCGGCGTATTCGAAGGGCTGACCCAGGCGCAAGCCAAGGCCTTGCACCCAGCGCTTTGGGCGCAGAACATCACGCGGCAATGGGCGGTGGGGCCCACGGGCGGCGAGTCGATTGCCGAGGTGGTTATGCGAGTGCACCAAGGCCTTGCCGAACTGGCGGCACGTTATCCAACCCAGGCGGTTTTGCTGGTGGCACATGGTTTTTTGGCAAAGGTGATCCGGGCGTTGGCCATCGGGGACTTCTCGGACTTTTACACCTGGCAGCTTTCAAATGGAGAAATGCTGGTCCTCGAGGATTTTGAACTGCGGACGCTTGCGACTGTTTCGCCCTTCGAATCTCACTGAACCACCGCAACCTTTCACAAAACCTTCATCCAACCGACCCCCTCCAGTCATGTGCAAGTCATAGGTCTGACACCTCCCGCGCCTACTGTCGTTTGAACTCAACCGCAGCCATCCCCCGGCTGTTCAAACAAGACAGAGAAGCCCATGACTCACGCTATCCATGTCGATCACTTGAACAAGACCTTTGCGAAGAAGTCCGCATTGGTCGACCTCGAACTCACGATTGCCCCGGGTGAGATGGTCGCGCTGATTGGCGCTTCCGGTTCCGGCAAGTCCACTTTGCTGCGCCACTTGGCGGGCCTGGCCTGTTGCGACAAGGGCAATGGCGGCCGCGTCACGGTGCTGGGCCGCGAGGTACAGGCCAGTGGTCGTTTGAACGGCAAAGTGCGGCGGTTGCGTGCCGACATCGGCTACATCTTCCAGCAGTTCAACCTGGTCAACCGCCTGAGCGTGCTCGACAACGTGCTGCTCGGCTGCCTCGGGCGCATGCCGCGCTGGCGTGGCAACCTCGGGTTGTTCAATGCCGAAGAGAAGGCCTTTGCCCTCGAGTCCCTGGCGCGCGTCGGCCTCGCCGACCTGGCGGCGCAGCGCGCTTCCACCCTGTCCGGCGGCCAGCAACAGCGCGTGGCGATTGCCCGGGCCTTGACCCAGCGCGCCGAAGTGATCCTCGCCGACGAGCCCATCGCTTCGCTGGACCCGGAGTCGGCGCGCAAGGTCATGGAGATCCTCGCCGACATCAACCGCCGCGACGGCAAGACGGTGGTGGTGACCCTGCATCAAGTCGATTACGCCATGCGTTATTGCCCCCGCGCCGTGGCGCTCAAAGGCGGGCGCATTCATTTCGACGGCCAGGGCAGCGCGATGAGCAGCCAGTTCCTCAATGATTTGTACGGTGCCGACGTCGACACCAGCCTGATGTTTTCCGACCAGACCCGCCAAACCCTGGTAACCCCTCGGCTGGCCCTGGCGCGCGCTTGAAACCCTACTCACGACCTACAGGAAACCCTTCCATGTTGAACCGTATCGGCCACGTGTTTCTGTCTGCCGTGTTGCTGGCCAGCGTCGCAATGGGCAATGCCCACGCCGCCGACAAAGCCATCAATTTCGGCATCATGTCCACCGAGTCTTCGCAGAACCTCAAGAGCATCTGGCAGCCATTTCTGGATGACATGCACAAGAAGACCGGCCTGACCATCAACGCCACCTTCGCCTCCGACTATGCCGGCCTGATCCAGGGCATGCGCTTCAACAAAGTCGACGTGGCGTGGCTGGGCAACAAGGCGGCGATGGAAGCGGTGGACCGCTCCAACGGCGAGATCTTCGCCCAGACCGCCGCCGCCAATGGCGCAGCCGGGTACTGGAGCGTGCTGATCGTGCGCAAGGACAGCCCGATCAATAACGTCGAAGACATGCTCAAAAATGCCAAGAACCTGACCTTCGGCAACGGCGACCCGAACTCCACCTCGGGCTACCTGGTGCCGGGCTACTACGTGTTCGCCAAGAACCACGTGGACGCCGCCACCGCCTTCAAGCGCACGCTGAACTCCAGCCATGAAGTCAACGCACTCAGCGTGGCCAAGGGGCAGTTGGACGTGGCCACCTTCAACACCGAAAGCTGGGACCGCCTTGAAGTCACCCAGCCGGACAAGGCAGCACAGCTCAAGGTGATCTGGAAGTCGCCGCTGATCCCCGCCGACCCGATGGTGTGGAGCAAGGCGCTAAGCGACAGCGAGAAGACCAAGATCCGCGATTTCTTCGCTAACTATGGCGATACCGACGAAGAGAAGGCCGTGCTGAAGAACATGCAGCTGGGCAAGTTCCTCGCCTCCAACGACGACCAACTGCTGCCGATTCGTCAGCTGGAACTGTTCAAGCAGCGCACCACCATCAGTGCCGACGCCAAGCTTGAAGCTGGCGACAAGGCCAAGAAACTCGCCGACATCGACGCCGACCTGGCCAAGCTGCAACAGCGCATCTCCGAGCTCGACAAGAAAACCGCAGCCAACGGCTAACCCCTGTGGGAGGGGGCTTGCCCCGATAGCGGTGTGTCAGTCACCGGATTCAGCAACTGACACACCGCCATCGGGGGCAAGCCCCCTCCCACACTTAGATCGAGGATAACCATGACCACCTTGCACGCTGAAGCTGTCGGCAAACGCACCTGGCCGCAATACCTCGGCTGGGGCCTGTTCCTGGTCCTGCTGGCCTGGGCCTGGCACGGCGCGGAGATGAACCCGCTGGCGCTGTACCGCGATTCCGGAAACATGGCCACCTTCGCCGCCGACTTCTTCCCGCCGGACTTCCATGAATGGCGCAGCTACCTCAAGGAAATGATCGTCACCGTCCAAATCGCCCTATGGGGCACGGTGCTGGCGATTGTCTGCTCGGTGCCGCTGGGCATTCTCTGTGCCGACAACATCACCCCCTGGTGGGTCCACCAACCGCTGCGCCGGGTGATGGATGCGTTCCGCTCCATCAATGAAATGGTGTTCGCCATGTTGTTCGTGGTCGCGGTCGGCCTCGGTCCTTTCGCCGGCGTGTTGGCCCTGTGGATCAGCACCACCGGCGTACTCGCCAAGCTGTTTGCCGAAGCCGTCGAAGCCATCGACCCAGGCCCGGTAGAAGGCGTACGTGCCACCGGCGCGAGTGCCTTGCAGGAAGTGATCTACGGCGTAATCCCGCAAGTGATGCCGCTGTGGGTCAGCTACGCGCTGTACCGCTTCGAAGCCAACGTGCGCTCGGCCACCGTGGTCGGCATGGTCGGTGCCGGCGGGATCGGCGTGATCCTCTGGGAAAACATTCGCGCCTTCCAGTTCGTACAAACCTGCGCGGTGCTGCTGGTGATCATCGTGGTGGTGAGCTGTATCGACGTGCTGTCCCAACGCCTGCGCAAGCAGTTCATCTGACGCCTGAGGGGTGCCCGCGCGGCGCTTTTTTTAAGCATGCAGTTGTCTAGACAAGAAGAGCCGGTGTACCGCGAACTCGCGGACATCCTACGCCGTGAACTCAGCAGCTACCGCGCCGGCGACTTCCTGCCCGGCGAGGTGCACATGGCCGAGCGTTTTGGCGTCAACCGCCATACCTTGCGCCGCGCCATCGACGAGCTGGTGTTCGAAGGCAGCCTGTTGCGCCGCCAGGGCAAGGGCACCCAGGTGCTCGACCGCCCGCTGATTTACTCGATGGGCGCCGAGACCTCCTACAGCCAGTCGCTGTCGGCCCAGGGCGTGGGCGTCGAGGCCGTGCTGCTCAAGCGGCGCTACTGCTACGCCAGCCGCGACGAAGCCCTGCACCTGGGCATCGCCGAAATGGCGCCGATGATCGAACTGCAAACCCTGCGCAAGCTCGACCACCAGCCCGTCAGCCTGATCCGCCACCGCTACTGCGCCAGCCGCGCGCCGTTGCTGGCCGACTACACCGGCGGCTCCCTGCGCCAGTACTTGCGTGAGCGCGAGCTGCCCTTGACCCGCACCCAAAGCCTGATCGGTGCGCGGTTGCCCAACCGTGACGAAGCCGCGCTGCTGCTGATGCCACGGCATTTGCCAGCGCTCACGGTGTTTACCCTTTCCTGCGATCGCGACGGCCGCCCGGTGGAGCTGGCGCAGTCCACCAGCCGTTCGGATCGCTTTCAGTACCAAGTGGTGACTTGAATGATGAATGTGTCCCCGCGACAACAGTGGATCGGCGTGTTAGCCCGCGCCCAACTCAGTGAACTGCAACCTCACGAAGCAGCCTTGAAGGACGCCGAATACCAACTGATCCGCGCCCCGGAAATCGGCATGACCCTGGTGCGTGGCCGCATGGGGGGTGATGGCGCCGCCTTCAACGTCGGCGAGATGAGCGTGACCCGCTGCGTGGTGCGCCTGGCCGATGGCCGCACCGGCTACAGCTACCTGGCCGGGCGCGACAAGCTCCACGCCGAGCTGGCCGCCCTGGCCGACGCCCACCTGCAAGGCAGCCAGCCGAGCCTCTGGCTCAGCGACTTGATCACCGCGCTGGCCAATGCCCAGGCCCGGCGCCGCGCGCAAAAAGAAGCCGACACGGCGGCCACCAAGGTCGAGTTCTTCACCCTGGTGCGAGGAGAAAACTGATGAATGCTCACCTGTTGCAACCGGCCTTCGTCGACCCGGTGCTGGATGCCCAGCGCGGTTTTCGCACGGCGCTCAAGGCCTTGGCCGAGCCGGGGTTGATCCAGCATTTGCCCTCCGCCCCACGCCTGGATGGCCTGGCCCCCGCCACCTATGCGCTGTGCCTGGCCCTGCTGGATAGGGACACGCCGCTGTGGCTGGCGCCGAGCTTCGACACGCCGCTGATCCGCGCCAACCTGGCCTTCCACTGCGCCTGCCCGCTCACGGACAAGCGCGAAGACGCTGTGTTCGCCTTGCTCGGTGAACAGGACCTGCTCGACCTCAGCGGCTTTGACCACGGCAACGACCGCTACCCGGACCAGTCCTGCACCTTGCTCGTGCAGCTCACCGACCTGGAAGCCGGTCGCGGCCTGCAATGGCATGGCCCCGGCATCAAGACTCAGCGCCAGGTGCACCTGCCGGTACCCCAAGCTTTCTGGCAGGAGCGCCAGCGCCGCGAAGCCTTCCCCCGTGGCCTGGACGTGCTGTTCGCCGCCGGCCATCACCTGATCGGCCTGCCACGCAGCAGCCGCATTGCACAGGAGCACGCCTGATGTACGTAGCCGTCAAAGGTGGCGAACAGGCCATCGACAATGCCCACCGCCTGCTGGCGAAGAAACGCCGGGGCGATACGGCGATTCCCGAACTGAGCGTGACGCAGATCCGCGAGCAACTGCCGCTCGCCGTCGCAAGGGTGATGACCGAAGGCTCGCTGTTCGATGAAGAGCTCGCCGCGCTCGCGATCAAGCAAGCGGCGGGGGACCTGGTGGAAGCGATCTTCCTGCTGCGCGCCTACCGCACCACATTGCCGCGCTTCAGCCCGAGCCTGCCGATCGATACGTCGCAGATGTCCTTGAGCCGGCGTTTGTCCGCCACCTTCAAGGACGTGCCCGGCGGCCAGCTGCTCGGCCCGACCTTCGACTACACCCACCGCCTGCTGGATTTCTCGCTGCTGGCCGAGGGCCAATACCCAGGCCCGCAGCCCACCGCGGACGCGCGTATCGAAGCCTGCCCGCGGGTGCTCGGCTTGCTCGCCAAGGAAGGCCTGATCAAGCACGAGACCGACGACAACGCCAGCGTTGCCGACATCACCCGCGACCCGCTGGAATACCCCGCCAGCCGCGCCGAGCGCCTGCAAGCCTTGGCCCGTGGCGACGAGGGTTTCCTGTTGGCGCTGGGCTACTCGACCCAACGCGGTTACGGGCGCAACCACCCGTTTGCCGGTGAGATTCGCATCGGCGACGTGGAGGTGTGGATCGACCCCGAGGAGCTGGGTTTCCCCATCTGCCTGGGCAGCATCGAAGTCACCGAGTGCGAGATGGTCAACCAGTTTGTCGGCTCGGCCACCGAGCTGGCGCAGTTCACCCGTGGCTACGGGCTGGCGTTCGGGCATGCCGAGCGCAAGGCCATGGGCATGGCGCTGGTGGACCGCTCGCTGCGCGCCGAGGAATACCACGAAGAGATCGTCTCGCCGGCCCAGCGCGAAGAATTTGTGCTGGCCCACTGCGACAACGTCGAGGCTGCCGGTTTTGTCTCGCACCTCAAATTGCCTCACTACGTGGACTTCCAGTCCGAACTGGAACTGATCCGCAAACTGCGCCAACCGGCCGAGGGCCCAAGCCATGACTGATCGCGACCCGGCCTACAACTTCGCCTACCTCGACGAACAGACCAAACGCATGATCCGCCGCGCCTTGCTCAAGGCCGTGGCGATCCCCGGTTACCAGGTACCGTTCGGTGGCCGCGAGATGCCCTTGCCCTACGGCTGGGGCACCGGCGGTATGCAACTGACCGCCGCGATTCTCGGCGACGATGACGTGCTCAAGGTCATCGACCAGGGTGCGGACGACACCACCAACGCCGTGTCGATCCGGCGCTTCTTCGCGCGCACTGCCGGCGTCGCCACCACCGAAGCCACGCCCGACGCCACGGTGATCCAGACCCGCCACCGCATCCCGGAAACCCCGCTGCAGGCCGGGCAGATCATGGTCTACCAGGTGCCGATCCCGGAGCCGCTGCGTTTTATCGAACCCTCGGAAACCGAGACGCGGACCATGCACGCCCTCAACGATTACGGGGTGATGCACGTAAAACTCTACGAAGACATCGCCACCTTCGGCCATATCGCCACCAGCTACGCCTACCCAGTGATGGTGGATGAGCGCTACGTGATGGACCCGTCGCCGATCCCCAAATTCGACAACCCCAAACTCGACATGAGCCCGGCGCTGATGCTGTTCGGCGCCGGTCGCGAAAAGCGCCTGTACGCGGTGCCGCCGTACACCCAGGTCAGCAGCCTGGACTTTGAAGACCACCCGTTCGAAGTGCAGAAGTGGGACCACACCTGCGCCATCTGCGGCAGCCAAGAATCCTTCCTCGATGAGCTGATTCTGGACGACGCCGGCACCCAGAGTTTTGTGTGCTCCGACACCTGGTATTGCGCGCAACGCGTCAAGGAGAACACCCAGTGAGCCAGCCGTTATTGCAAGTGCGTGACCTGTCCCTGCTGTACGGCCCGGAGAAGGGCTGCCAGGGCGTGAGTTTTGATCTGTACCCCGGCGAAGTGCTGGGGATTGTCGGCGAGTCCGGCTCGGGCAAATCCACCTTGCTGTCGCTGTTGAGCGGGCGTTTGCCGCCGCAAGCCGGGAGCATCGGCTACCGCAGCAAGGACGGTGAATGGCTGGATTTGTACAGCGCCAGCGAAGCCGAGCGCCGCACCTTGCTGCGCACCGAGTGGGGCTTCGTCGAGCAGAACCCCCGCGACGGCCTGCGCATGGGCGTGTCGGCCGGCGCCAATATCGGCGAGCGCCTGATGGCCCAGGGCGTGCGCAACTATGCGCAGCTGCGCGGCGCCGGTCTCGACTGGCTGGGCCAGGTGGAGATCGACCCGCAGCGCATTGATGACTTGCCGCGCACCTTCTCCGGCGGCATGCAGCAACGTCTGCAAATCGCTCGCAACCTGGTGTCCAGCCCGCGTCTGGTGTTCATGGACGAACCCACCGGCGGCCTCGACGTATCGGTGCAGGCCCGTTTGCTCGACCTGCTGCGCGGCCTGGTGCGCGAGCTGGACCTGGCCGTGGTGATCGTCACCCACGACCTGGCCGTGGCACGCCTGCTGGCTGACCGCCTGATGGTGATGCGCCGCTCGCGGGTGGTGGAAACCGGGCTCACCGACCAGATTCTCGACGATCCACAGCACCCTTACTCTCAATTGCTGGTGTCTTCGGTACTGCAGCCATGATGAATGCCTTGATCGAGGTCCGTGACCTCTCGAAAACCTTCACCCTGCATCAGCAGCACGGCGTGGTGCTCAACGTGCTGCGCGGCGTGGAATTCAGCGTGCAGGCCGGCGAATGCCTGGTGCTGCACGGCCAGTCCGGCGCCGGCAAAAGCACCTTGCTGCGCACCCTGTACGGCAACTACCTGCCGGCCGGTGGCAGCATCCGCGTGCAGCACGCGGGTGAGTGGCTGGAACTGGTCGGCGCCGAGCCGCGCGACATCCTGCGGGTGCGCCAGCAAACGCTGGGCTATGTCAGCCAGTTCCTGCGCGTAATCCCCCGCGTGGCCTGCCTGGATGTGGTGATGGAGCCTGCGCTGGCGCGCGGCTGGTCGAGGGCCAATGCGCAGTCCCGCGCCGAGCACTTGCTGACGCGCCTGAATATCCCCCAGCGCCTGTGGCAACTGGCGCCCGGCACCTTCTCTGGTGGCGAGCAGCAGCGCGTCAACATCGCCCGCGGCTTCATGGTCGAGTGGCCGGTGATGCTGCTGGACGAGCCCACCGCGTCCCTGGATGACAACAACCGCCAGGTGGTGCTGGAACTGATGAACGAAGCCAAGGCCGGCGGCGCCGCGCTGATTGGCATCTTCCACGACCGGGCCGCCCGTGAGGCGGTTGCCGACCGCCATTTCGACATGACCCCCGCCCCCGTCGCCGCAGAGGAATACGCACATGCCCGTTGAACAGATCCTCAGCAATGCCCAGATCGTCACGGCCGAACGCGTGTTCCTCGGCTCGGTGGTGCTGCGCGACGGCAACATCGTCGACCTCGCCGAAGGCCGCAGCCAGTTGCCCCAGGCCCAGGACCTGAGCGGCGATTACCTGCTGCCGGGGCTGGTGGAATTGCACACCGACAACCTGGAAAAACACATGACCCCGCGCCCCGGCGTGGACTGGCCGTCGACCTCGGCGGTGCTCAGCCATGACGCGCAGATCATCGCGGCGGGCATCACCACGGTGTTTGACGCGGTGTCCATCGGCGACGTGAACCCCAAGGGCAATCGCATGAAAAAGCTGCCGGCGATGCTCGATGCCATCGCCCAGGCCGAAGGCGCCGGCCTGACCCGCGCCGAGCACCATCTGCACCTGCGCTGCGAGCTGTGCCACCCGGACACCCTCAGCGTGTTTCGCGACCTGGTGGAAAACCCGTTGGTGCGGCTGGTGTCGGTGATGGACCATTCGCCGGGCCAGCGCCAGTTCGTGCTCGAATCCAAGTACCGTGAGTACTACATGGGCAAGTACCACCTCAACGACGAAACCATGGACGCCTTTATCGTGTTGCAAATGGCCAACTCCCGGGAGTACAGCGACCGCTACCGCGCGGCCATCGTCGAGCATTGCCTGGCGCGCGGGTTGTCGGTGGCCAGCCATGACGATGCAACCCTGGCCCATGTGGAAGAGTCGGCGCGCTACGGCATGACCATCGCCGAATTCCCCACCACCCTGGAGGCCGCCAAAGGCTGTCAGGCGCTGGCCATGAAAGTGCTGATGGGTGCGCCGAACGTGGTGCGCGGTGGGTCACACTCGGGTAATGTGGCCGCCGCCGGCCTGGCTGCCGAGGGCTTGCTGGATATACTCTCCAGCGACTACTACCCGGCCAGCCTGTTGCAGGCGGCGTTCGTGCTGGCCGACCAGCAGGATGGCGGCGACCTGTCGCGGGCGGTCAAGATGATCAGCCTGGCCCCGGCGCAAGCGGCGGGCCTGGCTGATCGCGGTGAAATTGCCGTCGGCCTGCGCGCCGACCTGGTGCAAGCCCGCAGCCGTGAAGGGTTGCCTGTAGTCCAACAAGTCTGGCGGCAAGCGAAGAGGGTGTTTTGATGGCAGGCAGGTTGATCTATCTCATCGGGCCATCCGGTTCGGGCAAGGACAGCCTGCTGGATGCCGCACGCCCTCGGTTGGCCGAGCGCGGCTGCCGCATTGTGCGCCGCGTTATCACTCGCTCGGCAGAAGCCGTCGGTGAGGCGGCGCAAGGGGTAAGCCCGGAGCAGTTCGCCGCGTTGCAGGCCGAGGGCGCGTTTGCCCTCAGTTGGCAGGCGAATGGGTTGTCCTATGGCATCCCGCGTGAGATCGACGACTGGCTGGCGGCGGGGGACGACGTGCTGGTCAACGGCTCGCGCGCGCACCTGGCGCACACCCGCGAACGTTATCCGAACCTGCTGGTGTTGTTGCTCACGGTGGATCAAGCCGTGCTGCGCCAGCGCCTGATCGCCCGGGGGCGTGAGGCCCTGGCGGATATCGAAGAGCGCCTGGCGCGTAATGCGCGCTTCACCGCCGAGCTGATCGCCGGCAATGGCGCGGGGTTGTTTGTATTGGACAATTCCGGCCCCTTGGAAAACACCGTTGAGCGCCTGCTGTGCTGCCTTGACCACGGGCACTCGGCATGCGCCTGACCCTGCTTGGCACCGGTGACGCGCGGCAAGTCCCGGTGTACGGGTGCGACTGCGCCGCGTGCGAGTTGGCGCGTAGCGATGCAAGCCTGCGCCGCCGTCCGTGCAGCGCGTTGATCGAGTGCGGCGTCCAACGCTGGTTGATCGACAGCGGCTTGCCCGACCTCACCGAACGCTTCCCGCCGCGCAGCTTCAACGGGATTTTCCAGACCCACTACCACGCCGATCACGCCCAGGGTTTGTTGCACCTGCGCTGGGGCCAGGGCCTGGTGATTCCGGTACACGGCCCGGCGGACGCGGAGGGGCTGTCCGACCTGTACAAGCACCCGGGCATCCTCGATTTCAGCCAGCCGTTTACCGAGTTCGAGACGCGCCAGTTCGGCGAGCTGCGCGTCACCGCGCTGCCGCTGCAGCATTCCAAACTCACCTTGGGGTATTTGCTGGAGGGCGAGGGCCGGCGCATCGCCTACCTCACCGACACCGTTGGCTTGCCGCCGGAAACCTTGGCCTGGCTGCAACGCGAACCGCTGGACGTGCTGGTGGTGGACTGCTCCATGCCGCCACAGCCGCAAGCGCCACGCAATCACAACGACTTGACCCTGGCGCTGCAAAGCATCGAGGACACCGGCGCGCAGCTGGGTGTGCTGACCCATGTGGGGCACACACTGGATGCGTGGTTGCTGACGCATCGGCGCGAGTTGCCACGGCATGTGACGGTGGGGTGGGATGGGCGGATTCTCTAAGTAGCGCAAACCCAATGTGGGAGGGGGTTTGCCCCCTCCCACATTGGGTTTGCAGTGTTTTCAAGTCTGTATGTCAAATCGCGCTTAACCCAGCAACCCTTCCACATACTCCACAAACGCCCGCGCCTTGGCGCTCGCCATCCTCCCAGTGGGGAACACAGCCCATAAATCCCGGGGCGGCAGTGTCCAATCGGTCAGCACCGCCTTGACCTCGCCGCTGGCCAGTTCCGGGGCGAACATCCAGGTGGACGACAGGGTCAGCCCCAAATGACTCAGCACGCCGGCGCGCACGCCTTCGGCGGCGGTGACGCGCAGGCGGCCGTGGGCGACGAGGGGGTAGTGGGTGTCGCCTTGGGTGAAGGTCCAGTGCGAGCCTTCGCCACGGGTATAGATGATGGCCTGGTGTTGCAGCAGGTCCGCCGGGGTGGCGGGCTCGCCGAAGCGTTGGAAATACGCCGGGGTGCCGAGGATCACGCAGGGCGATTCGCCGATCTTGCGCGCGGTGAGGCTCGAATCATCCAGGTTGCCCATGCGCAGGGCGACGTCGATGCCTTCTTCCACCAGGTTGCGCACGCGGTCATCCAGCACCACGTCCACGTTGATGCCGGGGTACTGCTCCAGGAACGGCCCCAGGTGCGGGATGATGTGCATGCGCGCGAAGGTCACCGCCGCGCTGATGCGCAGGTTGCCCGACAGCCCGGTGCCGGCGCCACGGGCGGCGTCTTCGGCGTCGTTGGCTTCATCGATAGCGCGCCTGGCTTTGTCGAAAAATGCCAGGCCGGCCTCGGTGGGCGTCAGGCCCCGTGTGGAGCGCATCACCAGCCGTACCCCCAGGCGCGTCTCCAATTGCGCAATGCTTTTGGAGACGGCGGGTTGGCCAATCCCCAAGCGCTTGGCGGCGGCCGAGAACGAGCCGGTTTCGACCACGTGCACGAAGGTTTCCATGGCGGTGAGGCGGTCCATCGGGTGTCCTTTTTCAGTGGGGCATGCGCTTAGTGGGTGAGGGCGTCGAGCATTGCCGAAGGTTCTGGGCGTTGAGTGTAATCGGGGTTGACCTCGGCGTAACGGATCATGCTGTCCTGGCCGATCACATAACGCGCGGGCATGGGCAGGGTCCAGGCCGGGTCGTCGTTGATCAGCGGCAGGTTGTTGCCCAGGGCTTTGTAGAGGTCGACCAGGTAGTCCGGCAGGGTAAAGCGCAGGCCGAAGGCATCGGCGACATCGTTATGGGTGTCGCTGAGGATCGGGAAGCCCAGGTCGGTGATGCGCGTGGACTTGCGGCTGTTGGCGGCGGTCTGCGGCGACAGGGCCAGCAGTTGGGCGCCGGCGGCTTGCAACGTGGGCAAGAAGGCCTGCAACGCCTGCAATTCAAAATTGCAGTACGGGCACCACACGCCGCGGTAGAAGGTCAGCACCAAGGGCCCCTTGGCCAACAGCTCGGCCGACGACACCAGCGTGCCGTCGGCGTCCTTGAGGCTGAACAGCGGCGCCTTGTCTCCCACTTTGAGCGCGCGTTGCGCCGCCCCAGAGGCGATCAGTTCGGCGGTGGCGCGCTCCATGATCGGATGGATATGCGCAGGCGCGTTGTACGGCGGTTTGCCGGCTTTGAAGTCAGCACGGAAGGCATCAAGTGTGGCTTGAAGTGTCATGGCGGTATTCCCTCGGGAGGTGAGCCGGGTTGGCTGGAGGGGATGATGGGCTTGACGTTGCGGGGGCAGAAGACAGGTCGGCTGCATAGGATCTATGCCTCGCGGGAATAAAGCGGCGTGGTTTCAATATCCGGTAAAACAGCCGCCAGTCGGGGTAACCGATTCTGTGCTTGAGGAAATATAACTCTAGGGTTACTTTTATTCGGGCCAAGCCAAGGAGGCTGGAGTGCAAAGCAGGCTATTGATCAAGGAGCTGCAAGAGGCGGGTTGGGTGTTGGATCGGGTCACGGGCAGTCATCATATTTTTACCCATCGCTATAACCCGTACACGATCCCGGTGCCGCACCCGAAGAAGGACCTGCCGCTGGGCACCGTCAGAAGCATCAGGAAACGCGCCGGGCTGTTTGAGTTTTAAGGAGAGTATTCATGCAATACCCAATCTGCATCGAATGGGGCGATGACTTTACCGCCACCGGTATTCAGATCCCCGATATCCCAGGCGCAGTCACCGCCGGGGACAGTTTTGAAGAGGCGTACAACGCCGCGGTGGAAGTCGCGCACATCATGCTGCAAGAGATTGCGGCAGAGGGTGGGCCGATTCCGATGCCCACCTCGGTGGCCAATCATCACGCTCACGAAGACTACGCCGGGATGGGCTGGGGGATGTTGGAGCTGGACATCTCGCCCTATCTGGGCAAGACCGAGAAGGTCAACGTGACCTTGCCCGGTTATGTGATCCAGCGCATCGACCGTTATGTGCGTGAGCACAAGGTCAAAAGCCGCTCGTCATTTCTGGCGGATGCGGCTTTGGAGAAATTGGTGCGTTCTTAAGCGGTTGCGATCGCAACTTGCCGTGACGCACTGAGAAAGCGCAACAACGCCACCAGCGGGAATGCACTGCCCACCAGCATCACCCCCAGCCAGCCGCCGTGTTCGTACACGCTGCTGGCAATGGCCGAGCCGAAGGCGCCGCCGATGAAGATGCTGGTCATGTACAGCGCGTTCAAACGGCTGCGGCTGTTGGCGTCGAGGGCGTAGATGGCACGTTGGCCGAGGACCATGTTCATCTGCACGCAAAAATCCAGGACTACGCCGGTCACTGCCAGGCCGATCACGCTGTACAGCGGGTGCACGAAGGCCGGCAGGAAGCTCAGCGCGGCAAACAGCATGGCCAGCAGCGACGCGCGGTGGGTGTGCCCGGCATCCGCCAGGCGCCCGGCGATCGGTGCGGCAATCGCGCCCAGGGCGCCGACCAGCGCAAACAGCGCGATTTCGCTTTGGCTCAGGCCGTGATTGCGTGCCAGTTCCAGGGGCGCGGCGGTCCAGAACAGGCTGAACGTGGCGAACATGCAGCCTTGGTAAAACGCGCGTTGGCGCAGCAGCGGCTGTTCACGCAGCAGGGTGCCGAGCGAGCGCAACAGTTGGCCGTAGCTGGCGCTGTGGTCGGGCTGGCGCTTGGGGATGGTCAGCATCAGCACCAAGCTGATAAACGCCATCAACACGGCCGCCGCCATGAACATCGCGCGCCAGCCGAAGTGGTCGGCGACTACGCTGGACACCGGCCGTGCCAGCAGGATACCCAGCAGCAGGCCGCCCATGATGCTGCCGACCACCCGGCCACGGGATTCGGCAGGCGCCAGGTGCGCGGCCAGCGGGATAAGGATTTGCACCGAGACGGAACTGAATCCGATCAGCAACGACACAAGCAGGAACAAATTCGGCTGCTCGGTAAACGCTGCACCCAGTAGGCTGGCGATGGCCACCACGGTGGTAATGATCATCAGCTTGCGGTTTTCCAGCAGGTCACCCAGGGGCACCAGGAAGAACAGGCCCAGGGCATAACCGATTTGCGTCAGGGAGACGATCAGGCTGGCCATGGCGGGCGTAAGGCCAATGTCCGGCGCGATCAGTTCGATGATCGGCTGCGCGTAGTAGATGTTGGCGACGATGGCGCCGCAGCAAAACGCAAACAGCATCACCATGCTCCGGGTCATGGTGGTTGTAGCGTGGGAATCAGCGTTCATGGTGTTCTCATAAATGCGAAGGAAAGTGGGGCGAGCCTAAAGACAACACCGTAGCCCGGGTAGGCCGCTGGCAGTGATAACACTCATGCCCCGTAATGATGAGTGAATCGTTAACTTTCTGCGCGAACGCCAATGATACATTCAGACACAACTGCCGAAACAGGAAATCCATTGCGATGAAGATCACGTTGAACAAGATGCTCATGGCCTCGACCCTTGCCGCCGCCATGGCCATAGGCCTGGCGCAGGCCCAGGCGGCCGATGCACCGCGCGTCGGTGTGCGCGGCGCCATCACCGCCGTCGACGGCGACGCCTTGCACGTCAAGGTCAACACTGGCGAAGACGTCACCGTGCACCTGACCAAAGACACCCAGGTACGTGCCGTGACCCTGGCCAAGATTGACGAGATCAAGCCCGGCAGCTACATCGGCTCTGCGGCCATGCCCAACGCCGACGGCACCCTCACTGCCCTCGAAGTGCATGTGTTCCCACCGGCCATGGCCGGCACGGGCGACGGGCATCGGGCGTTTGACTTGAAAGAAGGCAGCAGCATGACCAACGGCACCGTCGGCGACCTGGTGGTCAGCAACGGGCGCACCCTGACCGTCAAATACAAAGGCGGCGAGCAGAAGATTGTGGTGCCGGACGATGTGCCTATCGTGAACCTGGAGCCGGGCGATCGCAGTTTGCTCAAGCCGGGGGTGAAGGTGGTGCTGTTTGCATCGCAAGGGGCGGATGGGACGGTGACGGCCCAGGCAATCTCGGCTGGTAAGGATGGGGTAACACCACCGATGTAACTGCCCAACATAAAACCAAATGTGGGAGGGGGCTTGCCCCCGATAGCAGTGGTTCAGTCAGCTAAGCTGTAACTGACCCACCGCCATCGGGAGCAAGCCCCCTCCCACATTTTTTTACTGCATTTATTCAGTCAGAGCGGTTTATTGGCCGCTGTAGATTTGGTCAAACACCCCACCATCATTGAAGTGGGTTTTCTGCACGGTGCGCCAGTCACCAAAGGTTTTCTCCACCGACAGGAAGTCGACTTTCGGGAAACGGTCGGTGTACTTGGCCAACACTTTCGGGTCACGCGGGCGCAGGTAGTTGTTGGCGGCGATTTCCTGGCCTTCCGGCGACCACAGGTATTTCAGGTAATCTTCGGCGGCCACGCGGGTGCCTTTTTTCTCGACCACTTTGTCGACCACCGACACCGGCGGCTCGGCTTCGGCGGAGACGCTTGGGTAGATCACTTCGAACTGGTCGCGACCGAATTCACGGGCGATCATTTCCGCTTCGTTTTCAAAGGTCACCAGCACGTCACCGATCTGGTTGGTCATGAACGTGGTGGTGGCGGCACGGCCACCGGTGTCCAGCACAGGTGCTTGCTTGAACAGCTTGCCGACAAAGGCCTTGGCCTTGTTTTCGTCACCGCCGTTTTTCAGCACGTAGCCCCAGGCCGACAGGTAAGTGTAGCGGCCGTTACCCGAAGTTTTCGGGTTGGGCACGATCACTTGCACGCCGTCCTTGAGCAGGTCTGGCCAGTCTTTCAGGGCTTTGGGGTTGCCTTTGCGCACGATGAATACGGTGGCGGAGGTGAACGGCGCGCTGTTGTTCGGCAGGCGGGTCACCCAGTTGTC
>Ga0302347_1001823_pt1 | contig 24144 bp, 43 predicted proteins | sample PhyWR1_FD_202178 | JGI IMG/M metagenome (GOLD analysis project Ga0302347, IMG submission 202178) | Leaf surface microbial communities from wheat plants in UC Gill Tract Community Farm, Albany, California, United States - DLSL W.R1 (v2)... | ecosystem: Host-associated > Plants > Phyllosphere >...
ACTGTTGGCATTGGCTCCTTGATCATGACTTCTCAAGCTTTCAGCGTGGTATTAATTATTTAAGTTTTGACTCAATTGATGATCCAAAAACACCTGACTATGTAAAAGAGTTTCTGATAGCTTTTCGTAAAGAAGTTATTGATCATGAAGCCTTTGATGAAAAATCTAACATGATTGCGTGCGATCTTGATTGGTAAAGAGGAGATATAAGATGATTCCGATTTGTAAATGTGGCAGTAAAATGCTTAAATTTGGTTGGTGTATTTGTTGTGGTTAAGGAGAGAAAATGACTCTATTAGAGTTTTTTACAGTGAACAAAATAGATTGTAATCAGTTTACAGATAAAGAACTTTCTGGTATTATTAGCCTTGCATTTAGAGAAGGTCTTTATAGTGTAAACGAGATGTCAGGATATCGGCACCCTGAATTTCATTGTATGACATTTCAGGAATCTGTAAATAAACTTGCAAAATGTACAGATTGGCGTATAAACCGTGTCATGGTGAATAAACCAGAATTTTTAAAGCTTTTTCCAAACATTAAATAGGGGGAATTATGAACATTGTAGAAAAACTTAAACAGGACCAACTGAATGCACGTAAGTCTGGCGATCAGGCTTTGGCTTCAAACCTGACTTTCCTGTTGGGCCAGCTTTCACAGAAGAAAGCACCAACAGATCAAGATGCAATTGACCTGATTCGTGCTACTGTTAAATCAACAAAAGCTGCATATAAAGACGAGTTACCTGCATCTGTGTCTTATGACATTCAGATCATGGAAACATACCTGCCAATGGAATTGACAGATGATGAGATCTATGCTTTCCTTGACAATGCACGTGACTCTGGTGACAAGATCACTAAAGCTTACATGGGTAAAATCAACCTCTATGCTAAATCTCAGGGCAAGATTGTTAACAACAGTGCCGCCTCATTAATCCTAAACGCATACCTGTAAGGAGTTTATATGTGGAACCATACTAGTTCACAATTACCAGAACAAGGTGTTTTAGTTGAAGTTAAATTGTTGTCTGCCTGTGGTTATCCAGATATGACGCATGTAGATTTTCCTGTTAAGGTTTTAGGCCGTATGGACGGTAGCACCTTTGACATCAAAGGGACAGAAATTATCCGTATCGCTGGTCAGGTTGACAGTGATCCTTGGGACCCAGAGTTCTGGTATGCATTCCTTATTGAAGATATTGAGTTTATTGAAGGAGGTGATTATGATTAAAGTACGTTTACTGACAGATGGTGATTATGACGCTATGGAAAAAGTGAGTCTTGGGACTATTTTTAATGCAGATAATACCACTTATCCTGGTTTGGCTTTAATTTTACGACAAGACCTGATTTCAGCAGGTGCTGATGGTGACCTTTTTACTGTTGAATCACTATCTTTCTATGTAGGAAGTGAAGTTGAAATTGTTGACTAAAAGTTGTTGACAGCCAAGTTAAGTGATGTAGAATAAGCAACAGAAAGAAACGACTACCACTAAGAAAACTAATCATTAAGGAGAATTATGAAAGCATTTCTGAAGTTCTATAAAATCCCGAGTTTCACTCTGGTACTCTCACTCATCATTGGTGGATGGGTAGGTTATGTGGAGGGTGGTTCGGCTCAAGCAGCTCTGAGTGCCTTTCTAAGTGTTTTGATTCTGTGCGTCCTTGAGATTTCACTCTCATTTGACAATGCCATTCTAAATGCTAAAAAGCTTCAGGACATGGAGCAGAAGTGGCGAGATTGGTTTGTTAAGTGGGGTATGTTGATCGCGGTATTTGGGATGCGTTTGGTGCTACCAATTCTGATTGTCTCAGTGCTTGGTCACATGACCCCATGGAAAGCTGTTGATCTGGGTCTGAATAATCCAGCAGAGTATGCAGCGGTCCTTCAGAGCAGTCATCATATTGTTGCAAGTTTTGGTGGCGCGTTCCTGATGATGGTTGCACTTGAATTCTTCTTAGACCATGAAAAAGATCTTCACTGGTTAAAGTGGATTGAATACCCAGTATCACACATTGGTAAGATTGGTATCACAGCAGAAGCCGGTATCACAGCAGTTATGATCTTCTTGGCAAGCTTAGGTGCTCATGACCATGAACGTGTAGTGTTCTGGATTTCAGGTGCAGCAGGTATCCTTCTGTTCGTTGGGATTCACTTCCTGAAAGAGTGGCTGGAAGCACGTGACGAAGCGGCAGCTTCAGCTGGTGTAGGTGTGGTTGTTAAGTCTGGTCTGGCAGGTGTGTTGTATCTTGAGGTTCTGGATGCGTCGATGTCATTTGATGGTCTGATTGCAGCATTTGCTATCACTCAGTACTTTATCGTGATTATGCTTGGTTTGGGTGTGGGTGCGTTCTTCGTCCGTTCAATGACACTGCATGTCCTGGAGTCTGGTCATCTGGCTGAGTTCCGTTACCTTGAACATGGTGCATTCTACGCAATCTTTGCCTTGGCAAGTATTATGTTACTGAACTTCTTCTTCGCTGTACCAGAAGTTGCTACAGGCCTGATTGGTGTTGCTTTCTTAGGTGCAGCGGTGTACCATAGCCACTTAATCAATAAGCGTGAAGAAGCCAACACTTAATCAATTAGCCCCGAAAGGGGCTTTTCTTTGGAGGTTATATGGACTACTCAAAACTCTCTGACTATGAAATAAACAAACTTGTTGCATATCAGTTGGGTTACACTGAACAGGGTGAAGGTTGGATTGATAATGCGGATGGTATCTATTGGTACATCCTCAAGCCTGAAGAAGGTTACCGCTATTCTCTACCTAATTACTGCAAGTCATGGGCTGAGGGCGGCCCGATTATTTCAGCTAATAAAATAAGTGTAGAATTTTACGATTGCGGTTTGTGTCTGGCTTTTAGCCTTAACAACATGGAATACAATCAAGAAGACAACAACCCACTCCGCGCTGCAATGATTGTATTTTTAAAGTTAAAGGGGGTTGTATGAAGAAAGCTTTACTGTTAATCTTAAGCCTCTATGCTTTTGCAGCAGAGATTGTGGGATCATTTATCATTATCATGTTTGTCCTCTCATTATTTGGACATGCAAAGTTTGAAGTTAAGCATGGTGACTGGACGCGTTGTTTCGGTGACTGTCAGAAAGTTGAAATGAAAAAAGAAGGAGAAACTAAATGAGTAAGTTTAAAATTGGTGATGAAGTTCAGTATAATGGTGTTAACGTTGAGTATTTCAATCTTTTAACAGGTCATATTTACACTGTGACATTGGTAGGTGCTGAAGGTGCGATCTCTATCAATAACTCACAGCTTATGTTCCGTGCTGATCAATTCACTTTGGTTGAAGCAAAAGAAGAAGAACCAAAAAAGGTATCTCGTAAGATGAAGTTCTCTGAGAAACCAGGCTCAGCTGTAGTTAGTTATGATACAGGCGAGACCTTCCATATTGGATACCTGACTGGTATTGAAGTGGTCCGTTATCACCCAGATGCAGACCGTCTGATTGCTGTGAGTCGCACTTATGCAAAAGATGGCCTCCTTTTTAATCAGGAAGTCCTGATCCCTATCCAGAAGTTTGATAACTTGGTTTGGATCTCACCAGAACAACCAGACTTGGCTCAGCAGAAAGTTAAAGTGACTTATGATCCTATTCGTGATATGCTTGTTTACTCAATGAGCTTCATGGCAAATGAGCTTGATTTTGTAGGTTAATGGAGGGTGTATGCAGATTGTAAAAGGTAATTCTCAACAACCAAAAAAGATCCCAATCAGTGACTTGAATGTGGGTGATATTTTCAAGTTTGCTGAACCTTGGTGTACAGATAGTGAAAAACAAGTCTACTTGGTTTGCAAAAGTGTACATGGTTTATGTTCTGTTAGCTTAACCTTTGATGAAGTGGTCTTTTGGGACGGTGAAGGCCACGAGAAAAATCTTGCAATTTTACTAAATGCCCGTGTAGAAATACTGTAAGGAGAAACTAACATGACTCGTAAAAGCTTTTTGGAAACAATGACAAAAGATGCTACACCTCGTACCTCACCTTTAGCAACGATGGAAGTTGTTAAGCGTGAATCGGTCTTAATGCCAAAAGAGTTCCGCTCTTCACCTGTGTACACACCAGCACAGCTGGTGCCACCGGATAAGTCAATTAAACTCATTACACGTGAGCAAATAGACTCTATCGGTGTAGACGCTGGTAAGAGCTTGTTGGATATCAACCGTCGAGTCATGGCTAGTGTCTCTGGTTCCGGGCGTGATGAGATGTCAAAACAGTTTGATGCTCTGATCAAAGAGGCAAAAGGTCTTAACCCTACAAAATATGTTGGGGTGTTTGGTAAATTACGTTGCTTTGTTCGCACCTTCAAGGTAGACTTATATGCACAGTTCCAGAACTCCGATAGCCGGATGCAAGAACTTGCCCGGGATATTAGTAAGCATCTTGATAATCAGCGCAAACGTAAAGTTGAAATCCTTGAGATGATCAAAAGCAATGACCACTATGGATCAGCTTTAACACGTGAGCTGGAGGTTCATACAACAAACTTAGCTCTTCTGGAAAAACATTCCTCAGAGTTAGAGTCCGTTGGTAATACTGAAGGTGTTATCTCTAATCGTCGCCTCATTGACCGTTTAGAGGTTAAGTTGACAAACCTTCGTGGTTTCCGTCTACTTGCTGCAAACATGAAACCTAAGCTGGAGAATATGCTTGTGGTTGCTGATGCACTGATTGATACGGGTAATGACCTGATCACACAGATGATCCCAGCATATATGTCTGCATTTTCAGCCTATGTTATCTCTCTTGAGCAGAAAGAAGTTGGAGCAATGCAAAACAATGCTAAAGAAGCGTTTAATGAGGGGATTAAACTCAGTTCTGATCTTGCTCTCGAAAATGTTGAGATGGCAGCACGTTTGGCTAATGGTCAAATGATTGATGTAGAAACATTGAAACATGATCTTGACAATGTTCTGGCAATGGCTCAGACTTGGAAACAGATTAACGAAGAGTCACGTGGTAAACGTGTTGAGTACATCTCAGCTGTTCAAGAGATGGAAGCTCAGGTTGCTCAAAGCCGATTAGTTCAATAAGGGGGTTATATGTATAAAGTGATTACAGAAGGCCTTGATTCATATGGACACCATTTTCAAAAAGGTGATATTGTTGAGAAAGATAAAGAGTTATATGAAGGAGTCTTTTTATATAAGCGAATTTCTGATAATACAGTCCAGTACTTAGATGAGTTTGATGTAGAAAAAATTCAAGGTGAACTCAATGAATAAAGAAAATCGTTGGTGTCCTGATTTTTGCCCTATTACTGGCAGACCGTTCTTCTTGTGGATGAATCACCCTGACTTGGGTGATGTACCTACCTATGGTGGCCCTTATGACAGCTACACTTTAGCTGAGAGAGACGCTGATGGAAGTTATTACACACGGCGTTATGACCATGATGAAGGTGGTTGGATTATGGATGAAGTCCAAGATTGTGGTGTACAAGTTGTTGAAGATTGGCTACCAAAAAATGAAACTGAAATTGTGGAGTATGTTTCTGACCAATTCGGGATTACTTTAGTAAAAGGGGTGTGACGATGAAGAAGTATGAAGTGGTTGAGTTTGAAGCAGGTGATGTTATTCAATTTACCGGTTATTGCACAGAGTTTAAAAATGGCACAGTTGTTGTCCTGATAAGAAGTCTTGGTGTTTTCCGTGTACTTGGTGGTGGCAACCGAGATAGTGTACACGTGGACGCTGCCAAACTGCAAGATTGGTATAAAGAAGGTGAAATTGATTATCTGGGTAATATTGCCAATCAGAAAGGGGGATTGCATGACTAAGGCATCTGAGTTTACAGCACATGCTGGCCTTGAAAGGGTGTCCATCTTGATCGCTATGCTACAAGAGACTTTGGGTTACTATGATCGTGAAGAGATGGTAGGCTATGACTTACACCCTTGTATTCAAAGTAATGAAGAGATGGAACTGCTTGGTACAGCAGCAGATAGTTTAGCTGAACTATATCAGTTAATGGGACATCAAATGGTGAAAGCAGAGGAGAAAGAAGATGATTAGTGGACCAATCACTATTGCTATCCGCAATGCTATTATCAATAATCATAACAGGCAAGACCAGATTGGGGATATTATGTCCTCAGTTGATTGTAGTCGAGTTAAGGCAAAAGAATTGTATTTTGCATTTATTTATAGAGCCACTGAAGAATATTTAGTTTATCTACTACAAAAAGGTGAAGATGATGAATGAAGATTTTGAAATTAAACTGTTGACACGTGAAGAGTTCAAAAGTAAAGTGGAGCAAGAGTTTATTAACGCGACATGGACTTATTCACATGCAGAGCAAAGTGCTTTGCCTGATAAGTACCGACTAAGCCGAACCCTGTTGGTTGGCAATACATTCTATGTGGAGGACAAAAGCAATGGTTGAGAAAGTATCCTTAAAGAAACGTGCTGATGCTGTTAAGGTGTCATTGAAGAAGTCTGGTGTAGTCAAAGAGAAGATCATTCTTCGTGTTGCAGCTGCACTTGACCGCTCTGGATCTATGGGTGGCAACTTTATGTCAGGCCGTGTAAGTGAGTTTGTGGATCGTCTTCTGCCGGTTGCAGACCAGTTTGATGATAATGGTGAAATTGATATGTGGGCTTTCAACACCACATCAGTTGAACTACCTCCAGCCACACCATCTAACTACGGTGGTTATGTTGAGAAAGAGCTGAAAGGCTTACAGATTCAAGGTGGCACATGTTACAGCCCTGTCATTGAAGATATCGCTCATCACTACTTTGGGGTTGAATCTGCCAGTGTAACTCAGAAAGCTTCAGGCTTCTTTGGTAAACTCTTTGGTAAAACCACAGAGGCAACTGAAGTTAAACCTGTAACTGAAAGTGATATTCCAGCATTGGTCTTCTTTATCACAGATGGCGCAAATGGTGACGAAGATCGTACACGTGTAACTATGCAGCGTCTGAAAGATGAGAAAGTCTACTGGATGATGGTTGGTATTGGTAACAATGAAAGCGAATTCAGTTTCATTAAATCTCTCGCAGCAGAGTATAATAACGTTGGATTTATTCACTTTAAATCCCTTGACTTAACTGATGAACAGATTTATGATTCAATCATCAACGGTGAGTTGGCAACTTGGATTAACAAGGTTTCTTAAGTTTTATTAAAATAGTTTAAGTTAATTAATAAGAGGAGAATTATAAACATGGCTACTAAATTATCTCTGAAAAAATCAGATGGTCGAGTTTCACTGAAGAAAGCAACTGCACGAGTCCTGAAGACTGTTCGTCTTGAGTTTGGCTGGCGTGCAAATGTTGCTCTGGATGCGGATGTATCTGCATTCGTACTGGATGGCAATTCAGCTATGCTTGGCCCGGAATACCTGATTTTCTTCCATCAGAAACTTTCTCCAGACATGGCAGTAATGGCAGGTCCTGATATTCAAGATGCGACTGGTGAGAAAGAGAAAATCTTTGTCAACTTAGATAAAATCACAGATCGTGCTCAGGAAATTGCCTTCATCTTAACTATTGATGAAAACAAATCCCAGTCTAAACACTTCGGTGCTCTTACTGAAGCAGATGTGACTATCTATGATGATGAAACAGGTGATGTACTGGTTGAGTTCAAATTTGATTCTTCAACCTTCCAGAATGGTGAGAGCCTGATTCACGCAGCATCTCTGTTCCGTGGTAATGATGGTTGGGAAATTCAGGGCTTTGCGACTGGTAAACCAGGTCTTGACCTTGAAGGTGCAATCACTCTTTTCAAAGGAGATCGTAACTGGTTTCTGTAATAAGTTAAAGGGAAGTTAATTCAAAAAGGGACGGAACAGCCGTCCCTATTTAGAGGAGAAATAAATGAACGAACAACGTCAAGCTCTTAAGAAAGTCCTGAAGTATGTTGTAGGTGGTATCGTTGCACTTATTCTGGTTATTTTAGCTTTTAACTCATATACCATTGTTCAAGATGGTACAGTTAAAACCCAAACCTTCTTGGGTAAAGTTAATCCTGCACCTGTAATGCCTGGCTTCCATATTGTGAACCCATTTGCAAGCTTTGATACATACAGCACAAAAGATATTGCACAGAAGTTTGATAAACTTCAGGTTCCAAGTCAGGATAAATTTAAATCCAATGTTGATATGACGGTAATGCTGACTTTTGATGGTAGCAAAGCCCCAGTAAACCGTATCCGTGCTGGTACACAGGAGCAAGCCCTTGAGAAGTACGTGACCGAGAAACTACTGTCAACTGTCCGTGAGTTTGGTAAGTCAGTTCCAAAGGCTCAGGATCTGTTTAACGCAGACATTCAGGCCAAGTTGCAGACTCAGGTCCAGCAAGAAATTGAAGAGTATGCTCGTCCATATGGTTACACAGTAAGTCAGATCTTCCTGCAAGATATTACTCTGCCAGAAGTTATTATGACTCAGGTTACTAACACAAAAATTCGTGAAGAGTCTGTTAACCAAGAGAAAGCAGAACTTGCCCGAGTCCAACAGAAATCCCTCCAGCGTGTAGCTGAGGCTTCAGCAGACCGTGAGGCACGTGCTAACGCTGCAATTGCAAACGAACGTGACGCTGATGCTAAGTTGTATTCTGCACAGAAAGAAGCTGAGGCTAACGCCGCACTTCAACGTACAATCACCCCAGAGATGATTCGTTGGAAAGAGCTGGAAGTATCAATGAAACGTGCTGAGAAGTACCAAGGTGGTGTCCCAAACACAGTAATTGGTGGTGACTACGAAGGTAAACTGATTATGGATACCCGGTCTAAATAAGGAGTTAATATGAATCGAATCGTAATCAATGGTCAGGTTATTAGTGGTGACCTAATTGGTGGAAAAGGTTTGACAGTTACCTCAAATGGTGATAAGATCCTAATCAATGGAGAAGAAGTTTTACACACATCCGATAAGTGGATTAACATCCATATTGAAGGTGATGTAGATGGTGATGTTAACACGGTATCTGGTAATGTCATTGTGAATGGAGATGTTGGTAATGTTAAATCAACCTCCGGTGACGTAGGTGTCTCTGGTGCAGTTTGTGGTGATGTAAAGACAGTCTCTGGTGATGTTGAAGCTGGACAAATCTTAGGTAACACTAAAACTGTTTCTGGTGATATTCGAACGAAATAAAATTGATTTAAATTAAAGGGGCTTATGCCCCTTTTTGTTTTTGTAAGAAAAGGAGAAAAGTTTGACGAAAAAGATAATACTGGCTCTATTCTTGGGTTTGTTCATTGGACCTGTTCATGCTAAACCAAAAGAGAAACCACGCACTTATCATGTCTGTACAGCTGATGACAGCCCTCAAAACATTCTTGCCTGTGCCATGTACTTTGAGGCACGTAGTGAGGGTGAGAAGGGAATGAACTACGTTGGTAACGTTATACTGAACAGACGTAATCATGACGAATATCCTTCAAAAATTAAGAAGGTTGTATATCAAAAACACCAGTTCTCTTATGTGAGGTCAAGACTAAAAGTCCAAGACAAGATCAGTTGGGATCTGGCACAGAAAGTGTCTAAGAAACTACTATCTGTCAGTGATGAAAAAAGACGCTTGACGGACCCGAGTAAAGGGGCTATCATGTTCTCTAAAGCAGGAAAGAGAACACCTTGGGCTAGGAAGTACCAGAAAACTGTTTCCTATGGTAAACACAACTTTTATCGGGAGAGAAAGAAAAAATGAAACCAATTGAAGCAGGTTGTCTTGCTATGATTGTGAATCTTGAAGACAACGCCCACTTAAATGGTCGTGTGGTTAAGGTTCTGTATTTTAATGACTTGAGCTTCGGTAATGAAACAGGCCGCTGGCAAGTTCGTGGCACCTTTACTGGGGTGAGTATGACAGGTGAGACCCTTTACAATGAAGGTCTTGTTAGAGAAAGAAACCTGTTAAGGATTGATGGTGATGATTTTTCTGATGAAGATAAGCCGTATGCTGTAAAGGACAAGGATTTATCTCATGCATAAAGCTCTTCAGGATTTCTACACAGCATTTCAGACTTGGAAAGATAAAGGTTCACCTGAGATGATATCTGTTGTTTCAGGTAAAGGACCTTTTAGCTCTAAGCTTTCTGTTGGTGCAAACTTCAGGTTGTTCTATCTCTATGACCCAAAGTATGCTAACTATTCTTATGACATTGAGGAGTAAAAATGGACAATCATTTGGTTACAGTTTTATGGATGTGGCTTACACCACCAATAGTTCTTTGCTTATCACTTTATTTTCTTTACCGTTCAGGTTATTTACTGAGTGGCATTGAAGAAGTACAACATAGATGGTGGGTTCCAAACATCTTACTATTTATTGCTATCCTTCTGTGTGTCGCATATCAAGCTGAAGTGAATAAGGTTGGTTGGGAAGGTGAGTGGATTGTTTATGCTATCTTTGAGTATGTTGGGTCTTGGGTTGTTGGTGGAATGGTCCTGTGCTTCAATACAAGGATCTTTGATGCAAAACAAACATACCTGAATCAAACATTCAACTTTAACTTAGACCCGGCTGAGCTTGGTCCAGATAAGTATGCTGTGAGAATTCTTGAAAATGAGTTTAATAGGGTGAAGAAATTCCAGTTGGTTCTTTATCGTACTGTACGAAAAGTGGACATTACTGGTGAGTACATTGTTTTCCAGAGTGAACACTTCTTTGAATATCAGGAGAAACAGTTTTACACTAAAGAAAGGATCAGAGACACCTTAAAAGATTACTTTGAAGCTAAACAAGTGTTCCAGATTGAAGGTGACACAAGTGATCTAATGGTCGTAGAAGTGGCGAAGAAGAAACCGACTGTTATAGTCATTGATTAAGGAGTCTAAAATGGACCGAAAAATTTATCTCCATAAAGGGCAGATTGATGTTCTCACAACGCCTGGGACAGTTGTGGGTATTGGTTATCCAAAAATTCACAGCGTCTGTCAGGTTCTGGAAGGTGGCAACACTAAATTTCTCTACCATCATTGGGAAGAGACTGACTATGAAAAATTCTGTAAAGAAATCTCAAAAAGAACTTGACCAGTTAGTTTGAATGTTGGTAGTATAGCCGTACACAAAGAGACCCGCATTGACGGGAAATTAAATAAACAGAAGGAAACAACATGAAGAAGCAGTTTATGGCAGGTCTGGTATTGGTTCTGGCATCTCTGGCAGTTGGTTGTGATGACTCAGAAAAAGAGCGCGTGCAACAACAAACTTATACTCAACAGCAGCAGGCAACTTATGGTCAAGACCAGCAGCCTATGATTGTTCAGCAGCAGCCACCACAGACTGTAGTTGTTCAGGGTGGTAATGGTGGTCACTCTGGCCCTTCTATGGGTGATATGATCATGGGTTCAGCAATTGGTACTGTGTTGGGTAACCATTTGTCAGGTGGTGGGAACAATAACAACTATAATAATAATAATGGTGGTTATCGGGATGTCCATCGGACAACCATTATCAACAATAACACAACTTCACGTAACTCTGTAGGTTATAGTCAACCTGTTTCACGTGGAACTGTTGCTGCTCAGCCATCACGAACCTATGTTTCATCTCGTCCGGCAAGCAATTATAGTTCAAGCAGTTCTTCACGTTCCTCTTATTCTGCTCCGTCACGTTCTTACAGCAGTTCTAAGAGTTACAGCAGTTCACGAAGCAGTTACAGCTCATCTCGTCGTCGCTAATTAGGAGGTTTATATGTTTGAAGTAAATGATATTGTAACACTGGAAGGTTGGACTTTTAGTCCAGAGGCTTTGGAAAATAATAATAACACCTTTAAAGTTATCGAGGTGACCAAAGGTACTCTGTTTGAGGAAGATGGCTTCACCTTTATAGCAGAGGGTATTGTAGATGGTTGTCGTCAAATCTTTTCAACAATTACAATTGACAGTAGTGAGATTTCAGCAGTTAAGATTGGTTTAGCAAATAAACCACATTAAGGTTGACTTTTACTTAGAGGGGTTATATAATCTCTCTTGTTGAAAGAAATCTAATCGGAGAATATTATGATCACTGAAGAAGTTGAAGTGTTTTATGTTGAAGTCATCAATAGCGTGACAGGGGAATTGATTTCTGATGTTTATTGTGGTCAAGATTACACACAAGCACAGAAAGAAAAAGACAAACTTGATCTAATCTGGGATGATGGTTCAACATACACTTCAATTGTTTCAGATTTTGTTGGTGAGGATAAGGTATGATGACAACTCATTCTCCTTTAAGTGTCCATCTGTGTGGTAAGGGGTTTACTTTGGATGAAGAAGAACATATCGAGTACATGAAAGATGTGCTAAAATCTGCCAAAACTGAATTGCCAACACTGAAGCTTCAGCTGATCAGCCTTGTCCGATTCATGCGGGCAGCAGGATATGAACCAGAAGATGAGCAGGTTCCTATTCGTTTTAAATTGGTAAAACCAATTAAAGACTTCCCTTTAGAAGTCAATATTGACAAAGCAGTGAAATTACATAACATGGGATTCTTCTGGAAGACAACCGCAGGTTATGTTGTTCCAACTGGTTATTCTTTTGCACGTGTTTATCGGGTGCTTGATGAAGCCTGTAAACAAAAAGTGGTTAAGCAAATTTATCTCCAATGGTCCAAAAAACGCAAAGAATGGATCGTCAACAAACATCAAGTAGAATTTCAGGAGGATTAATGGGTAAGGTAATTCAGGTTGACTTTCAGAATCGTTGCAAGGTACAGTCTTATACTATCACACAGTGGAAATGTATGGTTTGTTGTGTGACTAAAAGTTTAGACTCTCGTGCAAAAGGTCCAGCACGAATTCTGGTGCGTGAGGCCACTGCTGTTGATGAGGCCCAACATATCTGCAAAGATTGCTGTATTGAGTTAGGGACCATTGCAAATACACAAGGGTGGACAAAAGATGCGGACTAAAACTTATGATGATCTGACCCAAGTCCCATTAGATAAACTCTACAAACTTCGTGATGTAGCTAATGATAATCTCGCAGATTTACAGAAAGAATGTGCTGATGCTGAGAAACGTTGGCTAGATATTATTGAAGAAATCCAAAAACGTTATTCACAAAGAACAGATTAATAGGAGGTTTATTGGTTCCAGTTTTTTACTCCACACCCTATCTTTATGGTGACATCGGCAAGGGGATTAATGATTTTGTTAGTCTCCTTCCAGACGATGCATGGGTTTGTATCAGGGATTCTGACACCCTGTTTTTAACACCCTATCAGCAGGAACAAATCCAAATGATTGTTAATCATAATCCACCATATGATTTGATTGGCTGTCGTACAAACAGACTTAAGTCTGAATTTCAAGCAGTTGAAGGTACATTTGACAATGACTCAATTTATTTTCATTTAGGGGTTGCAAAGCAACATGAACAAGAGTACTATGGCGTCATTCAAGAATTACCTGAGCCAAATGTTATCGCTGGCATGTTCATGCTCTTCAGGAAGTCCTTGTGGAACGAACACCCTTTCCCAGAAAGAACAATCCAATTCGATATGATCTATAGTAACCAACTCCGTGAAGCGGGTAAGACTTTAGGTATTGCTCAAGGCATTTACCTCTTCCATCTTTATCGCTATGGTGAACAAGATCCATTCAAAGCAATTGACCACATTGCTCATTGTCATGAATTCAATACTTAATAAGGAGATTTAATGCTTAATATCAAACAAACCCAGAACACTAATACCGCAAAATACCAGGAAAAGAAAACTATTCTAATCACTGGTGCGGGTGGTGCAATTGGTTGTCATGTTCTTAACAAAGTCCTTCAGGAAACCATTTGGAATGTAGTGATCACTGACTCTTATCGTCACAAAGGTGATTTTGACCGTGTTGCAACTGTCCTTGATGGTCTTGACGCTTCAGAGCGTGTCACCCAACTTGTACATGACCTGCAAACTCCATTCTCTATCCGTGAAATTGAGCAACTGAAGGGTGTTGATTACATTGTTAATCTGGCCTCACTCTCAGATGTACAGGCTTCTATTGATGATCCAGCTCCATTTATTGTCAACAACTGTGCTCTTGCAGTGAACATGCTGGAACTAGCTCGTCAGATTGAACCAGAGATGTTCATTCAGTTCTCAACAGACGAAGTGTACGGCGCTGACACGAACGTTGGCTATGGACACCCAGAGTGGGACACCATTTTGCCAAGCAACCCGTACAGTGCTTCTAAGGCTGCACAAGAGGCTATTGCCATTGCTTACTGGCGTTCTTATGGTGTTCCAGTTGTTATTACCAACACCATGAACAATTTTGGTGAGATGCAGGGTGCTTCTAAGTACACCACCATGATCCAGAGTAAACTCCAGAAAGGTGAGAAAGTAACGGTTCATGCTGCCGGTGACGGTCAAATTGGTTCACGTTTCTATATTCACTCAGAGAACACTGCTGATGCAGTCCTTTTCCTGCTGTCAAACACCACAGCATATCGCCATCAGTCTGGTCACCTTGACCGCCCTGACCGTTATAATATTGCTGGAGACCGTCAGGTTAACAACCTTGAGTTAGCACAGATTGTAGCAAACCTGATGGACAAAGAATTGGATTATGATTTGGTTAACTTCCACGCTGATCAACCAGGGCATGACCTGCACTATGGTCTGACTGATGATAAGATGCGTGATCTTGGTTGGATTGCTCCAATGTCGTTTGAGGAGTCAATGCTTCGTACAATCACATGGCAAAAACAAAATCCTAATTGGATGAAATAAGGAGTTCAGATGGAAATAATTAATGACCCAGTTATAAATGAATGGGGTTATGTTCACCCAGAATATTTTGATTTTGGTGATCGTGAATGGGTTACCTTGACTGAATGGAAGGCTTGGTTAGATGAAAATAATTTAGAAGATCACGTTGTTCATCTTGAATATGAAAAGTGTCCTTTCCGAGACAAATACTTTGAGGATGGTTATGGTGATCTTTCAGGTTGGTCTCCAACTAAACCAGAAGGAGAAGGCTGGTTCTTAGGTTCAATGTTTGACACTGAAGATGGGCCATATGCGGTATGGCTAAGGAACAAATAATGAAAATTGGTGTTGGTGTTATTACTATGGGCGTTCGCGCCCTTAAAGATTACAAAACCGCTCCTGATACATATTTCCATGTACACACAGATACTGATCGTAAAGGCGTTTCTCATGCACGTAATAGTTGCCTTAAGCATCTTTATGATCAAGGTTGTGATTACATGTTTGTCTTTGATGATGATTGTTACCCAGTGGTAGGTGGTTGGGAAAACTATTTTGTGAAATGTCATGAGCAGTCTGGTTTAAATTTCTTTATTCTACCAGAGGCTTTTAAAGATACAGCACTTAGTCTTGATGAGCATGAAATTATCAGATGGACAGGTGGGCTTTGCCAGTTTGCTTTCTACACCAGAAAACTCGTTGAAGAGGTTGGTTATTATAACAATAGCTATGATCGTTATGGGTATGAAGATGCTGGGTACATGCATCGTGTGTGGCACTCTGGTTTGAATGGAAGAGCATCAGGCCATCCATCACCATTTAGAGTACTGGCATACATTCACAGTGAAGATGTCTATGGTGAAAACCCTGAGTCAAACATCTCACATGAGGATAAGCAGGTCTACATTCAAAAGAACTATCCTATTTACCAAGAGGAGATACGAAGTGACCGAATCTACTATCCTTACGACAACTGAAATGCCTTTGTCTTTTGATGATTTGGAAAACAAACTTATTTTAGATGTTAGGACAAATACATCTTGCGACTATCATCGCATTGTGTTACCATTCAGCCACATTTCGACTATCAACCCAAAAGTTCCTGTTTTTGTATTTAATCGGGTAACATCTTATGATGTTGATTTCCTGTTTAAACTAAAACAAGAAGGTGTGAAGATTGTGATGGATATTGATGACCACTACCAGTTAGACCCGGGTCACTATCTTCACAGTGTCTTCTTACGTAATGGGATGATGCAGTTACTGATTAACAATCTTAAAATGGCTGATGTGGTGACAACCACAACCCCACTCCTAGCGAGTAAAATTCGACACCTAAACCCAAACATTGTTGTGATCCCAAATGCTTTACCTTATGATCAAGAACAATTTGTTCTGTCTCCAGAGAAAGAAAGCGGGACTCCAATTGTATGGTGCGGTGGTGCATCTCATTATAATGACATGAAAGAGATTCAGGGATTACCTTTCGCTGATAAGATGACTTTTGTGGGTTATAATGAAGAGAACACTGAGTGGAAGAAGATCCGTATAGACCATCCAGAAGTTAACTATGAGAAAGAGATTAAGCTACCTTTCTATATGCGTGGTTATAATGGACACCAGTTTGCGATTGCACCATTAGTTGATTCTGTTTTTAATAGTTGTAAATCAAACCTTAAAGTTCTGGAAGCAGGTGCTAAAGGAATCCCTATTATCTGTTCACGAGTTGAACCTTATTTCAACAGTGTAGATAAAGAGGTGGTTGTATTTGCTGACAACAAAACAGAATGGCATTCACAGATCAGTAAGTTATTAACCTATTCACAATTACGTGAAGATCGTGGCTCTGCTTTAGCTGAGCATGTCCGTTTACACTACAATCTCAAAGACGCCAACGAACTTCGTAGGCAAGTCATTGAATCATTTTCTTAAGGAGTAATATGTTTCATACAATAGACCTCGAATTATTTGAACCCGATGAATTGGTAGTTGAAGTAGAGGTCTATTTCTCCCCTGCTGACTATGGTACAGACACCTCTGATTGGGACGCCCAAGACTACTGGGAAATATCTAAATGTACTGTGTTTTCAAATGGTAAAGAAATAGACCTTGAGTTGGATGAGAAGTTTGTGTATCATAAGGTCAGGGAAAAGCTACGTGAAATTGAAATGAAAGCTGTTGGAGGGTTTTATTAATTGGAGGCTTGATGTCATCTAGGTTACAAGAAACAGAAATAACAAGATACGGAATAACAATAGACCTTACACAAGAAGGTCACGTGGGTTGTCCAAAGTGTATTAGCAAAGGAAATGACAATTCACGAAACAACTTGATGGTGTATGGTCTGGACTGTAACGATGAGCACTTAGGTGCAAAGTGTTTTGCATGTGGTTACACCATACCAAGTGTTGAATGGTTACGTGAAAATGGTGATGATATTTTTGAGGAAGAGGAGGAAATAGTGGGTAGTGAATTTAACCCCGAAGTACACAGTAAACTAAAAGCAGAGTCTGGAACAAATCCAAAAGGGTATCGTGGAATCCGAGAAGATATATCAAAACCTTTTGGTGTCAGATATAAATACGAAAGAGAAAACCCAAGTGTAATTAAATCCACGCTTTACCCTGTCACAAAGAATTATGAAATTTCCGGTTATAAACAACGTATCCATCCAAAAGACTTTACTCAACCTATTGGTGAGACCGGTAAAGACTGTGATCTGTTTGGTCAATTCAAGTTTAAAACCTTTACCCACACACTGTTAATTGTTGGTGGTGAACATGACCAGCTTTCTGCTTATCAGATGTTGTTCGATGCACAGAAGAATAAAACCTTCGATCCAGTTGCAGTTGTAAGTGGAACTACAGGTGAGTCTTCATTGTTCCGTCAGTTACAGAAGAACTATGACTTCCTTAACCAGTTTAAAAAGATTGTGATCTGCATGGACTCAGATGCAGCTGGTAAAGAAGCAATGGAACGTGCTTATGAAGTTCTACCAAAAGGTAAAGTCTTTGTAATGAAGATGAGGTTGAAAGACCCGAACTCTTATATCTATAACAAGGAACGTGCTGAATTAGTTCATCGTGAGAGTGAGTTCATTAGTGATTTCTGGAGTGCTAAACCTTACACTCCTGATGGCGTTAAATCTGCTGCTGATGGCTTTGATGAAATTGAGGATGAATTATCCAAGGAACGTATTACCCTGCCAGGATATATGCATCAGATGCAGGCAATGATGGGTGGTGGTATGATCCAAGGACGCATTGCAAACGTGATTGCAGACACCTCATCAGGTAAATCAACTCACGTTAACCGAATGGTACATCACTGGATATTCCACAGCCCGGTCACTCCGACTATTGTAAGCTTGGAAGCAACAGCTGCTCAGTACATGTTAGAGATGATGTCAATTCACATGGAAGTCAACTTGCTCTGGAAAATGACAAGTGATGAAATTAAAGGAAGAAGGGCAACGCATTCGACATGAACTCTGCTACAAAGAGAATGGTCAACCAAGATTCTTTATTCTGGATGATCGTGCAGGTAGCATCAAGGACCTGGAAGCAGAACTTGAAATGCTGTTCAGAAAACATGATAGTCGTCTGTTTGTGATTGATGTTCTTTCTGACCTACTTCGTGGTAGCAGTGAACAACATGCTGAAGACCATATGAACTTCCAGCGTAACATGGCTAAGAATGGTGTAACCACAGTTAATGTGCAACACACCAGAAAGCCACCTCAGAATGCCGAAGGTAAGCCACGTAAAGTGACTGAGTATGACACCCTTGGTACTGGTAGCTTTGTTCAATCTGCTGCTTACAATATTGTCCTGAACCGTGACAAATTGTCTGAAGATCCTATTGAGAAGAATACCACTGAAGTGGACCTGCCAAAATGTCGTGGTGGTAAAACTGGACCTGCTGGTAAATGGTTCTACGAGTTTGATAAAGCGAAGTGTCATGATTTAGAAGATTATTTCTCGGGTAATCGTGCTGCCTAATTAATTGGGTGCATGAGCACCCTTTAAAAGGAGGGTAGATGAAGCAGATTAAAAATTGGAGAAAAGGTACTGTTGTCGATATTGAAACGGATAACCTTTTAGAAGAATTAACCAAGTGTCATGTGGTTAGTTTTCAAATGGATGGTAAAGAGGAACCAAGTTCTATTAAAGGTAGTGACCTGCAACGTATTAAAGATATGCTGAAATGGCACATTGATAATGAGATCCCTATTGTTGGTCACAACTTTATTCTCTTCGATGCTCCAGCTTTAGAGAAAGTAACAGGGATGGATGTTTCTGAGTTAATGGTTATTGATACTTTGGCTTTAAGTTGGTATCTTAATACATTCCGTCAATTGCATGGTCTTGATAGTTTCCATGAAGATTATGGAATTAAAAAACCAGAGGTTGCTGATTGGAAGAATCTGACATATGAAGAATATAAACATCGTTGTCAGGAAGACGTTAAGATCAACAAAGCTTTATGGGAAGACTTCAAGAATCGCTTGATAACAATGTACACAATGTCCAGTGACATGATCACAGCAGGGCTTGTAGGTGGAAGTAGAATCTCAGCAGATGAGGAGATTTACCTTGATTCATTAAAAGGAATGACTGCTGATCAGCATATTGAACGATTCCTTACTTTCCTGATGTTCAAACTTGACACCTACCGTTTGCAGGAAAAGGTTGGTATCCTTCTTGATAAAGAGTTCCTGGAAGAAGCTGAAGCATTTTTCGGTGAGAAAGTTGATACATTAAAACAGAAACTCGAAGCTGTTATGCCAAAGATTCCCAAGTACGCCAAGAAAAAGAAACCAGCCAAACCTACCAAACAGAATGGTGATTTAAGTGCAGCTGGCTTAGCTTGGGAAGAAGTTAAAGCTCGATTTAATTCCGGTGAAGTTGATGATTATGGCACTCGTATGGTTTTGCTTGGTAAAGATGAACCAACTTTAATTGTTAACGGTGTCGTTCGTGCAAGAGGTGTTGATGATATTGAAGAGTTTCAGGTCTTCACTAAGTATGAAGAACCAAATGCAAACTCATCTGACCAAATTAAATCATTCCTGTATAGCTATGGTTGGGTGCCAGAAACCTTTAAAGAGGTAAAGGATAAAGAGGCTGATCAGAAGTGGCAAGAGGAAATGAAAGCATGGAGAGCTATTAAGGGAAGGAAACCAAAGAAACCTGAACGTCCAGTTGCAAGACAAGTTCCACAAGTTACTGTTCCGGGTGACGATGGTAAACAACTCTGTCCAAGTGTAGAACGTCTCGCAGAAGAAATCCCAGAGATCAACGTTTACTCCAACCTCAATCTATATAAGCACAGACATGGTGTTATTAAAGGTCTGTTGGCTGGTATGGATAAAGATGGAAGAATCAAAGCTACAATTGGTGGATTGACTAACACACTTCGTATTAAACACCGAAACGTTGTTAACTTGGTTGGTGTAGATAAAATTGGTGGTGAAGAGATTCGTGGTGGATTTATTGCTGATGAATTCCAAATCCTTTTAGGTAGTGACTTAGCCAGCCTTGAGGACCGTACTAAACACCACTTCATGCTACCTCTTGACCCTGACTACGTTAATACAATGATGGCTGATGACTTTGATCCACACTTACTGATGGCAGTGACTGCAAGGTTTATTACCGAGCAGGATATGATTGATTATAAAAATGATATCAAGAAGCCACACGTGACCAAAGGACGTAAGTTAGGTAAGTCTACTAACTACAGTGCGGTATATGGGGCAGGACCACCTAAGATTGCTCAGACAGCAGGTGTTGATGAGGAGACAGGACGCCAATTGCACACAGCTTATTGGAATCTGAACTGGTCTGTTACTGCAATTGCAGAAGAACAGCAGGTTGTTGAGTTTGACCAGAACGACACACGATACTCAGGTTGGCACAAACTTTGGTTGATTAACCCGATCAATGGCTTCCTGTATAGCCTACGTGCGAGAAAGGATATCTTTAGTACATTGTGTCAGGGTACAGGTTCATTCTTCTTTGATATGTGGGTTGATAATGTGCTTCGTCGTCAGAAAGAAGTCTTTGGTGTACAGAAAATTCAGCTTCAGATGCACGATGAATTGATGTTTGGTTTCAAGGATACACCTAAGTTACGTGAGAAGTTTTATGAGATCGTGAAGGAAGCAATCTATGACGTGAACAAGGAGTTCAAACTAAGAAGACCACTGGATAATTCTATTCAGTTCGGTAAACGATACTCTGATATTCACTAATAAGTAATTGATAAATAAGGTAATTAAATAATTGACACGGAGGTTGTAATCTGTTACTATAAGCCTGTCAGAGCTATACCCAAAAAGAGGAGATTAAAATGGAAAAGTTAGAACAGTATAATATTTCTATCAAGAAGATAGATTCCAATAGTGCGGAAGAGTGGTCAAAGATTATCCAAAGACTTGCCTCTGTTAATATGTGGCCTGATGGTACAGATGGTATTATCTTAGCACTTAATTTGGTTGGAATTACAACAGAGGAAATTAAGGATGAGTGAGAAAATTGTAGTTAAACAGAATAGTATTGGTTTTCTTGGTCTATTAACCATTGCCTTTATTGTTCTGAAGTTGATGGGGTATATTGCATGGTCATGGCTTTGGGTATTAAGCCCACTGTGGATTCCATTTGCAATCATCTTTGTTGGCTTTGTAGTTTTTATGATTATCGCAGCAATTGCGTCCAAATAAATTTTTAGAGGAGAATTAAATATATGACAGTTAAAACCGTAACCAACCCAGTAGACAACACCGAAGTAACTCTGATTGAAGGTGTTATTCAGCGTATTATGTACAAAGAAGCTAAGCCTAACCAATATGGTACAACCCATAATGCTTCTCTGCTGATTGATGGTGACTATATTAACTTCATTTCAATGAAGGTAAGAGAGGGACGTGAACCACAGCTTCAGAAAGTTTCTGGTGTAGCTCCTAATCTGACTTGGGAAGATATTAATGAAGGTGATACCGTTCGTGTTGTAGTTAAAGTTGGTGAGTATCAGGGTAAACCTCAGTACACCAGTGGAACTTCAAAGATCACTATCCTTTCTAAAGGCACAGGTGCTTCAGGTACAGGTTCTTCTAAACCAGCTGCTAATACTTCTGTTCAGAAGCCAGCTGCTACTGGTGCAAATAAGAAAGTTTATGGTGATATCAAAGATATTACAGATGGTGTGGCAACTGTTTCTGACGAGAAAGCAGGTGATGTCAAAGTACTACTAGCTGACCATGAAAGTGAAGTGAAAGTTGGTGGGCGTATGACTGCTGTTGTTGATGCGAAAGGTGTTATTGTATCTGGCTTTAAATTCTACCCAGCCAAAGCTACAAAAGATGATCTGGGGATTAAAGTTGGTAACAGTTTCAGTGTTGCTCTCGAAGCTGGTTTCGTTACTGCCTCTAAGGACATCGTAGAAGCTCTCCCAGAGCTTGTAGCGAAGATTGATGCAGGACGTGATGCGGTGAGTAAGGCTAACCCTTCTATGGACGCATACGCTGTTGGAGCGCGTTTTGGACAGAGTGTTGTTTCTGCTGCACGTTTAGCTCGCAAAGGTACTGGTATTGATAAGATCATTGAAGAAGCAGTTGTCATCTTTAATGCACTGAATGAAGTTGAGAATACCATTCGTGTTGCAGGTGATGCGGCAAAACTGGAGCCAACTAAGACTGTAAGTCAGGCAGCTGAACCGGCCGCTGAAGAACCATTTGTTGCTGGTGAAGACTTCGATGATGAGATTCCTTTTTAATTCAATAACTTAAAACAACTAAGGCTCCCATTGGGAGCCTTTTTTATTGGTTAAATCAAAGTGTTTTTAAGTTACCATCAAAAGGTACAGGTGTATCAGCAATAGATGGATTATACCTCATCATCACACCTTGTGAGGCATCATAGTAAACGAAATCAATCAGTGTACAACCTGTGTATTGAGTGTAACTCCTACTAGTATAACCATTTCTTGTTACAGAGGGGAAGCTGGGCTGGGTCTTCGCTACAGGGACTAGGAATAAACTTATCCGCTTGTTTGCTATTACCTCATTTGCAACTGTTTGAGTGGGGCAGGCATGTAACAATATAGCCTGTATTAAGGAATCAGATGTAAAGTTAGATCCATATGAAGATCCATACATCAACAATTGACCGGTGTTATCTATTGCAGCCTGAGTATACTTCCCTTGCATTGAGTTACCATTTGAAGTGTTACTCAAAGAAGCAATATTTTTACCATTCCCGGTTGTCATATAAGTTGTAAATTGGGAATAATTCATTCCTGTTGCTGTATAGATAGGCGAGGGCGGTGTAAAATCTTTGGTGTATCTGACACCAGAAAATAGAGCAAACTCTGGTATATGTCCACCTGGATAAAAAGATAAAGGTGAATAACCTAAACTTAAAGCATTACTTGTGTCACCAAGATTACCTGTAATTGGTATTGAATCAATAGTGTAAGAAGTGCTTGTCCCTGATGCTAATTTTTGACGAACTCCATTAAGGTAAACAAAGCAAGAACTCCCGGATCTAACTAATGCGATGTGATACCAATTATTCAACATTTGTGACCTAGTTACCGATGTAGTGTAGAAAGGTCCACTCGTTCCCCCCAGAGAAAACCTCAACCTGTTTGCATAAGCACCATTATCCCCTATGGAGATATAAATCCCTTTATTACCTGCACTATTTGACTGAAAGAAAAGTGCATTATAACCTGCTGTAGACTGTATTAAATAAAAATACATTTCAAATGTGAAATCACCACTACCGATATCAAAAGAAGTTACTGGTGTGATATTGCTTATAGTTGAGGTTAAGTTGAAAACTTTACTATAACCTGTTATAGGTTTACTTGGTGTAACTATTTGACCTGATCTGTTTGAGGTGTCAATTGCTGTACTTCCAGTTGAGACCTCTTTGTCAAAATTAAAACCAACTATCGGCCTACCAACAGGGTTAATAGGTGAAGAGGTTTTTTGGTTAAACGCTAAAGTCTCTAACATATTATTGATCCTTGAATGTTGTTGGTAATAGAGGTAATTCCTTAGCATCTACCGTAGAATTCACATCTTCCCTAAATTTCCAAAATCTTTTGTTAAAATCATATAGTGAACGCATAACTGAATCCCACATAGAAAGGAACTCACTTTTTGTTAAGGTGAGTAGTGTCCCATCTAAGAAACTGTACTGAAACAATTCTTCATCTGATGAATCTTTTGCAATAGATTTTATGCATAACAGGGTCGTAAGTTTGTCTGGTATAACATCAACAAGGTAGGTTTTACCTTCATAAGTGTAAGAAACACCTTGTGATATATCACTATTTAAAAGTGTTTCTGCTTGAGAGATTAACGTAGATTTTAGAATTATTAGGTTTATTTCTTTTTCTTCATCTGTAAAATCCCTGACATCCCAAGTTTGATACCACTTTCCATCTTCTTCATTAAAACTT
>Ga0302347_1001824_pt1 | contig 24109 bp, 30 predicted proteins | sample PhyWR1_FD_202178 | JGI IMG/M metagenome (GOLD analysis project Ga0302347, IMG submission 202178) | Leaf surface microbial communities from wheat plants in UC Gill Tract Community Farm, Albany, California, United States - DLSL W.R1 (v2)... | ecosystem: Host-associated > Plants > Phyllosphere >...
CCTCCTGGAAGCGGGCAACCTGCTCGACCAGGCGGCGCTCGACAAGTACGCCTTCGTCCGCGACGCCTACCTGCAGCGCCGCCAAAGCCAGATCAAGGGTGGCGACGCGGGCAATGACCGCCAGCCTGAAGAGCGCTTTGACCTGCCCGAGGCGGCACCTGCCGCTTCTGCGCCCACTCCTCAATAAATACCGTCTGTTTTGACTGTGAAGGAAAACACCATGAACCGTAGAAACTTCGCACACTGGCTGGCTTCCTCGCTTGGCCTGGCCCTGCTGGCCGCTGCGCCCCTGGCGCGCGCCGCCGACGAGGCGCCCGATGCGCTGATCAAGCGCGTCTCGATCGAAGTGCTCGACGCCATCAAGGCCGACAAGGCCATTCAGGCCGGCGAGATGAACCGGGTGCTGGCGCTGGTGGACACCAAGGTCATGCCCAACGTCAACTTCACCCGCATGACCGCTTCGGCCGTGGGCCGCAGCTGGCGCCAGGCCACGCCCGAGCAGAAGACGCGCCTGCAGCAGGAGTTCAAGGCGCTCCTGATCCGAACCTATTCCGGCGCGCTGTCGCAGGTGAACGACCAGCGGCTCAACATCAAGCCGCTGCGCGCGGCGCCCGAGGACACCGAGGTGACGGTGCGCACCGAGGTCATCGGCCGGGGCGAGCCGGCGCAGCTCGACTACCGCATGGAAAAGACGCCGACCGGCTGGAAGATCTACGACCTGAACGTGCTGGGCGTGTGGCTGGTCGAGACCTACCGCACCCAGTTCGCCCAGGAAATCAGCGCCAAGGGCATCGACGGGCTGATCGCCTCCATGGCCCAGCGCAACCAGACCAATGCCGCTGGCAGCAGCGGCAACGCCAGCGGCGGCAAATCCTGATCCGGCCGGCTCGCCATGCTTGAACTTCCTGCTGTCCTGACCCATGCCGTGGCCTCCGGATTTTTTCATTCGGTGCCGGGGCACGTTGCGCAGATGCCCGGGGATGTCGTCGTGGAGGCCGGCGCGCTGCGCCAGTTCGACTCGTCGGCATTGGCGATCCTGCTCGAATGCCGGCGCCAGGCGCTGGCGGCGGGAAAGGCATTTGCCGTGCGCGGCGCGCCCGAGCGGCTGCTGCAGCTGGCGCGGGTGTATGGCGTGGCCGAGCTGATTCCCGCGGCGGGCGCGCGGCCGGCCGCCGTGTCCGCCTGAGCGCGGCTGTCGCGCCTGGGCGCCCAGCGCGCAAAAGGCTTTGGCTGCTCCTGGCCACCCGAAAAGCCATCCACCCCTAAAATACCGGGCTCATGCCAGCCATCTCATTCCAGTCTGTCTCTAAAATCTATCCCGCAGCCCGAAACCAGCCCGGTCCCGACCTGAAGGCGCTGGACAGCGTCAGCTTTGACATTCAGCCGGGCGAATTTTTCGGCCTGCTCGGCCCCAACGGGGCCGGCAAGACCACGCTCATCAGCATCCTGGCCGGCCTGTCGCGCGCCAGCAGCGGCCGCGTGCTGGTGCATGGCAGCGATGTCGTGCGCGACTACGCAAGTGCTCGGCGCAAGCTGGGCATCGTGCCGCAGGAACTGGTGTTCGACCCGTTCTTCACCGTGCGCGAGGCGCTGCGCATCCAGTCGGGCTACTTCGGCATCCAGCGCAACGACGACTGGATCGACGAGCTGCTGGCCAACCTGGGGCTGGCCGACAAGGCCAATGCCAACATGCGCCAGCTCTCGGGGGGCATGAAGCGCCGGGTGCTGGTGGCGCAGGCGCTGGTGCACCGGCCGCAGGTCATCGTGCTCGACGAGCCGACCGCCGGCGTCGATGTCGAGTTGCGCCAGACGCTGTGGCAGTTCGTGGCCCGTCTCAACCGGGAGGGCAGCACGGTGCTGCTGACCACCCATTACCTGGAAGAGGCCGAAGCCCTGTGCAGCCGCATCGCCATGCTCAAGCAGGGGCGGGTGGTGGCGCTGGCGCAGACCTCCGAGCTGCTCAGCGCGGCTTCGAGCAATGTGCTGCGCTTCAAAATTGATAGCGAACTTCCCATGCACCTGGCGCGCCAGGCCCGGATTACAGGCCGAATCGTTCAGTTCCCGGCGCACAATGCGCGCGACATCGAGCAGTACCTGGCGGCGGTGCGCGAAGCCGGCCTGGTGGCCGAGGACGTGGAAATCCGCAAGGCCGACCTCGAAGACGTTTTCCTCGATGTCATGAATGAAAAAGATGTGAAGGAACCCATGGCGATGGACATGGCGGGTGCGGCGAAATGACCGGCTGGCAAACCCTTTTCTACAAGGAAGTGCTGCGTTTCTGGAAGGTGGGCTTTCAGACCGTGGGCGCGCCGGTGCTGACTGCCGTGCTCTACATGCTGATCTTCGGCCATGTGCTGCAGGGCAATGCGCTGGTCTATGGCAAGGTGAGCTACACCGCCTTCCTGGTGCCCGGCCTGGTGATGATGAGCGTGCTGCAGAACTCGTTTGCCAACAGCTCGTCCTCGCTCATCCAGAGCAAGATCATGGGCAGCCTGGTGTTCGTGCTGCTCACGCCGCTGTCGCACTGGGACTGGTTCTGGGCCTACGTCGGCTCCTCGGTGGTGCGCGGCCTGCTGGTGGGCACGGGCGTCTTTGCCGTGACGGCGTTTTTCGGCCAGCCTGGCTTCGTGGCGCCGCTGTGGATCGCGGTGTTCGCCGTGCTGGGCTCGGCCATGCTGGGCGCGCTGGGCGTGATCGCCGGCCTGTGGGCCGAAAAGTTCGACCAGATGGCCACGTTCCAGAACTTCATCATCATGCCGATGACGTTCCTGAGCGGCGTCTTTTATTCCATCCATTCGCTGCCGCCGTTCTGGCAGAAGGTCAGCCACCTGAACCCGTTCTTCTACATGATCGACGGCTTTCGCTACGGCTTTTTCGGCGTGAGCGACGTTTCGCCCTGGCTCAGCCTGGGGCTGGTGCTGGCCTCGTTCCTGGTCATCAGCGCCGTGGCCGTCAACCTGCTGCGCACGGGCTATAAGATCAGGCACTGACAAAACCACGGCCTACGCACGCCGCGATGCGCTTTCGCTGCAAATTGCCCCGCAATTCCCCCTTCCTTCAAGCAAGAAACCTTTTTATGACCCGCGAAGAACTTCAAGCCATCATCGCCGCCGGCCTGCCATGCGACCACCTCGAACTCTCCGGCGACGGCCGCCACTGGTACGCCACCATCGTCTCCAGCGCCTTTGAAGGCCTGCGTTCGATCCAGCGCCACCAGCGCGTCTATGCCACGCTGGGCAGGCGACTGCAAAGCGACGAGGTCCATGCCCTGTCGATGAAGACCTTCACGCCCGCCGAATGGGCGGCCAGCAGCGCGCAATAAAGAAAAGCATGGACAAACTACGCATCAAGGGCGGCCGCCCGCTGGCCGGCGAGGTCGAGATTTCAGGCGCCAAGAACGCGGCGCTGCCCGAGCTGTGCGCCGCCCTGCTCACTGCCGAGACGGTCACGCTGCACAATGTGCCGGCGCTGCAGGACGTCGCCACCCTGTTCAAGCTGATCCGCAACATGGGCGTTCGGGTCGAGCGCGGCAGCGATACGCCCGGCACCGTCACGCTCAACGCCGGCGAGCTCGACAAGCCCGAGGCGCCCTACGAGCTGGTCAAGACCATGCGCGCCTCGGTGCTGGCGCTCGGGCCGCTGCTGGCGCGCTTTGGCCGGGCCAAGGTGTCGCTGCCCGGCGGCTGCGCCATCGGCTCGCGGCCGGTGGACCAGCACATCCGGGGCCTGCAGGCGATGGGCGCGGAGATCGCCGTCGAGCACGGCTACATGCTGGCCCGGCTGGCCGGCGGCCGCCAGCGCCTGAAGGGCGCGAACATCACCACCGACATGGTGACCGTGACCGGCACCGAGAACTTCCTGATGGCCGCCGCGCTGGCCGAGGGCGAAACCATCCTTGAAAACGCGGCGCAGGAGCCCGAGATCGGCGACCTGGCCGAGATGCTCATCAAGATGGGCGCGAAGATCGAAGGCCACGGCACACGGCGCATCCGCATCCAGGGCGTCGAGCGGCTGCACGGCTGCACGCACCAGGTGGTGGCCGACCGCATCGAAACCGGCACCTTCCTGTGCGCCGTGGCGGCGGCGGGTGGCGACGTGGTGCTGCGCCACGGCCGCGCCGACCACCTCGAAGTGGTCATCGAGAAGCTGCGCGAGGCCGGCGCGACGGTCATAGCCGGCGAGGGCTTCATCCGCATCCAGGCCAGCGGCCGCATGCAGGCCCAGTCCTTCCGCACCACCGAATACCCGGGTTTCCCGACCGACATGCAGGCGCAGTTCATGGCGCTCAACGCCATCGCGCAGGGCGCCAGCACGGTGACCGAGACGATCTTCGAGAACCGCTTCATGCATGTCAACGAGCTGGTTCGCCTGGGCGCGAAGATCCAGATCGAAGGCAAGGTCTGCGTCATCAATGGCGTCGAGCGGCTTTCGGGCGCCACCGTCATGGCGACGGATTTGCGCGCCTCGGCCAGCCTGGTGATTGCCGGGCTGGTGGCCGAGGGCGAAACCTGCGTCGAGCGCATCTACCACCTTGACCGCGGCTACGACCGGATGGAAGCCAAGCTGCGCGGCATTGGCGCCGACATTGAACGGGTCAAATCATGATCACCCTTGCCCTTTCCAAAGGCCGCATCTTCGACGACATCCTGCCGCTGCTGCGCGGCGCCGGCATCGAGGTGCTCGACGACCCGGACAAGTCGCGCAAGCTGATCCTGGACACCAACCAGCCTGATTTGCGCGTGGTGCTGGTGCGCGCCACCGATGTGCCGACCTACGTGCAGTACGGCGGCGCCGACCTGGGCGTGGTCGGCAAGGACACGCTGCTCGAATCGGGCAGCCAGGGGCTGTACCAGCCGCTCGATCTGCAGATCGCCAAATGCCGCATCAGCGTGGCGGTGCGCGAGGGCTTCGACTACGCCGCCGCCGTGCGCCAGGGCTCGCGGCTGAAGGTGGCGACGAAGTACGTGGAGATCTCGCGCGACTTCTTCGCCACCAAGGGCGTGCACGTGGACCTGATCAAGCTCTACGGCAGCATGGAGCTGGCGCCGCTGACCGGGCTGGCCGACGCCATTGTCGATCTGGTCTCCACCGGCAACACGCTGCGCGCCAACCATCTGGTCGAGGTCGAGCGCATCATGGACATCAGCTCGCACCTTGTCGTGAACCAGACCGCACTCAAGCTCAAGCAGGCGCCGATCCGCCGGCTGATCGACGCCTTCGCGTCGGCGGGCCGGATGGCGGCCGAACAACCGTAATCTTTGACTGCTATTAAAATGCTAGCTACACCCGCACGCCTGTCCTGCGCGGACGCCACTTTCGAGGCCCAATTCAAGGCGCGGCTGCACTGGTCGGCCGACACCGATGCGGCCATCGAACAGCGCGTGGCCGACATCCTGGCCGATGTCCAGCAGCGCGGCGACGCGGCGGTGCTGGCGTATACCGCGCGCTTTGACGGCCTGGACGCCGCGTCGATGGGGGCGCTGGAGCTGACCCAGGCCGAGCTGAAATCTGCGTTCGAATCGATTCCCGCCGCCCAGCGCACCGCCCTGGAAGCCGCCGCCCAGCGCGTGCGCGCCTACCACGAGGCGCAAAAAGCAGCCAGCGGCCAGAGCTGGAGCTACCGCGACGAGGACGGCACGCTGCTCGGCCAAAAGGTCACGCCGCTGGACCGGGTCGGCATCTACGTGCCCGGCGGCAAGGCGGCCTACCCGTCGTCGGTGCTGATGAACGCGATTCCGGCGCATGTGGCCGGGGTGGGCGAGATCATCATGGTCGTGCCCACGCCCAAGGGCGAGAAAAACGCGCTGGTGCTGGCCGCAGCCTATGTGGCCGGCGTGACGCGCGCCTTCACCATCGGCGGCGCCCAGGCCGTGGCCGCGCTGGCTCACGGCACGGCGACGGTTCCGAAGGTGGACAAGATCACCGGCCCGGGCAACGCCTACGTGGCCAGCGCCAAGAAGCGCGTGTTCGGCACGGTGGGCATCGACATGATCGCCGGGCCCAGTGAAATCCTGGTGCTGGCCGACGGCACGACGCCGGCCGACTGGGTGGCGATGGACCTGTTCAGCCAGGCCGAGCACGACGAGCTGGCGCAAAGCATCCTGCTGTGCCCGGACGCGGCCTATATCGACGCGGTGCAAGCGGCCATCGACCGGCTGCTGCCCAGCATGCCACGCGCCGAGATCATCGCCAAATCGCTCAGCGACCGGGGCGCCCTGATCCTGACCCGCAGCATGGAAGAAGCCTGCGAGATTTCCAACCGCATCGCGCCCGAGCACCTGGAAGTCTCCAGCCTGGAGCCGCACCGCTGGGAGCCGCTCCTGAAGCACGCCGGCGCAATCTTCCTGGGCGCCTACACCAGCGAATCGCTGGGCGACTACTGCGCCGGTCCCAACCACGTGCTGCCGACCAGCGGCACGGCGCGCTTTTCCAGCCCGCTGGGCGTCTACGACTTCCAGAAGCGCTCCAGCCTGATCGAGGTCAGCCAAGCCGGCGCGCAGGTGCTCGGCCCGATCGCCGCCGAACTCGCCTACGGCGAGGGCCTGCAGGCGCATGCCCGCGCCGCCGAGCTGCGCCTTGCCACCGTGCCTGACATGAGAAAGCCTAATCAATGACCGTGCCCGACGCCATCCTCGACCCGAAACTGAAAAAACTGATCCGCCAGGACGTGCAGTCCATGCACGCCTATGCCATCCAGGAGTCCAGCGGCATGGTCAAGCTCGACGCCATGGAAAACCCGCACCGGCTGCCCGCCGACCTGCAGGCCGAACTGGGCAAAAGGCTGGGCGCGCTGGCGCTCAACCGCTACCCGGACGGCCGCGTCAACGACCTGCGCCGCGCGCTGGCCGACTACGCGCAGATGCCCGAGGGCTTTGACATCATGCTGGGCAACGGCTCGGACGAGCTGATTTCGCTGCTGGCGCTGGCCTGCGACGTGCCCGGCGGCTCGGTGCTGGCGCCGCTGCCGGGCTTCGTGATGTACGCCATGAGCGCGCAGCTGCAGGGCCTCAAATTCATCGGCGTCGACCTGACGCCCGACTTCGAGCTGGACGAGGCGGCGATGCTCGCGGCCATTGCCGAGCACCGGCCGTCCATCACCTACCTGGCCTATCCGAACAACCCGACGGCCAACCTCTGGGACGACGCGGTGATTGAAAGGATCGTCGAGGCCGTCGGCGCGCAGGGCGGGCTGGTCGTGATCGACGAGGCCTACCAGCCGTTCGCCAGCAAAAGCTACGCCGGCCGCATGGCCCGCCACGGCCATGTGCTCCTGATGCGCACGCTGAGCAAGTTCGGCCTGGCCGGCGTGCGCCTGGGCTACATGGTCGGCCCCAAGGCGCTGATCGCCGAGATCGACAAGGTGCGCCCGCCCTACAACATCAGCGTGCTCAACTACGAATGCGCGCTGTTCGCGCTGGCGCACCAGGACGTGTTCGCCGCGCAGGCGCGCGACGTGGTGGCGCAGCGCGCGCGGCTGTGCGAGGCGCTGGCCACGCTGCCGGGCGTGAAGGTCTGGCCGAGCGATGCCAACATGGTGCTGGTCCGCGTGCCCGACGCGGCCCGCGCCTTTGAAGGCTTGCGCAAGCGCAAGGTTCTGATTAAAAATATTTCTAAAATGCATCCTTTGCTCGCCGACTGCCTGCGCCTGACCGTCGGCACCGCCGAGGAAAACGCGCAGCTGCTGGCCGCGCTTGAACACTCCCTATGACGAACTCCATCACCGACTCCTTGCCCCGCACCGCCGAGGTGTCGCGCAACACCGCCGAAACCCAGATCACCGTCCGGCTCAACCTGGACGGCACCGGCCAGGCCAGGCTGTCCACCGGCATCGGCTTTTTCGACCACATGCTCGACCAGATCGCGCGCCACGGACTGATCGACCTGGACATCCAGGCCGTGGGCGACCTGCACATCGACGGCCACCACACGGTCGAGGACGTGGGCATCACGCTCGGCCAGGCGGTGGCCCGGGCCGTGGGCGACAAGAAGGGCCTGCGCCGCTACGGCCATGCCTACGTGCCGCTGGACGAGGCGCTGTCGCGCGTGGTGGTCGATTTTTCCGGCCGGCCGGGCCTGCAGATGCACGTGCCCTTCAAGAGCGGCATGATCGGCGCCTTTGACACCCAGCTGGCCTACGAGTTCTTCCAGGGCTTCGTGAACCACGCCTTCGTCACGCTGCACATCGACAACCTCAAGGGCGACAACGCCCACCACCAGGCCGAAACCGTGTTCAAGGCCTTTGCCCGAGCCCTGCGCATGGCGCTGGAGATCGACCCGCGCGCGGCCAACATGATTCCCTCAACCAAGGGATCGCTTTAAGCGCCAGGCCCGCACATTCTCACCGCTCTTGTGCCTTTCAAGCCTGTAGCGCAGGCGGGGCTTGTGCAAGCAGCTATCAAAACAATAGCAATTTAAATTTTCCGAATGTCCAACTTGAAAACGGTGGCGGTGGTCGATTACGGTTCGGGCAACCTGCGCTCGGTCTCGCAAGCCGTGCGGCACGTGGTGCAGGGCACCGGCTACGAGGTGCTGGTCACGCAGAACCCGCAGGAAGTGCTGGACGCCGAGCGCGTCGTGCTGCCCGGCCAGGGCGCGATGCACGACTGCATGCTGGCGCTGGAGCATTCCGGCCTGCTCGGCGCCGTGCTGCACGCGGCCGCGCACAAGCCGCTCTTTGGCGTGTGCGTGGGCATGCAGATGCTCCTGGACAACAGCCACGAGGGACTGGACGGCGTGCCCACGCCCGGCCTGGGGCTGATCCATGGCGAGGTCGTCAGGTTCGACCTGGCCGGAAAAATGCAGCCCGACGGCAGTCGCTTCAAGGTGCCGCAGATGGGCTGGAACCAGGTTTACCAGTCGCACTTCGATGGCGCGCAGCCGCACCCGCTCTGGGCCGGCGTCCCCGACGGCGCTTATTTCTACTTTGTGCACAGCTTTTACGCCCGTCCGTCGGATGCGCGCCACATTGCGGGCGAGGCCGACTATGGCGGGCGCTTTGCGGCGGCCATCGCGCGCGATAATATTTTCGCCACCCAGTTCCATCCCGAGAAAAGCGCCGACCAGGGGCTGGCGCTGTACCGCAATTTCCTGCACTGGAACCCTTGAACCGTTTTTTCCCTTGGATGCGCCTCCGGCAGGGCACGTCTTTTTTTCAACCTTCTCAACTGCTTTTCCCCGGCCCAACATGCTACTCATCCCCGCGATTGACCTCAAAGACGGTCACTGCGTTCGCCTCAAACAGGGCGACATGGACCAGTCCACCATTTTCAGCGAAGACCCGGCGGCCATGGCGCGCCGGTGGGTGGACAAGGGCGCGCGCCGCCTGCACCTGGTGGACCTGAACGGCGCGTTCGCGGGCAAGCCGCGCAACGAGCAGGCCATCAAGCGCATCCTGGCCGAGGTGGGCAACGAGATCGACGTGCAGCTGGGCGGCGGCATCCGCGACCTGGACACCATCGAGCGCTACCTAGACGCCGGCCTGCGCTACGTCATCATCGGCACGGCGGCGGTGAAGAACCCCGGCTTCCTGCAGGACGCCTGCACGGCGTTTGGCGGCCACATTATCGTCGGGCTGGACGCGAAAGACGGCAAGGTCGCCACCGACGGCTGGAGCAAGCTCACCGGCCACGAGGTGGTGGACCTGGGCAAGAAGTTCCAGGACTACGGCGTCGAGTCCATCATCTACACCGACATCGGCCGCGACGGCATGCTCAGCGGCATCAACATCGAGGCCACCGTCAAGCTGGCGCAGGCGCTCACCATTCCCGTCATCGCCTCGGGCGGTCTGTCCAACCTGGCCGACATCGAAGCGCTGTGCGAGGTCGAGGAGGAAGGCGTGCAGGGCGTGATCTGCGGCCGCTCGATCTACAGCGGCGACCTGGACTTCGCCGCAGCCCAAGAGCTGGCCGACGAGCTCAACGGCTGATCGCCCGCATGCTGGCCAAACGCATCATTCCCTGCCTCGACGTGACCGGCGGGCGGGTCGTCAAGGGCGTCAATTTCGTTGAACTGCGCGATGCCGGCGATCCGGTGGAGATCGCCGCGCGCTACAACGACCAGGGCGCCGACGAACTCACGTTTCTCGACATCACCGCCACCAGCGACGGGCGCGACCTGATCCTGCACATCATCGAGGCCGTGGCCTCGCAGGTGTTCATCCCGCTGACCGTGGGCGGGGGCGTGCGCACCGTCGAGGACGTGCGCCGCCTGCTCAACGCCGGTGCGGACAAGACCAGCTTCAACTCGGCCGCGCTGGCCAACCCGCAGGTCATCAGCGACGCCTCGGCCAAGTACGGCGCGCAGTGCATCGTCGTGGCCATCGATGCCAAGCGGCGCAGCGACGAGGATGCCTTGGTGCGCGGCGCCGGCTGGGACGTCTACAGCCATGGCGGGCGCAAGAACACCGGACTGGACGCGGTGGCCTGGGCCAGCGAGATGGCGCGTCGCGGCGCGGGCGAGATATTGCTCACCAGCATGAACCGCGACGGCACCAAGTCGGGGTTCGACCTGGAGCTGACGCGGGCGGTGAGCGATGCGGTCGGCGTGCCGGTGATCGCCTCGGGCGGCGTCGGCAACCTGGACCATCTGGCCGACGGCGTGCAGCTCGGCGGCGCCGACGCGGTGCTGGCCGCCAGCATCTTTCACTACGGCGAGTACACGGTGGGCCAGGCCAAGCGGCACATGGCCGCGCGCGGCATTCCGGTACGGCTTTAAGCGACTTCAGACGCGCTTTTTTTCAAGCCATTTTGGCGGTTTGCGCAGGCTGGTCCTGCGCAAGATGCTATCAATTCAAGAGCAAACCGCGCTTGTCGCGCCTTGAAGCAACACGAAAGCGATTTTCATGAACTGGTTGGATACCGTCCGCTGGGACGACAAGGGCCTGGTGCCCGTCATTGCACAGGAAGCTGGCAGCGGCGACGTGCTGATGTTCGCCTGGATGAACCGCGAGGCGCTGCAAAAGACCGCCGCGCTCGGCCAGGCGGTGTACTTCAGCCGTTCACGCAACCGCCTGTGGCACAAGGGCGAGGAATCGGGCCATTTCCAGCAGGTGCATGAAATCCGGCTCGACTGCGACAGCGATGTGGTGCTGCTCAAGGTGACGCAGCTCGGGCACGAGCCCGGCATTGCCTGCCACACCGGCCGGCACAGCTGCTTTTTCAGCGTTTACCGGGACGGCCAGTGGGTCGCGACCGAGCCGGTCTTGAAAGCGCCCGGCACCATCTACAAATAAAGCACCCATGACCTCCAACGACACCCTGCAGCGCCTGGCCGCCATCATCGAAGGCCGCAAGCCCGTCCATGGCGGCGACCCTGACAAAAGCTACGTGGCGCGCCTGCTGCACAAAGGCCCGGACGCCTTCCTGAAAAAAATCGGCGAGGAGGCCACCGAGACCGTGATGGCCGCCAAGGACATCGACCGCGGCGGCCCCACGCCCGAGCTGCGCGGCAAGCTGGTGGGCGAGGTCGCCGACCTGTGGTTTCACTCGCTGGTGGCGCTGGCACACTACAACCTCAGCCCGGCCGACGTGCTGGCCGAGCTGGAGCGGCGCGAAGGCACCAGCGGCATCGAGGAAAAGGCCCTGCGCAAGGCGCAGCACCGCGAAGCCACCAACGGCTGACAGGCCGCGCACCCGCCCGGCCGAGTGACCCACTGACTGACCGACATTCAAGGAGGAGCGACATGAACGACGACATCGTGACCATCGAGCCTGACGAGGGGCTCAGAACCTGGGGCTGGGTCAGCTACCTGCTGCACCTGGTGGTGGCCGTGGCGGCGGTGCTGCCCGGCGCGCAGGTGTCGGTGGCGCTGCTGGTCATTGCGCTGGTCATCGACCTGGTGAAAAAGGGCGACGCCGTCAACACCTGGCAGGCTTCGCACTTCAGCTGGCGCATCCGCTCGGTGGTCTGGGCCGGCGTCCTGTACCTGCTGACCTCTTGGCTGTGGCTGCTGTTCATCGTGCCGGGCATGATCGCCTGGGGCTTGATCTCGGTCTGGTTTTTGTATCGCATCGTCAAAGGCATCGTTCGCATGAACGCCGGCCGTTCCGTGGAGTCCGCATGAGCCATTCTGACAACTGTATTTTCTGCAAGATCGCCGCCGGCGCCATTCCCAGCCGCAAGGTGTATGAGGATGAGGCGCTGTTCGCCTTTCACGATATCCATCCGTGGGCGCCGGTGCATTTCCTGATCGTTCCCAAGCAGCATGTTCCTTCGCTGGCGCAGGTCGGCCCCGAGCATGCAGCGCTCCTCGGGCGCATGATGGTGCTGGCGCCGCAGCTGGCGCTGCAGGAGGGCTGCAATCCGTATCCCGAGGGCGGCTTTCGCACCGTCATCAACACCGGCGCCGAAGGCGGCCAGGAAGTGCACCACCTGCACATGCATGTCATTGGGGGTCCCCGGCCTTGGCTCAAGGGCTGAGCGCGCCTGGCACGGCCCAGGGAACCGATTGCGAAAGGCTGGAGTCCAACTAACCTGCCGAGTTGCAAGGTCATGGCTTCTGCGCCACATGGGGCCTTTAGAATCAGTCCCTGTTGCAAACATGGCAGTCGATTGTCTATTTTCTAGTTGAGGAGCAAAACATGGGTGGATTTTCCATATGGCACTGGCTGATCGTGCTGTTGATCGTGGTGATGGTGTTCGGCACGAAGAAGCTGAAAAACATGGGCAGCGACCTCGGCGGCGCGGTCAAGGGCTTCAAGGACGGCATGAAGGACGGCGGCCAGACGGACGAGGAAAAAGCCACCGTCCAGGCTGCGCAGGTGACGAATGCGCAAGCCCAGGCGGCCGCGGCCGACAAGGCCGAGCGCAACACGATCGACGTCCAGGCACGGCAAAAGTCCTAAAAGCGTAGACCATGCCTGAGCGCGCTCCACTTCAATTCTTCTCGCCGGGTTCGCCGTGATCGACCTGGGCATCTCCAAAATGGCGCTGATCGGCGCGGTGGCGTTGATCGTCATCGGCCCCGAAAAGCTGCCGCGCGTGGCCCGTACCGTCGGCACGCTGCTCGGGAAGGCGCAGCGCTACGTCAACGACGTGAAGCAGGAAGTCAACCGCTCCATGGAGCTCGACGAGTTCAAGAAAATGAAGGAAAGCGTCCAGGATGCGGCCCGCGACGTCGAAAACTCGATCCGGACCGGCGCCAGCGACTTTGAAAAATCCTGGTCCGACACCCCGAGCGCCACGGCCGCCGACGCGCTGCCCGGCTTTGAAAGCTATCCCGAATACCGGCATCCGAAAAAGAAGTGGCGGCTCAAGCGCGGCGCCACGCCGCAGTGGTTCAAGGCCCGCTCGGGCATCCGCACCAAGGCCCAGTCCGGCGCGGCCCGCGTGGCCCGCTTTCGCCCACAGCCCGGCCGCAAGGCCTGACGCATTGCCTGGGTTTTCCCCTGACTTTCCTTTTGCGCGCACACCGGCGCAAATCCTACAGCGCAAGATCCCTTCATGAGCGACCCCCATTCCAGCGGCGACAAGCCCGACGAACTCGCCGGCACCGAGCAGCCCTTCGTGCAGCACCTGATGGAACTGCGCGACCGCATGATCAAGGCCGTCATCGCCGTGGGCATCGCGGCGGCGCTGCTGGCGCTGTTTCCCGGCCCCGGCGCGCTCTACGACCTGATGGCCGCGCCGCTGGTGGCCAGCCTGCCCAAGGGCGCGACCTTGATTGCCACCAACGTCATTTCGCCGTTCGTCGTGCCGATCAAGATCCTCTTCATGGCCGCCTTCATGCTGGCGCTGCCGGTGGTGCTCTACCAAGTCTGGGCTTTCGTGGCGCCAGGGCTGTATTCGCACGAGAAAAAGCTGGTCATGCCGCTGGTCATTTCCAGCACGCTGCTGTTCTTCTTCGGCGTGGCGTTTTGCTACTACTTCGTCTTTGGCCAGGTGTTTCACTTCATCCAGAGCTTTGCGCCCAAGTCGATCACCGCCGCGCCCGACATCGAGGAATACCTCAATTTCGTGCTGGGCATGTTCCTGGCGTTCGGCCTGGCGTTCGAGGTGCCGGTGGCGGTGATTCTGCTGGTGCGCATGGGCGTGCTGACCGTGGCCCAGCTGCGCCAGTACCGGGGCTATTTTTGGGTGGCGGCGGCGATTGGCACGGCGCTGGTCACGCCGCCCGATGCCGGCTCGATGATTATGCTGCTGATGGTGGTTGGCGGCCTCTACGAGGTCGGCATCGTGGCCGCGCAGGTGTTCCTCAAGCGCACACAGGCGCCCGACGCCGAAAATACCGAAGTGGCCAAGTATTGAATCTGCCGAACTGGCCAGGGGCGAAGCTGGCCTTTTAAGCCAAATCAATGCTTTATGCAGGCGCCGTCTGCGCTGTTTGCTATTGATTTGGTGGAAAATTTCAGCGTTGCGCCCTGGGCCGCTCGCGCTTGCCGGGCGTCACCGCGATCTTCACTTGGCTATCGCCCCGCAGCACCGTCAGCGGCGCCGGCGTGCCGGGCTTGAGGGCGGCCACGGCCGTCAGCAGTTGGCTGACGTTGCCTACCGGCTGGCCGTTGACCGCCGTGATCACGTCGCCGGGCCGAATGCCGCCTTGGGCCGCCGGGCCGTTTTGCAGCACGCCGGTGATGATGACGCCGCCGGCCTGGGCTGCTTCGGGCTTGAGCTTGAAAGCTTCGACCAGCTCGGCGTTGAGTTCCTGCGGCTCCACGCCAATCCAGCCGCGCGTGACCTGGCCTTCTTTCACAATCCCTTCGAGCACCTGCTTGGCTGTCGAGACCGGAATGGCAAAGCCGATGCCCATGGAGCCGCCCGAGCGCGAGTAGATCGCGGTGTTGATGCCCAGCAGGTTGCCATTGCCGTCCACCAGCGCGCCGCCCGAGTTGCCGGGGTTGATGGCCGCGTCGGTCTGGATGAAGTTCTCGAAGGTGTTGATGCCCAGCTGGTTGCGGCCGAGCGCGCTGACGATGCCGCCAGTCACGGTCTGGCCGACGCCGAACGGATTGCCGATGGCCAGCACCGGGTCGCCCACCTGCAGTGTGTCGGAGTCGCCCAGCACGATCACCGGCAGCTTGTCCAGCCCGATTTTCAGGATCGCCAAATCGGTGTCGGGATCGGTGCCGATCACCTGCGCCTTGGCCTTGCGCGTGTCGTTGAGCACCACCTCGATCTCGTCGGCGCCTTCGACCACGTGGTTGTTGGTGAGGATGTAGCCGCTGGCGCTCACGATCACACCGCTGCCCAGGCCGGCCTGGGCCTCGCCCGGATTCTGGTCGCCAAAGAAGAAGCGGAACCACGGGTCGTTCATTTGCGGATTCTTGGCCGCTGCCTTGCTGGTGTTGATGCTGACAACGGCGGCCGAGGCTATTTTTGCCGCCGGAGCGAAGCTGCCGATGGGGCTGGCCGACCCGGTGCTTCGGGGCAGGGCGGGCGCCTCGATGACCGAGACGCCGCCCACGCTGGCTCGCCGATTGAGCCACTGCGGCTGCAGCGTGGCCACCACGAAATAAGCCGCCACCAGGATGGTGACGGTCTGGGAAAATAGGAGCCAGGTGCGCTTCATGGGGCTGAAAAGAGTTGGCGGGCGGGGCAGGGGTGAAATGAAGGCGTGTTCGTTGGCGCGCGGCCCGTGGGCATGCGCCAAGCAGCTATTGTGCGGCATGCAGGGCGCCTTCGCGTAGGACGCAGCGCCCTGAAAAGCTGTGAATCCGGGAAAATAACGCGGCGCCGTGCAGCGCCCGGCGCATGCCTGAGACAATTCAGGCCATGAGCACCACCACAAGAGACGAGCTGCTGCAGGCCTTCGATGCGCTGCTGCAGCCGGCGCGCTTCAAGGACTACGGCCCCAACGGCCTGCAGGTCGAGGGAAAGACGCGGATTGGCCGCATCGTCTCCGGCGTCACCGCCAGCCGCGCGCTGATCGAGGCGGCAATTGCCGCGCGGGCCGACGCGATTTTCGTGCACCACGGCCTGTTCTGGCGTGGCCAGGACGGCCGCGTCACCGGCTGGATGAAGCAGCGCTTGGCGCTGCTGCTGGCGCACGACCTCAACCTCTTTGCCTACCACCTGCCGCTGGACGCACACGCCGAACTGGGCAACAACGCGCAGCTGGGCCTGCGGCTGGGCCTGCAGGCCAATGCGCGCTTTGGCGAGCAGGACCTGGGTTTTCTGGGAGGGAGAGCCGATGGCGGCAGCTTTGCCTGCGTCGCCGATCTGGCCGAGCACGTTAAAAATGCATTAAATCGACCTGTCGTGCAGGTGGGGCCTGCACAGGCAGCTATTAAAACAATAGCATGGTGCAGCGGCGGCGCGCAAGGCTATTTTGAAGCGGCCATCGCCGCCGGCGCCCAGGCCTTCATCACCGGCGAGATCTCCGAGCCGCAGGCACACCTGGCGCGCGAGATGGGCGTGGCCTTCATCGCCTGCGGCCACCATGCCTCCGAGCGCTACGGCGCGCCGGCCGTGGCCGCGCACATGGCGGCCCGGTTCGGGCTGCAGCACCAGTTCATCGACATCGACAACCCCGCATGACCCTTCTGAAACACCCTTTTCTCATTACCATGGGCGACGCCGCCGGCATCGGCCCGGAAATCATCGCTCGGGCGTTTCTGCAGGCGCCGCGCGACCTGGCCGGCTGCGCGGTCGTGGGCGATGTGCCGACGCTGCGCCGCGCCGCCGCGCTCGCCGCGGCCCAGGCCGGGTGCCCGGCCATGCCGGTGGCGCAGCTTGGCTCGGTGGACGAGGCCATGTCGGTGCCGCCCAACTGCATCGGCGTGCTACAAAAATGCGAGCTGCCCGCCCTTGTGCGCTATGGGCAAATCAGCGCTTTGGCTGGAAAAGCGGCGGCCGACTGTATCGTTTGGGCGGCCCGCGCCGTGCTGGCCGGGGAGGCGGCGGCGATGGTGACAGCACCCATCCACAAGGAGGCGCTGGCCGCCGCCGGCGGCCGGGCCGCGACGTTTCCGGGTCATACCGAAATGCTGCAGGCCGAGGCCGCCGCATTCCTGGACCGGCCCGTGGCCGAGGTGCCGGTGCGCATGATGCTGGCCAATGACGAGCTGAGAACCGTGCTGGTCAGCATCCACATGTCGCTCAGGCAGGCCCTGGATGCCGTGACCTTCGACAACGTGCTGCAGACCCTGCGCATCACACATGCCGCCTTGAGCGCGAGCCTGGGCCGCGCGCCGCGCATGGCCGTGGCGGGCCTGAATCCGCATGCCGGGGAGGGCGGGCTGTTTGGCAGCGAGGAACAGGCGGTGATCATTCCGGCGATGGCCGCCGCCCGGCGCGAAGGGCTGGACGCGCACGGACCGTTTGCGCCGGACACGGTGTTCATGCGGGCGCGCAACGCGCCGGGCAAGGCGGGCGAGTTCGACGTGGTCGTGGCGATGTACCACGACCAGGGGCTGATTCCGGTGAAATACCTCGGCGTGGAGCAGGGCGTGAATGTGACGCTCGGCCTGCCGCTGGTGCGCACCAGCCCGGACCATGGCACGGCGTTCGACATTGCCGGCACCGGGCAGGCCGATGCCTCCAGCCTGCTGGCAGCCATCCGCATGGCGCGCCAGCTGGCCGCGCAGCCCGGCCCTAGCGCCTGATAAGGCTGTCGCGAATCTCGCGCAGCAGCACGATGTCCTCGGGTGGCGCGGTGGTGGGCACCACCTCCTCGCGCCGCTTGAGCCGGTTGATTTGCTTGACCATCAGGAAAATGACGAAGGCCAGGATGAGGAAGTTGACCGCCACGGTAATGAAGTTGCCATAGGCAAAAACCGGAATGCCGGCCTTTTTCAAGGCGTCGAGCGTGGTGGGAACGCCGGGCGGCACAGTGCCCAGCACCCAAAAGAGGTTGGAGAAATCCAGCTTGCCGATCACCATGCCGACCACCGGCATGATCAGGTCGCCCACCATGGAGTCGACGATCTTGCTAAAGGCCGCGCCGATGATCACGCCAACGGCCAGGTCGATCACATTGCCCTTCAGGGCAAATGTCTTGAATTCCTGGATCATTCCCATGTTTTCCCCTTTTTTGCTGATGGTGGGCCGCTCACGCAATGCGCCTGGGCAGCCAGTCATTATGGGTTTGCGTCATGAATCCGCAAGTCGCTTTCAAGCAGCTCTGCAACAAAATATGAGGGGATAGAAATCCCTGTCCGGGGCTTTGGCGGACATGACGCAAGCGGCTGAATGCGCCAGCCGGCGATTGTAAAAACCATACTCGCTCCGCTACAATTACGGGTTGACCCCACCCCTATGCCTTTTTCAAGCCAGCTCTTGAAGGACCCTCATGACCCACGCAAGCGTAATGGGCGCGCCGAACGGCGCACCTCTCGACAAAGATAAAAGAAACTGGATTGTTGCCACCTGTGCGGTAGGCGGCGCCGGTGTTGCTGCTGTGGCGGTGCCTTTCGTGAGCACTTTCCAGCCGTCCGAGAAAGCCAAGGCAGCCGGCGCAGCCGTCGAGGTCGATATCTCGGCCGTCAAGCCGGGGGAAAAAATCACAGTCGAGTGGCGAGGCAAACCCGTCTGGATCGTGCGCCGCACGCCTGAGCAGCTTGCAGCGCTTCCCAAGCTCGACCCCTTGCTGGCCGATCCGAAGTCCGACCGCAAGAAAGGCGAACTGACGCCCCCATACGCATTGAACGAAGTCCGTTCCATCAAGCCCGAGTTCCTGGTCGTGGTCGGCATCTGCACGCACTTGGGCTGCTCGCCCTCGGACAAGTTCCAGCCTGGCGCGCAGCCTTCGCTGCCCGATGACTGGGCGGGCGGCTTTCTCTGCCCTTGCCATGGTTCTACTTTTGACCTGGCCGGACGGGTGTACAAGAACAAGCCAGCGCCAGACAATCTGGAAGTGCCTCCGCACATGTACCTGTCGGACGCGAAACTCCTGATTGGTGAAGACAAGAAGGCCTGAGGGCGAACGAAGACTCCTTCACAAGACCTTGCAGCCAGCGCAACAGACTTTGCCATCCCGGTCAGCGCTGGCCAAAGAAACCCACCAAACCAGGATCAGTTATGGCTGAATTCAAAGAACTTCCCCCCGACGCCCCGATCGCTGCCCAGGCGATGAACTGGCTCGACAACCGCTTTCCCGCCAGCAAGCTCTACAAAGAGCACATGAGCGAGTATTACGCGCCGAAAAACTTCAATTTCTGGTACATCTTTGGTTCGCTGGCCATGCTGGTGCTGGTCATCCAGATCGTCACCGGGATTTTCCTGACGATGAACTACAAGCCAGAAGCCTCGCTGGCTTTCGGCTCGGTCGAGTACATCATGCGCGACGTGCCCTGGGGCTGGCTGATCCGCTACATGCATTCCACGGGCGCCTCGGCCTTCTTCGTGGTCGTTTACCTGCACATGTTCCGTGGCCTGATCTACGGCAGCTACCGCAAGCCGCGCGAGCTGATCTGGGTGTTTGGCTGCGCGATCTTCCTGGCGCTGATGGCCGAGGCCTTCATGGGCTACCTGCTGCCCTGGGGCCAGATGAGCTACTGGGGCGCTCAGGTGATCGTGAACCTGTTTGCCGCCATTCCCTTCATCGGTCCCGATCTGGCGCTGCTCATTCGTGGCGACTACGTGGTGGGCGACGCGACGCTGAACCGCTTCTTTGCATTCCATGTGATCGCCGTGCCGCTGGTGCTGCTGGGCCTGGTGGTCGCGCACATCATTGCGCTGCATGAAGTCGGCTCCAACAACCCCGATGGCGTTGAGATCAAGGGCCCGAACGCTCCGCGCGATGCGGCTGGTCATCCGCTCGACGGCATTCCGTTCCATCCGTACTACACGGTGCATGATATTTTCGGCGTCAGCATCTTCCTGATGATTTTCAGCGCCATCATTTTCTTTGCACCCGAGTTCGGCGGCTACTTCCTGGAATACAACAATTTCATTCCTGCTGATTCGTTGAAAACTCCGCTGCACATTGCGCCTGTTTGGTACTTCACGCCTTTTTATTCCATGCTGCGCGCCATCACCGGCGAGATGATGTATGCATTGATCGCCTGCGTGCTGGCCGGTGCGGTACTAGGCGTCCTTAAAGCCGGGGTTGCTGGTTTCTTCAAGATGGTCATCGTCGGCGGTGCCGTGGTGGTGGTTGCCGCCATGCTGCTGATTGATGCGAAGTTCTGGGGCGTGGTGGCCATGGGCGGCGCCGTGGTCATCCTGTTTTTCCTGCCCTGGCTGGACAAGAGCGAGGTGAAATCCATCCGCTACCGTCCGACATGGAACAAGTATTTGTATGCCGTCTTCGTGATCAATTTCCTGATCCTGGGCTATCTGGGCGTGCAGCCTCCATCGCCCATCGGCGAGCGTGTGTCGCAAGTGGGCACCTTGTTCTACTTCGGATTTTTCCTGTTGATGCCATGGTGGAGCCGCTTGGGTACCTTCAAGCGCGTTCCAGACCGCGTCATCTTTGCGGCCCACTGAGCAGGAAGCTATAAAAAATGAAAAAAATCATTCTCGCCCTGATTGCCTCCATTGGCCTGATGGCTGGCGCACACGCCTCCGAAGGCGGCATGGCATGGGACAAGGCGCCCAACAAGACCAATGACATGGCTGCCCTTCAAAACGGCGCCAAGCTGTTTGTCAACTACTGCCTGAACTGCCACTCGGCAGCCTTCATGCGCTTCAACCGACTGAAGGACATTGGCCTGACCGATCAGCAGATCAAGGACAACCTGCTCTTCACCACTGAAAAGGTGGGCGAGACCATGAAGTCCGCGATTGACCCAAGGCAGGCCAAGGAATGGTTTGGCGGCACGCCGCCTGACCTGACCGTGATTGCGCGCTCGCGTTCAGGTGCTGGTGGCTCGGGTGCGGATTACCTCTACACCTACATGCGCACCTTCTACCGTGACGAGACAAAAGCTACTGGCTGGAACAACCTGGCTTTTCCCAATGTCGCCATGCCGCATGCGCTGTGGGAACTGCAGGGAATCCGCAAGCCCATCTACACCGAGCAGGAAGAGCACGGCCATAAGGTAGCTGTTTTCAAAGGTTGGGAACAGATCACGCCGGGTGTCATGACGCCGCTGCAGTATGACCAAGCCATGGGCGACCTGGTCGGTTATCTGCAATGGATGGCAGAGCCGGTGCAGAACAGCCGTGTGCGCATTGGCGTGTGGGTGCTGATATTCCTTCTGGGCCTGACGTTCGTGGCTTGGCGCCTGAACGCGGCGTTCTGGAAAGACGTCAAGTAAATTTTGACCGATTAGCGTGCCGTGGGTGTGCCTTGCTGCGCACCGGCACTTTCGGAGTGGACGGTTCTAAGGTTTGAATCTTAGCCTTCCACTCTTTTGTTTTTAGGAGTTCCGAATCATGATGGTCCTTTATTCAGGTACAACCTGCCCTTTCTCGCACCGCTGCCGTTTCGTACTGTTTGAAAAAGGCATGGATTTCGAAATTCGTGATGTGGACCTGTACAACAAGCCTGAAGACATCAGCGTGATGAATCCCTACGGCCAGGTTCCCATCCTCGTGGAACGCGATCTGATCCTGTATGAGTCCAACATCATCAACGAGTACATCGACGAGCGCTTTCCGCATCCGCAGCTGATGCCTGGCGATCCGGTGGACCGCGCCCGTGTGCGCCTGTTTTTGCTCAATTTTGAGAAAGAGCTGTTTGTTCATGTCAGCGCACTTGAATCGCGTGCTGCCAAAGGCAATGAAAAAGCGCTTGAAAAATCACGTGCTCATATCCGTGACCGCCTGACGCAACTTGCGCCGATTTTCCTGAAGAACAAGTTCATGCTTGGCGATAATTTCTCGATGCTCGATGTGGCCATTGCACCGCTGCTGTGGCGCCTGGATTACTATGGCATCGATCTGTCGAAAAACGCTGCACCTCTGCTCAAGTATGCGGAGCGCATTTTTTCCCGTCCTGCCTACATCGAGGCGTTGACGCCTTCCGAAAAGGTCATGCGCAAGTAAATTGCCGCACGGATGAACGACTGGAACCCGTACTTTGACCGAATTCATGAACGCAACGAACACCAAGTCAACCCGTCCTTACCTGATCCGCGCCTTGTACGAATGGTGCACCGACAACGGCTTCACTCCGTATGTGGCCGTGTCGGTGGACAGCAGTGTGCAGGTGCCGCGCGAGTATGTGAAAAATAATGAAATCGTGCTCAACATCGGCTTTGATGCCACCAGTGCGTTGACGCTGGGCAATGAGTTCATTGAATTCAAGGCACGTTTTGGTGGCAGCGCCCGGGAAATTCTGGTACCCATCAGCCATGTGATTGCCATTTATGCACGTGAGAACGGGCAGGGGATGGCTTTTCCACTGGAGACGGTTGCACAAGGCGATCACGGTGCCAACGATGCGCAAACCGCCGCATCTCCAACTTCTGATGCGCCGTCAGAGGCAAATGATTCCACTGACGCGCCCGAAAACAAGCTCATGCAACTTGTGGAGAATGAGGCGAAGACGGGTGCTTCCCGTGCAGGAAAGCAGAAAAAAACCGATGCACCCGAGCCGCCAAAACCCCCTTCGCGGCCTCGACCTTCGCTCAAACGAGTGAAGTAGAATGCGAGGCATGCCGCTTTAGCTCAGTTGGTAGAGCAACCGCCTTGTAAGCGGTAGGTCGTCAGTTCGATTCCGACAAGCGGCACCACTCAATAGAATCACAGCATTTCACAACACTTCAAAACCCGCGTAGTTCGTAGCTACAGCGGGTTTTTTTGTTGTCTCCTGCCAGTTCAGCGAACAACATCACAATGTCCATTGCGCTGGAACTTTCTTGAAGGGCGTTCAATTGCCAAAAACTGCACGCCAAAAAAGTGATGAAGTTGATGACCAGTCTGCTCAAGACTGTCAAGGTTGGGCAGCAGGGCTATTGTTTTCTTGAAAAAAGTATTTTGAGCCGGATGGTTTTTACCTTCCAGCCCTGGCGAAGCAAGCTGGCTTGCATCAGGGGAACAAGCTGCCTGGCTTTTGCAGCAGCTGCGTTGCCGTTCACGAGCAGGCACCAAGTTTCGCCTTCGATGGGGCCGGCCTGGATGGCGGGGCGCAGGTTGCCTGGGATAAGATTTTCAATGGCCCTGAGCCGCTCGTTGGACTCCCGAACCAGTTGCGTCAGCCGCGCCAGAGAGGGTGATTCTCCGACGGCCTGATGCAGCGTGACCGTGGGGGCAAGTCGTCTGTGCTGGTTCACGTCAAGCCTTTGCAATTCCGGCCGGGTTCAGGAAAGCACGCACTGGCGCTCACGCCGGCTGGGCAAACTGCCTGGACAGCGCTTGGTTCAGGTCGTCGCCCTGGGCTTGCGCCATGAAGTAGTCGGCTGACCCACTAAAGCGCACGGTTCCCTTGTCCAGCAGAACCAGGCGATCGGCCACTTTGACTTCTTCAGCGAGGTGGGTTGCCCATAACACGGCAACCCCCTGAGCCTGTGCGAGCCGACGCACTGCGGCCAGTAATTGCTGGCGTGAAGCCATGTCCAGACCTGCCGTCGCCTCGTCCATCAGCAACACGCGGGGCTGGTGCAGCACGGCGCGCACCAGCTCGACCTTGCGCCGGGTTCCCCCGGAGAGACTGCGCACCATGGCCTTGGCCTGGGCACTCATGCCGATCAAGGCCAGTTCGTCGCCGATGCGTTGATTGGCAACGGAGCGCGCAATCCCATGCAAATCGGTATGAAACAGCAAGTTCGCTTGCACGGAGAGGTCCAGGTCCAAAGCGGTTTGCTGAAATACCACGCCCAAGCCTGCCAGCGCCCGGCTGGCATGCGTTCGCATGTCGTGACCCAGAACCCGGATGCAGCCCTGGTCGGGACTGAACAGACCGGTCAGCAGTTGCAGTAGCGTTGATTTTCCGGCACCGTTGGGGCCCAGCAAGGCGACTATTTCGCCGGCATGCAGGTCCAGGCTGACGCCCTGCAGCGCGCGCTTTCCTGCGTAGGACTTGTGCAGGTCTTGGGCGTTCAACACGATGTCGGTCATGACAGGTCAATTCCTGAAAGAAAAAAATTCACGAAAGGGGCCCTGCGAGCAGCTTCATCCGGCCAAGCAGCAGTTTTTCGCGCCTGACGGTCTCCCTGATGGTCTGTTGGTAGGCGGCGGTGTCAAGGTAGCTGATGTCCTGATCGTAGCGAACAAGCGCGGCCTTGTGGCGTGCGGTGAAGATGGCATGGTGAAAAGCATTGTGCAAAAGCTCGATGATGGAGGCGGG
>Ga0302347_1001825_pt1 | contig 24064 bp, 25 predicted proteins | sample PhyWR1_FD_202178 | JGI IMG/M metagenome (GOLD analysis project Ga0302347, IMG submission 202178) | Leaf surface microbial communities from wheat plants in UC Gill Tract Community Farm, Albany, California, United States - DLSL W.R1 (v2)... | ecosystem: Host-associated > Plants > Phyllosphere >...
TGGGCCCGGACGTTGCGCTGCAACAGGACAACGACGTGCTCGACACCTGGTTCAGTTCGGGTCTGTGGACGTTCTCCACCCTGGGCTGGCCGGAAAAAACCGAAGCACTGAAAACCTTCCACTCCACGGACGTGCTGGTTACCGGTTTCGACATCATTTTCTTCTGGGTTGCCCGGATGATAATGCTCACCATGCATCTGGTGAAAAACGAAGACGGCACCCCGCAAGTTCCGTTCAAGACCGTGTATGTCCACGGTCTGGTACGTGACGGTCAGGGCCAGAAGATGTCCAAGTCCAAGGGCAACGTCCTGGACCCGCTGGACATCATCGACGGCATCGAACTCGAAGACCTGGTGGCCAAACGCACCACCGGCCTGATGCAGCCAAAACTGCTGAAGAAAATCGAGAAGCAGACTCGCGACGAATTCGCCGACGGCATCGCCAGCTACGGCACCGACGCCCTGCGCTTCACGTTCTGCTCGCTGGCGTCCACCGGTCGTGACATCAAGTTCGACATGGGCCGCGTCGAAGGCTATCGCAACTTCTGCAACAAGATCTGGAACGCCGCACGCTATGTGCTGGACAAGGGCGAAGACTGCGGCCAGAACGGCGAAGCCTACGAACTGTCCCTGGCTGACCGCTGGATCATCTCGCAGTTGCAACGCACCGAAGCCGAAGTGACCCGTCACCTCGACCAGTTCCGTTTTGACCTGGCGGCACAAGCGTTGTACGAGTTCATCTGGAACCAGTACTGCGACTGGTACCTGGAGCTGTCCAAGCCTGTGTTGTGGGACGAAAACGCCCCGGTAGAGCGTCAGCGCGGCACCCGCCGCACGCTGGTGCGTGTACTGGAAGTGGCCCTGCGCCTGGCGCATCCGTTCATGCCGTTCATCACCGAAGAAATCTGGCAGCGCATCGCGCCGCTGGCCGGCGTTGAAGGCAAGACCATCATGCTGCAGCCGTGGCCGGTACCGAACGAGGCGCGCATCGACCAGGCCGCCGAAGACGATATCGAATGGCTCAAGGGCCTGATGCTCGGCACGCGCAACATCCGTGGCGAAATGAACATCGGCCCGGGCAAGCCGTTGCAGCTGTACCTGAAAAACGTCAGCAGCGAAGACCAGCGCCGTTTGACCGAGAACGATGCTTTGCTCAAAAAGCTGGCTAAACTCGAATCGATCACCGTGCTGCAAGACGGTGCCGAAGCCCCTCTGTCTGCCACCGCTCTGGTTGGCGAGATGGAAGTGCTGGTGCCGATGGCTGGCCTGATCGACAAAGATGCAGAGCTGGCGCGTCTGGACAAGGAAATCCAGCGCCTGAACGGCGAAGTGGCGCGAGTAGGCGGCAAATTGTCGAATGCCGCGTTCGTTGACAAGGCTCCGGCCGAAGTCATCGAGAAAGAACGTGCCAAGTTGGCCGAAGCCGAACAGGCCTTGAGCAAACTGGCAGACCAGCACGCGCGGATTTCCAGCCTGTAAAAACGCTGCGCACCTGATCGCGGGCAAGGCCGCTCCTGCAGGGTTTTAACTCTGCAGGAGCGGGCTTGCCCGCGATTGCTTTTGTGGAATGAATTGAACATGACTACCCCTCGCACTTCCAAAGCCACACGCCACAAGCCCAAGGCTGCCAGCGACGCCAAACCGGTCGAGCCGCGCGTCAAGCCCAGCCTGCACCCGCGCAACCGCCACCAGGGCCGCTATGACTTCCCGCAGCTGATTTCGGTGTGCCCGGAGCTGGCCGAGTTCGTCATCATCAACCCGTATGGCAAAGAGAGCATCGACTTCGCCAACCCGGATGCCGTGCGCGTGTTCAACCGCGCGTTGCTCAAGGCGTTCTACGGTATCGCCCACTGGGACATTCCGGCTGACTACCTGTGCCCGCCTGTGCCCGGTCGCGCTGACTATGTGCACTTTCTGGCCGACCTGCTGGCAACCATGAACGATGGCGTCATCCCGCGTGGCCCGAGCGTGCGCGTGCTGGATATCGGCATGGGTGCAAACTGTGTTTACCCGCTGATTGGTCACAGCGAATACCGCTGGCAGTTCCTGGGCACCGAAGTTGACCCTACTGCCGTTAAAGCGGCCAAGGCGATCGTGCAGTCCAACGGCCTGAACAAAGCCATCAACCTGCGCCTGCAACCCGATCCGAAGAAGATCCTGCTGGACGTGCTGGACAGCGCCGAGCGTTTTGACCTGAGCATGTGCAACCCGCCGTTTCATGCGTCTATCGACGAAGCCACGCGCGGCAGCGAGCGTAAATGGCGTGCACTGGGCAAGGCTGATCCCAAGCGCAAACTGCCGGTACTGAACTTTGGCGGTCAAGCTGCTGAATTGTGGTGCGAAGGTGGCGAGCAGCGCTTTGTGACCCAACTGATTCGTGAAAGCGTGCAAGTGGGCCGTCAGGTGCTGTGGTTCAGCGTGCTGGTGTCCAAGGCGTCCAACTTGCCGGCGATCCAGACTGCACTGAAAAAAGCCGGCGTGCGCGAAAGCCAGGTGGTCGACATGTCACAGGGCAACAAGCAAAGCCGCTTTGTCGCCTGGACATTCCATGACAAAGAGCAGCAACTGCTGTGGCGCGAGAAGAACTGGAAGTAAGCGTGTAAATACGCAAAACCTCGTAGCAGCTGTCGAGCTGCGCGAGGCTGCGTTCGGCGGCGAAGCCGTCGTAGATTCAGCTGCCCCCGTTTTTCAGGAAAACCGGGGGGCCCGGATTTACGACGGCTTCGCCGCCGAACGCAGCCTCGTTCCTGCGGCAGCTGCTACAGGAATAGCGCCCATAAAAAAGCCGCGCTTCGGAGTGATCCCAAGCGCGGCTTTTTTACAGCAGTCTTACTTGTTAACAGCGTCAGTCAGGCCTTTGGCCACAACGAGCTTGATAACTTTTTTGGCTGCGATTTCGATGGCTGCGCCAGTCGAAGGGTTACGGCCAGTGCAATGTCAGCCATCGAGCCAGATCTCAAGGGTCTGGCACACCCGCCAGCTTTCACGACGAATCGCGGATGTAGATAGCTAAAACGGGGTTTGGTTCGACCTGACACATGCTGAATGCACGCTTTGCGCCGTTTCCGAGCGCAAGACCGGGCAAAACTAGCACAGAGACGGGTAAATATCCGCCTCTACCTGGGCTTTTGGTCAGCTTTATCGCCTTAAAACCGTAAAAAACCGCTCCAGGGCGCCCTCCAGCCCCCCAAACTGCGACCCGGGGCTCAGGTGCGGTACACTTGGCGCCTTTGCGGGGTGAGTGCCCTGCCCTCTCATTACACACCGAGAAGCCCATGCCGATCCGTCATTGCATCGTCCATTTGATTGACAAAAAACCCGACGGTACGCCCGCTGTTCTCCATGCCCGTGACTCCGAACTGGCCGAGTCCCAAGCCATCGAGAACATGCTCGCAGACCTGAACGAAAGCTATAACGCCAAGCAAGGCAAAGCCTGGGGGTTTTTCCATGCCGAGTCCGGTGCGCACCCGTTCAGCGGCTGGCTCAAGGAATACCTCGATGGCGGTAAAGACTTCACCGCCTTCAGCCGCGTGGCCGTCGAGCATCTGCAAAAGCTGATGGAAGAGTCCAACCTCTCGGCCGGCGGTCATGTGCTGTTTGCCCATTACCAGCAAGGCATGACCGACTACCTGGCCATCGCCCTGCTGCACCACAGCGAAGGCGTGGCGGTGACCTCGGAGCTGGACGTGACCCCGTCGCGCCACCTGGACCTTGGCCAGCTGCACCTGGCTGCGCGGATCAATATCTCCGAGTGGCAGAACAACAAGCAGTCCAAGCAGTACATTTCGTTTATCAAAGGCAAGAACGGCAAAAAAGTTTCGGAATACTTCCGCGACTTTATCGGCTGCCAGGAAGGCGTCGACGGCCCGGGCGAAACCCGCACCCTGCTCAAGGCCTTCAGCGACTTCGTAGAGAGCGAAGATCTGCCGGAAGAGTCCGCCCGGGAAAAAACCAAGACCTTGGTCGACTATGCCAGCAGCCAGGCAAAAATCGGCGAACCGATGGGCCTAGAAGAGTTGTCCGAGCTGATCGACGAAGAACGCCCCAAGGCCTTCTACGACCATATCCGCAACAAGGACTACGGCCTGTCGCCGGAGATTCCGGCGGACAAACGCACCCTCAACCAGTTCCGTCGCTTCACCGGGCGTGCTGAGGGGCTGTCTATCAGCTTTGAAGCCCACCTGCTGGGCTCCAAGGTGGAATTCGACGAAGAAGCCGGCACGCTGGTGATCAAGGGCCTGCCGACCCAACTGCTCGACCAGCTCAAGCGCAGCAAGTAATGCTCAACGGGATCCTGAAGAAAGTCCTGTTTGTTCTGGTGGTGGTGGTCATCTTTCAGAACTGGGGCAAGATCGAGCGCGTGCTCAACCCTTCAGGGGTCGTGTCCGAGCAAACCCGGGCCAGTGCCCGGGTGGTGCTGTACTCCACCGAGTGGTGTGGCTACTGCAAGGCGACGCGGCGGTTTCTGGATGAAAAAGGCATTCCGTTCAAGGAATTCGATATCGACAAGGACGCCAGCGCCCGTCAGGCCTACGAGGCGTTGGGCGGGCGTGGCATTCCGATACTGGATGTGAACGGCACGCTGATTCGCGATTTCAAGCCCGATGCGATATTGGCGGCGTTGAAGTAGAGCTCAAGAGCCCCTCACCCTAGCCCTCTCCCAAAGGGAGAGGGAACTGATTTTCGGTGTTCTCAAGGCCGCGTGCAGTCAGCTCCCTCTCCCTCAGGGAGAGGGAACTGATTGTCCCTGTTCTCAAGGCCGCGTGCAGTCAGCTCCCTCTCCCTCAGGGAGAGGGAACTGATTGTCCCTGTTCTCGAGGCCGCGTGCGGTCAGCTCCCTCTCCCTCCGGGAGAGGGTTGGGGTGAGGGCAAAAAATCTCCAGCCTGGCTCTGCACCAGGCACTCCTTGGCACTCTTCCTGAGCTTCTTGATCAGGCGCTCCTGGCGCAGGGCTTCACCCTTGTCCGGCCAGGACTCGACATACACCAGCGCCACTGCCGGGCTTGAAGCAAAAAAACGCGCGCCCTTGCCGGTTTGATGCTTGGCAAAACGGCGCACCGGGTCATCGCTGATACCGCAATACAAAGAGCCATTGGCGGCCCGCACAAGATACACAAACCAAGGTTTCCCGCTCACTTTCAGCGGCTGCCCTGAAAGGCCTTGAGCCCTTTTTTGGCCTGTGCCCGGATGGCGTTCTGCACCAGCGGTGTCCACCCCAGCAGCAAACCCTTGAGGCCCAGCGCCTGACGCGACCAGCGCCACAGGTCGAAGTGATCGTGATGCTCGCAAATCTTGCCATCACGAAATACAAAGCGCGCCTGGATATCATTGACCACCGTGGCCCCGGTCTGGCCAAACACATAGGTGGCCACCCAGTGCGCGCTGCCGCGCTGGCTGTCGGCTTGAACCTGATCGAAGGTGAGGCTGAAGTCCTTGGCCCGCGAAGTCAGCATGCGCCACATGTCGGCAGCGTTGTGGCCACGCAGTTCGCCAAACACCGGGTCGCTGAACACCACGTCGGTGGTGTAGCAATCAGCCATTGCCTGAGCATCAAGCCGCTGAAAGGCCTGGTAGAAACGAGTGATCAATGCTTGATGGTCCTGGCTCATGGCAGGCTCCGTGCGGGTCAGTAATGCGAGCACGATAATCTGCCATGAGCAGAAACACTATGGCCTCAGACTTTCTCGCTTTGCACATTCACATACAACGAGCGCCCGGCACCCAGCCCGGCGATGATCGCGCCCAGGCCGATAACGGCAAAAATCCAGCCCAATGCACTCCAGCCACCGGTCACTTCATGCACTACCCCAACGGCCAGCGGGCCCATCGACGCCACGGTGTAACCAATGCCTTGGGCCATGCCCGACAGGTTGGCCGCAACATGGGCATCACGCGAACGCAGCACGATCAAGGTCAAGGCCAGGCTGAACGTGCCGCCCTGCCCCAGGCCCAGCACGATCGCCCAGCCCCACAAGCCGTCGATGGGTGCATAAAGGCAGCCAAACAGCCCGGCCAGGGTCATGCCCATGACCAGCACAATGGCCAGCCGTTGATCCTTGCCCCGCGTGGCCAGCCAGGGCGCCGTCAGCGCGGTGATCAATTGCACGATCACCGAGCCCGACATCACCAGCCCTGCCTGGGTCGGTGTCAGGCCACGACCAATAAGAATTGAAGGCAACCAGCCAAACACAATGTAGGACAACGAGGATTGCAGGCCCATATACAGCGTCACTTGCCAGGCCAGCGGATCGCGCAACAAGCCGCGCACGCGATAAGCCACATTGTGTGTGCCCTGGCGCTTGCCCACTTGCGGCAGCCAGAACATCATCGCCAGCAATGCGGGCAAGGCCCAGAACCCCAACCCCATTGCCCAGCTCTGCCCCAGCGACTCGCTAAGTGGCACCGTGGCCCCCGCTGCCAGCGCCGCTCCCAGGCACAAGGCCATTGTGTAGACCCCGGTCATGGTTCCCGCATGCCCGGCGAAGTCACGCTTGATGATACCCGGCAACAACACACCGATAACGCCAATACTGGCCCCCGCCAGAATGCTCCCGGCGAACAGCCCCACCTCCCCCAGGCAACTGCGCAGAACAATGCCGCCGCCCAGCGTCAGCAAAATCCCCAGCACCACCCGCTCTGTACCAAAACGCCGCGCAAGGATTGGCGCCAGCGGTGCGAACAACCCCAGGCACAGCACCGGCAAAGTGGTCAGCAGCCCGGCCTGCGCTGCCGACAGACCCAGCCTGTCCGAGACCTCGCCCAGCAACGGCGCCATGCTCGACAATGCCGGCCGCAAGTTCAACGCCACCAGCACCAGCCCCAACAGCAGCAGCCACGGGCGCAACACCACCGGTGGTGTGTGCTGCACCTGCTCGTCATCTGCTTCGGCGTCGATCAGCAATTCTTCCAGCTCATCGAGATGACGCACGGGCTCGACGCTGGCATTGGCAATTGACGAGGGGTGGCTCATGGCGCGCTCCGGCTCAAGGTTCATTGATCAACGTCCGGCACAGCGCCATGGCCCGTTGCGGGTTTTGTTGTTCTACGGCTTCCAGTAACTCGACATGCAGGTCAAACACCACTTGACGACGCGGGTGGACATCCATGGTCTTGCGCAAGTGATTGGTCACAACGCTGGCGGTGTAGCGGTACAGCTCGCTCAGGGCCGGGTTGTGCGCGGCATCGATCAGCCGCTGGTGAAACACCAGGTCACAGCAAATATAAGCATCGAGCTCACCGTGATAGTGCTCGCCACTGGCATCGAGCGCCTGATGCAACAGGCGCAAATCTTCGTCGGTACGGCGCAAGGCAGCCAGGCCGACGGCTTCAACCTCAATGATGTGACGCATCTCCCGCCCCTGCTCCAGCGAACAGGATGACAACGCTCGCAGCGTGTCCATCGGGTCGACACGACCCCGCAGGTAACTGCCATCGCCCTGGCGAATCTCGATCAGCCCGGCAAATGCCAGCACGCGCATGGCTTCACGCACAGTGTTCCGGCTGATGTTCAGTTGCGTAGCCAGCTCGGGCTCGGTTGGTAAACGCTGCCCGACCTCCCAGGTACCGTTGTTTATTCGCGCACGCAGTTGCTCAAGGGCCTGGTCGACCAATGAACGTTTGATGATGGGAGAAGCGTCTGTCATTGAGTTCGCCTTTTCATCCAATCATAGGATGAATTTTCCCACATGTTATCCAGACACCTCTATGCAGGCAATCAACTACAGATTTAGAGCCCCAAAAAAAAGCTTATGATCCATTGAACAAAAAACCCTTAGAGGGTAATTTAAAACACTTCGAGGCGACCTCTTATGGAAAAGAAAACACCTCACTACAACCTCCAGTGCATTCAAGCCGATGTACAGCGGCTTGGCGCTGTAGCCTTTACCAAAAGCGCACTGGATGGCGGACGGACAATGGGCCTGACCCTGGCGCAAATGCAGCGTGTCATTACCTCGCTGGAACGCAGGGCGCTGTACAAATCGATGTCTACCCACGCCGACCACAAGGTCTGGCAGGACGTATATCACGCACAGGCCTACGGTTTGGCCATCTATATCAAGGTGACCTATCGCCCCAGCGGAGGGCCGCCGGTCATAGCTTTCAAGGAGAAAGACTGATGAGTAAACATGACTGTTACAGCTGCGGCGCCACCCATGCAATGCGAGCGTTTGAGGGCCGCAGCTTCAATGTGAGTTTCAAACAATTGAACCGTATGGTGCCTGACCTGGCCGGGCGGGAATGTACCGAGTGCGCAGAGATCGAATTCGATGCCCCCAGCGCAGAGCGTTATGCCCGGGCCGGTGACGAACTGATCGAAGATGCCAAGCGGGTGATGGCAGACGAGATGAAACGGATTCGCCGCAAACTACACTTCACCCAAAAAAGTGCCGTGCAGTTGTTGTCGGGGGGAGGCCACAATGCTTTCAGCCGTTATGAGCGGGCCGAGGTAGAGCCACCAAAACCCTTGTTTGTGTTGATGCGATTGCTTGACCGTCACCCCGAACTGGTGCGCGAGTTACAGGCCATCAACGAGTGTGCAGACATCAATGCGCTGCTGGTGCAAAAACAACAGCAGCGCGAAAACTGACCTCTATTCGCAGCCTTCGGCAGCTCTACAGGCTTTGCTGAATCAATGCAAAATCTGATTCAGGAACAGTTTGGTGCGGTCATTTTGCGGGTTGTCAAAGAAGTCATTCGGCGCTGCCTCTTCCACGATTTCACCCTTGTCCATAAAGATCACCCGGTTGGCCACGGTGCGTGCAAAACCCATTTCGTGGGTTACGCAGAGCATAGTCATGCCGTCTTCAGCCAGGCCGATCATGGTGTCCAACACCTCTTTGACCATCTCCGGGTCAAGTGCTGAAGTCGGTTCATCGAACAGCATGATTTTCGGCTTCATGCACAACGCCCGGGCAATCGCTACACGCTGCTGCTGGCCACCCGACAACTGCCCCGGAAACTTGTGCGCCTGCTCCGGAATTCGAACCCGCTCCAGATAATGCATGGCAATTTCTTCAGCCTGGCGCCGGGGCATCTTGCGCACCCACATCGGTGCCAGCGTGCAGTTCTGCAGAATGGTCAGGTGCGGAAACAGGTTGAAGTGCTGAAACACCATGCCCACTTCGCGCCGGACCGTCTCGATCTGCTTGATGTCGTTGGTCAACTCTACCCCGTCAACCACGATGCGCCCCTGCTGGTGCTCTTCGAGGCGATTGAGGCAGCGAATGGTCGTCGACTTGCCGGAGCCCGAAGGCCCGCACAACACAATGCGCTCGCCTGGCTGGACGTTCAGGTTGATGTCCTTGAGCACATGGAACTGGCCGTACCACTTGTTGACGCCCTGCATCTGGATAATGCCTTCGGCGCTTGCAGGCTTTTTGATTGCTTCACTCATGTCGCACTCCTAACGCTTGTGGCCAGTGTCCAGCTTGTGCTCCAGATGCATGGAGTAGCGGGACATACCAAAACAGAAAATCCAGAACACCAACGCTGCAAACACATAGCCTTCAGTGGCCATGCCCAACCATTTCGGGTCGGCGGCGGCCTGCTTGACGCTGTTGAGCAGGTCGAACAACCCGATGATGATCACCAGGCTGGTGTCCTTGAACAGGGCAATAAAGGTGTTGACGATGCCGGGGATCACCAGCTTCAGGGCCTGCGGCAAAATCACCAGGCCCATGCTGCGCCAGTAGCCCAGGCCCATTGCCGCAGCCGCCTCGTACTGCCCCTTGGGGATGGCTTGCAGACCACCGCGCACCACTTCAGCCACATACGCCGACTGAAACAGGATCACGCCGATCAAGGCCCGCAGCAGTTTGTCGAAGTTCATGCCCTCGGGCAGAAACAGCGGCAACATCACCGAGGACATGAACAGCACGGTAATCAGCGGCACACCACGCCAGAACTCGATAAAGGTCACGCACACCACACGAATGGCCGGCATGTCCGAACGTCGGCCCAACGCCAGCAAGATCCCCAATGGCAAGGCACCGGCAATACCCACCGTGGCAATGACCAGGGTCAGCATCAGGCCGCCCCACTGGCTGGTGGCTACGTTGGCCAGGCCCCAGTAACCGCCGTGCAGCAAGGTGTACGCCAGGATCGGGTACAGCACCAGAAAGCCCAGGCCATAGATTGCCTTGTGCTTGAAGCGCGAGATAAACAACGGCGCTGCGCCCACCACCGCCAGCCACACGGTCAGGTCAACGCGCCAGCGCAGTTCGGGCGGGTAATAGCCATACATGAACTGGCCAAAACGCTGCTGGATAAACACCCAGCAGGCGCCCTCTTTGGTGCAATCAGCCTGGGTGCTGCCCACCCAGTTGGCATCGAAAATCGTCCAGCTCAGCAGCGGCGGCACGATCAGCCAGACCAGGTAAAAGGCAAACAGGGTCAGCAGGGTGTTGAGCCAACTGGAGAACAGATTGGCCCGTGCCCAGGCGACAATGCCGATGCGGTTGCCCGGCGGCGGCATGTCGGGTTTGAAAACATGAGTGGTCATAGTCCCGTCCTCATCGCTCGATCAGCGCAATACGCGTGTTGTACCAATTCATCAGCAGCGAAATGCTGATGCTGATGGCCAGGTAAACGCTCATGGTGATGGCAATGACTTCAATCGCTTGCCCGGTCTGGTTGAGTACCGTACCGGCAAACAGTGAAACCATTTCTGGGTACCCGATACCCGCCGCCAGGGACGAGTTTTTAACCAGGTTCAGGTATTGGCTGGTCAACGGCGGAATGATTACCCGCAACGCCTGCGGGATGATCACCTTGCGCAACGTCGGCCCCGGGCGCAGGCCCAGCGAACGGGCGGCTTCGGTCTGGCCGTGGCTGACCGACTTGATCCCCGATCGCACGATTTCAGCAATAAAGGCTGCGGTGTAGACCGTCAACGCAATGGTCAACGCCAGCAGTTCCGGGATCAGCACCCAGCCACCGACAAAGTTGAAACCCTTGAGCTGTGGCATTTCCCAATGCACCGGGGTGCCGAACAGCAATACGCACAGGCCCGGGATCGCCAGCAGCAGGAACAGCCCGACCCAGAACTTGTGGAACGGCTCGCCGGTGTCTTCGAAACGCTTGTTGGCCCGGCGGACCATCAGCACCACGGCCACGATCGCCAGTACCACACTGGCCACAAACGGCCAGAAGGCCTCTGTGCCCACAGCGGCCGGCATGTTCAGGCCCCGGCTGCTCATATAGAAGGTGTCCGCGAAGTTGTGGCTGTTGCGTGGCCCCGGCATGGTCAGGAAGACCGCGAAGTACCAGAACAGGATTTGCAGCAAGGGCGGGATATTGCGAAAGACCTCGACATACACCGTGGCCAGCTTGCTGATCATCCAGTTCGACGACAAACGCGCCACACCGATGATAAAACCCAGGATCGTGGCCAGGACAATACCGATCACAGACACCAGCAAGGTGTTGAGCAAACCGATCAAAAAGACCCGGGCGTAACTGTCGGACTCGGTGTAATCAATCAGATGTTGCGCAATGCCAAACCCGGCACTGCGCTCAAGAAAGTCAAAACCCGAAGTAATGCCGCGATGCTGCAAGTTGGTCTGGGTATTGTTGAACAGGTACCAGCCCAGGAAGACCACCAGCGCGACGGTGACGATCTGAAACAACCACGCACGCACGCGGGGATCGCCAAGGCTGAGCCTGGGCTTGGGTGCGCCGACTTTAATATGCATGAGGTGCCCCTAACAATGGATCAGACTACATCACCCGGCAGTTGGCCTGCCGGGTGAAAGGGCTATCAGCGCACTGGAGGTGCGTATTGAATGCCGCCGTTATTCCACAAAGCGTTCAGCCCGCGGTCGATGGCCAGAGGAGTGCTTTTGCCGAGGTTTTTCTCAAAGACTTCGCCGTAGTTGCCCACCTGGCTGACGATCTGCACCACCCAGTCTTTTGGCAGTTTCAGGTCTTTGCCGTATTCGCCGTCAGCACCCAGCAAGCGGGCCACGTCCGGGTTTTTGGTCGACTTGGCTTCAGCCACGACGTTTTTCGAAGTGATGCCGGCTTCTTCAGCATTGAGCATGGCGAACAGGGTCCACTTCACGATGCTGAACCAGTCTTCGTCGCCCTTGCGCACCACAGGGCCCAGGGGCTCCTTGGAAATGGTTTCAGGCAACACGACATAGTCGTTCGGGTTCGCCAGTTTGCTGCGCTGGGCGTAGAGCTGCGACTTGTCGGAGGTCAACACGTCGCAACGGCCGCTTTCCAGCGACTTGGCGCTTTCATCGGAGGTGTCGAAGGTGATCGGGGTGTACTTGAGGTTATTGGCGCGGAAGTAATCCGACACGTTCAACTCGGTAGTCGTACCGGCCTGGATGCAGATGGTTGCACCGTCCAGTTCCTTGGCGCTTTTTACGCCCAGCTTGTTGTTGACCAGAAAACCAACACCGTCGTAATAGGTGACACCGGCAAACACCATGCCCATGCCCGCATCACGGGAACTGGTCCAGGTAGTGTTGCGCGACAGCACGTCCACTTCGCCCGATTGCAGCGCGGTGAAACGCTCCTTGGCGTTCAACTGGCTGAACTTGACCTTGGTGGCATCGCCAAATACGGCCGCGGCCACTGCACGACACACATCGGCATCGATGCCCATGATCTTGCCGTCCTTGTCAGGTACCGAAAAACCCGGCAAGCCGTCGCTCACGCCACATTGCACAAAGCCTTTCTTTTTAACGCTGTCCAGGGTTGCGCCGGCGTGGGCAAAACCACTGGCACTGAGTAACACAATGGCTGCGGTGGCCAGGGCCAGGGTGGATTTCAACTGCTTCATTCAAACCTCCAGTGCTGCTTTTTTTGTGTTTGAACAAGGCCCGCCGCCCCCTTGTGAGGCACTGTTGACCCATGTCGGCTTTTTTTTGGGTCAAGCGGCATAAGCCTTGAGCGATGGGTGCATCGCACGAACCGTCAAACTGAAGCGCTCACTTGAGCTGTTGAATTCCTTGTCTAACTTCAACCTCGGGATTTTTGCAGTCCCCCCTTCGGCAGTAGCCTGTTAGTGTTACCGCCCAAGGGGATTGCATTCACGTCCCTGTCCACATAGCAAAGCGCGTACCACTCCTGCGGCTTAAGTAAGTTCAGTAGGAAATGCAGGAAAAAACGTTCAAGCACGCGACATAATCTGTAACTTTTAGCCGATCAAGCACACTTGTAGCGCACCCGGTTTGCGCACACGCACAATGATGGAGCAGCCATGACCCAACCACTGATCATCCACCCCCAAAAGACCGCCGACAGCTGTGTTATCTGGCTCCACGGCCTGGGTGCCGACCGCTATGACTTCATGCCGGTCGCCGAGATCCTGCAACAATCGTTGCTGACCACCCGCTTTGTCCTGCCCCAGGCGCCGACCCGCGCCGTGACCATCAATGGCGGTTATGCCATGCCCAGCTGGTATGACATCAAGGCCATGAGCCCGGCCCGCTCGATCAGCGAAGAAGAACTCGAAGAGTCGGCCGACATGGTCATTGGCTTGATCGAAGCCCAGCGCCAGAGCGGCATCGACGCCAACCGGATTTTCCTTGCCGGTTTTTCCCAGGGCGGCGCCGTGGTGTTCCATACCGCTTACCTGAAATGGCAGGGCCCGCTGGGTGGCGTTATTGCCCTTTCCACGTACGCACCGACGTTCAGCGACACCCTGCCCTTGTCGGCCAGCCAGCAACGAATCCCGGCCTTGTGCCTGCACGGGCAGCACGACGATGTAGTACAAAACGCTATGGGCCGTACGGCTTATGAGCGCTTAAAGGCTGCAGGTGTTTCGGTTACATGGCAGGAGTACCCAATGGGCCATGAAGTGTTACCAGAAGAAATTCACGATATCGGCACCTGGCTGGCGAAACGCCTGAGCTAAAACCGTAACATCCTGTCGTTCACTACACGCCGAGCACGCGACTTGCATTACACTGCCCGGCGTACACTCCTTAACCAACTGATGAGATGACCGTGCTCAAAGCACTCAAAAAAATATTCGGTAAAAGCGAGGCTGAGCCGCTCGCGCCAGCATCCATTACACCTTCGAGCAACGCCAGGGCGCGAACCGACGCGCAACAGCCTGGCCGTCCTGCTCACGTTCCAGCTCCCGCTCCTGCGCCGGTGAACACCCCTGACGCACAGCCCGCTGCCGAACAACCGCCTGTCGAAAAACCAAAAATTGCCAAGCCTCGGCGTGCGGCGGCCCCCAAGCCACCCGTTATTCCCTGGAAACTCGAAGACTTCGCCGTCGAGCCGCAAGAAGGCAAGGTCCGCTTTCATGACTTCAAGCTCGCCCCCGAGCTGATGCACGCCATCCAGGACCTGGGGTTCCCGTACTGCACACCGATCCAGGCGGGTGTGCTGGGCTACACCCTGGGCGGTCGTGACGCCATTGGCCGCGCCCAGACCGGCACGGGCAAAACCGCTGCGTTCCTGATCTCGATCATCAGCCAGTTGACGCAGACCCCACCGCCCAAAGAGCGTTACATGGGCGAACCGCGTGCGCTGATCATCGCCCCGACCCGTGAACTGGTGGTGCAGATTGCCAAGGACGCAGCCGACCTGACCAAGTACACCGACCTCAACGTCATGACGTTCGTGGGCGGCATGGACTTCGACAAGCAGCTCAAGCAGCTGGAAGCCCGGCATTGCGACATCCTGGTGGCCACACCGGGCCGCTTGCTGGACTTCAACCAGCGCGGCGAAGTGCATCTGGACATGGTCGAAGTGATGGTGCTCGACGAAGCCGACCGCATGCTGGACATGGGTTTTATCCCGCAAGTACGTCAGATCATTCGTCAAACACCGCCAAAGGCCGAACGCCAAACGCTGTTGTTCTCCGCGACCTTTACCGAGGATGTGATGAACCTGGCCAAGCAATGGACCACCGACCCGGCCATCGTCGAGATCGAATCGGTCAACGTCGCCAGCGACATGGTCGAGCAGCACGTCTATGCCGTTGCCGGTGCCGACAAGTACAAGTTGCTGTTCAACCTGGTCAATGACAACGGTTGGGAACGGGTGATCGTGTTCGCCAACCGCAAGGACGAAGTACGCCGCATCGAAGAGCGCCTGGTGCGTGATGGCATCAACGCCGCCCAGTTGTCGGGTGACGTGCCACAGCACAAGCGCATCAAGACGCTCGAAGGTTTTCGTGAAGGCAAGATTCGCGTGCTGGTGGCCACGGACGTGGCCGGTCGAGGGATTCACATCGACGGTATCAGCCATGTGATCAACTTCACCCTGCCTGAAGTGCCGGATGACTATGTACACCGCATTGGCCGTACCGGCCGTGCGGGGGCCAGCGGTGTGTCGATCAGCTTTGCCGGTGAGGACGACTCGTATCAGTTGCCCTCGATCGAAGCCCTGCTGGGCCGCAAGATCAGCTGCGAAACGCCACCGACCGAGCTGCTGCGCCCTGTGGTGCGGGTTGTGCGCAAGCCGCAGGAGCCGACTGCAACGGCCTGATACGCAAATCTGTAGCCGCTGCCGAGGTACGAGGCTGCGATGGGCTGCGAAGCGGCCCCGCTTTTTGAAGGGCCTGCGGCCCTTATCGCAGCCTGCGGCAGCGGCTACAGCATTGCCCTACTTCCAGCGCTGCGCTGCCACGTCATCGCTCACCCGCCCCTCCACCCAGCGCGGGCCGTCAGCGGTCTGTTCTTTCTTCCAGAACGGCGCGCGGGTTTTCAGGTAGTCCATCACAAACGCACAGGCATCGAACGCCGCCTGGCGATGGGCACTGGCCACTCCCACAAACACGATCGGCTCACCCGGTTCCAGTGCACCCACACGGTGCAGCACTTCAAGCCCGAGCAATGGCCAACGCTGCCCCGCTTCGTCCACGATCTTGCCCAGGGCCTTTTCGGTCATGCCCGGATAATGCTCCAGAAACATCCCCGCCACGTCACGACCATCATTGAAATCGCGCACATAACCGACAAAGCTCACCACCGCCCCCACGCCCAGATTCGCGGCGTGCAATGCGTTGACTTCAGCGCCTGGGTCAAAGGCCGCCGTTTGCACCCGAATGGCCATGATCAGCCTCCGGTCACGGGCGGGAAAAACGCGACTTCGTCGCCGTCTGCCAACGCTTCGTCGAGCTTGCACAGCTCTTCATTGCGCGCACACATCAGGTTGGGCTCGGCCAGCACCTGCCAGGCACCACCGCGTTGCGCCAGGTACGCGCGCAACTGCTCAATGGAGGCAAACTCGCCCTCCACCGCTTCGCCATCCAGCCCCAGGGCCTCGCGATAGCGGGCAAAGAACATCACGTTGAGCTTCATGCCGGATCCGCCTGAAAGTGCCCGCTCTTGCCACCGAGTTTTTCCAGCACGCGCACGCTGTCGATGGTCATGCCGCGGTCAACCGCCTTGCACATGTCATAAATCGTCAGGGCCGCCACGCTGGCGGCAGTCAGGGCTTCCATCTCGACGCCGGTCTGCCCGGACAATTTGCAGCGCGCCACGATCAGCACGGCATCGCAGCCCTGGGCGGCGAGTTCAACCTTGACGCTGGTGAGCATCAACGGATGACACAGCGGGATCAGGTCCGAGGTTTTTTTCGCCGCCTGGATCCCGGCGATCCGCGCCACGGCGAACACATCGCCCTTGGGATGGCCACCACTGATGATCATGTCGAGGGTTTCAGGGCGCATGCGCACCACGGCTTGTGCCACAGCTTCACGGGAGGTCACCGCTTTGTCGGTGACATCGACCATATTGGCGCGGCCTTGGGAATCTAAGTGAGTCAGCACAGGAAGGTACTCCAGACAGGAGCACCGATTGTAAACCCGAGGCTCGGCACAAGGCCATCGACCCCGCGAATACCGGGCATCAGGATATGGAATTGGCCGCCTGCAGGCTATCGCCGTACAAAGGTCGAAACTCTGGAGACGTGCTTATGCCATTTTTTATTGCCATTGCCCTCAGCCTGCTGGCGGGCGCCGCAGTGCCCCTGCAGGCGGGCAGCAATGCCCGCCTCGGTGTCGTGCTGGGCCACCCCTTTTGGGCCACCGTGGTCTCACTGCTGATCAGCAGCCTGGCAATTGCGCTGGTGATGCTGATCGTCAAAGTGCCCCGCCCCAACCTTGCGGCCCTGCTCAGCGGTCCCTGGTGGATCTGGCTCGGTGGGCTGGCCGGGGTGTTTTACATCACGGTGGCGCTGATCAGCGTGCCACGCCTGGGCGCGCTGAATTTCATCATGGCGGTGGTGGTGGGCCAGTTGGTTATCTCGCTGCTGATCGACTACTTCGGCTTGCTGGGCTTACCAAAAAACACGCCCAGCCTGCAAAAACTGCTGGGGGTCAGCGTGGTGCTGGCGGGTTTTGTGATTGCCTCACGGGGCTAATGGCGCACTCACCTGGCGCACCCGATCACGCAGCCAGCGATGGGCCGGATCTTCGTTGAACCGCGGATGCCAGACCTGCACATAGTTGAACGGCGCCACGCTCATGGGTGGCGCCAGCGCGATCAGCGAATCACCGAATGACAGGTTGTCCAGGGTACGGGTAGCCACGGTGAGGATCAGGTCAGTACCGGCAATCATCCCCGGAGCCGTGCCCCAGTGCGGGACATTGACCGCAACCCGGCGCTGCAACCCTTGAGCGCGCAATACGTTATCCACTTCGCCCTGGGTGTTGCCATCCGTCGACACCAACAGGTGCGGACGGGCCAGGTAGCTGTCCAGGTCAAGCACGCCATTGTCCGGCAGCGAATGACGATTGAGCAGGCAGGTGAAGGTTTCTTCAAACAGCACATCGCTGCAGATATCCGCCGGCAGCGTGGGGAAAACGCCCACGGCCAGATCGATCTTGCCCTGCTCGACCTGCTCCAGCATGCCCAAACGGCTGTCCTGAGTGACGACCAGCGAGGTGTCCGGGGCCAGTTTGCGCAGTTGCACCAACAATTTTGGCAACACAATGGCCGCGCCGTAATCGGACATGGCCAGGCGAAAGGTGCGCTGTGAGTTTGCCGGCACAAAGTCGATGGACTGGCCGAACAGCGTTTCGACCTGCCCCAGAATGGCTTTGAGTGGTGCCTGGAGATTTTGCGCCAGGGCGCTGAGCACCACCTCGTTGCCGTGGCGAATCAGCAACGGATCGTCCAGCAGCAACCTGAGCTTGTTGAGTGAGTGGCTGATGGCCGGCTGGCTCAAATGCAAGCGAACACCGGTGCGGGTTACGTGTTTTTCCGTGAGCAGTGCATCGAGCACCACCAGCAGATTCAAATCGATATTACGCAGTAACACCTGACACTCCTGTCTTGACCCACTCCAGGGCAGCGCTGCATTGCCCGGCGCGCCACCGCCGACAGCTTACCTGAAGCCAAAACAGCCGTGGGAGCGGGCTTGCTCGCGATGAAGCCGACGCGGTATCCCGAAGACACCGCGCCACGCTCATCGCGAGCAAGCCCGCTCCCACAGTCAATGGGTTACAAATGCGATTCGGCGTATTCGGCCAGAATCGAGCGAGGCACCCCTTGCAGCGCGATATGCACGCCGTTGGGGAAGTCTTTGAAACGCTCCGTCAGGTAGGTCAACCCCGAGCTGGTGGCTGACAGGTAAGGGGTATCGATCTGTGCCAGGTTGCCCAGGCATACCACTTTGGAACCGGCACCGGCACGGGTGATGATGGTTTTCATCTGGTGCGGTGTGAGGTTTTGACACTCATCGATCAGGATCAGGCTCTGCTGGAAGCTGCGACCGCGGATGTAGTTCAGGGATTTGAACTGCAATGGCACCTTGCTCAGGATGTAGTCGACGCTGCCGTGGGTGTTTTCGTCATCCATATGCAGGGCTTCGAGGTTATCGGTGATGGCCCCCAGCCAAGGCTCCATTTTCTCGGCTTCGGTGCCCGGCAAAAAGCCGATTTCCTGGTCCAGGCCCTGCACGCTGCGGGTACAGATAATCCGCCGGTAGCGCTTGCTGACCATGGTCTGTTCGATTGCCGCCGCCAGCGCCAGGATGGTTTTGCCCGAACCCGCCGCACCCGACAGGTTGACCAGGTGAATGTCCGGGTCGAGCAAGGCAAACAGCGCCAGGCCCTGGTAAATATCCCGGGGTTTGAGCCCCCAGGCTTCCTGATGCAGGAGCGGTTCCTGGTGCATGTCGAGGATCAGCAACTGGTCCTTGCGCACCTCCTTGATCCAGCCGACAAAGCCCTGCTCATCAATGATGAATTCATTGATATGCACCGCCGGCAGGTTTTCGTTCATTTGCACCTGGTGCCAGGTACGCCCGTGCCCCTGGCGGGTCTCGACCTTGTTGACACGATCCCAGAACGAACCGGTCATGGTGTGATAGCCACGCGACAGCATCGACACGTCATCTACCAGCTGGTCGGTGCTGTAGTCCTCGGACTCGATCCCGCAGGCCCGGGCCTTGAGGCGCATGTTGATGTCTTTGGTCACCAGCACCACGCGCAACTTCGGCTCACGCGCGTGCAAGTCAATCAACTGGTTGATGATGATATTGTCGTTGAGGTTTTCGGGCAGCAGCGCGTTGGGTTCGCGACGCTTGCTCATCATGATCGACAGGTAGCCCTTGGGCGCGCCTTTGCCACGCTGGATCGGCACACCCTTTTCGACGTCATCGGGGGTGGCAACCCCCAGCAACTGGTCAATCAGGCGAATGGCCTGGCGGCACTCGGCTGCCACCAGCAGTTTGCCGGTTTTGAGCTTGTCGAGCTCTTCGAGCACCGTCATGGGGATCGCGACGTGGTGTTCCTCGAAGTTAAGCATTGCGTTTGGATCGTGAATCAGAACATTGGTATCGAGTACATAAAGGATTGGCTGGTTGGAAGAAGGAGTGCGTCCGTGATCATCCATACTCGGTCACCTTTGTGGGAGCCATTCGACGCAATACCGCAACAGTGCTGCGCCTCGAAGTGACTGCCGTATGCCCTGCCCGATGGGGTCCTGGAAGACGCCACCTGTGTCGCAGGTTTCGGCCGTCTGTCTTCGTAATACTCCTAAACGTGTGACAAAAAAAAGCTTTTTTGGCGTTTGGCGACTTTATTTTTTTGAGTGACGAATAGCCTTGGCGGATGACCAAAGCACAGCTAGAGTCAGGTATTAACCCCATGTTTCTACAGAACTTCGCAGTCTTCCCAACCTAGGCCACTTTGCGCCGTCGCCTTGAGCAACCAGGGCAATGCGCCGCGCACCTTGTCCTGGGTATCATGAAACTTGATCACCCCGTGGCGCCACAACAGCATCAGAGTCAGCACCCGCTGGGCTGACTGTTCGGCACTCAGGTTGGCCGCCATGTCCTGGGCATCGATATCCCACAGCGACACCTGCATGCCCTGGCCCTGGAAAAAAACGCCGCTATCTGCCCGACGTTGCCCATAGGGCGGTCGGAACTGGGCCAGGTAGTTGTGCGGCAAAACCTGTTTTACCAAGGCCACGCTGCGCAGGATCGAGTCCTGCCAGGCTTGCCAGTGGCTGTGGGAGCGATATTCCCAGCCCTGCACGCCCACGCACTGGCCCTTGTACAGCGCTTGCAGCGCCCGCTCGCCGCCCTTGTCCAGACGCACCTGCACACTGTTGCCCAGCACAAAGAACTGGCCGCTGATGGACTGTTTGCGCAAATAGTCGGTCAGCCAGTCTGTGGTGCCCGGCACCTGGCTGGGGCCGCTGTCGAAGGTCAACAGAAACAGCCGGTCATGCATGCCCTCGCCGTTACGCTCCTGCTCGCCGAACAGCTCGACTTCGCTGCTGATTTGCGGGAACAGTGCGGCCTTGCGCAGTTGCTCATCCAGATAGCGCTGATGAAATTCGCCGCTGGGTTGGGCCCAGGCGACATAAAACGAATCGTCGGCGATGGCGAACTTGCCCGCCTGTTCACGCAAACTGTCCATGCTGTCGACGTAATAGCAAAACGAAGCGTCCTGGTCGCAGCTCTGCTGGGCAACGTTGTAGTTGCTCAACAGCTGCTGCCACATCCGCTTGCGCACGGTATCGATGGCATCCGGATTGATGGTCTTCAGGCCCAGGCGCTGCTTGAGTGCGCTTTCATCCAGTGCTTCGCTGGCCAGCAAGGCATGGGCAAAGGCCAGGATTTCGGCGCGTGAGGCCACATCGAACAGGGCCGGGCTGGTGAGTTGCTCGGGCCAGGTGCCGCGATCCAGCGTCGCCGCTTCATTGGGCGCCGCAGTTGCCCCCAGGCACATCAGCCAGGCCGAAAAAAAAACAGCAATGCGCACAGATTCATCTCCCTGTGAAAACTGGCTGCACTATAACCCCGCTCCCACACGTCGTGGTGCGCGCATCTATTGGCGTCATAGGTGGAGTCAAACCGCCCAACCCCCTAGAATCCCCCGACGCTAAAAGGAGACGACCCATGCTGATGGTGATTTCACCCGCCAAAACCCTCGATTACGAAACGCCGCCGGCCACTGCGCGTTTCACCCAGCCGCAGTACCTGGACCATTCCCAGGAACTGATCGAGCAATTGCGCGAACTGAGCCCGCAACAGATTGGCGAGCTGATGCATTTGTCCGACAAGCTGTCGGGCCTTAACGCAGCGCGTTTCGGCAGCTGGACGCCCGCGTTCACCCCTGAAAATGCCAAGCAGGCACTGTTGGCCTTCAAGGGCGATGTGTACACCGGTCTCAACGCCGTGGACTTCAACGAAGCGGATTTCGACTACGCGCAAAACCATCTGCGCATGCTTTCGGGCCTGTACGGTCTGCTGCGCCCGCTGGACCTGATGATGCCCTATCGCCTGGAGATGGGCACCAAGCTGGCCAATGCCCGGGGCAAGGACCTGTATGCGTTCTGGGGCACGCAAATCAGTGAATGGCTCAATCAGGCGCTGGCCGAGCAAGGCGATGACGTCTTGCTCAACCTGGCGTCCAACGAATACTTCAGCGCAGTAAAAAAATCGGCCCTGAACGCGCGCATCATCAATACCGAATTCAAGGACCTGAAAAACGGCCAGCACAAGATCATCAGCTTCTATGCGAAAAAAGCCCGGGGCATGATGAGCCGGTTTGTGATCAAGGAGCGCATCAACAACCCCGAACACCTCAAGCAGTTTGATGCCCAGGGTTATCGCTTCAGCGCCGAACAGTCGAAGCCGGATTTGCTGGTGTTTTTGCGCGACCATGCCCCGCAGTGACAGCGCTGCATGCCTCATGCTGGTAAGTTATAGGTATTCCCTGCCAGAGGCGCGGCCATGTTCATCGGCGTATTACTGATCATCACCTGGCTTGTCCTGTTGCTGCGCTACCCGGCCAAGGCCTTGCCGGTTTCGCTGGCCGCCGTGCTGGGGCTGGCAATCGTGGCAGCGTCAGTGGCGTGGCTGGACAGTCGAGAAGCGGCGCAGCTGGCACGCTTGGAGCTGCGCATCGTCTATGACCCCGCGCAGTGCCCGGCAGACCGCCCGCTGCAACTGACCCTGCAAAACCACAATGACGTACCTCTGCTCGAGCTTGGCTGGCGCGTCGCCGCCTATGCACCGGGCGACACCGTCAACCTGGCCGACAACCTCTATACCGCCCCGCGCTACCGCGGCCCCGGCGAACTGCAAGCCGGGGCCAGCTGGCAGGACTGCCTGCCAATGCCGCCGCTGCGCGCCGGTTATCGCCCGCAAACCCTCGAGTTTCGCGCCGAACGCCTGCAAGGCAGTTTTTCCAATTAAGGATGTTCCCATGCGTGTTTTGATCACCGGTTGTTCCAGCGGTATTGGCCGCGCTCTGGCCGATGCCTTCAAGGCGGTCGGGCATGACGTGTGGGCCTGCGCCCGCAAACCTGAGGATGTGGCGCGATTGGCGACGGCAGGGTTCAACGCCGTACTGCTGGACGTGAACGACCCGCAGGCATTGACGCATCTGGCCGGGCAACTGGAGCACGCAGGCGACGGGCTGGACGTGCTGATCAATAACGCCGGCTACGGCGCGATGGGGCCGTTGCTCGATGGCGGCGTCGAAGGTATTCAACAGCAGTTTGAAACCAATGTATTTTCCATCGTCGGCGTTACCCGCGCGCTGTTCCCGGCGCTGCGCCGCAACCAGGGGCTGGTGGTCAATATCGGCAGTGTTTCCGGCGTGCTGGTCACCCCGTTTGCCGGTGCCTACTGTGCCTCCAAAGCTGCAGTACATGCCTTGAGCGATGCCCTGCGCATGGAGCTGACGCCTTTTGCCATTGGCGTGCTGGAGGTGCAGCCAGGCGCCATAGATACCAGCTTCGCGAAAAATGCCAGCGCCCAGGCCGAGCAACTGATCGACGAGGGCTCTGCATGGTGGCCCATGCGCGACGGTATTCGCGCCAGGGCCAGGGCCTCGCAGGACAACCCCACATCAGCAACTGCCTTTGCAGATGCGGTGCTCAAGGCCGTGGTCAAACCCAAACCACCGAGGCTGCTGCGCTACGGCAATGGCAGCCGCGCCCTGCCGCTGCTGGCTGCGCTGGTGCCCGGCGCACTGCTGGAAAAAATCCTGATGAAACGGTTTGGCCTCAATACCCGAATCTGAGGCCTCCAATCACCTGTGGGAGCGGGCTGCTCAGGCATGACTTTTCATAAAATCGATAAACACCCGCACCTTCAGTGGCAAATGCCGTGTATCGGGGTATAGCGCGTACACCCCCTGGCGGGTCAGTTGCCACTCGGGCAACAGCCGCACCAGTCGCCCGGCCTGCAAGTCATCCTCGATCAACCAGTCCGGCAAGATCGCCACACCCTGCCCCGTCAGCGCAAACGCCTGCAAGACCGATGAGTTGTCCGCCTTGATCCGCGCCAGCGCAGGGTTGGGCTGGTAGGGCCTGTTTACACCGCTACACACCTCGGTAATGCTCAATTCCCCCACCCGCCCATGCTCCAGCCACGGTGTTTGCTCAAGGGCTTGCACGCTGTTGATCGGCGCCACACGGGCAACGAACGCCGGTGAGGCCACCGGCAGAATCTCGAAGGTACTCAACTGCACGGCACGATGGCTGGAGTCGAGCACCCGTCCGAGCCTCAAGGCTACGTCAAAACGCTCGGAGATCAGATCCGCGTGGGTCGAAGAGGTCGACAGCTGGACATTCAGGTCAGGGTGCAAGGCGCGAAACAGCTCCAGCGCCGGCACCACTTTGGCC
>Ga0302347_1001827_pt1 | contig 24013 bp, 20 predicted proteins | sample PhyWR1_FD_202178 | JGI IMG/M metagenome (GOLD analysis project Ga0302347, IMG submission 202178) | Leaf surface microbial communities from wheat plants in UC Gill Tract Community Farm, Albany, California, United States - DLSL W.R1 (v2)... | ecosystem: Host-associated > Plants > Phyllosphere >...
CTTCTGGGGAAGCCATCGTATTGCGCAAATTGACAGAGTGACCGGGGTTGTAATATTAGGGAAAAAGCTTCGTTAACTGTTCGCTATGTCTCCGAACAAAGTGTTCGCTATGTCCCCGGTCCATACACTCCCGAAGGGAGAGGGGACTGATTGGGGGATGCTGAATAACATCCGCAACCTGAACTCTTGTGCTGAACCTGAGAGTACCTTGGTAAAGCGCCCTCTCCCTCCGGGTGAGGGCTGATTCAGTCAACCAACGTACAGGCCATGACCACCGCGTCTTCACGCCCGCCCACGGCCGGGTAGTAGTCGCGGCGGCGGCCGATTTCGTTGAAGCCGTAGCGCTCGTACAGCTTGAAGGCGGCCGTGTTGCTGTCACGCAGTTCGAGGAAGCATTCGCGGGCTTCATGCTGGTAGGCAATAGACATCAGGTGCTCAAGCAATTTGAGCCCCAGGCCACGGCCCTGGTTTTCTGGCTTGACGGTGATGTTGAGCAGGTGTGCTTCATCCAGAATGATTTGCACCACGCCGTGACCCACTTGTTGCTCGCCTTCGAACATCAACCAGATGTGGTATTTGCCCAAACCGTCGAGAAAGATCCCACGGGTCCACGGGTGGGTGAACGCCGCGTATTCAACTTTTAAAACCGCATCAAGGTCCGCTTCGGTCATCGGGCGGAAGGTTACTGCGTCACTCATCGTTTTGTTTCCAGCGCGACATCAGCCTGCGCATGGCTTGCCACACATCCGCTTTGCGGTGCGGCTCTTCCATTAAGAGTTCCAGGCCCGGCAGCGCCCATGCGCTACCCAGCCCTTCGATTTCAAGTTCGGTGTTGAAGGCTTCAGCGTTCGCTTCGCTGGCAAAACGCACAGCCGGAAGACCGATCAGCCACAAGCAGGCGCATTCGGCCTCTTCAAGGCGGGCCATGACAAAACCCTGCACAAACTGACGCGCCGCCTCTGGGCCCTGGTCGACATTGCCGCGCCTGAGCAGCGGCCAACGTACTGGCTCGCCAACGATTTGCGGGCTGTCGGGCAAACCGGCAGCTCGCAACATATCTTTTAACAATAAATAAGCCGGGTCGCGGCTCTGGAATGCGCCGCCTGTGGGTAACTCCACCAGCACCAGGCAACGCCCCGCCCGGAGCAACTGCAAGGCAAAACGCGGCGGCGCCACCGCGGCGGCTTTTACCGGCGCGGGGGCCGCTTCGGCTTCCACTACCGGCTTGCTGGCAGGTCGCGGAGTGACCGATGGCCGTGGCACTTCGATTTTAGGCCGTTCAGCGGGTTTGCTCGGCGCAGCCGCAGGCTTGACCACAGGCCTGATGACTTCAGGCGCGGCAGGCGGTTCAGGGAGCACCAGCAGTTCAGGCCGCGAAGGGGCGGCAAACGGCAGCTCTGTGCGCGGTACCCAACTGACCACTTGCATGGCAGTCAAATAAGCGCGGCGGCGGGACTCGTTCAACAAGGGTCGGCCATCTGTGGATAACTAAAGAGCAGCGATTCTACCGCCCTTCTGCCCTTCTCGCCCGCCTCTGATCGCCAAGTAATGACTCAAACCCGTGTTGCAGTACAATCGCGACCTTTCATTGGCAATCGACCGGCCCTCCCATGATCGAACCCAAGCGCGTTTTACGTGCCCTCGCCGAACACTGGGCACTCCTTGAGCCTTTGTGTGAACACTTCGACCAAGGCACTTTGAGCCTGAGCGAGTTGCGCCTGCAACTGGCTGCCCAGCAACTGGACAGCACACCGCAAGACATCACCAACGTGCTCGACAGCTGGATCCGCCTGGACATTCTGGTGCCGGTGGCCAAGAGCCCGAACCGCTTTGAGCTGAACGCCCAAATCCACGACTTCCTCGCGTATTTGCGCCGCGAACACCGCCTCGGGCTGTGCCTGGAAATCGAAGCCTACCTGCGCCATCTGGAGCGCCTGGCCGGTTACATTCAGGACGCGTTCGACATTCGTGATGGCAATGATCTGGCGCGCCAACTGCGTTTGCTCGACATGCGTGTGCGCGATGTCTTGAAGAAGCTCGCCAATGACGAACAGGCCTTGGTGGCCGTGGCCGAACGGGCCAAGACCAGCGACCGGCAGATCCCGCTGCGCCAGCGGTACGCCGAGGTGCTGGCGACGTGGGACGAATACGTCGAACCGATGATCCAACTGGTAAACGCTGACGGCGCCTTCGAACAAGGCGTACGTAAGGTCGAGAATGTACTGCTGCGCATGCTCAGCGAACAGCAACGCCTTGGCCACCTGGTGGACGACGACATGCTGCTGCGCACCCATGCGCGGATCCTTGAGATGCAAACCAGCGCCCAGCTCACCTTGCGCCATGCCCGCGAGCTGCTGTTGCCGCTGCGTGAAGAGGCACGACGCCACAACGCAGTTACCCGTGGCGCCGCGCTGGCGCTGGCGGCCATACGCCGTAAAGGGCTGGACGCAGTGCCGCAAGCGGCGATGCCAATGTTCACCCGCCCGCAAAGCACCTTTTTGGGCAGCGCCAGCCAGGTTGAAGCCTATGTGTACGCGCTGGCCCGCTTTGAGCCCAAGCCGGCACGCTTCCCGAAAGCCCACAAAGCCCATCGCGGTGAAACGCCCAAGGCTCCGCGCACGGTCAAGGAAATGCTCGACCGCTGTAGCGATGCGCTGCCGATGCCGGATTTGATGAGCTGGCTGCTGGCCCAAGAGCCCAACGGCGACACCGACGAATTGCTGTACTGGTTCTCGCGCCTGTCGCGCGAAAAACGTTTCGTGCGCGAACGCCTTGAGCGCCGCGATTACCACACCCACGAACATCTGGTCAGCCTGCGCTCCTTCGCCCTGCTTTCACGCAGCGATGACGCGAGCGAGACTTCTGCGAGCCCTCTCCATGCATCTTGATCTGTCTGAACTGTCCCATCTGGCGCCGATCTTTCGTGAGCTGTTCAAGGGTTATCACGTGAGCCGTCGCGACCCTGAGCTATACGCACAGCTGTCGAATTTTCAGGACTCGTACCGCGCCCTGTTCAAGGCCCTTGGCTTTGAACTGGTGTGCGACACCCGTGGTTTTTATTATTTCGTGCCCGACACCGCCATTGCCTCGGCTCAGGTCAACAAGACCGCGCAACGCCTGGCGCTGTTCACGTTCATCATCGTCGAGCATTTGGCCGATCAGGGCCGCGATCCGATTGCCGTGCTCGATGGCGGCAGCCTGGGCCGTGATGAACTGCCCGCGCTGCTGGAAAAATACCGCGACCTGTTTGTGCAGGCCGAAGTCACCACCCAGGACGAGCTGGAAGAAAAAATCATGCGCCGCATGACCCAGCTCGGCTTTGCCAGTGAAGACAACGGCGTTTACCGTTTTCTGCCGCCGATGCATCGCTTTCTTGACGTGTGTTTGTCAGTGCAGCAAGACCGCGATCTGGCCGCCAGCCTGCACAGCATTTTGCCGCTGCCGACCCCGGTGCTGGTTGATGATGAAGCCGAGGTTGAGGAAGAAGACGAAGACGCGGCTCTGGCCCGCGCCATTGCCGATGAGCAACAGGAGTTGGACGCATGAGCCAGGAACGCTACGGAATACGCCGCTTCGCCCTGCTGAATACCGCCGGTTACAGCCTGGGATTGTTCCCGCTGGAGCATCCGCTGTCGGTGTACGGGGCCAACAACCTCGGTAAATCAGCCTCGATCAACGCCTTGCAGTTTCCGATTCTGGCGCGCATGTCAGACATGAGCTTCGGCAAGTACAGCCTCGAACAATCGCGGCGCTTTTACTTCGCTTCCGACACCAGCTACATCCTCGTCGAAGTGTCGCTGCCCCACGGCCCCCATGTGATTGGCGTGGTCGGGCGCGGCCCCGGTGGCGGTTTCGGTCACCAGTTTTTCGCCTATGCGGGCAAGCTCGACCTGGCTCATTACCAGAAAGAAGACACCTGCCTGCGGCAAAAAGAGCTGTTCAGCAACCTTGAGCGCAACGGCCTTAAAGCTTACGAACTCAAGCCTGATGAACTGCGCCGTTTGTTGGTCGGTGGGCATACGTCGATCCCGCTGGACCTGACGCTGATCCCGCTGCGCTCCACCAGTGAGCAAAGCCTGAAAACCTTCCGCGCGCTATTTATCAACCTGCTGCACATGCGCGAAATTACGGCGGCCAAACTCAAGCAATTGTTTCTCGATGCGTTTGAGCACAGCCTGCGCTCCGGCAGCGTGGACTATATCGCCGCGTGTGAAGAAGCCTTCCGCGATGTGCGACGCATGGAGCAGGATTACAACGCGCTGGTCGGGGCCGGGCCATTGGTCGAATCGTTGGCCGCCGGTGTCCGCCAGCGCGATCTGCTGCGCGGCAAGCTACATCGCCTGTCGCCGCTGCTCGACTCGCTGCTCGGCACGTGGCAGGACTACGCCGGGGCACGCAAGGAAGAGTTGCTGATTCAGTCCGAGCACTACCGCAACGAGCAAGACGCCCTGCAAAACGATCAGCGCAGCAGCACCCAGGAGCTGATGCGCCTGGAGCGAGAGATCACCGGTATTCAGCGCTGGCTGGGCGAGTTGTCGGTGCTCAAGCACCGCTTTGCGCTGGTGGACGACGTGAAGGTGCTGGAGCAGCAACTACTGGCCGCCAAAGACGCCCACGACGAGTTGGCCGGTGCCTTGGCACAGTCGCGCCAATTCAGCGCCGAAGACCTGGACGAACGTCTGCGCGACCTGGAAAAACGCCTCAAGTCGGTCAAGCAGCAGCTCGACCACGCCGACAACAACAGCTACGCCCGCCTGCGCGAAGAATTCTCGCAACAGGATGTTGAGCGCCTGATGCGCCTGTTCAACAGCGCCCTGTTCAGCCTGCCGCTGGGCGAGCAAGGGATTGCGCTGGATGACGGCGACGCCTGGGTCAAATCCCTGGAGGCAATCCTGGATGGCTTTAAAGGTGAACGCTTTGAAGCGCCGGGTTTGTCCATCGACCTCAGCCATATCGAGCCACCCGCCCTGCAAGCGCTGGCGGATCGCGCCGCCTTGCGCGACCAGAAAGAGCGGCTGGAAAAAGAACTCAAGCAACTGAAAACCCAGCAGGCGGTCACCTCGGACCGGGCGGCGAGCAAGTCCGAAGCCGAGTCGTTGTACCAGCAAGTGCTGGACGCGCAGAAGGCGCTGGAAGACTTCCGTCGTGCGCAAACCCTGGGCGCCGAAGAAGGCGAAAAACTCGAGCTGTTAGCCCAGGCCGAAGCCGCGCAAGATGAATTGAAGCGCTCCAGCGATGCCTTCACCGAGCGCGTGCAGCACCTGTCGGCCAAGCTGCAATTGGTCGGGCGGCAAATCGGTGACATGGAAGCCAAGCAGCGCACCCTTGATGACAGCCTGCGTCGGCGCCAGCTGTTGCCGGCCGACTTGCCATTCGGTACGCCGTTCATGGACCCGGTCGACGACTCTATGGACAACCTGCTGCCGTTGCTCAACGACTACCAGGACACGTGGCAAGGCCTGCTGCGCTGCGACGGGCAGATCGAAGCGCTGTACGCGCAGGTGCGCTTGAAAGGCGTGGCCAAGTTCGACAGCGAAGATGACATGGAGCGCCGCCTGCAACTGTTGATCAACGCCTATGCGCACCGCAGCGAGGAAGCCCTGACCTTGGGCAAGGCGCGCCGTGCTGCCGTGACGGACATCGCCCGGACCTTGCGCAACATTCGCAGTGACTACGACAGCCTTGAGCACCAACTGGCGCTGTTTAACCGCGAGATCAACAAGCGTCAGGTGTCGAACCTGCAGAGCTTCCGGATTGTGCTGGCGCCGAACAAAGAGGCACTCAAGCACATCGACCAGATTATCCACAGCGCCGGGCAGTACGAAGAAGGCGAAACGCTGTCGGTGTTTGACCTCAGCCAAAGTGCTGAACAGGACAACAAGAACGAAGAAGCCAAGGAGTATCTGGCCCGTCTGGTGGCGGCCAACCATAACCAGTTGGGGCTTAAGGATCTGTTTGAACTGGCGTTCGAGATCACCAAGGTCAACGGCCAGCCGGTGATTCATACCGACATCGATGGCGCCGCCTCCAACGGTACGACCATGACCATCAAGGCGCTGACCAACATGTATTTGTTGCTGCACTTGATGGATCGCGACCTGGCCGGGCGTATCCGTTTGCCGTATTACCTCGACGAAGCGGCAGACATTGACGAGAGAAACCAGACCGCGCTGCTGGAAACCAGCTTGCAGCTGGGTTTTGTACCGATTCTGGCGAGCGTAAAGCCGCAGGTCTGCGCCCATGTGGCCATCGACCTGGAAGGCGGCAGCGGGCCTAACGGGATCTATATCGACGAGGATGACTGGAAGTACATCCGCCGCCATGACGAGGTGGCCAGCCCTGCGGCTGCCGAGCCGCAACTGGAAGATGTCACGGCAGTTTGACGCCACCTGCGCAGGAGCAAGGGTGTTCGCGAGGCTTTTTTAACGGCCTTAGTGAACACCTCTGCTCCCCTCCTTTCGTACATGCCTGCCGAACATAAATTTCAATTTTTCAGAAAATTCCTACCTGTTTTTTGCATCCTGAGAAGCACACTCCTCGATACCCCTGTAAAGACAACAGACAGGAGGATTACGAGGAAGGAGCACACGATGAACTCAGTCACGTGCTGGAATGACTGTTCACAGACGCCCGACGATCGGTCATTCACTGAGTTGAACCTTTTAGCCCCTCTGCCGATAACTTTTATGTCTCAAAAAAGTTATTGCTCATTAATAACGGCTTGGGCCGTCCTGCCTCAAAAATCTTAAACCACTACTTCTTAGGACAATTCGCACACCGCTACTGACAGCAAGCCTGCGGACTAATTAACGGTTTGATTCCACTGAAAATAAAGTTGTTCATCGATGTTTATGACCGGCATTTAATTCAGCTCGAACATTGAGCGCTTGACACTCACGTCGTTACGGCCGCACCTCGCCGCCACGACAATAGCGCCCTCTTAACGTTGTAGGAATTATCATGCGTAAGGCTTTGATAGTAGACGATCATCCTTTTATTCGAAGGATCGTCAGACTAGTACTGGAAAACGCCAACTTCCAGATTGCGGCTGAAACCGATAACGGCGCCACGGCGCTGGATCTGGCGCGCGAACACCTCCCCCACCTGATTGTGCTGGACCTTTCGATGCCCAAACTTGACGGGCTTGAGGTGCTTAAACGGCTACACATACTGGGGCTCCCGATCAAAGTGTTAGTGCTGACGTCCAAAGACTCCGCTTTTTTTGCTGATCGTTGTATCAGGGCCGGTGCCATTGGTTTTATTGAGAAAACCGAAGACGTCGATGCATTGACCAAAGCAATTAATGTGGTAATGAGTGGCAGGATTTATTTAAACAACTGCGATGTTGATCTGTCTCCCAAGCACACAGACCAGCAATTAATCAAAACATTGTCAGATCGCGAATTGCGCACCCTTCAATATTTGGTGTCGGGCTTCTCCAATAAAAAGATTTCACAAATTATGTTACTAAGTGAGAAAACGGTCAGTACTTATAAAACACGGCTCTTACAAAAACTCAATATCAAGTCAGTGGTGTATCTGGCTGAATTTGCCAAACGCAATAACTTAATCGAATGAAGCATGCCGTCTGGTTATTGACGCTAAGCCTGACAACAGCAAGCCATGCTGACCCGATGCCTCTGCAGTTGCTGGCGCGATCACAAGCTGATGTGCCTGCACTTAAGCTCGGTGAGGGCGACACACAATGGTTGAGCGCCAAACAGTCACTGATTCTGGGCACGTCGGTACCGGACAATGGCCCCTTCGATATATCTTCAGGCAGCGATTACTTTGAAGGTTTGACCGCCGATTATGCCGGGCTGCTCGCCCAGGCACTGAACCTTGAGATCAAGGTCAGGCGGTATGACTCCAGGGCGCAGGCTATCGAGGCGTTGAAAAATGACCAGATCGATCTGCTCGGTACCGCCAATGCCTTTGAAAGTGCCGATGATCAATTGGCACTCTCGTCCGCCTATGCCCTCGACACCCCCGTGCTGGTCTCACGTACCGGCGACAGCAAAGGCAGCATCCCGCTGCCGCCCGGTCTGCGCATGGCCATGTTTTATCACTACCAGCCTGTCGCAGCGGTCAAGGCCCAGTATCCGGATGTGCAGTTAGAGCTGTATGCATCGCCCCTTGCAGCCCTCGGCGCCGTGGCGTTTGGCCAGGCCGACCTGTACCTGGGTGATGCCATCAGTGCCCACTACCTGATTACCAAAAACTATCCGAATAACGTGTACATCCGGGACGTGGCCCTCCTTGAAGAGCAGTTTTTTTCATTTGCGGTGCATCACCCTAACCCACGCTTGCTACGCCTGATCAATTCGGCGTTGGCGGCCATTCCTCCCGCCCACAACAACGCCATCCTGCATCGCTGGGGCGTTAGCGCAATGAGCATCGAGCGGCGTGGGCCGTTGCAACTCACCCCGTCTGAACAACGCTGGATCGAGGCTCATCCGCGTTTGAAGGTGGCCGTTTCTGAAGACTTCCTGCCGTTTACCTTTTTTAACGACCAAGGGGTTTTTAGTGGTCTGGCGGCTGATTTGCTGGCCAAGATCAGCTTGCGCACCGGGATTCAATTTGACTGGGTGCGCAGCCAGTCCGTACCGGGCCTGATCGAGGATGTAAAGCTGGGGCGAGCCGACCTGATGCCGGCGTTTACCGCCAGCGCCAGCCGCGAACATGTTCTGCGTTTTACCAAGCCGTATATTTCGACGCCCTTTGTGCTGGTGACACGCCTGCTCACGGGCAGCCCGCAAACACTGGACAAACTGGACGGTGAGCGCGTTGCGCTGGTGATCGACAATAACGTCAGCACCTACTTGGCGCAGCACTATCCGGGTGTGCAGTTGGTTGCCGCGCGCAACTCGGCACTCGCCCTGGAAATGGCCAGCAAAGGTGAGGTACAGGGGGCCGTGATCAATCTGGTCAGCGCGCGTTATTTGCTCCAGCAGCACTACGCCAGGCAGTTAAAAATCAGCAGCACCGTGGGCATTGTCCCCGCCCAGTTTTCATTGGCCGTGAATGCGCAAGCCACCACACTGCACGCCATTCTCGACAAGGCACTGGCCAGTATTTCGCCCGAAGAGATGAACACCCTGACCGCCCGCTGGCACAGCGCCGTGGTGCTCGATAACCGTTTTTGGGCACGTCACCACTCGGCGATCATGCGGGTCTCGGCGGTGGCAGTCGGAGTGTTGCTGCTGGGTATCGTGTGGATCTCTTACTTGCGCCGGGTGCTGCGCAAACGCGATCAGGCCGAGCGCGCACTGAGCGATCAACTGGCGTTCATGCGTACGCTGATTGACGGTACGCCCCACCCCATTTACGTGCGCGATCGTCAGGGCCGGCTACTGATTTGTAACGAAGGTTACCTGGATACGTTTGGCGCCGAACGCGAGTCCATTGTGGGCAAAACCCTGCTTGAGCATTCGCTGACGTCGATGCGCCAACACAAGGCCTATCACAGCGACTACATGCGCGTAATGAAAGAAGGCCGCCCACTGGTTCGCGATCACCAACTGGAATTGCCCAACACTCAGGTGCTGACCATTTACCACTGGATCCTGCCTTATCGAGGCAGCGATAACGAGGTGCTTGGCATCATTGGCGGCTGGATTGATATCAGCGAGCGCCAGCAGTTGGTCGAACAGTTGCAGGAAGCCAAACAGCTGGCCGAACAGGCCAATGTGGCCAAAAGTGATTTTCTGACCACCATGAGCCATGAGATCCGTACGCCCATGAACGCGGTGATCGGCATGCTCGAACTGGCGATGAAAAAGGCCGAACAGGGACTTGCCGACAACGACAGCCTGGAAGTTGCCTCGCAAGCCGCACAGGGTTTATTGGAGCTGATCGGTGACATTCTGGATATCACCCAGATCGAATCGGGGCGCATGTCGCTCAATCAACAGCGCACTCACTTGATGAAGCTGGTGGAGTCTACGGCCCGGGTGTTTGAAGCCCTGGCGGAGAAAAAAGGCTTGCTGATGAGTTTTGAGCTCGACCCCAGGATCAACACAGAGGTGCTGATTGACCCCCTGCGCTTTCGGCAGGTGCTGTCGAACCTGCTGAGCAATGCGATCAAGTTCACCGACAGCGGCCATGTTGGCCTGAGCGTGCGCGCCAAAGGCTCGCGCAACAGCGAGCGGCTGAACGTGTGCGTACAGATCGAGGACACCGGGATCGGTATTTCGGAGCAAGACCAGCAGCGCCTGTTCAGCCCTTTCTCCCAGGTCAGCTCGAAAAACAAGCTGCCGGGTGGCTCCGGCCTGGGGCTGATGATCAGTCGTCAGTTGTGCGAAATGATGGGCGGTACGCTGCAGTTGCACAGCACGTTGGGTAAAGGCACGCGCATTAGCCTGGAGTTCGACATGGTGACTCTGCTTGCGATCTCGCCCGTGATCGCCCCGCACGAACCACCCGCGCCCCCGCAACGCGCCTTGAACGTGCTGGTGGTGGATGATTACCCCCCTAATCGAAGGCTGTTGACGCAACAACTCGGTTACCTGGGGCACATGGCGCAAGAAGCCGGCGAAGGTGCCCAAGCCTTGAAGGCCTGGAGGGCCCAGCGTTTTGACCTGATCATGACCGACTGCGCCATGCCGGTGATGGATGGCTACGAACTGGCCCGCACCATCCGTGCCGAAGAAGCCGCCAACGGCGCCCCGGCGGTGTTGATTGTCGGGTTTACCGCCAATGCCCAAACCGGCGAAGTCGAGCGCTGCATGGCCGCCGGAATGAATGATTGCCTGTTCAAACCCATCAGCCTGCAACACCTTGAGGCGCGACTGGCCTCGGCCGATCTGGAGCCGATCAACCTGCAAGTCACTGGCGAGGCCGTGGGGTCGGAACGTGAGATTGATCTCGACGCGCTGGAGCGCCTGACCCACGGCGATGCCGACGCCCTCAAGCACTTGATCGAACCGCTGATCAACAGCATGGAAGAGGACATGACCGCGCTGCTGCAAGCGTTCACCAAGCATGACTTGCCGGGCATGAGTGCGGTGGCGCACAAGGTCAAAAGTGGCGCCCGAATGATCAAGGCCCGGCATCTGTTGCAATGCTGTGAAGACCTTGAAAAAGCCTGCCTGCTCGCCAACTGGTCGCAGGTGGCTGAACGGGTGGATGATCTGTATGAAGCCATGGCCCAGATATTGGAAATGATTGAGGTGTACCGGGTGTGAGCCGGGTGGCTCACATAAAACTTTGAATCAGTACCACCGTCTTTGCAAACACGCCAGCCCGGGCGCCCCGGTCTGTCAGGGTTGAGGCGATTCGCAAGAACGAAGTCCCGCCGGGCAAGGTGATTAACTGGCCGGCAGGGACACCATTGACGGTGATCGTACTGTTGATGCCGTTGCCTAGATCAACCGGGTTACCCACAGACACGCGGTAACGCACAGAGGCATTGCGAGAGCAGTTGACTTGCCGGGTCAGTTCTTTACGGGAGCCGGTAATTTCTCCTAACTTCAAGACCCCGTGATCAAGGTTGACGTCGCCACCGTAGACGTCGCAGCGGTTGGGAGGAATGGGCGGCGTGGCACACGAGTCGGTGCCCGGCACAATAGTGGGTGCACCTGGCGCCGTGCCATTGTATGCCGCCCAGGCTGCGCAAATTTGCGTGGTCCAGCCAGGTTCGACGGAATAGGCATAACCCGCGTACCGATAGGTGCTGCTGCCGTACCTGGCTTGCCATGCCGTAATGGCCTGTTCCCAAGAGGTACCCGAGTTAATCGCCACGTTGGTATCGACCGATGCCCAGCAGTCAATGTTCCAGGAGGTACAGCCCATCGGGGTGATGGTGCGTAGCCCGTTGAAGAGTTGACTGTATGAAACCGGGCCGAACCGGCAATTGGTACCTCTGCTGCACAAGGCAGAACCTGGATAACGATTGGAATTGCCGTCGTTATAGGCACCGGCACTGCCCGATGCCACCACCGTTGTGGCCGGAGCGCCCGGCATTTGACGGGCATCGGCATTGATCGAATTGACCAGGTTCCAGGCATTGGCCGCAGGCGCTATAAAGATCAGCGCTGCCACTGGCAACGCGGCGCGAAGATAGTTGTTCATCACATCACCTGTGCAGTTAAGTTGAGTGGCGTCAGCCACCACCAGTCTTACAAGAGGTATTGAATAAGTACTACCGTTTTGGAGAAAGGGCCGGCCACAGCGCCTTGGTCAGTCAAGGTTGAGGTGATTTTAAAGTTGGAGGTCCCCCCCGGGAATCGGGTGACCAAACCTACATTGACACCGTTGATCGAGAGCGTGCTCAGGATGCCGTTGCCCAGATTTATCGGGTTGCCCGCAGCGACGGTGTACATCACGTCGGCTGTACGGGTACAGGTAATCTGGCGCGTGATTTCTACTTTTTTACCGGTAATTTCGCCGACCTTCAGCGTGCCGTGATCGAGAGTTATTGGACCGCCCCCCACGTTGCACTGGTTAGGCGGAATCGGTGGTGGGCCACAGGTGTCAGCGCCGGGCAATAAGTAAAAACCACCCGGGATGGCATAGGTCGCCCAAGAGGTACACATGCGCCGGGTGTTATCTCTCGAGTAGGTGTAGGCGTTGTAGCGGCTTATTGAGTTACCGTGACGCGCCCGCCAAGCAATGATTGCCTGATCCCAAGTCATGCCGTTATGTACGCTCACCGACGTATCGGCTCCGTATTGACAATTGGCTGGAGGGTTCTCGACGCAGTTCATGACGATATTGAAACGAAAGCTACCGGTTTGATACGGGCTGGCCACCGGCCCAAAGTTGCAGCCATTTCTCCCTATACAAACCACTTTGCCGGGGTACTGGTTAGGAATGCCGTTGTCCGTTGCGGTCGCAGACCCGGAAACCACCACCAATCCGCTGGGCGATGTGATGGGTGAAGGGCGGGGGTCGTTGTTGGCTTGGGTGCTTAACAAGAATGCACTGGCCGCAGGCATCACGGCCCAAAGGGCCAGCGCCAGTAACGGACGAAAAAAAGAGACGCAGAAGGTCATGTTTGCCTCTGGAGCAATGCATAAGGTTGGATTTGAAATCGTCGTCACGGGTACGCCAGCGTGAACGTTGAGTTCGCCACGAAGCGGCCACTGCGGATGGATTGATTGGCAATGGCTCTTGGCTCCCCGCGCACATAGGCATTGAACACCATGACATTGTCGCCATTGTTCAAGAGCTGTTCGGGGCTGGACACGTTCAGGGGCAAGAGCTGGTTGGCGCCTGTCTCCAGGCCGATGGCAATGCCTCGCGCAGCACTGCCTGTGCCCAGCGCCAGCAAACCTGGCAACTCGGCATTTTCAGCACCGCTAAACGTGGCCGTCACCGATTTCGCTATCTGGGTGTCGCAGTCTTGCAAGTGAATATAAAAAAGCTCACCGGTGGTGCGGGTGTTTTGGTAAAGACTGAACGTGGAGATATCACTGAACTTCACCGGGATGAGTTCGTCACCCGGGCGAATGGTGCACGCCTGGGCAACCAGCACGCCCTTAAAGCTCAAGTTGTCTGCTGCCTGCACCTGACTGGCCAGCAGGCACGCCGCCATCGTTGAGAACGCGAGGGTTTCAATGACTGATCGCATGGTGCGGCTCCTCATTGGTAGTTCGCCAATAACGTGGCTGTGGCGGTGAAGCCACCGGGAGCCAGTGTCGAGCCTGGGCGTTTGACCGGGACCGCTTCAAGCACAGGGGGCGAACTGGGGGTAATCACCAGCGGTGTGTTGAGTGCCATGGGCTTGCCGTTTTGCAGCAACTTGATGCCGAGGTCGGCCACATTCGATTGCACGGCTGACGGCTCGAAAGAGGTGGCCGTGCCACGCACGGTGAGGATCATTTCCCAAGGCAAGGTGTCGGCTGAACAGGTGATGGTGTAACTCACCGGTTGGCGATAATGCTCGCCGTCCACTTGGCTGATACCCACTTCTTTGAAGTCCACTTCGATGGTGCTGCCGCCATTGATGGTGCATGGCGGCGGTTCGATCAGCGTCCCATTGAACGCCACATTGGCCGAGGCACTGCTGCACAGGCCCAAGGCGAGCACGGTCAGCACGGCGGACGATTGCCAGAAGGTCATCAGACGTTCCTTTCTCATTGCAGGACCACCACCAAGGTTGCAACCGCGGTGAATGCGCCGCCGGTCAGGGTGCTACCAAGACGCTTAACGGGCACCGCTTGCACATCGGGCAAGGTCGGGTAGGTGAATTTAACGGCCGTATTGATCGGCCAGTCAGCCCCGTCAACGAACAGCTTGACCCCCAGATCAGCTTTGCTGGTAGCCAGCGATTTAGCATCGAAGGCGGCCCCTGTGCCTTTGAGCTCCAGGGTCATGGCATTGGACGACGGGTTGCTGCACGACACTTCATAGGGCACCCCTCGCTGATAATTGATGCCGTCGATGCGGGTGGTCAGCAGGGCATCGCCAAACGGAACGGTAAGCGTTGTTCCGCGGTTGATCTCGCACGCTGGCGGTGCTTGCACTACGCCGCTGATGGTCACATTGACGTCTGCCTGAGCACCCTGGCTGAGCGCCAGTAACAGGCAGCCACCGATCAGGACGGCAGGTAAGCCGGAGCTGGGCATGGCGGGGTCCTTAGTCATAGTTGAGCCTGAAATCCACGACGGCACGGAAGGCGCCGTTGGTCAGGGGGGCCGGCGTGCGGGTCGCCTGGACGTACCAGGTCACGGTGTCGCGCCCGTGCACCAAAAATAAGGGCTGGCCCCATGTGCCCAGACGCACGTCGCGACCCAGGGCATCGGTGAGGCGCAGCCCCATTCCGGTAACGCCCTGTACTTTGACCAGACGCGGGTCATCAGAATCGGCCGGCGCCAGAAAGGCCACCGAGACAATCGGTTCATAAGGGCTCCAGACCAGACGGCCGGTGCGCTCGTTGGGCAACCCACCGGCGATGCGCCGACAGTCCAGAAAGCGCAACTGGAAAGCCACGGGGTGGCTCATGTCGCCGGGCTTTGACAAGTCGGCGCGCGAGACATTGTTGAGTTCCACGGTCTGGTAAGCCGAGGGCATTTCCAGCAGGCAAGGGGCATGGTTGAGTGAGCCGCTGATGTCCAGCAAGCCCTCGCCGTCCATAATGGGCTCATCTTCGGCCCGGCACAGGTTGGCCGACAACGCCAGTATCAGGCTGGTCAGCACCACCCCTCGGGCCAGGAACTTGACGCTATTCATGGCGTGAAGAAGCCTTGGGGTCGACGCTGCATTCATTGCCGGCACAGGTGAAAGCCAGGGTCGGGCGACCGCCGTAGTCATTGATGTAGGTCAGGTACGGCGTGGAGCCCAGCGCAGCCACACTCGGCCCCAGGGTCAGGGCACCTTTGGGCGGGACCATCAGCGGCTCGAAGCCGGTTGCGGTTTTACCGTCCTTGCTGTTGCGCGCATCCACCAGCGTTACGTAATACGGGGTCGGATTATTGACCTGGTAATGATCGCCCTGACGGGTGAGGGTCAGTTTCTCTTGCCAGGGATTGGACTGTTGCTGCTGGGTCGGCATGATCGACGCCGGGCGGTAAAACAGTTTGATGCGCGTCTGCAACGCAATTTGCAAGGTGTTGGTTTTTTCGCTGCGCGGCGGGATTTCACGCAGGTTGAAGTAATAAACACTCTCGCGGTCCTGGGGCAATAACTTGGCCGCCGGCAACCCCTGAACCTTGACCTGGCTGTTTTTGCCCGGTTCGAGGCGTTGCACGGGGGGCAAGACAGTCAGCGGGGTGCTGATTTTTTTTCCGGACTCGTCTTCGATCCAGCCTTGGGCCAGATACGGCAGCTCGATGTTGTTATTGGTGATGTTCATGCTGACGGCGTCTTTGCTGCCGTCAAAAATCACCCGGGTACGGTCCAGGCCGATGGCGGCCTTGCTGTTGTTGATCAGGCACATCGCCAACAGGGCCAGTGCAAAAGGGGCAAAGCGGGGATTAAGGTTCATGAGGCTTTTTTCTCCAAAACATCAGGCAAGACTGCCGAGGCGGGTGCGCTGTCAGCCTTGATGGGCTGGCACAGCAGGTTCAGGGTCGAGGCCAGCCCGTCAGCCGGAAGCACCTCGGGTAAGCTCAGGTTGCAGAGCCCGGTGCTGCCCCAACTGACGGTCATCTGCGAACCGGGCTGGATGCCGCTCAGGTACACACTGCCTTCGTCGTTGACGATGCCGGTGTCTTGTTGCTTGTCATTTTTGACGCTGGCGCCGAACGGCGGGACGCTGCCATCAGGCAGGTGCAGGACCGCCATGGCCTTCTCGCCGGAGATCACTGCCAGGGTGCGATAACCGATGGCGCCTTCGGTAAGGGTCAGTTCGGTGACCGACTGGGTGGCCTCGATGTTGCTTGGCAGGCTTTCCAGGTCAACGCTGGCTGAGGTGCGGTAGAAGCTGCTGATGTCCGAGATCACCGCTTTGCCGAAGCCATTGCTGCGGGTCGGGGTGCCGTAACCGCGTATCGGCACATCCGCCACGCCGCTGGTGTCGACCATCAGGCGAGTGCCGCCCATGCTGGAGCTGCGGTGCAGTGCAGCGCCGTCTTTGGTCAACGTGCCGCCACCTCGGGCAGACACGCTGAGGCTTGAACGACTGTCTTTTTCGATGCCTGCGCTGAGGTCAACATCGGCCCGATCCCCGGCGTGACTCAGGTAACCGCTGACCGAGGTGTCGCTTGCTGCCAACTGATAGTTATTGCGTTCATTGATGCGATCGCTGTAACGCGTTGAATAGCTGTTGGTGTTTTGAGTTCTGTTGAAGCTGCTGGACAACGAGCCCGAACGGCCCAAGGGCACGCTGAAGGTGAGGAACATGCCTTTGCTGGTGGGTTCTTGCCGCTGCTGGGTCTGGAATAAGTTAAGCGACATGCTCAGGTTTTTGACCGGGCCTGCATCGAAGTAACGCGACAGCGACAGGTTCCAGCGCTCGCTGTCAGGCCGGTCCCAATAGGATTGATTGCTGTAGTCCAGGTAGACCGACACACCGGCATCGCGAAACTGTTTGTTGAAGGTGGCCGTGTACAGAGACTTGCTCCCTCCGACGTCGCCTTCGTAGTGACGCACATCGAGGTATTCGCTCATGCTCAGGTAATTTTCTTGTGAAAACCGATACCCGGCAAACGAGACTTGGCTGTCGTACTCTTCAAACCGTTTGGAGTAGCTCAAACGATAGGAGGACCCCGTGAAGGTGTCACCGTACAGCGTGGTGCTCGCTCGGGTCGTGTCCAGTGACACCGCACCGAAGGCCATCAAGTCGCGGCCCACACCTATTGAGAGGGCGCGGTAATTGTTGTCGGTGATTGCCCCGCCAAACAGCGACCAGCCGTTGGCCACACCCCAAGAGAATTCGCCGGTACTGAAGACGCTGCCGGCACCGCCCTCTTGCAAGTTCGTCGGCCTGCCCGCTGCCACTTTGAAACGCACGCTGCCCGGCCGTGTGAGGTAGGGAATGCTGGCGGACTCAACCTTGAAGGTTTGTACCGAGCCGTCTTGCTCCTCTACCCGTACATCCATCGAGCCGCTGACGGCATCATTGAGGTCCTGGATGCGAAATGGCCCAGCGGCCACCAGCGCTTCGTAGAGCACGCGCCCTTGCTGGCTGATGACCACTTTGGCGTTAGTGCGTGCGACACCCACGACTTCTGGCGCGTAGCCGCGCAAGTTGGGCGGTAATTGGTTGTCGTCAGAATTGAGCGCAACACCGGTAAACCGGAAGCTGTCGAACAGGTCGGAATACAAGTAGTTTTCGCCCACCGACAAGCGCGCCTGCAGGGATGGCAATGCGCGGTAGGCATAGAAGCGGTTCCATTCCATGTGTTGGGTGCGGCTGGTATCTTCGGCATCGACACGCCCTTGCCAATCGGCGCGCACCCGCCAGGCACCGACGTTGGCGCCGAGGGTGCCATTGCCGCTGAGGTTATTTTTAACGCCGTCGTTTTTGTTGCGAATGGATTGGGCGGTGAGGTTGTAATCAAACAACAGGCCCGACACGCCTTCATCCCATCGCGAAGGCGGATCCCAGTTTTGCGCGGTGTATTGCAGGTAGGCCTGGGGCAACGAGATGCGCAGGGTCGAGGTGCTTAGATCGCCAGTGACTTCCATACCGGGCAAACTGCGAATGTTCAGGCACTCATTGTTATGCCACCAGGTGAGTTCGGCGTCCTTGCCCTCTTTGAGCCCCAGTAGCGCAACCAGCTCGGGCGACAGGCAGGCTTCGCTGCCTTTGGGGTCATCCTCGGGAGAGATAAACGCGATGCGCTGCTCGCCCAGGCTCTGGGCGTTGATCTGCACGTTCATCGGATAAACACCGGGCAGGATGAAGCCGCTGCGCGAGAATTGCGACAGGTCGATATTGGAACGGTCGTTCAGGTCAAGAATGTCGGTATTGAACTGGATATCGCCGGCCGCGATTGCGCTGCCTGCCACGACCATCAGCCCGCTCATGACACACGGAGGCCATGCAGCTTTTATCGTTGAGGTTTTGAGCATGGAAAACAGACCAACCATGTCAGTAGTACTCCAACCTGAAACGCACCGCAGCACGGTGACTGCCTACAGACAGAGGCTGGTTGTTGCCAACCAATTTGAGGGTGTAATGCAGCACTTGGTCCCTCACGCTCGAAAGCGGGATCATCGTCATGGGCACCCCGGGAAGGCTTTCGCGGCCTTCGGCATCAGTGATGTGAAAGGCCACACCTTGTGAAGAGCCATTGGCGGCGAAGGAAAGGCCTTGACGGTCTGATACGCCGTCAAAGGTCACGCGTATGTGTTGCCAGTCGGGCAACTTTTCACCGGGACGATCCGGGTCATTACGGGTGAGTGAGCAATTAATTAAACGCAAGGTAAACGAATGCGGGTCGCCCTCACCCAGCCGAATAAGTCGGCCAATAGGCATGGGGTCCATTTCAATTACTTGATAAGCGCTGCTGGTATCCATGGCGCAGGCCGCGTCAAGAATCTCACCGCCGAGTGTAACAACCCCATTTTGTTGGCCAGCCGCTACAACGTTATTAAAGGGCACTATTAACAGTGCGAACGAAGAAGTAATAGTTAACTGCGTTATTACATTCACGAGCAGGTTCTCATTTTCAAGTTACCCTGCCACCTCGCGGTGGCAGGGCAATGACTTACTGGTAAGCCAATGAGAAGTTGGTAATGGCGGTGAATTCACCTGGTATGACCGCATCTGCGGCGGCAGCGCCTTTGAGGAATGCGCCAAATTGCAAGGTATTATTGCCATCTTGGATGGGTTGAGATGCTGTTGGAGTACCCAATTTGATGTCTGCACCAGACGAATCGCGCATGACGATGCCTGCACCAGAAGCCGTGCCTACAATACCCAATGCCCCAGGAACGTCTTTCGATATGCCACCGGTAAAGGTGGTGCTGACGCCTTTAAGGGTCGCGGTATCGCAACCCACCAGCTTGATTTCGAACGGTTCAGGCCGGCTCGAGCCACCCGCTTCCAATTGCGACTTGGCAACTTGGCCAAGCCCTACAGTCTGATCAACACTTTCAGGCGCGATAGAGCAAGCAGCTTCAATAATCGAACCTTCGAAAGTAACTGTTCCTTGACCGGCACCTGCCGCTTGTACCATCGAAGCAGACCCCGCCAACATGAACATGGAGACCAAAGCAGATTTCATTACGAACTTCATTTTTTAAATTTCCTTTAGATAATTAAGTTTCGGAGCCACCTATTAAATTAAACTTGTTGTCAGGCACGGTACCGCACACCTTTCAATCAAGAAGTTCATCCGTGAGTTATTTAAACAGTTCTACTCCAATGTTTTGCCGCATTAAAGTTGACCACGCCCCTATTAGTTATCCCCTTAAATAGTGAACCTGGCCCAAACGACGAAACTGGGAAGAAGTTAACGTGCTCCCAGCAAATCCAACGTAGGAATTCTCTGAAATTTTTGAAAAAGTCGGCGTGGCGATGAGTATGGTTTTAGCTGGGGGAGAATACGGAGGCGAAAAAAAACCGCGATCAGTGATCGCGGTTTTTAATGGGCATGTTGCGGGTTATTTAGCCAACGGGATCTTCGGTGCCCATTGCAGCCATTCCTCTTCGAACTTGTCGAAGAGCGGGAAGGTTTGTTGTGGCCGAGCCGGGTTGCCCATTTTGTCGCCGTCTGGTGTGGCGAAGGCTATGCCGCCTTGAACCAGGGTTTCAAGGGACTCGGTACGAATCGTCGCGCCTTTGAACAAACCAAAGTCGACACCGAAGCCGCTGGTGTTCCAGAAGCGGCTGCCACTGCGCACCAATGGCGCATAACGCGGCTCGATCAGGATATGCACCAAGACTCGGTCGGCGGTGTTGCCCAATTCGTACCCGGTAACTTTGCCCACGGTGACTTCACGGTAGGTGACGGGCACCCCCTCTTTGAGCGAACCCCGACGTGCAGCACTCAACACCAGGCGCAGCCCTGCTTCAGGTACTGCGGCGTCGGGCGCTTGCTCCAGAGCAACGAAGTCACTTTGTAGCCCGCGGCCTTTGGGAGCTGGTTGTACTTCGAGGTACTGGCCTGTCACCAAGGTTTGGAGGTTGGCGGTTTTCATCAGGCCCAGTTCGGGTTTGACCACCCAAAATTGGGTGCCTGCCCGCGCAATGCGTTCCGGCACTTCGGTGATGCGCGCTTGCAGCAGCACAGATTGCAGGTCGTCACTGAGGTCGACGCTTTCGATCTTGCCGACGGTCAAACCTTTGAAGCGGATGGGTGACCCGCTGCTCAAGCCGTCTGCACTCGCCACTTTGATGGTGATCGGCACGCCTTGCTCCATCGCCGCGTCACGATCGCTGAAGAGGCGGAAACGCGGAATGCGCTTTTGCAAAGGCGCCGTGGCTTTCGGGGTTTCGAATGCGATGCCGCCTGCCATCAAGCTTTGCAGAGACTCACTTTTCACCTGGATGCCGCTGGTCAGGCCGCCGGTGAGAGTCACGCCGCTGGCGTTCCAAAAGCGGGTTGAAGCGTTGACCAGGCCTTCGTATTCCTTCTCGATGTGCACGCCAATGATCAACTGCTTTTTAGTGCGAGAGAACTGGTAGCTCTGGACCGAACCGACTTTGACCTGTTTGTAGAGCACCGGGCTGCCGACATCCAGTGAACCCAGATTGTCGGTGAAGAGCACCATGTGCAGGCCCGGTGAGCGCAGGTCCAGAGGCGGCGCTTTAGGGCGGGCCACAAACTCGCGCTCGGGCTTGCTGCCTTTGTCACCCGGGCGAATGGCGATGTAGTTACCTTTAACCAGCGCTTCGAGCCCGGTAATACCGGCCAGTGAGATGGAGGGTTTGACCACCCAGAACTGGGTGCCTTCTACCAGATAGTCTTCGGCCAAGGGATCAAGGGCCAATTCGGCGCTGGCGCTGCTAAGGTCGGGGTCTACTTTCAAGGCTTTGAGGCTACCCACCTGAATGCCTTTGTACATGACAGGCGTGCGCCCTGCTTGCAGCCCTTCGAAGTCGCTGAGTTTGACTTTGACCTTGATGCCCGCCTGGGCAGCATCGAAGTCTTCATATAAGCGGAACGGCAGGTTGGGATCGGTTGGCGGGCTGTCTTTGCGATTCTCCGGGGTGGCGAAAGCGATACCGCCGGCGACAATGCTGGCCAGCGATTCGCTGCGCACTTTTACCCCTGACAGGTTAGCGTCGATGCTGATGCCGCTGGCGTTCCAGAAGCGCGTGTGTTTGCGCACCAGATTCGCGTAGGTCGGCTCAATAAAGACTTTGATCTCGACGGTGTTGTGGTCTTCGGACAATACGTAGCTTTTAACCTGACCGACCTGGATTTGTTTGTAGAACACCGGGCTGCCGCGATTCAGCGACCCTAGTCGTTCGGCCTTGAGTGTCAGGTGCAAGCCTGGCTTGGCGTCGGACAGCGGCGGTTCTTGTGACAGCGCTTTAAACTTGCGTGTGGGCTCTCCATCACCCGGGCTGACCGCAATGTAGTTGCCGGAGACCAGGGTTTCGAGGCCGGTAATACCCGCCAGAGAAACGCTGGGTTTAACCAACCAGAAGCGGGTGTTGGTTTTGAGGTATTGCTCAACGTCCTTGTCCATCTCGATGGTGGCGATGACCCCCTTGCTTGGGCCACTCTCATCCAGTGCCAAGGTTTTGACCTTGCCTACGGGCATGCCTTTGTAGACCACTTCGGTCTTGTTGGCGACGATGCCTTCACCACTTTCGAAGCGCACCTGAATATCGATGCCCGTCTCGCTGTAGGCTTTCCAGCCCAGCCAGCCACCGATGATCAGGGCAATAAGCGGGAGAATCCAGATGGCCGACCAATTGGACGCCGGACGGGTTTTAGCAGTAGGTAAATCACTCATGGTCGTCATCCGACTCCGTGTTATCCCAAATAAGTCGGGGATCAAAAGTTACAGCTGCAAGCATGGTGAGGATCACGACGCTGGCGAAGGCAACAGCGCCGAGATTAGCCTCAATGCTGGCAATACGTCCAAAGTTCACCACCGCCACCAGAATGGCGATGACGAAAATATCGAGCATCGACCAGCGGCCAATAAACTCGATAAATCGGTACATGATGATACGTTGCCGGGCAGACAAGGGCTGGTGGCGCTGTACCGAGAACAGCAGCAAAGCAATGCCGACCAGCTTGAAGGTGGGCACCAAAATACTGGCCACGAACACGACTGCGGCAATGGGTATCATCCCGTGCTGCACCAGTTCGATTACCCCGGACATGATCGTACTGGGGCTGCCTTGGCCCAGCGTATTGATGGTCATGATCGGCAACAAATTCGCCGGGATGTACAGAATGGCGGAGGTCAACAACAGGGCCCAGGTGCGCAGCAAGCTGTTCGGGCGACGAGCGTGCACTAAAGCGCCACAGCGGGTGCAGGTTTGCTCATCGACGTCTTTGTCTTGCCGATTTAATTCGTGGCACTCGGTGCAAATCAGGATGCCAGCATCAATCGCACGCATGCGTATCCTCCCCTGAAAGCGCCTGCCAGATCTGGTGAGGTGACATGACGACCTCCAGCCAGACTTGAACCAGCAACAGGCTGACGAAGCAGGTGAGGCCTAGTCCCAGACTCAGCTCGGCCAGGTCGACCAACTTCACAATGGCCACCAGCACGCCCATCAGGTACACCTCAAGCATGCCCCAGTCTTTCAAGTGGTGATAAATCCTGTAGATGAGCAAGCCGTAAGAGCGGCCAATGTTCCAGCGGATGCTCAGCAGCACTGCCAGCTGGCACAGCAATTTGAGTAACGGAATCCCCATGCTGCACAAAAACACCACGACGGCGATGCCTTGCATGCCTGTGTCGAAGAGGCCGACAACGCCACTCCAAACGGTATCTTGAGAAGCCTGACCCAACAGGTTGAGTTCCATGATGGGCAAAAAGTTCGCAGGGACATACAGCAGCAAGGCGGCAATGACGAGAGCGAGGCTACGCTCGACCACATTGTGACGATGGGCATAAAGCTCATAACCGCAACGCGGGCATTGGGCTTTTTCACCAAGCGCGAGATGCGGTTTACGCATCAGAAGATCGCACTCATGGCAGGCCACTAACTCGTCCAGCGGTAAATCTGACACCCTGCTGGCGTCAGCTGGATCTGGCATATAAGGCGTCTCTGTCTTAGAAATGACTGCGCCTATTCTAATGTGCGAAGTCCTAAAGAAGTTTGCCTATTTGTAGGACTTTAGATGCAAGGGGGTGAAGTGAGCTGTGAGCTGTGAGCTGTGAGCTGTGAGCTGTGAGCTGTGAGCTGTGAGCTGTGAGCTGTGAGCTGTGAGCTGTGAGCTGTGAGCTGTGAGCTGTGAGCTGCAAGAGCGTGGGGCCCTGGGTGGGGGGGTGTTCAGTTCTAGTTGGGGTTTCGCTGGATTTATCGATTGTTTGTTGCGGGGCGATGTTCAGTGTTTTTTCAAGCACAAAAACAAAATCCCCGTCTGCGTGAGCAGACAGGGATTTCGGAATTTAATCTTGACGATGACCTACTCTCACATGGGGAAACCCCACACTACCATCGGCGATGCATCGTTTCACTACTGAGTTCGGGATGGGATCAGGTGGT
>Ga0302347_1001829_pt1 | contig 23988 bp, 24 predicted proteins | sample PhyWR1_FD_202178 | JGI IMG/M metagenome (GOLD analysis project Ga0302347, IMG submission 202178) | Leaf surface microbial communities from wheat plants in UC Gill Tract Community Farm, Albany, California, United States - DLSL W.R1 (v2)... | ecosystem: Host-associated > Plants > Phyllosphere >...
ATCCCGGACAGAAACGTTGAAGGTTATGGTATTTCAGACGAAGGCATTGACTTTGCCAGAGACAACGGATTTTCATTAATAATAGCCTTGGACTGCGGTATAAAATCTGTAGACAAAATAGATTACGCCAATTCTGTAGGCGTAGATTTCATTATTTGTGACCACCATCTTCCCGGCGAAAAACTTCCAAACGCCATTGCGGTTCTGGATCCGAAGAGAAAAGACTGCCGATATCCATACAAAGAATTGAGTGGTTGCGGCGTAGGTTTCAAGCTTTGCCAGGGCCTCAACACCATTTACAAAATTCCGGAAAGTGAGCTGTTTGAACTCACAGATCTTCTGGCCATCAGTATTGCTTCTGACATCGTTGCGATGACGGGTGAAAATCGTGTTTTGGCGATGCAAGGATTGAAATTCCTCAGGAAAACACGGAAATTTGGGCTAAGACTTTTGATTCCGGAAGAGAAACTGGCGCACTTCGAAATTTCGAATATTGTCTTTGACATTGCTCCGAAAATCAATGCTGCCGGAAGGATTTCCCATGCTAAAGCTTCGGTTGAACTAATGATTTCGGATAACCTGAAACAAGCTCAGCAAATCGTTGAAAACATCATCAATCTGAATGACGAGCGCCGCGAGATGGACATCAACATCACACTATCTGCGATGAATCAGGCTTTGGAAATGCACAAGACCCAACGCTATTCCACGATTGTATACGACCCGATCTGGAACAAAGGCGTGATCGGAATTGTAGCTTCCAGATTGATAGAAAATTACTTTAAACCCACTTTGGTTTTCACGGAGGGAAATAACGGAGAAATGGTAGCTTCCGCAAGATCCGTCTCAGATTTTGATATTCACAAAGCATTGGAATTCTGTTCCGATCTTTTTATGAAATTCGGCGGGCATCAGGCTGCAGCAGGACTTTCTATGGAAAAAGAAAAGTTTGAAGAATTTAAAATCAGATTTGAAGATTACGTGAAAACTAATATTCAGGAGCATCAGAAAGAACCTACTATCTATGTTGACAGTGTGGTAAAACCTGAAGATCTCAACCGTGAATTTATCAACTTTCACAGAAAACTGGCTCCCTTTGGGCCACAAAATATGAAACCTGTTTTGGTTCTTAAAAACCAGAAAGTCAGTGGTTATGTTAAATTAATGGGTAAAGAAAGCACACATCTCAAATTCAACATTGCACAGCCTACCACAGGCAGAAATGTAGAATGCGTGGGCTTCCGTTTTGGCCAGTTTGCAGACGATTTCCGAACAAAAACCTTTGATCTGGCCTTCACCATTGAGGAAAATCACTGGAAGGGAAATGTTTCCCACTTCCTGAATGTCCGCGATGTAATGTTCCACGATTAACATAAAATCAAAAACGCTCCCATCCGGAAGCGCATTTTAGTAAATCAATTGACCATCCTGTTGCAAGATGATCTTTCCGCTTTGTTCAACCGTTAAGGAAATTTCTGCAGCATCTTTTTCACCGATAACTCCTCGGTAAACTTTATAACTGAACTCACCTTTTCTGAAAGTAATGTTGTGATTGCCACCGCTTCCGTCAAATTTTAATTCACCATTGGATAAAATCAAGTCAGGTTTAGAAGATTCCGATTTACCAATTTTCCAGGAAGCGTAACGGTATTTTCCATTCGCCAGTTCATCAATTCTAATGAGATAACTTTTAGTTTTAATTTTATAAGTCGGAGATTTAAAAACCTTTATAGTTGAATGTAACTTTTTCTTATCATTATTAATGAGCGTTTTCTTTTGATTGATTTCAAAAGTACTTTGGTAATTGAGAGCCTGTATTTTCCCGTCAGATTCTATCCAGAGATCACCATTATTGAGCATAATTCCACGCCAGCCAACTTCGATCCATTTTGGAGTTTGAGATTTCATCAATAATTTTTTGATCAAAAATTTGATTGAATCTTTTCCTAAAATCAACTTCATTTTTAACATCAGGAATCGGATATTCTCTTTTCAGAGGATACTTAATAATTTTGGAAATTCCGTCCGCATTTTTGGTCTGAAACAATTTTATCAGCTTCTGAATATTTTCAATCTCATTTTGATCCATATCATTTTGTGAGAATGAAAAATTGAAAGCGAATAGTAGAAGGATCAGGATTCTGTATTTCATCAATTTAAAATTTTATTTTAAGAAAGAATTGTGTGCTTTTTCAAAACCAATGGTTGTAGATTCGCCGTGTCCGCTGTAGACTTTTGTAGTTTCCGGAAGCGTCAGCAACTGAGTTTTGATACTGGTAATCAGTTGGTCATAGTCGCCCTTATACAAATCCGTTCTGCCGATGCTCATCATAAAAAGTGCATCACCGGAAATTACAAATTCATTGTCCTTGTTATAAAAAGCCACACTTCCCGGCGAATGTCCAGGAACGTCCAGAATGCTGAAAGTATCCAGGCCCAACATCAATTGGTCACCGCCTTTGATATGACTGATTTCACCTTTGAAAGCCGGAAAAAAGAAACCGTAATTTTTGGCTGTGAAAGGCGCCTTTTCAAGGATTTCCAATTCATCAGCGTGAACCAAAACAGGAACTTTGAACTCATCAAAAGCCCATTGCAACCCAATAATATGATCGATATGCGCGTGCGTCAAAAGGATGTTCCGGACTTTCAGACCTTTTGATTTTATAAAATCTCCCAAAACCTGGGTCTCAGCATCAGGCATATTGCCGGGATCTATAAGAAAAGCCTCCTTTTCATCGTTGTAAATAAGGTATGTGTTTTCGGAAAACGGATTGAAAGTGAAAGATTCTACGTGTAACATTGTATTAATTTAAGTGTAAAAATATAAAACATTAACTTAGCGGTATGAACATTATCAGACTATTTTTCCTTTTTCTCGGTGTATTTTCTCTGGCGCAGGAGATTAGAAGCGTTCAGGTTTTCAATCCGAAAACGAATGATGAGACGCCTGTCATAGCGCAGGGCGAGCAGTTGATTCTCCGCTTCGACGACCTTTCCAACTCTAGCCAGATCTACCGTTATACCTACAAACATTACAACAGAAATTGGGAAGAAGACGGCCTCTTTTTTACAGAATATGCCAACGGCAGTATGAATGCCCTGATTGATCAGTTCCAGTATTCCTTCAACACTTATCAGAAATATACACACTACGAACTGGTATTCCCAAACGAGAAAATCCAGCCTAAGATTTCCGGAAATTACGAGATTATTGTCTATAAGGATTCTCAGGACAAGCCATTGTTCAGGAAAAGGTTTTCGATTTATGAAAACGGTGCCAATCTTGGAATTAATGTGACGCGTTTTATAGACGCAAAAAATCCGAATGCCAAACAAAGACTTGAAATCCAGGCTACAGGAAACGGCCCCGGAATTACCAATAATATTTCTTCGTTATCACTTAGTGTCATTCAGAATAACAACTGGGGCATTGCTTTGAATAATATCCGCCCGAGTTCTACAATGGGAAATCAGCTGCTTTTCCAGCAGTTGGGATTGGCTTTTCCTGGCAATAATGAATTTTATTATTTTGACAACAAAGTCATGAACCAGGCGATGGATATGGTGGCTAACACAGAAAATATCGATGGGAAGAACTACACCTATCTGCATCCTGTCTGGGCATATCCGGGAGATTATCAATATCAGCCAGACGTCAACGGAGCCTTTTATTTTAGACGAAATGATCTGGGGATTGAGAGAGATCCCGACCGTGAAGGCGACTATTCCTGGGTTTACTTTGCCCTGGACAGTCAGAAATCCGACAAAGAATTCTACGTTCTCGGGATGTTCAATGATTATAAAGCTGATGAAAAGAGCCGGATGATGTATGATGACAAAGCACAGAAATACTTAGCTAAAATCTACCTCAAGCAAGGTTTTTACAGTTACATCCTCGCCACAAAAGGCGCCGACGGAAAGCTGAACTATGGTGAGATCAACGGTAACTTCTGGCAGACAGAAAATCTCTATCAGGCCTTTTTGTATTACACGCCATTTGGCAGAAACTTCGACGGACTGATTGGTTACGGCGAATTTCGGACGCCTGTGAGATAATTTTTTCAAATCCTCTTTATACTTAACGCTTTTGGAATATTTTTGGCTACAGTACATTAAACAGAAAATATTATGGAACTTAGCTTTGAAAACAACAAATCCGGAAACGGCGGTTACATCACATTGAAAAACAGTGCGGAAGATATGGGAAGATTAACATATACCATTGTTCCGGAACTTAAAAAGCTGATTGTAAGTTACGTGATGGTTTTTCCAAAATTTGAAGGACAGGGATTAGGAAAAAAATTAGTGGAAAAATCTGTCGATTTCGCCAGGAAAAATGGCTGGAAGATCAAGGCGCACTGTTCTTACGCGCATGCCGTACTTGCAAGAAAAAACGATGTAGAAGATGTTTTTGTCTCTTAATTAGCACCAAATTTTCGATTATAAATAAAAAATTCCGTCTCAAATAATTGAGACGGAATTTTTTATTTTATTAATGAAAATCTATCTGTTCATAGACATCAGGAACTCCTCATTATTAAGGGTTGCTTTCATTTGTTTCTGTACAAATTCCATAGCTTCCATCGGGTTCATATCGGCAAGGTATTTTCTCATAATCCACATACGCTGCATCGTAGCCTCGTCCAGAAGGAGATCATCTCTTCTTGTGCTGGATGAAACCAAATCAACTGCAGGATAGATACGCTTGTTAGCAATTTTTCTGTCCAGCTGCAATTCCATATTACCTGTTCCTTTGAACTCTTCGAAGATCACCTCGTCCATTTTGGAACCGGTATCAATCAAAGCAGTTGCAATGATGGTCAAAGATCCGCCGTTTTCGATTTTTCTTGCTGCTCCGAAGAAACGTTTCGGTTTGTGAAGTGCATTGGCATCCACACCACCCGAAAGGATTTTACCGGACGCTGGCGTCACCGTATTGTAAGCTCTTGCCAATCTCGTAATCGAGTCGAGAAGAATGACAACATCGTGACCGCATTCTACCATTCTTTGTGCTTTTGACAACACAAGATTCGCTACTTTTACGTGCTTATCTGCTGCTTCATCAAAAGTAGAAGCTATAACTTCTGCGTTCACACTTCTCTGCATGTCAGTTACTTCCTCAGGACGTTCATCGATTAGAAGAACCATCATATAAGCTTCCGGATGATTTGCAGAAATAGCGTTGGCGATATCTTTTAATAAAATTGTTTTACCGGTTTTCGGCTGAGCAACGATCATTGCTCTTTGTCCCTTTCCGATGGGTGCGAACAAATCAACAATTCTTGTAGAAAGTGTAGAACCTTTGCCGGCAAGATTGAATTTCTCCTGAGGGAAAAGTGGCGTAAGATATTCGAAAGCCACACGGTCTTTGATGAATGCTAAATCTCGTCCATTAACTTCTGTAGGTTTCAGAAGAGAGAAATATTTCTCGCCTTCTTTTGGCAATCTTACGAATCCTTTTACAGTGTCGCCCGTTTTCAAACCATAATTTCTGATTTGATTGGTGGAGACGTAAACGTCGTCTGGAGAAGAAATATAGCTGAAATCTGAAGAACGGAGGAATCCGTAATTGTCCGGAAGTATTTCCAAAACACCTTCTATTGTGATCAATCCGTCAAAGTTGAATTCTTTTTTAGGAGAATTGTCCTGCTGATTTTCTGATTGTTCTTTTTGATTGTTGTGCTGGGAAGCGTTGGGATTTTGTGTTTTTTGCTGACCTCTGTTGTTATTGTTGGTCTTTTGCTGTTGCTGACGGTTGTTCTGCTGCTGAGGCTGTCTTTGCTGAGGTTGTTTTGTTTCCTCCGGTTTTTCGTCAGATTTAGGAGCAGTTTCAGTGGGCTGAGTTGGCTCTGCCGGTTTAGCTTCTGCCACTGCTTCCTGATTTTCGTTGGCAGCAACTCTGGCTCTTGGTTGTTTTTTCCTGGGCGGATTCGGTTTTTTCACTTCCTCCGTTGCAACCGGCGTTTCTACTGCTACAGGAACCTCTTCTTTTGTAACTTCTGCTGCAGGAATCTCAACTTCCGGCTTCGGTTTTTCTGCGGGTTTCCGGCCTCGTTTTTTTGCAGGTGCAGGTTTCTCCTCAGAGTTATCTTCTGTATTTTTAGTCATATTTTCCTGATTGGCGTTTAGATAATCTTTAATGATTTTTGGATTAGAAGCCTGATAGTCCAGAATAGCGAAAACTGTGTCTTCCGGAGAGCTTTTCTTTGCCAAATTGACGCCTAAATCTTTAGAAAGTTTGGTCAATTCCTCATCGGATTTTGACCTTAGCGTTTCAATATTAAACATATAATGCGTAAAAAAGTAAATTAATTTTGTAAAAGTAAGAATGAAAACCAGGCGGTTATCATTTTTAATAGGTGATTACAATGCAAATCTACATTAATTTTTGAATTATGCAAAAATTATTTTATTTTTGCAGACAATTTGTTCCCATTCAAAACGGAACCAATCGAAAAAAATGTTACAAAGAATACAAACAATCTGGATATTTTTAGCTGTATTAGGCGCTTTGTTCCTCAATCTTACAGCGCAGGACTTTGATGTATTGGGTGGAAATCTTCTCATCAATATATCAACAGTGCTATTAATATTATTAGGATTGCTAAGTATCTTTAGTTTCAAAAACCGAAAAAGACAAATTCTGCTGAATAACATCAGCATCATTATAAACGCTTTGTTGCTTGGTTTTTTGATTTATTGGCTGCAAAACTTACCCGGAGGAATTTCTTTTCCTGAGAAGGGTATTGAGCCCGTTTTCTCAGTAATCGCGATTATATGTCTGCTCCTGGCAAATGTATACATCAAGAAAGATGAGAGGCTCGTAAAATCTGTAGACAGACTTCGATAATCTTACGACGATTTTTTTGAGTAAGAACAGCTTCCTTTTTGGAGGCTGTTTTTTTTATTATCAATAAAAAATTATCTTTATAAAAAATTGATAATCTTATGAAGAAAATTATTACCGCACTCCTTTTTGCACAGACTTTCTCACTTTCTGCTCAGGACATTCCGAAAGACAGAATTGTAAGCATTATTTCCACACTTGCGTCGGACGATATGAAAGGACGAAAATTCGGTACACCGGAAAATGACAAAGCCGCAGAATATATTGCGTCTGAATTTAAAAAAGACAATTTAGCTTACTGCGTAGGCGATTCTTACCTTATTCCATTTGAATATAAAGGAAAAAAAGGTTTTAATGTTTGCGGTATTAAAAAAGGAACATCAGAAAAAAGTCTGGCTTTCTCAGGGCATTTTGATCACATCGGAACCAATAATAAGGAAGGCGACAATATCTACAATGGCGCAGATGACGATGCCAGCGGAATTTCTACCGTCATTGGATTAGCAGACTATTTTAAGGACAAAAAGACGGATTATTCTATGGTTTTTATGACCTTTAACGCAGAAGAGATTGGATTAATCGGTTCAAAAGCTTTAGCTGATAATGAAAAACTGAATCCTGTTTTAAATAATATCACTGCGCTTTTCAACTTCGAAATGCTGGCTACAGAATCTCAGTTTGGGAAAAATGCTGTGTTTATGACCGGCGATGAGTTCTCTGATTTTGATGAACTGATCAATAAATATGCAGTCAACGGTCTCAAAGTGTATCCTGATCCTTACAGAAACGAACAGCTTTTTTACAGATCAGACAATGTCAACTTTGTTAAAAAGAAAATCATCGCACATTCTATTTCAACAGTCGATATGACAAAGGCAACGCATTATCACGCTGTAAATGACGACCTTAAAATAGTAGACGCAGAAAATCTGACTGCTATCATCAACAATTTTGCGAAAACAATTGAGAAATTGAACACCGAAAACTTCACGCCGAAATACAATGATAAAGTAAATTTCGATTTCTAAACGTCTTCTGAAAGAACTATTTATTTTCCGTAATTTTGCAATTCAATTTTTTTGAATGAAACCATTCCAGCGCATTATCAGTATTGCCAGACCACATCAGAGATTCCTGTGGGGCAGTATGTTTTTCAATATACTATATTCACTGCTTCAGATAGCATCCATCGGGACTTTGCTTCCGATTCTCAGCGTAATGTTCGGAACTGTCGACAAAGTGGATACTTCCAAAGCGCCTGTCTGGAGTGGCAGAATTGCAGATTATTTCGGTTACCTAAAAGATTGGGCCTATTACACAATTCAGGTGAATATGGATGAGCACGGCGGAATCAAGGTGTTAGCCGTTCTTTGCTCAATCACCGCAGTTGCATTTTTACTGAGAAACATTTTCAGATATCTGGGTTCTTATCTTTTGGTGAATTACCGCGTTGGGATCACAAGAGATCTGCGGACTTTGATGTACGATAAATTCCTGAAATTACCGGTCTCATTTTTTACGGAGCAGAGAAAAGGCGATATGATGTCGCGGATTTCCAATGATATCGGTGCTGTAGAAGGTGGCATTATGGGTTCTTTGGTAGATATCGTGAATTCACCGTTTATGATTTTGTCCTCACTCACAGCGCTATTTCTATTATCGCCAAAACTGACATTATTCTCATTAATTGTATTCCCAATTATGGGTTGGATCATCTCTTGGGTGGGAAAAAGTCTTAAAAAGCAGGCCAGATTTGCGCAGGAAGAATTAGGGAATCTTTTTTCTCTGGTAGATGAAACCTTGAAATCTTCGAAAGTTATTAAGATCTTCAATGCTGATAAAATTCTTAAAAATAGGTTTAATAAAACCACCGATAATTGGCAGCATCACGCTATCTCAATGAGCAGAAGACGTGAATTGGCGTCGCCGATGAGCGAATTTCTCGGCTCTGTAACAATGCTGATTATCACTTACTACGCCGGAACAGAGATCATCAACGGAACCAACAAGGATCCTGCTACTTTTCTTGCTTTTATTGGCGTGTTTTTCCAGGTTTTGGATCCAGCGAAACGACTGTCAAACGCAGTTTCTGCCATCCAGGGCGGAATGGCAAGTCTGGAGAGAGTATCCGAGGTTTTAGATTATGATTTGAAGGTGGAAGAAATTGCCAATCCAATGCCGATTTCTGAAATTAAAGATAAAATAGAATTCAGGAATATCGGTTTCTATTATGAAAAATCGAATCTGATTCTCAAAAATGTTTCAATCACAGTGCCGAAAGGGAAAACGGTAGCACTCGTGGGACAATCTGGAAGTGGAAAGACGACGATTGCCAATCTATTTGCAAGATTCTACGATGTTTCCGAGGGCGAAATTTTAATAGATGGGCACAACATCAAAAACTTAAAACTGACGGATTACCGGCAACTCTTGGGAATGGTAACACAGGAATCTGTTCTTTTCAATGATTCAGTTTACAATAATATTCTGATGGGAAATCCCGATGCAAACGAAGCACAAGTGATGGAAGCAGCCAAGATTGCCAACGCCCACGAATTCATTTCTCAACTTCAGGATGGTTATTACACCAATATCGGTGACGATGGGAATAAACTTTCGGGCGGACAGAAACAGCGTGTTTCCATCGCAAGAGCAGTGCTGAAAAATCCACCAATTATGATCCTAGACGAGGCAACTTCTGCCTTAGACACAGAATCTGAAAGATACGTTCAGGACGCTTTGGAAAAGATGATGGAAAACAGAACATCATTGATTATTGCTCACAGATTATCGACAATTCAAAAGGCAGATCACATTGTGGTGATGGAAAAAGGCGACATCATCGAGCAAGGTTCCCACCACGAATTGATGGAAAGAAACGGAACGTACAGAAAGTTGGTTGAGCTTCAGAATTTTGATTAAATTCAGCCGACTTCTAATCCATTTTTCACAGGCAGAGTTGGCGTCAAAATTGTGACCTCATTTTTGTTGTCACCGTAAATGCCCATCACTAGGCATTCACTGAAGAAATTGGCGATTTGCTTTTTTGGGAAATTGACAACAGCCATAATCTGCTTTCCGATCAATTCTTCCTTTTTATACAAGGCTGTAATTTGAGCTGAAGATTTTCTAATTCCCAAATCTCCAAAATCGATTTCCAGTTGATAAGAAGGATTTCTGGCTTTTTCAAAATCTGCTGCAGAGATTATCGTCCCTATCCGAATATCGATTTTCTCAAAATCCTGCCAGGATATCTCGGGTTTTGTCATTGCTAATACTTTTTTAAAAAATGCAGTGATTACTACTTTACACTTAAGAGTTCTATCCAATTTTCCAACATCCATTTCTTAAGTTGATAAGGATAATCTTCGTAGAATCTATTGTCTTCGGTAATTGTATCACCATTCAGAAAGTTTTCTTGTGCTTTTTTAATAGTCTCCAGTGCTTCCGGTTTTTTATTTAGATAATATAAACTTAGTGCTTTGTAATACTGGCAATCAGAGAATTTGGGATTTTGTTTCAAGCTTTGATCAAAACATTTTATCGCTTCAGTATAGTTTTCCCTTTCATAGAAAGTAATTCCGAGATAGAATAATTCTAAAAAATGAGACTCGATTCCGTCTGGGATAAAGAGATTGGTGGAAACACTCAAATTATTTTCAGCTTCCTGATATTGATTGAGCTGAATTTGAGACAATGCTTTATAAAAAACATATGAATGATCCATGATAATGCCTTTTGGGTATTTTTTGATTAGGATATCCAAATCTGCAATTGCTCCACTGTAATCTTTTTGAAAGATACATTTGATGAATGCTCTATAAGAAAGCATAGAGCTGTACTCATCATCGTTTTTTACAGCATTATCGAGATACTTCATCCCTAACTCATACTTTTTACTCTTGAATAAAGGCATTGCTTTTTGTTGCCAGAGAAAAGCATCTTTTGGTAAATAGACTAAAGCCGAATCAAGGTATTGCTGATATTTTGTATGAAAATAGGAATATTTTGATGCGCCATTGATTAGGTATTTTTCGTAAATCTCCTTTTTTGACTGAGATTGAAACATATTGGGAATGATGAGAATGATTGTGATTGCGATTCTGTAATTTAATAGATAAAATAAAGTTTTGCTCATTTAGTTTTTATTTGGTTAAATCTTCCAAAAGTTTTTCAACCTGCAATTTCTGCTCAGCATACTTTACTTGAAGGTCACTTCCCGCTCCCATTCTGGAATAATAAATCAAAGCTTTTTCTCCGAAGAATTTGATGTAGTAATCAGAAAGAGTCGGTATTTGTGGAAAGTTGGTGTGAAAAAGCATTTCGTAGTAAGCGTGCCATTCACGTTCGTTCTTGTCCATTATCATCATTCTGGGTGATTTCTGGCGAACGTGCAACATCTCGTGAGCGAGCAGATTAAGAACTAAAGTCAAATCAAAATCGAAGAGGTTTTTGGGAATCATGACGTGCTGTAGTTCTCCGATTTCTCCATTGGCAGTCAATAAAACGGAGGTTTTTTCTAATTCTTCGCGGAAACCGAATCCTGCAAAATTATCATCGTCCAAATCGAATTGGTGAATGAGGAATTTGGCACCGTCTAAAATTTCGCCGGTTTCTTTGTAAGCATTGAGGTTGAATTGTAGTTTTTCGTAGTTCATTTGTGGATTTTGTAAATTTTTAATGTTGTCCAAATTTACAATTTCGGGGCAAATGTTTGAAAAAAAGTTGAAGTTGCGCCCCGACTTATCTCCTACTTTTTTATTTTATATTTGAGTCGATGAACCACTTCGTTAGGTTTGAGTGGAGCTCTTTTTGTCATTGCGAGTGCAGAAAATTTCTATTGGTAAATTCCCGTCGATCGCAATGGCAAAAAAGCGGGAACGGAAGGCGGATAAAGGCGCCCAAAAATAAAAAATCCCAGAAAATTCCGGGATTTAGATTGTTTATGTTGAAGTTTTAGAATTCCATATTGACTTCCAGCTTTTCGGCCAGGAGTTTGGAAACTTTTACTTTTAATGCCTCAATATCAATGTTTTGCATGGCGTCGTTGGCGAAAGCGTAAAGCAACAATGCTCTGGCTTCTTTCTTGGAAATCCCTCTCGCCCGTAGATAGAACATTGCATCTTCGTTCAGCTGTCCAACGGTACAACCGTGCGAACATTTGACATCATCGGCAAAAATCTCGAGCTGAGGTTTTGTGTCGATGCTTGCGCCTTCGTCCAGAAGGATGTTGTTGTTTTGCTGATAAGCGTTGGTTTTCTGAGCAATCTTGTTCACGAAAACTTTTCCGTTGAAAACACCGTGCGATTTGTCTTTGTAGATTCCTTTGTAATTCTGGTAAGATTCGCAATTCGGCGTATTATGATGCACGGCCGTGTGATGATCTACCAATTGGTCTTTCCCGATGATCGTGATCCCATTCATAAACGAGTTGATATTCTCACCGTTGTGTATGAAATCCAGATTGTTACGAACCAATTTTCCTCCGAAAGTGAAGGTGTTCACCGTTGTTAAACTGTCTCTTTCCTGCTTTGCAAAAGTGTGGTCTACCAAATAAGAAGTGTCATTGTCATTCTGCAATTTGTGCCAATCGGTTTTTGCATTCTGATGTGTGAAAATCTCTGTGACAGAGTTGGTTAGGACAAAAGATTCGTCCAGATTATGATGACTTTCGATGATCTCCACTTTTGCACCTTCTTCTACAATTAGGAGATTCCGTGTATTGTAGAATGTATTTTCTTCCTGATTTTGAGATAGATAGAAAACGTGAATCGGCTTCTCAATCACTACATTTTTTGGAACTCTAAGGAAGAATCCGAATTTGCAGTAAGCTGAATTCAAGTTGGTGAAAGCCAGATCTTTGTTGGCAATTGTATTGAAATATTTATCAAAAACTTCTCTGTAGGCAGGATCATTCAGCGCATAATTGAATGACAGGAATTCTGCATTTCCGATAGAGATCTTAGAAAATTCTTTGTGAAGTTTCCCATTGATGAAAACAATACGGTCAAAATTTTCTTCGCCCAAATGAAGCGAATCCAGCTGCTCCTTTGAGATATGGTGATCTTCTTTTGGGAAAAAGCTGTAGCTTTTCTCCGTAATCTCTTTGAGGTTGGTGTATTTGTATTCTTCATCTTTTTTGGTTGGAAATCCTTTGAAAGCGAATGCTTTGAGTGCGGATTTTCTATCTTCGTCTAAAAATCTGTGACGAAGGGTTTCCAAAAAATCTGAATGTAGATCTATTGTCTGTTCAAATAAAGCCATTGTAATGGTTTGATTTTGCATCTGTTAGAAGATTTGTTTTTAGTTTAAAAGCCAGTCATAGCCTTTCTCTTCCAATTCCAGCGCTAGAGATTTATCTCCTGTTTTTATAATTTTTCCATCTGCCAACACGTGTACGAAATCTGGCTGGATGTAATTTAAAAGTCTTTGGTAATGCGTGATCAAAAGAACAGCATTGCCTTCATTCTTGAATTTGTTCACACCATCAGCAACGATTCTCAAAGCATCGATGTCCAGTCCGGAATCGGTCTCATCCAGGATAGCCAATTTTGGATTCAGCATCATCATTTGAAAGATCTCGTTTCTTTTTTTCTCACCTCCGGAAAAACCTTCGTTAAGAGATCTGGAAAGGAAATCTTTTTTGATGCCCAGTTGCTCAGATTTTTCACGGATCAGGCCAAGCATTTCTTTTGCGCCCATATCTTCGAGTCCATTTGCTTTTCTGGTTTCGTTAAGTGCTGCTTTGATGAAGTTGGTAACAGAAACGCCAGGAATCTCAACCGGATATTGGAAAGAAAGGAAAATTCCTTTGTGTGCTCTTTCTTCCGGAGCATCTTCAGCGATATCTTCACCTTCAAAAAGGATGTTTCCTTCGGTTACTTCGTAAGACTCTTTCCCTGCAATTACAGATGAAAGCGTAGATTTACCAGCACCGTTGGGTCCCATAATTGCGTGAACCTCGCCTGGTTTGATCTCGAGGTTGATTCCTTTTAATATTTCTGCGCCATCTTCAATTTTGGCGTGTAAGTTTTTGATTTGTAACATTTTAATTATATAAATTATTGCAAGGTTAAAACGGTGAATTTTAACTGCTTATATTTTTTAAGTTGAACAGTGACATTATGCTTGTGTTCGAAATACATCTAGTCTAGACCATTTGCAATTCTTCTCACTCCATTTTTAAATAATTGAGAATTAAAATTTAATAACATTCCCAATTTATAGTTTCCCAATCTTAGGTAATTTTTCAATTGGGCTGCGTGAAAGTTATTAAGGCTTTCTACAGATTTTATTTCTAAAACCACTTTGTCTTCTATAAGTAAATCCATTTTAAAAGCTTTAGAAAGAATCAACTCATCGTAAATGACATCCAAATACTTTTGTCTTTCGACTTTTAATCCTGATCTCTGAAGTTCGTAAAACAAGCAGTCTTCATAAATACTTTCAAATAATCCAATTCCCAATTTTCTGTGGATTCTTAGTCCACATTCAAATACAATTTTTGAAATTTCATTCTCATTCATTTGTGTTGTTTTCACAAAGATAATCAAGCTGATTATGAAAATGAAATATGTTTTAATTATTTCTTTAAAACGCAAGGCGAGACAAAGAATTTATTTCTAATTGTTGATTAGACATACAAAGTCGTAAAACTTATTCTAAGAAATACCAAGAAATCTTGTCTTACTTCAATAAGCTAAGCGTCTTTGTTTCACTTCAAATATTTTCACGCAAATCAAAAAAAACTTTGTTTCGCTTTGCGTTAAAAATTATCCAACGCTTCCTTCCAAAGATATTTCCAGTAATTTCTGCGCTTCAATCGCAAATTCCATTGGAAGCTTGTTCAAAACTTCCTTGCTGAATCCATTCACAATCAATGCAATTGCTCTTTCGGTATCGATTCCTCTTTGGTTGCAGTAGAAAATCTGATCTTCACCGATTTTCGAAGTCGTTGCCTCGTGTTCCAATTGTGCTGTAGGATCTTTGATCTCGATGTAAGGGAACGTGTGTGCGCCACATTCATTACCCATCAAAAGAGAATCACATTGCGAGAAGTTACGCGCTCCTTTTGCAGAAGGCATTACTTTTACCAATCCTCTGTATGAGTTTTGAGATTTACCGGCAGAGATTCCTTTCGAAATAATTGTTGATCTAGAATTTTTACCGATGTGGATCATCTTCGTTCCTGTATCTGCGTATTGATGGTTATTTGTCACCGCAATCGAATAAAATTCGCCGATTGAGTTATCACCTTTCAAAATACAAGATGGATATTTCCAGGTTACGGCAGAACCAGTTTCTACTTGTGTCCAAGAGATTTTGGCTCTGTTTTCACAAAGTCCTCTTTTGGTTACAAAGTTGAAAACACCTCCTTTTCCTTCTGCATTTCCAGGATACCAGTTTTGAACGGTGGAATATTTGATCTCCGCGTCATCCATCGCTATCAGTTCAACAACTGCGGCGTGAAGCTGATTTTCGTCTCTTGATGGTGCAGTACAGCCTTCCAAATATGAAACATAACTTCCTGCATCAGCAATCACCAAGGTTCTCTCGAACTGTCCGGTTCCGGACTGATTGATTCGGAAATAAGTGGATAATTCCATCGGGCATCTTACACCTTTTGGAATGTAGCAGAAACTTCCGTCAGAGAAAACTGCGGAGTTGAGCGCTGCGTAGAAGTTATCGCCTCTTGGAACAACTTTTCCAAGATATTTCTTAACTAAATCCGGATGATTTTTGATAGCTTCTGAAATAGAACAGAAAATCACGCCTTTCTCCAGCAAAGTTGCCTGAAAAGTCGTCTTTACGGATACAGAATCCATCACGATGTCAACCGCAACATTGGCCAGTCTTTTTTGCTCTTCGATGTTGATTCCCAGCTTAGCAAAAGTTGCCAAAAGTTCAGGATCAACTTCATCCAAACTTGCCAATTCTGGTTTTGCAGTTGGTGCTGCATAATATTTTATTGCCTGGAAATCAGGCTTTTCGTACTTGATGTTGGCCCAATCCGGTTCTGTCATTTTCAGCCAGATGCGGAAAGATTCCAAACGCCATTCCGTCATCCATTCCGGCTCTTCTTTCTTTGCAGAAATAGCGCGCACAATGTCTTCATTCAGGCCAGTCGGGAAATCATCATACTGGATATCAGTATAAAACCCGGCTTCGTATTCTTTAGTTTTAAGGTCTTCCCTTAAATCGTCCTCTGTGTATTTTGCCATTTAAAAAGATTTTAGATTTTAGATTTCAGATTCTAGATGATGTCTCATCTATTTCTCTATCGGCTAAATTCTAATTATAAACTAAAACTTTCTCCGCAGCCGCAAGTTCTTGAGGCATTTGGGTTGTTGAAAATAAAACCTTTACCATTCAATCCGCCGGAATATTCTAAGATAGTTCCTGCCAGATAAAGGATAGATTTTTTCTCGATAATTACTTTAACGCCGTTATCTTCAAAAACCTGATCGGTTTCATTTTTTATATTATCAAACTTGAGAACGTACTCCAGACCGGAACATCCGCCGGATTTTACGCCCACTCTTATATAATCTGTTACAGGATCAAAACCTTCCTCGGTCATTAGCTGAGCCGCCTTGGATTTTGCCTGATCGCTTACTTGTATCATTATTTTTATTTAGAATGATTTGAGTGTACAAAAGTACGAACTAATTTCCGCAATCTCAAATCGATGGCGTCTATTCTCATAATATTTAAAATACTTTAAAGGATGATGAGCCAGTGCTAATGATCTGCCTGAATGTTAAATTATTTATAAATTTTTATATTAAATCTTAACACTTCCATCTATCAATTAACTTTGTCTGATTTTGACAATCAAACACCCAGTTCAGCGTATGAAGAAGCTAATTATATTGATGATTTTATTTTCTGTTTCAGGCAAATTATGGAGCCAGACAGAACGATACATTTACCAGACGGAAGTCAATCCCGACACCATCAACCTTGTCAATATGAAGGTTGAAAAGACCTTTCTGGACATCAGAAACAACCAGTCTCTCTTCATCAGTGAAAGCAAACTTCTCAAAGATTCTTTGACAACAGTCCTGAGACAGCAGGGAATCACCGAGGTTAAAAAGTCGAAAAAAGATAAATCAGAATTCCCAAAACTTCCGAATGGCAAATCTATTCAGCCCACTTTCTTCGAGTATTTAATTATAAAAAACAGAGATGACAAATCGGTCAATTTCGTAGAAAAGATCGGATCCAAGCAGGTTTACTATCAGGAAGACCGGAAAATGAACTGGATAATCTCTGACCAGGTTTCTGAATTCAATAATTATAAAATTCAAAAAGCAACGATGTCCTTCGGTGGGAGAAACTGGACCGCATGGTTTGCGCCGGAAATTAAAATATCGGACGGTCCTTATAAATTTCTGGGTCTTCCGGGATTGATTTTGAAGCTGGAAGATGACAAAGGTGATTACAGATTTAGTTTTGTGAAAAAAATAATTGTTCCCAATGCTTATTCTGAAAGCTTAAAACCTGAAGCCAGAAAGTCGACAAGAATCAATTTTCAGGGCGACAAAGCGTCGGTAAGAATGGAAATGGTAAATAATAAAGATCCGGAAATCAATTTTGACAGCTTCAACAGAATGAACCAAAGAAATGGCAGTATGAACAACGGAATGAACGGCCAGCCCGGCGGAATGAATGGTGATATGGGAAATGGGCAGCCGGATCTCCAGATGGGAGCGCCAGCACAAAACCAGAATGGCAACGGTAATCCAGCTAATTTTGGAACTACAAATCCAATTGAACTAACTAATAAATATTAAATGAAAATATTAAGATTAATAAGCTTTTTGGCAATGCCTCTCGTCTTGGCGCAGCAAAGTACCAGATTTGTCTACCAGGTGACGGCAACTCCCGATTCTACCAATGTGGAGAAAAAAACGGAACTGGCTTATCTGGATACGGATGGGAAAAAATCGATTTTCTACGCAGAAAACTCTATAAAGAGAGACTCGGTGATGGAAAGGATGCGCGCGACGAAAAACTTTGACCGGACGCAAATGCAGAATCTGAGAAGCAATATGCAATTCACCGTGGAAAAAGACCTGACGAACCAAAGTGTATTGTACAAATCCAGAATCGGAAGAGATAACTATTCTTATTCTGAAACACCTGTTTTTGAATGGAAAATCTTGCCTGAAACTGTGAAGATCGGTGAATATCAGACGCAAAAAGCAGAAACAAGATTTGGCGGAAGAATCTGGCACGCCTGGTTCACCCAGGAAATTCCTTTGCAGGACGGGCCGTATAAATTTTCCGGATTACCTGGATTGATCGTGAAAGTTCAGGATGAGAAAGGCGACTACTCTTTTGATTTGATGCAGACGAAAAAAATAGCAGAAATCTATCAACCGCTTAACCGCGGACAGACTATCGCGCTTTCCAAAACGAAATATGTGGATATGGAGAAAAAGATCCAGAAAGATCCTTCTCTGGCATTTGCCCAAAGAACAGGCGGCGGAAGAGGTCCTGGCGGAAACGGGCCCGCAATAGATCCCAAGCAGATGCAGGAATTCCAGAAAAGAATGGAAGCCGAAATGAAAAGCAGAAACAACCCTATCGAACTGAAATAATAAAAAAAAGTCGTCTCAAAATTCTGAGACGACTTTTTTATTTTATGATTTTCTGATTTCCTTGACTTCTTCAATTTTTTCCTCAAAATAAGCTTTCTTCTGAGGATGTTTTTCTATCAGAGTATCGTACGCTTTGATTGCTTTGGAGTAGAGTTTCTGCTCTACATACAACTTCGCCAGAGTCTCTGTCATCAGGTGCGAAATGTCGTCTTTTTTCTCTTTTACAACAAAGTTGACCTCATCTTTCAGCTGCGAAATCCGCGGATTTTTCTCGATGAACTGATCGATAATTTTTTCTTTGACAACAATTGTTTTTTCTGCAGAATCTTCATCTTTTGGCCTCTCTATTTTCAGCCAGCTTTGCCAGGTATTTATGAAGGTTCCAACATTGCTGTCTGCCAGATCCTGTTCTATCACTTTATCTAAAATAGCAGGAATTTCCTTTTCTTTTTCTTCAATTTTCGATACGTCATTTCCGAAGAAAGAGACGTTCATCACAGGTCGTTCGCCCGCCGGAATTTCTGGAAGATCTTCGGGTGCTTTTTCTTCCGCACTGGCTTCCGGCAATATTTCTTCCGTTTCAGATTTCTCTTCGATTTCTGCTTTTGGTATTTCAGTTTCTGCTTTTTTACCAATCAGAGCGTCCGGTGTGTTTGCAGAAAACGACATTGGTTTCCATTCGGTGACCGGTTGGATCACTTGCTCAACACCTTTATCCTCATTGTCAGAAACCGATTCTGCAGGAGATTCAGATATATTATTTTCTTTAATTTCGAAGGTTTCCGGTTTTTCAAAATTAAGCTCATCAGACGTCGTTTTTTCTTCTACTGTATTGTTGGGCTGAGATTCAGAACTTTGACTTTCTTTCAAATCACGCACTTCAAAAGACTGTGTCTCTCCAAAACTGATTTGGCTTCTGTCTATATTATCTTCAGGAATTTCCGTCGCTTCCGGCTCCTTGTATTCAGGTTGCGGTTCAGTTTTAATGGGTGTGACAATCGCTTCTTTCTTAAGTTCTCTTTTTGGAGGATTCAGATAGTCGAGGTGATTTTTTGGAACAGAAAATTTAACCTGAGGCAGAAATTCTTCGATACCGTTGAAACTGACATTCCCGGAAGAATCTTCGTCCTGAACCTGCGTGTCAGGTAGTTTTTCAGTAGCTTTTTCTTCGGGAACAGAAAGCACCTCTTCCACATTGCGATGTTCTGAGATGGTCTTTTCCGAGCGATTATCATCCAGGACAATTAACTTTTCTTTGACCTCCAGATCGTCCTTCACCGTGATGACGCCGGACTCCTTTGTCGCTTCCAGATCTATCTCGTGGGATTTTTCCTGAAGGAAATTCTCTTCGCCCTCGTAGAGCAATCTGTTCTTTTCACCTTCTACAATTATGAATTCAGAATTATCCACACTCTCAGATTCGATAATTTTATCAATATCGAATTTATTCAGAACAACAGCAGCTTCCGCCACTTCCTGATGGCTGGCATCTGCTTTTTCGATAATATCTGCAGCGGTTACTTTTTCATTAATCACTTTATTTTCAACAACTTCAGATTCTTCGCTATCAACAGGAATAGCTTCGTTTTGATTGATTTTCTGAGAGTTGATAAACTGATAAAGTATTTTTTTATCGGTAGTGTATGCCGCAGTCTTAGAAAGGTTTTCCTTATAATTTTCTGTCTTATAAAGGTTGATCCCGTACAGATAAAGCGCCCGGATACTTTGCGCATACGGCATCTTATCGGATTCTGATTCCAATAGGCTCAGATCCGATTCGTTTATTATTCTTGGATTTTTTATTAATTCTAAAACTCTAGTATTCATACTCTTACCAGTTGGCGACAATGTCGTTATATATTTTATTGATGATCCTCTCGTTCACAATTCTTACCTGCGCGGTTTCTATTGCATTGAGATCCAAATCACTGTTGAAGACCGCTTCGTCACTATAGCTCTTGTCAAAACTAAGTGCCGGGTCTATTTTATTTTCGTAATGGACCTTTACAGTAATCGTCAGTTTATTCTGCAAAGCCTGTATTGTATTACCCTGATCCGTGGTAGTAGCCGTCCCGACGCTGGTCGGCGTAATATTATAATCACTGATTTCCCCTTCTATCAAAAGATCAGGATTCTCTACGGCGCCTTTCAAAGTGGTTCTCTGAAGGAAACGGTTTTGCAGAGACACTGTAAAATCCTGACTGAGACTGGGAAGGTTGTTCGCAGCGTTATTGGGGAAGGTATTGATCTTGACTGTTTTCATCTCAGGACTGAGAGACGACCCTGTAAATGAATAGCAACTCGTGACCAGAAAAAACAATGAAAAGAGCGCACAGACCGCAATCCCCTGAGTTTTGACAAACATAATAAATCTGAATATTTTATTCATAATTAACCAAGTGGAGATTCTATGGCCTGAGGCGTTGCTACTTCTACCTGAGCAAGACCGTCTTTGAAGGCTTCATAATGTGAAACATACATAAAAGGAGCAGTCAGAAAAATACCGATTCCACACAGTATAATTCCCAATTCCCCGAGAATGGTGACAGCAATGGAGAAGAAGAAGATCATCCACAGATTTCCTTTTGTCATCACTTTCGAAATATTCCAGGCTGCTTTGATATCTGTTATTCTCTTAAAAGTAATTAATGCCGGGATGTAAAAAGCCTGCAGCAGCAGATAGATCAACACGATGTAAAATGCAAAAAAATAGACTAACATAAAAGTGCCTGCAGCAGCGTCGTTGTCATGAAATATCAGCATGAAAATTCCCATCGGAATCAATGCAATGATGAGTCCTACTATTACGTAGAGCTGAAAAATGAAATAAGGCATAAAATCGTCAAAATTGAAAACCTCTCCGGCTTGCGCTGGAACACCTTGATCAATCTTGTAGCATACTTTATAGAAATTACCGGCAGCCATCATCCCGCAAAACGGAATCAGGGACAGCAGCATCAGACATAAAAAACTCAGCAGAAAAGTCACGAAGTCCTTCTGCATCAGGTTGATAGCTTTTGAGATATATTCTCCGAATTTGAAATTGACTCTTCTTGGATTTAGTTGTGCTTCCATTATTCCTCTAGGTTATATTGTTTTATCTTTCTGTAAAGCGTTCTTTGGGAAATTCCCAATTCGTCTGCCGCTCTGTTTCTCCTTCCCTTATGTTTTTCTAAAGCTTTGATAATCAAATCTTTCTCATTATTCTGAAGTGACAGGGATTCTGGTCTGCTTTCTTCCAGTTCGATATCTTCAACATCGTTGTAATGATGATCCTCGTCATCAGAAACAATGGTCGGATGGTGGATTTGACTTTGCTGGCTATTCTGATTATTTTCAAAATAGAGCAGAGAATTCGGACTTGCTCCCTGCTGCGTTTCCGGCGTATAAATCCTGTTGATCAGGTTTTTTTCCTGCAGACTGAGATCAGAATTTCCTTTGTTTTTTATCAGTTCCGAAGTTAAGGATTTTAAATCATTAATATCGCTCCGCATATCGAAGAGGATTTTGTACATTATATCCCGCTCAGATCCAAAATCTGATCCTTGATTTCCTCCGAGATTATTTTTCTGTACTACCGCCGGGAGATTCGAATTCATCGGAATATATTCTGCCAGTTTGGTCGAGTTTACTTCGCGGTTTTGCTCTACGACGGTCATTTGCTCTACCAGATTTCGCAATTGACGTACGTTGCCGGGGAAAGCATAATTTTCTAAATAAGAAACTGCATCATCCGTCAGTTTCAGTTCCGGCATTCTGTATTTCTCAGCAAAATCTATTGCAAACTTTCTGAATAACAGGTGAATATCACCTTTTCTCTCACGAAGCGCCGGCATATCAATCTGAACTGTATTGAGACGGTAATAAAGATCCTCGCGGAAACGGTTGTCATTGATGGCCTTCATCATATTCACATTGGTTGCGGCCACAATTCTGACATTGGTTTTCTGCACCTGCGAAGAGCCGACTTTCATAAATTCGCCGCTTTCCAGAACTCTCAAGAGACGAACTTGCGTCTGTAAAGGCAGTTCGCCAACCTCATCCAGGAAGATAGTTCCGCCATCAGCCACTTCAAAATAACCTTTACGCGTAGATGTAGCGCCTGTAAATGCACCTTTCTCGTGGCCAAACAGTTCAGAATCTATCGTTCCTTCCGGGATTGCGCCACAGTTGACGACAATATAAGGCTGGTGTTTTCTTCTGGATTCGCCGTGGATAATTTTCGGGATGAATTCTTTCCCTACTCCACTTTCGCCCATTACTAAAACCGAAATATCTGTAGGTGCTACCTGAATTGCCTTTTCCAAAGCCCTGTTGAGCGCGGGAAAATTTCCGATAATTCCGAAGCGTGCTTTTATGGATTGTAATTCTGCCATAATTTTTTTTAATTTTTTGTCCCAATTCCGAAGCCGGAAACAGGAAGATTTTTTGAATTTGATTGAATTTTTAAAATTTACAGTTCTGCCATCTGCGTTCTGTAAACTTTGTTGAAGTGATGTGTGTAGCCATCTTTCATCGTTTTGCCTTCATCATAAGTTTTGAGGGCAAGCGTTTTCAAATCCAAATAATCCTTATTTCTGACTTTAGAAACTTTGCTTCTAAAATATATATTTTCTGCAAAATCATCAACTTTGCTTTGCTTCTCGAAGTTTTCTAAGGCTTTGTCATATTTTCCGGTTTCGAAATAGGTGACGCCCAATTGGTAATGATCATATAAACCAACATTGTGATCTTTCTTTGAAAGTTGATTTTCTATGATCGAAATCGCTTTTTCTTTCTGCCCAATCGCCGAATAACAAAGTGCTTTTGCGATATGCAATTCATAATCACCATTGGCAGAATATCCAAGATAGCCTGTTGGATAGATCTTTTCCAAGGCCTCGATGTCAGCAATTGCACCATTGTAATCCCGCAGAAACTGATATCTGCACCAGCCACGATAGCCAAGATGCATTTTTGGATTCAGTTCCACAGCTTTATCAATCCATATTTTCCAGGTGAGGAAATCGCCTCTCTTAAGATATGGAACAGATTTTTCCATGTAAGCATCGGAAAAACTGGGACATAACGCAATAGCCCTATCAAAATTTTCTTGCGATTCCTTAGATCCTTGGATGCCAGAATCGTTGTAAATTTCGCAGGCTTTTTTGCAATTTTCGCCTTCAATTACATTACAGTTTACCTGCGCATGCAAATTGGTGTAGAGAACAACTATAAAAAGGCTAAGGAAGTATTTCGGCAATTTTTCCATTCTCTATTTTATAGGTTAAATATTGATAATAATCTATTTTGTGACCCTGATATTCTTTCGGAAGCCAGCCATTCAGAGATTTTGTGAAATCTAAAATTTTCTCTACAAATTCTTTATCAAAATTTGCTCGGGTGTAATTTTCGTCCATCTGCTGAACCCGCAACAGTCCGGTTTTTCCTTCACAATTAACCAAAAATCTTATGGTAACAGAGCCGTTTATTTTTTGGGATGAAGATAATTTTAAGTGGTCTAATGCCTGTATTATGGCGATTTTTTCACCG
>Ga0302347_1001831_pt1 | contig 23983 bp, 16 predicted proteins | sample PhyWR1_FD_202178 | JGI IMG/M metagenome (GOLD analysis project Ga0302347, IMG submission 202178) | Leaf surface microbial communities from wheat plants in UC Gill Tract Community Farm, Albany, California, United States - DLSL W.R1 (v2)... | ecosystem: Host-associated > Plants > Phyllosphere >...
ACCTGTTGCCCCAACCGCAGTTCGGGCCACCTGGTGCTTCTGCCATTGCATTGAGGGAGACGACGGTGAAGAGAGTACCGAGAAGGATCCGTTTCATAGCTTTGTTCTCTTTGTGTGCAAACCAATGGACAAGGGTTCAGGCACTTCATAGCGCCCTAGGGATCGGTTATTAGTCCAACCCGCGCAGTTTGGAGTTTAGGCACGTTCGAAGGGTTCCGTGGGTTTTTATAAAACCGATGGCGATTTGATGAAATATTTGCCGGCCGCCTCCCGCGTCTATGCTTTCCCAGAGACCCGCCTTGCCAGAGCGCGCAAGGGGGAGCCAGAATGCCGCTATCTGCCCCGCCTGATGTAAGGAAGCCCGATGCCTGATCCTGTTGCTGCCAGCCTGCGTCTAGCGCCCGATGCGCTGACTCGCCCTTTCTCCGCTGAACAGTTCAGCTTCTCGACCACCAATGATTTGGAGCCCTTTCGCGGTGTGCTTGGCCAGGAACGCGCGGTTGAAGCCTTGCAGTTCGGTGTGGCCATGCCACGCCCCGGTTACAACGTTTTTGTCATGGGCGAGCCGGGCACCGGTCGCTTTTCGTTCGTCAAACGCTACCTGAAGGCCGAAGGCAAGCGCCTGCAAACCCCGTCGGACTGGGTTTACGTCAATAACTTCGATGAACCTCGCGAGCCGCGCGCCCTTGAGTTGCCCGCCGGGGGAGGCGCAGCGTTCATTACCGATATCAACGCGCTGATCGACAACTTGGTGGCCACGTTCCCGGCCGTGTTCGAACACCCTACCTACCAGCAGCGCAAGAGCGCTATCGACCGCGCCTTCAACCAGCGTTACGACAAAGCGCTGGACGTGATCGAGCGCCTGGCCCTGGAAAAAGACGTGGCGCTGTACCGCGACAGCTCCAATATCGCGTTCACGCCGATGCTCGACGGCAAGGCCCTGGACGAGGCCGAGTTCTCGCAGTTGCCGGAAGCCGACCGCGAGCGCTTTCACACTGATATTTCCGAGCTGGAAGAACGCCTCAACGAGGAGCTGGCCAGCCTGCCGCAGTGGAAGCGCGAGTCGAATAACCAACTGCGCCAGTTCAACGAAGAAACCATCACCCTGGCCCTTCAGCCATTGCTGGCGCCGCTGTCGGAAAAGTACGCGGAAAACGCGGCCGTCTGCGGTTACCTGCAAGCCATGCAGGTGTACCTGCTCAAGACCGTGGTCGAGCAATTGGTGGATGATGCCAAGACCGACGCCCAGGCGCGCAAGCTGCTGGAAGAGCAGTACTGCCCGAGCCTGGTGGTGGGCCATCCGGTCAACGGCGGCGCACCGGTGGTGTTCGAGCCGCACCCGACCTACGACAACCTGTTCGGGCGGATCGAATACAGCACTGATCAGGGCGCGCTCTACACCACCTATCGCCAACTGCGCGCAGGCGCGTTGCACCGTGCCAATGGCGGGTTTCTGATCCTTGAAGCGGAAAAAATGCTCAGCGAGCCGTTCGTGTGGGACGCCCTCAAGCGGTCCCTGCAGTCGCGCAAGCTGAAAATGGAGTCGCCGCTGGGCGAATTGGGGCGTCTGGCCACGGTGACCCTCAACCCGCAGATGATCCCGCTGCAGGTCAAAGTCATCATTATCGGTTCGCGTCAGTTGTACTACGCGTTGCAGGACGCCGATCCGGACTTCCAGGAAATGTTCCGGGTGCTGGTGGACTTCGACGAAGACATCCCTATGGTCGACGAAAGCCTGGAGCAGTTCGCGCAGTTGCTCAAAACCCGCACCTCGGAAGAAGGCATGGCGCCGCTGACATCCGACGCCGTAGCGCGCCTGGCCACTTACAGCGCGCGGCTGGCGGAGCATCAGGGGCGCTTGTCGGCGCGTATTGGCGATCTGTTTCAATTGGTCAGCGAGGCGGATTTCATTCGTCACCTGGCGGGCGACGAGATGACCGACGCCGGCCATATCGAACGCGCACTCAAGGCTAAGGCCACGCGCACCGGGCGGGTGTCGGCGCGGATTCTCGACGATATGCTCGCCGGGGTGATCCTGATCGACACCGCCGGTGCGGCGGTCGGCAAGTGCAACGGCCTGACGGTGCTGGAAGTGGGCGACTCGGCGTTCGGCGTGCCGGCGCGGATTTCTGCCACGGTGTACCCCGGCGGCAGCGGGATTGTCGACATTGAGCGTGAGGTCAACCTCGGCCAGCCGATCCACTCCAAGGGCGTGATGATCCTCACCGGTTACCTGGGCAGCCGCTATGCCCAGGAATTCCCGCTGGCGATTTCGGCCAGCATCGCTTTGGAACAGTCTTACGGCTACGTGGACGGTGACAGTGCGTCCCTCGGCGAAGCGTGCACGTTGATCTCGGCGCTGTCGAAAACCCCGCTCAAGCAGTGCTTTGCCATCACCGGCTCCATCAACCAGTTTGGTGAAGTGCAGGCGGTGGGTGGGGTTAACGAGAAGATCGAAGGTTTCTTCCGTCTCTGCGAAGCCCGTGGGCTGACCGGTGAGCAGGGGGCTATCATTCCCCAGGCCAACGTCGCCACACTGATGCTCGATGAAAAGGTGTTGCAGGCCGTGCGGGCTGGGCAGTTCCACATCTACGCGGTACGCCAGGCCGATGAAGCCTTGAGCCTGCTGGTGGGCGAGGATGCCGGTGAGCCGGATGCCGAGGGGCAATTCCCGGAGGGTACCGTCAACGCCCGGGTGGTCGAGCGCTTGCGCGCGATTGCAGAGATGATCAGTGAAGACGACCTCAAAGAAGCGGAGAAGGAACTGGCGCAACAGGCGCTGGCCGAGGCCAAACCCGCTTCATAACAGCCGATGTCACTGAATGCACCGATTTGTGTGGTGAGCGAGCCGGCCTCGCGCGGGGCAAGCCCGCTCACCACATGGGTTGGTGTGTTGCCACAGAACGTGAGTTGATTGCCGCTTCTTTCAAACGAAATGGCGCTGGAAATCCAAGCCTCTGCCCCGATCCCTGTGGTGAGCGAGCTGGCCTAGCGCGGGGCAAGCCCGCTCACCACATGGGTTGGTGTGTTGCCACGGAACCTGAGTTGATTGCCGCTTCTCTCAACGAAATGGCGCTGGAAATCCAAGCCTCTGCCCCGATCCCTGTGGTGAGCGAGCTGGCCTCGCGCGGGGCAAGCCCGCTCACCACATGGGTTGGTGTGTTGCCACAGAACGTGAGTTGATTGCCGCTTCTCTCAAGCGAAATGGCGCTGGAAATCCAAGCCTCTGCCCCTATCCCTGTCGTGAGCGAGCTGGCCTCGCGCGGGGCAAGCCCGCTCACCACATGGGTTGGTGTGTTGCCACGAACCTGAGTTGTCTGCCGCTTCTCGCAAATGAAATGGCGCTGGAAATCCAAGCCTGTGCCCCGATTCCTGTAGTGAGCGAGCTGGCCTCGCGCGGGGCAAGCCCGCCCACCATAGGGGTTGGTGTGTTGCCACAGAACCTGAGTTGACTTCCGCTTCTCTCAACGAAATGGCACTGGAAATCCAAGCCTGTGCCCCGATCCTTGTGGTGAGCGAGCTTGTCTCGCGCGGCGCCAGTTCGCTCGCCGCAAGGTTGGCAGAAATGACAATAATTTGACTGGTGTCTACAGGGGCCTACACCGTTGGTCTCTACGGCCTTGGTTTGTCGTGTTTTTCTTCTATCCTGAGGATTAGGGATATCCACAGGAGTCGCTGGACAGCAACAGCCTCGCCCACGCGCAGGGGCTGAACACCGAACTACCGAGGGTCGCCGCCATGTCGCGCAACCTCTGTCTTACCCGCCAGTACTTCGGGCTGGCTACCCGTATCGAATGCGCCATTCGCCCTCTCGCTGGGGATAACGGGCTGTGGACGGTGCTGTTTGCCGCCGGGATGACCGGCGAGCAGCCGTCCGCGGTGAAGTCCCAGGGCCCGTTTCGCGGCCCCTTCGAGGCAGCCCATCTGCTGGAGTCGATCGTCGAAAACCTGACTCGACAGGGTTACGAAATGGCCGAGGACCCGCCGATCTGGTGCCTGCACTTGCAGGCCCATCTTCGACTGCTCAACCGCAGCCACGAGCAGCTCGCTCTGTAGTCCGCTTATTTGCCCTCGGGCTTGTCCAGTTCGACCTCAAAGCCGTATTGCACGGTATTCAGCTCGGTACGCTGGTAGCTTTCCAGCGCGCTCGGCTGGCCGTAGAAGTAATGCACGTCGAATAACGCCGTGCCGTATTCCGCGGCGCGATGGCTGACGGCGAGGATTTCCTTGAGGTAGTGGCCGCTGGCGTCCTTGGCATAGAAACGCCAGCTGTCGGAGGGGAAGGCTTTCTGGTCGACAACCAGCGCGTTGTCCTTGAGCGACAGGCCCTTGGGCAACGTGCCCACGTCGATCTGGTTTTTCTCGATGGTCGCCAGGAACAAAGGGATCGAGCCCACTACATAGGCCGGATTTTCCGGAAACAGCGTGAGGTCGTAGGTGAGAGTGCCGCGTGCCGGGTTCAGCTCAAAAGCCTCGGTGGGCAATTCAATCGGTTCGCCGCGCTCGCCTTTTTCATCGGCAGTAAAGAAGGTCACCGGCGACTCAGTGCTATTGCGCTCTGCGCCCACCAGATCGTCATTGAACGTGAAGGGGTGGTCGAACACGATAGTCGCGGCGCTGGCGTCTTCGACGGACTGGTTGATGGTGACGCTGTTTTTCAGCTGGTCTTCGGTCAGTGTGGCGTCCTTGAGCCAATCGGCGGCGCCGTCGTCATACACGGTGACCGGCATGGGCAAGGCTTGCACGGTTTTTTCCAGGCTGTTTTTGTCGAAGCGAAGCACCGGCAGGTCGAGGTCCTTGCGGGTCACCGTGGCCTTGGAAAAATCCAGCACGTTGACTTGCAGGGTGTCGATCAGCCCATTGAAGTACACCTTGGCGTAATGGGTGCTCTGCTGGTGCTCGAAGGCTTTTTGCTCATCGCTGAGCTGTTTTTCCAAGGCGTCGGACCAGACTTTCTGCTTCTGCATCTCGGCCAATTGTTTCTGGTAGAACGCCACCTGAGCCGCGCTTTCATTGATGGACCCCGAACGGGTAAGGAATTGCCCGGTGCTGTTGCGCGCCTGTACCAGCAGCGGGTTGGGGGATTCATCGCCGACTTGGGGCGCCAGGGGCTGACTGTTGGTCAGTTCGATTTCGGCGTAGTTCTTCTCCAGACGCAACAGATTGACGCTGATCGCACCTTCAGTGCGCGGGTGGCCTACGTCCTTGGTCGACAAGTCAAACGTCAGCACATTGCCCGGCGCGATCACTTCCACCGTGCCCTTGAGGCTCACCGGTTGCGGCTGGCTTTTGTTTTCGGTCTCGATGCCGTCGATGAACGGGTAGGTCACCGTCAGATCATCGGGGTTGGTCAGGTTGGAGCTGCTGGGGCTCAGTTGGATGCCCGGATCGGTTTCCGACCATTCCGGCTGAAACGGAATGACTTTGTGGTTGCTCAGGGTGACCGACTGCCATTCCAGGCTGTGGGGAAACGGGAATTGGTCGGGCAGGTTGAAATTGAACGGGAAGACCGGCTGCAGATCGGTCAGGTAATCGGAGTGGGAGGTTTTGCGCAGCACGAACAGGCCATTGATGTAGGTGTCCACCAACGCCTGGGGCGTGGGGTAGTGCTTGAGCAGGGCCAAGGAGTCTTCACCGTACTCGGGCTCGATGGGCTTGTTGGCGAGCTTGAGTTGCGCCCGCTCCAGCAACAGCAGCGAGCCGCCGAGGTCGGCGATGGCGTCGCGCAGCTTGGGGTCTTGGATGCTGTCCAAGGATTGTTCGAATTGCGCGGTTTTCTCTTCGAGGGTGGCCTGTTTCTTTTCATCGCTAGGGGAGCAGCCGCCCGCCAGCAGCAATGCTGCGCACAGGCCGAAACCGGCCAAAGGGGATCGCACATCCATCATCTGATTTTCTTCCTGTCCGACATCTTCGAGCCGAGTTGATGGGCTCGACACTAGCAGAAAAATTCTCTTACAGAAGCCGCCCAGGTCAGTTTTCACGCGGTTACAGCGCGTTGATGGCGGCTGGTATACTCGCCGCCATTTCTAACCACGCTGTGTGAGATCCAATGGAACGCTTTATCGAAAATGCGATGTACGCCTCGCGCTGGTTGCTGGCGCCGATCTACCTGGGGCTGTCCCTGGGCTTGCTGATCCTGGCGTTGAAATTCTTCCAGGAAATCATTCACGTCATTCCCAACATCTTCACCATGTTGGAAGCCGAAGTAATCCTGCTGCTGTTGTCGTTGATCGACATGGCCCTGGTCGGCGGCCTGTTGGTGATGGTGATGATTTCCGGCTACGAGAACTTCGTCTCGCAGTTGGATATCGACGACAACAAGGAGAAGCTCAACTGGCTGGGCACCATGGACTCTTCGTCGCTGAAGATGAAAGTGGCCGCCTCCATCGTGGCGATTTCCTCCATCCACTTGCTGCGCATCTTTATGGACGCCAAGAACGTCGATCCTCAGCACCTGATGTGGTACGTGATCATCCACATGACCTTCGTGGTCTCGGCATTCGCCATGGGTTACCTGGACAAACTCACCAAACACTAACCTGCCGCGCCGGCCCTACTGCTCGACGAAGTAGTAGGGCTGGCGATTGATCGCCATTTCCTTGATCACCTTGACCTGCGTGCTCAGGCCGTCGGTACGGTCCAGCAACGCAACGTTGCCGGGCCTGGCGGCGAGGTAACTGTGCAGTTGCGCGTCTGTCTGCAGGATCTTCAAGTAGCTCTGCAAATAAAACACGCTGGCCCCGGCAATACGTTCGTTGGGTTGAAACAACACCACTTCCTTGCCTTCGGCTTGCAATGCCTGAACCTGGCGGATCACCGGCACGAATGACTGACGTACATCGGCTTTGGGCGCAAACCAGAACGCGGCCGTCAGGTAACACGCCACCGCTAGCGTGAACATGCCGCCGACCAGATGTCTGTGGTACTTGTAGAGTGACGGCTTATGCGCCTTCAGCCACTCCAAGATGACCCGCCCATACTCGGCGGCCAGCACAGCGGCGGCGGGTGTCAGGGCCATCAGGTATACCGTGCGCTTGCTTGAGGCCAACGTCAGCAACGTGAACTGCGCCACCAGCCAAACGCTGAAAAATAACCGGTAACGATTACGTACCAGGCTTTTGCGGAAATGCCACAGCCCCAGGTACACGAGGATGTTCCACGGTAAGAACGCTTGCGGCAGTTTCAGCAGGTAGTAATAGAACGGTTCGTAATGCCCGGCCTCGACGAATTCGCCGCTGAAGCGTCCGACGCTATTGGTCCACAGCACTTCGCCCACGGCCTGCAGGCCGCCGCGCTGGAACAGGAACATCAGCCAGATCAGTAGAGGAATCAGAGCCAACAGGGTAAATGCCGCCGGCTTGAGCCAGTCCCCGAGGCGCAGGCGTTTGTCCATCAGGCTGGTGCTGGCCAAGTACACAAAGATCACCACGCCAGGCATCGCCAGGCCCAGCACGCCTTTGCTCAACGTGGCGATCACCATCCCGGCGGTAAACAACGCCCAGGCGCCGGTTGCCGAACCTTGACGATCCGGCCGCACCGCCTGGTAGAACGCCAACAGGGCGGTGGTCACGCCCAGGCTGAGCAACGCATCTTCGCCGACACCCCGCACATTGCTCCAGTAACTGGCCATGGTCGCCAGGATCAACGCCGCGCTGAACGCCAGGGTTTGCGGGCGTCCGAACTTGCGCAGCATCCCGTACAGCAGCATCACGCTGAACAACCCAGCAAAGGCCGACGCCAGGCGCACCGCCCAGGTGGTGCCGCCGAACACGCGAATCGCGCCGGCGTCCAGCCACAGGCTCAGGGGTGGTTTTTCCAGGAACGGCTCGCGAAACAACTGCGGCACCACCCAGTCGTTGTCCAGTTGCATCGCCATGGCGATCCCGGCGACGCGGGCTTCGGTGGAGCCTTGCAGTTCGTGGTTACCCAAAGCAAAGAAAAACAACAGGCCAGCAAGCAGGAGCAGCAGAGAGGCGGGGCGCGTCATGGGTTGTGGATACCGGGGCAGGGCGCCGCTCGGGGGAGCGGCTCGCAGTCGGTCAGTATAGGGAGGCGATTCTTAACATTTCGTGAATGAACCTGCGGTTGATGAAAGGGACCGAGGGCAGCGGTTGACCGCCCGCGGCCGGGCCGCCGCGCTAGCTGGTTTTGACCTTGAAGCGGCTCAGCCCTTGCTGCATGGCGTTGGCCCGTTCCGACAAGTTCTTGGCCGCCACCGCGCATTGCTGGGAGTTGTGCTGATTTTGCTGAGTCACTTCATCGATCTGCTCCAGGCCGATACTGGCTTGCTGCAACCCGGAGGCTTGTTCGCTCGAAGCCTGGTAGATCAGGGACACCAAGCTCGAAACCGCCGTGGTGCCATTAACGATATTGCGCAGCGAATCGGCGGTGCGTCCGGCGATGACCATGCCGCGCTGGGTCTTGGTTGACGAGTCGGCGATCAGCGCCGCGGTTTGCTGGGCGGCTTCGGCACTGCGTGCGGCGAGGCTACGCACTTCGTCGGCCACCACGGCAAAACCACGGCCGAGTTCGCCGGCACGCGCCGCTTCAATGGCGGCGTTCAAGGCCAGCAGGTTGGTCTGGGCGGCAATATTGTCGATGGTAGTGATGATGGCCGTGATGTCTTTGCCCGAGTTGTCGATCTCGGCCATGGCGGCGATCAGCTCGCTCATCAACTGGTCACTTTCCCCCGCGTCCGCGCGTGATGCCTGTGACTGCTCATCGGCCTTCTTAGCGTTGGCCGCGTTGTCGGTGGTTTGCGCGGCCATTTGCGTCATGACCGCACTGATCTCGGTGATGGACGACGCGGAGTTGGCCGCACCCTCGGACAACGACTGACTCAACTCTGTGACCTGGCCCGAACTGCCGGTGATCTCGGTGGCGCTGACCTGAACCTGGGAGATCAGGTTGTTCAAGTTGCCGACCATTTTCTCCAACGCCTTGCCCAGAGTGTCGTTGGGGGACGACAGGCGAACCTCAAGGTCCAGGTCGCCCTCGGAGATGCGTTCGGCGACTTTTACCTGACGTTGCAGGCTGTCCGACATTTCGTTCAGGGCAAAAGACAACTGCCCGACTTCATCTTCGGATTTCTGAACCAGACGCTGGGAAAAATCCCCAAGACTGATGGTCGCGGCCAGGGTCGCGGCCTCACGGATCGGCCCGACGATTTTCGCGGTGGCAAACCACAACACAATCAAGGCCAGCACAGAAATACTGAGCCCGACGCCCACCTGCCAGATGCTGCTGCTCAGCCCGCGGGACTTCAGCTCCTGCTCCAGCGCAATCGCCTGGCTCATCACCACGGCCTTGGGCAAATGGATCAAGATCGCCCAGGGTTTGTCGGTGCGGCCCAGGGTGATCGGCATTTGTACCTCGATCTCCTCGGCCTCCTGATTCATCCGACTGTCACCCTGGCCCTTCTGCACGTTGGCCAAGACCTTTTCCCAAGTGTTGGGTAGCAATGCCTTCAATGGCTGGCCGATCAGTTCGGGGCGTTTACTGTTGGCCACCACCAAGCCTTGATGGCTCAGGATCGTTACCGAACCTTTGCCGTCATACAGGTCGGCGGACATTTGCTCACTGAGTTTCTGGATAAACGAAATATCGAAGTCAGCACCGACCACACCGTAGAACTTGCCATTGGCGGTGATGGGCACCGAGAGCGTCGTCAGCCACACGTTTTTGCCTTGGACCACGTAGGGGATCGGGTCCAACACGCTCTCTTTCTGGGTATCGCGGGGGCCGGAGTACCAGCCGCCTTTAAGGACACCGTTGGGGTGACGCGCGTCGGAGTCGTATTCCACCAGCGGTTGCACAGCGATATGGCCGTCCGAGCTGCGGGTCCAATAGGGCGTAAAACGGCCCGTCAGTGGGTTGTTACCACCTTCATTGTTACGAGAGGCTTGATCCTGACCGTCCAGGGCATCCGGCTCCCAGCACGAGTAGGTGCCGTTGAAATCCGAGTTGTCCTTGAGCACGCTGAGCAACATTGTGTTGATTTGCTCCCGGCCCAGAGCGAGCGGGCTCTGCGCACTTTTACTGGCGCTCATGGTGTTGGCCATTGTGCGAGCTGAGTCCAGGGCGTTCTGCAATTTGGCTTGGATGGCATTTGCGCGCGATTCGGCGAGGTTCTGCACTTCGCGGATGGTCGCATTTTCAATCAGCGTTGAAACTTCACGGCCCACGTAAGTTTGATTCGCATTTGAAGAGTACAGCCCATATAAAACCAGGCTGGCGCAAGAGATGAATAAGCAGAGTCCTGCGGTAAAGCAAATTCGAGTCTGCAATGAGTTGAATTTCATGATGTTTCCTGCCTGCGCTGATAGTTGCCAATATCACCGGATACTGGCATTCCAATGTCTTTGTGCACACAAGACTTAAGGCTTAACTATGGGCTGCTTAGGCAGTAGCGCCGATGCTTATCGTTTCATCGGTCAATACTGCATGACAGCAAGCGCTAATCAGTTGGGCTCGTTATCGTCGAGCCACAAGTGTTCGGTATTTTTAAAGCCATAACGTTGCGGCGGCACCCGCGCGATAATGCGATCGGTTTGAGCGGGGTCACTCAAATCGATAACTTTCGGGGTGATATAAATATTAAGTACCGGTAAAAAGAATAACTTGACCTTGGGCGTCAACAGCGAATCAGTATGTTGTTCAATGACCACGCCGATGGTGCCACTTTTCATTTGAACGATAGAGCCCACGGGGTAAATACCGACCGCTTTTAGGAAGGCCCGAAATACTTCATCGTCAAAATGCCCCTGCCACGTAGACATCTGCTGAATGGCCACGGCGGGGTCCCAGCCTTGGTTGTAGGAGCGGTCGGAAGTCACCGCGTCATAGACGTCGCACACTGCGGCCATGCGTGAAAAAACACTGATTTGCTCACCCGCCAGCCCGTGAGGGTAGCCAGTACCGTCGACTCTCTCGTGGTGATGCAGGCATACGTCCACCACCAGCTCGCACACCTGGGCGGTGCCCTGCAGGGTTTTTTCGCCTTCCAGGGGATGTCGGCGGACCACTTGCAATTCATCGCTGCTCAACCGCCCGGGTTTATTAAGAATGGCGTTTGGAATAGCCATCTTGCCGATGTCGTGCAGCAGCCCGGCCAACCCTGCACGGCGAATGAGCGCGGGCGGCAATTTCAGTTGAGTGCCCAGCGCAATCATCAACGCGCACACCGCCACCGAGTGCATATAGGTGTAATCGTCGATGCTTTTAAGGCGTGCCAGGCTGATAAAGGCGTCTGGGTGGCGGGCGATCGAGCTGGAAATGTCATCCACCAGCGAGGTGATGGACTCAAGCTCCAGCGCACGGCCCATGCGCGCATGGCTGAACATTTCGATGACGGCCGCTTTGGCTCGGGTGCACACCGCCTGGGCGGCGATCAGCTCGTCTTTCATTGAGGTGGGGGAGATGGTCGTGGCTGTGGTGCCGGGGTCGCATGCGGAATTGGGCGACGTGGGCGCACAGCCCGATATGCAGGTATCCAGCGTGCCCTTCCAGAAAGGCCTTGCTTCGCCGACTGGGACCTGATGATAGAGCTCATTACACTTGGTCATGATATGGCCTCTACTGTTTCTTCTTTTTATGTATTGCCGCTCAGCCTCCCTGGCGTGAATGGTGTGGTGGTTGAATGGATCAGTTGGCGTTGGCCGCCTTGATGCGAGTGACGACCCGACCGGCCAAGTCATCCGGGCGGAACTTCGCCAGGAAGTCATCGGCCCCGACTTTCTTGACCATGGCCTGGTTAAACCCGCCCGACAGCGAGGTGTGCAACACAATATGCAACTTCGCCAGGCGCGGATCGCTGCGTACTTCAGCGGTCAGGGTGTAGCCATCCATCTCGGGCATCTCTATGTCCGAGATCATCATCAAAAACTCTTCCTGCGGATCGCGCCCTTCATCGAGCATGGCGCGAAGATAATCCAGGGCCTGACGCCCATCGTTCAGCGCAACCACCTCCACCCCGATGGTTTCCAGGCAACGCGTGACCTGCTTGCGGGCGACCATTGAGTCATCGACCGTGAGCACACGCAGATGCCGTGCCCACTGAGTCACCTGGTGATCCACCACACCGTTGGAAATCTCCTCCGACGTAGGAGAAATTTCCGTCAGCACCTTTTCCACATCGATGATCTCCACCAACCGATCATCCGCGCGGGTCACAGCGGTCAGATAATTGTTATCGCCACTGCCCTTGGGCGGAGGATGGATATCCTCCCAATTCAAATTAACAATGTGCTCAACCGCATAAACCAGAAAACCCTGAACGCGATTGTTGTACTCCGTAAGTATGATAAAAGCGCTCTCCTTATCGGTAATACCCGGCAGCCCAGTGGCCATCGCAAGGTCTAGAACGGGGATGGAAGAGCCTCTGATGTTCGCCACGCCACAAATGTTGTTATTAGACTTTGGTAGTACAGATAACTTAGGGCAGCGAATAACCTCGCGCACTTTGAACACATTGATGCCGTACAGCTGATGGTCGTTGAACCGGAATAAAAGCAATTCCAGACGGTTTTGCCCGACCAGTTGCGTACGGCTGTTAACGGAAGCCAGAAGACCTGTCATACACACTCCCGATCCGGGTTTGATAGCGATGATGTCGTAATGACATTAGCATAAGTAAGGATATGTGAAATACCTGTGAAATAAAAAACAGGGCGGTGTGGTTGGTTAAAGAGAGGTGTTGTCAGATGGGGTTGAGTTCAGACGATTGTTTTAAATTAGTTAGGTGGCTAGCTTATTAAGTGCGTGATGAGAATAAATGTGATTGGTAAGTTTGAGGGTGGAGACGGGGGAGCTTTTTAGAATGATGAAGTCGCGTTGAGTGCGGCTTTACGGGTATTGATCCTACGCCAAGGCTCGTCAGTGAAGATGAAGTCGTTTTTTGCTGTCTTCGTTGCCTTGGTTTGGCAGAAGGGAGTGGTGGGGAGCATTGGTAGGCATGCGGGCCACCTCTGACATCGTTTTGGTATCCCCAAAGCTTGGGGATACCAAAACGCCTGGCGCTCAAAAGGCCTGTACGGAGGCCAATGGCCCTGAAACCCTTGATTTCACTGGATTTCAGGCACAAAAAAAGACGTCCGTGGACGTCTTTAGATGATGAAGTGGTGGGCCGGGGGGATTTGAATTAAACACCTATCTATTTGAAAGCATGGGGAATAGCTCGGTTACAATTTCTTCATGGAATACCAGTTGGAATACCGAAGCTCGAAATGCCGTCGACGGAACCTTTGGGGAAGCGGGATGGCCTTAGCAGGTAAGCTGATGCAGCAAGGCATTATCCAATCGCGTTGGCAAAAAAAAGGCAACTGATTCCAAACTGCTCATCCATTCGAGGGAAGACCATGGCCGCTGTCAGGGGAGTGTCGCCGACTCCTTCCTCACGTGCGATCAAGTCAAACCGCGTTGAGCAGAAAAATCTCGACGCTCACCCTCACAATGTGGTTAAGGCACCGTCAGATTTCGACGAGTGCTTTGATTGCGATGGGCTCTTCATTGCGCCGAATTAAAACCAGCAGCCGACTCTACATCTACCTGGCGCCGCGACCGCGAGGCCCGCTTCGGGCTAATCTCAAGACCGTAGGGACGGCGATTGCTGCGGCGTTCTGGTGTGGTGCAAGGCCTACCAGGTTTACAAGGATCAGGGGTGAAGGGGGCACGCGGGAGCCTGTGGATACGGCGCCGCTGGATGCTAAGCCGAGGATGGATGTCGGAGGGGGCCTCACCCGCAAAAACTGGGGGAACCCATGGACATATCTTACGTGAGTACGGAAGCCTGAAAGGCTTTTTACAGAGCGGCTTCACGACGCTATTCGAAATCAAGGGAGGCTAGGCACTCTACTGGTAGTGTATCCTCTGCCGTTCTTACAATTCCGGAGCCTCGGGCTCAAGTGCATCAGATCGGCAGCAGACAAAGGACAGCGAAGGAGCTTGATTCACATGGCAAAGGAAGCGCAAGCGCGCATCAAGATCAATATGCTGCTGGCTTCGGCAGGCTGGCGTTTTTTTGACAGTCCCGAAGCGAAAGCCAACGTAGCACTTGAGCCCAACATTAAGCTTCGTAGTGACCAAATAGATGACCTAGGTGAAGATTTTGAATCCACGAAAAATGGATTTGTCGACTTCTTGCTCCTTGATGAACAAAACTTTCCCCTAGTAGTCTTAGAAGCAAAAGCGGAAAGTAAGAATCCGCTTGTTGGGAAAGAGCAGGCGCGAAAGTACGCAAAGTCGCTGAACTGCCGGTTTGTGATTCTTTCCAATGGGAATCTTCACTACTTTTGGGACCTCCAGTATGGAAGTCCTCAAGTAATTACAGCATTTCCGACGCCAGAATCATTGAAAAGTCGTGGAAAATTTGAGCCTGATCAACGTCGTCTGATTACTGAACCCGTCGGGCGGGACTATATTGCCAATACTCAGTTTCCAGGGTTCGAAAAATCAGCTGGCTGGGTAAACGCCGAAGAGCGTGAAAGTTTTATTAAAAAGAACAAGCTGCGCTTTTTGCGTGAGTATCAGCGTAAAGCTCTAGCAGCTGTTCAAGATGCTGTAGCAGATGGTGCGACTAGATTCCTTCTTGAAATGGCGACGGGGACGGGAAAGACACTTACGTCTTCTGCAATAATCAAGTTGTTCCTTCGGACGGGAAATGCTCGGCGTGTTCTATTTCTAGTTGATCGATTAGAGCTAGAGGAGCAGGCAGTAAAAGCATTCAAAGAGTACTTGAGGAACGATTATTCGGCGGTTGTCTATAAACAGCGTCGGGATGATTGGCGAAAAGCTGAAGTTGTGGTGACAACAGTGCAGTCTTTGCTTTTCAATAACAAATATTCGCGCTTGTTTTCTCCAACTGATTTTGATTTGGTTATTTCGGATGAGGCGCATCGGTCCATTGGCGGGAATGCCAGGGCCGTGTTTGAGTATTTCATTGGATATAAGTTGGGCTTGACTGCTACGCCACGTGATTACCTAAAAAACTTTAGTGACGACAACTCTGCTGCACGTGACCCTAGAGAGCATGAGCGTAGAGTTATGTTAGATACATATCGAACGTTTGGGTGCGAAACTGGACAGCCTACCTTTAGGTACTCATTACTTGATGGAGTCAAGGAAGGCTTCTTAATCAATCCGCTAGTCGTAGATGCTCGAACCGATATTACAACGAAACTCCTGTCAGAGAAGGGGTATTCTGTGATGGCGCCGGTAGGCGTTGACGGCGAGCAAGAACAGAGCTTTGTTTCAAAAGACTTCGAAAAAAAGTTTTTTTCTGAATCAACTAATGAAATATTCTGCCAAACACTTTTGGTGAACGGTCTGCGTGACCCAATATCTGGAGAGTTTGGTAAAACAATAGTTTTTGCGACAAGTCAGAATCACGCGTCAAAGCTAACCCAGATTCTTAATGTTCTGGCTGATAAAGCGTGGCCTCATAAATATAATTCTGATTTTGCTGTTCAAGTGACGTCAGATGTTACGGGTGCCCAGCAATACACTATTAATTTTAGCAATAATAATCTTCTGGGTTCGGCAAACTTTGAGGTGTTATATAAGACTAGTAAAGCTAGAGTTTGCGTTACAGTAGGTATGATGACTACTGGCTATGACTGTCCAGATATTTTGAATTTGGCTCTAATGCGTCCTGTGTATTCGCCCTCAGATTTTGTACAGATTAAAGGGCGCGGAACTCGGAAGCACAATCACTTGGATTGCTTGATGGGGGATAATTCAAACCAATTTCCTGGTGGCGTAGAAAAAACGCAATTTAAATTTTTCGACTATTTTGCTAATTGCGAATACTTTGAAGAAAAGTTTAATTACGACCAGGTGTTGAAACTCCCGGTCAGAAGCGGTGAAGGGAGTGGCCAGCCTGACGAAGCTACTTCGCCTCACGGCATTTACGAGTATACTGGCCAAGATGCTGTTCTGCAGGTTGCAGAGCAGCAGGTCGGTTACGCTGGGATGAAAGTTGATCGTATGTTTTTCGAGAAATTCGAAAGCAAAGTTCTAGCAGATCCGGTCTTGGCACAGCAAGTTGAAAATGATCAATGGGACTATGCTGTTTCTCATGTCATAGATAGCTTATTTGATAAGCCTAATGAATATTTCAATCTTGAAAAGCTGCGTAGTGCCGCAGGCGTTGATCGTCGATTAGGTTTGAAAGAGATTCTTCAAAAAATATTTGGTTTTATTCCGTATTTCAAAAGTAAGGATGAGCTTTTGGAGGATGAGTTTAAAGAATTTTTGCTTGCTAATCAGGATAAGATTAAGCAGGATCAAGGGAGCGCGGTGCTGGCAATGAAGTATTTCTTCAAAGCTTATGCAAGTGATGCAGCTCTTCGGGCCATTGTAGATTCCAAACGTTTCGGTGAACTCTACGTTAACCCGGCATTTGGTATGAATGACCTTGAATCCGTTCCGTCGGAGTGGCGCGGTGAAATCCCGGAGTATGTGAAGGATTACGTACCGTTGAATCAATTTATGTGAAGGTTTATGGCCGAACATCCCGGTCGAGTGAGAATTAAAACGCCATGTTGGACACAGATACTAAAAGACGCATTGACTCTTGCCGCGATATATTGGTAGGCAAGGTACCTGACCCTAAAAGTCAAGTTGAACAGATCACAATTGCTCTGATTTATAAGTTCATGGATGATATGGACGCTCAGTCAGAGCTGTTTGGGGGCAAACGTAGCTTTTTTGTAAATGGCTTCCAGAAATTTGGTTGGAGTAAGCTCCTCGCCCCAAGTTTGGGTGGTCAAGAAACCCTAAATTTATATTCTGAAGCTATTAGTAAAATGACGGAAAATACCCATTTGCCGTCACTGTTTCGAGATATTTTTAAGAACGCATACCTGCCGTACCGGGATCCGGAGACTCTCAAAGCTTTTTTGAAGGAAATTGATGGGTTTTCCTATGATCACTCTGAGCGATTGGGAGATGCGTTCGAATACTTGCTTTCAGTATTGGGAAGTCAGGGGGATGCAGGCCAATTTCGTACTCCGCGGCATATCATTGATTTTGTTGTTCAAGCTGTTGATCCAACAAAAAATGAGCGGATTCTTGATCCGGCATGTGGTACCGCAGGTTTTTTGATTTCAGCATACAAGCACATTCTGCGTGAAAATTCACCTGCTATTGAGCGTGTGCGGCCTCAATTGGCTCACGGCGCATCGGTAGCTGAAACATCTATTGAAAGCCCCTCTCATTACAGTGGAAGCCTGCTAACGCCTTCAGAGCGGCAGAGAATTCACGAGAGTATTAGGGGGTATGATATCTCGCCAGACATGGTCAGAATCTCTTTGGTGAATTTGTATTTGCACGGTTTTCGCTCGCCGCTGGTGGAAGAGTACGACACACTGACTCAGGAAGATCACTGGTCAGAATATTACGATACAATTTTAGCTAACCCACCTTTTATGACGCCCAAAGGCGGGATTAAACCTCATAAAAAATTTTCGCTACAATCTAAGCGCGCTGAGCTTTTGTTCTTAGACTATATAGTTTGTCACTTGTCTCCGGACGGAAAAGCAGGAGTCATTATTCCTGAGGGGATAGTGTTTGTCAGTCAGTCTGCTTATACGAATATGCGAAAGCGACTGGTGCGAGATAATGAGTTGCTTGCGGTTGTTGAACTCCCTCATGGCGTCTTCAAGCCGTATGCGAGTGTTAAGACTCATGTGCTCATTATTGATAAGCAGCTGGCGAAACAGACTGATAAAATTCTTTTTATTAATGTTAAGTCTGACGGTTATACTCAAACTGACACTAGGCAATCCATCGATGCGGACGATTTGCCCAACGCTTTGAAAGTGCTGGAAGATTTCAAACAAGGTTTGCTACATGTCAGTCGACCAAGCGGAGATTGCCCATATGTCCTAGTTAGCAAAAAGCATATTCTATCGTCTGCTAATTGTCACTTGGTTGGTCGGTGGTACATGCTGGAGCGACGGCTTGAGGATCTTCGAGCGCGTATGCCTGGAGCTAAGAGTATTGGTGAGATTTGTGAAGTATATAGAGGTCAAAACTCCAATATGAGTTCGGCTCCAGGGGAGTTTCCGCTTGTAGTGCCGGCGGTCGAGCGAAAAACGTCCTTGAATTATACATTTGAATTCAAAGCTATTTGCATCCCTCTGGTTTCATCGTCAGGGCATGGTAAGGCAGATATTAAAAGGCTTCACTATCAGGAAGGGAAATTTGCTCTGGCTGATACCATGTGCTGTTTGAAGTTAAAAGATACAGCGGCGGTTGAGCCGAGATATGTGTACGAGTATCTGGCAAAGTACAAAGATGAACTGCTGGTGCCGATGATGGGCGGGGCAACTAACGTAACCTTAAATGAAAATGACATTAAAAAAATTCTAGTACCAATTCCATCAATCGACGAGCAGCGTAGAATTGTTAGAGGGATTCTGGCAGAAGAAGCTGCCCAGCGATTGACAAGCATTCGGAGTGAAGTAGAGTTTGGCATTACTAAGTCGGATGAAATTGTATCTGCTTTAGATGTTCAAATCTCTAGCTTGCACAAAATCAGTGTTGTCAGTCCAAGTTTGGAAACTATATAGGTTCATATAGCAGACTCGCTAACTGCAAGCGTTTTCCGGTTGACGCTATAGACTGCTGGATAGGCTCTTCTCCCGATTGCGAAAAATCTTCGCGATCGGGGACTTCTTCCCCAAAGAAAGGCTCTCGACATTCTGTCCTGTCTTTTAGGTTTTAATACATAGCTTATCGACGCCTGTTTTTTGCTATAAGGTTGAGCGGTTGCAGATTTTCACATCAGATACTGCGCTTCTTTTGATATACCTGGGTAGAGTCCGAAATATCCAATGTCGAAAGCAATCGCGAGCATTCATCGTTCCCAAGCCGCCTCCAGATTAACCTAGCAGTGAGGCGATAGTAATACTTGCTGGAATCGGAATGGTTTTTCAGGTGTTGAGTGAAGAACCAGCGCACATGCTTAAGCTGCCAGGTCCAGGGATTGTCGCGTTTCCAGCGCTGTTGGATAGCTTCTTGAATGAGTCGTGCTTGCCGCAGGAGCCGTTTCTGCGTGGCCTGTGAGCCATCCAGTACGCCACTCAAGAACAGCACCATATCGAAGGGCTTTGTCATGTGCGACCTCCGCCTCACTGGCATTGGATAGGCGTTCGAAAGACGCAGGACGCCGACGGCCTGCGAGCTTGCCGAGGCCATAGTTGCGAAATGGAATTTGGCTGTCGTGTGCCGGCTCAGCCAAGCGATTCGTCGAAGTAGTCACTGTCGAGCCTGGGCACTTTGTAAACCTGCGAGCTGACCCCCACCTCGTGGTCGAGCATCAAGTTTACCAGGCGTTTACCGTCGACCAGTACCAGCCCCTCGACCGAGCGCGCGAAGTCAACGGCCTGGGCGGTGAAGCCAGAGGTGGTAATGAATACACCGCGTTTGGCTTTCTGCCCGGCCAGTGCGCCATAAAACGCTTGCAGGTCGGGACGCCCGACGGTGTTCTGCCAGCGCTTGGCCTGCACGTAAACCTTTTCCAGCCCCAGTGCGTCCAGCGAGATCACGCCGTCGATGCCGCCGTCGCCACTGCCGCCGATTTGTTGCAGCGCCTGCCGGTTCGCGCCGTAGCCCAGGCTGTGCAGCACGTCGAGTACGATGTGCTCGAAGCGCGTCGGGCTGGCTTGCAGCAGGTTGTCCAGCAGGTCGCCCGCGACGCTGGTGCGCAGTTCGAGGATGGCTTGGTTTAGACGCTCCTGCGGGCTGCTAGTGGCGAGGTCGGTCTTGGCAATAGGCTCTGACGTATCGCTGCTTTCATCCAGCGAGGCGGCATCCGGTGCTGTCTTCAGCTTCACGCTCATGAAGTTCACAGCTAGGTGCTCGACTTGCTCTGGGCTCAACGGGGTCGGGTTGGCTTGGGCGAATGCGCGGCCGGTGTCGGTCAACTGCCAGTAGCCACGCTTGGCGCTGCTGGAGTAGCCAGCCCGCTTTAGCCGATCATGCGCCCAGCCTGATCGATTCTTGTAGGTGGCCTGGCCACTAGCGATGGTCTCCTGCCGCTGCGACTCGCTCAGGCCAAGTTTCATGGCGGCGGCTTCGTGAGCCTCGCTCGCGGTGGAACCGTCAGGATGTGTGGCGAGAAAACGTAGGATGGGCTCTATGAACTGGTCGTAGGTCGGGACTGACATGGCTCTTTCTATTCCTGATGAGAGGCTTAGTCCAATGTAGTAGCTCATCGACTGCACTTCGCCTTAGTGAGCTAAATTGCTGATCTCAACGCGCTGCCTAGCATATTCATACCCATGATTTTTCTAAGCGACGAGTGAGCAGTCGCAGGGTTAGGAGGTAGTAGTAACGTGTTGCGTTGCTGCGTCGGGCTAGGCGCTTTTCGAGGAACCAAATCACATGCTTCCGCTGCCAAGCCCAAGGCGTTTCTCGCTGCCAGCGTTCTGCAATCTCAGCCTGGATGATTTTCGCCTGTCGTATATGGCGTTGTTGAGTTGCGTGCGAGCCTGTCAACACCGCAGACAAGAACAGCTCCATGTCGAATGACTTGCTCATTCGCGCCCTCCAATGTAGGCAGCGACCACGTCGATCCGACCGTGCCCCAGCTCATAGCTGATTTGCTTCCGGGCTTCACGATCAAGGCGGCTATCTACCTGGCAACAGTGACCGCCATTGATAGGCGCGCGGTGTTGGGTGATTTGCTCAAAGCGCTCACAAGCGAATGCCGCTCGCAGCTCATGGAAGCCTTTGAGGTTGTGTGCGTGCAGGATGTCCCGCGTAGGACGGACGACATCTTGCAGAAAATCCAGGTAACTTTCGGTCGGAGCAATCATGTTGCGACTACCCTCAGGCGACACCTCCCGCGCAAACCCAAGCGCGTCACGAATATGGTCATCCACCACAATCCAACGTGGCGCCGAGGCGCCAGCGCGGCCACCCTTGGTGCCATCCTGGATATTAATTCTGCCCAGCCCGTTAGCCTCACGGCTCAGCCGTGGCAGGTCAGCTAGGATGGCCTCACGCAAACGCATGCCGGTGGCTCGCGCCAATAGAACGATCGCGGCAGGGCGTGGGTGATGATGGCTGCACAGGGCATCGACGATCTGCTTAACCTGTTCGCGGTCTTGGCCTTGTGGCACCAACTGTCGAACCGCCGTGCGCTGCATTCCCAACGCCTTACTCGGGCTGGGCAATTTCACGCACTGATCACCGCGAAGCGCCGCCATGGTCCTGTTAACACTGGATAGCCGATTTTGTGCGGTGCTTACGGCGAGGTCACCGCGCCCGACCACGTCGCGCAGGTACGCCGCATAGTCGGCCAACACCTTCCGATCGATCTGCCGCGCATCATTGATACCGGGCCCCTGTTTGGATCGGCACCACTTCACGAACGCTAACCACCGATCACAGTGCGCCTTTACCGTGCCGTAATGCCCGCCGCCGAACATGTCTTTCAGCGCCTGCTGCCCTGCATAGCTCAATTGTCTGCCGTAACCGAAATTACGACCATCGCGTCTACCCACCAATGCCATGTCGGTCACCTCATCTCCCGTTCTCCAATCCTCACCCCACGTCTTCCCGCCAAGAATGCTGAGTGTTATCAGGGATCAAGGCCCCTGCGACCTATGGGGAATGTCCACTACGCGGGACTGACGGCTCCTTACGTCCGGGAGCAAGGGCATCTCTGGATCTGGCCTCCTTAACACCGTTGCCGGTGGGCGGGTGGAGGCAGCGCTGGCTGACTAGACCAGCGCCTCAAGATCCTGAGCCGGATGAGCGCAGCAATGCGATGACTGGGGCATGCCTGACTGTCAGTCAGGTGCAGTCCATTCCTTGGTCTGCGGCACCATCATCTACATCGCTGTTGCTGGTGACATCGGCGTTTGTCACGCCGATTGTCACGAGGGGGAATGCCGCAAAGCCTTGTGCGATCAGGGCTGCAGCAGTGGTGGAAGTGCCCGTCTCTTTCCAGAAGAAAGAGACGGGCACAGGTTGGCGCAATATTCTGCCAAGCGGATAGGTTGCTGCAAGGCAGCGAGGTACGGTGTGTCTGGCGCACAAGGGCCATATGTGTAAGAGCATCCATCACATGGGTAGTGACCGGGCGAGCTGCCGGATGCGAATCGCCCTTGGGGGGAACCACCGCGGGAGCGGGGTGACCTTGAAGGTTCGGGCCACCTGGGATGCTGTCATCGACAGCGCTTGCAAGGCCAGTTCTACGCCTGTGGATAAACCCGGTCAAGGGCCGAAACTCAGTGCTCTTGGGGACGTGAAAACGGTTATCCATTGGTGGAATTCCTTGGCAAACCCCGGACAACGTGGTTGCTTTTAGCTCTTCAAAGTAAGGTCCATCCAAACAGGGCGGCTTTGCAGCCCTGTTTGGATGGACCCGCGCTGAGAAGCGGATAAGCGAGGCTGCTCGCCCTGAATCTTGAACGCTCAGTTGTTGCTGCCGTTATTGCGCCTGCATAGCGCTAGCGTATCGGCACCACGTTCTTGTCTCTGACTTGGCCATATGCGGAGGCGAGCAGGCTGCCGGTGGCGGCTTTCTGGATGTAGTCACTCCACCAGGCCATCATCGGGCGCCGTCGCTCAATGTAGTCGGCTCGGTTGTAGGCGCTGCGCACCTCATCCTTGTCGACGTGCGCCAGTGCGACCTCAATGAGCTCCGGGTCCCACCCATGTTCATTCAAGATGGTGCTCGCCATCGAGCGCATGCCGTGGCTGACCAAGCGATCCTGGAAGCCCATGCGTTTCAACGCCATGTTGGCCGTTTGGCTATTGGCGTGGGTGCGTGGATTTCTGTCTGCCGGGAAGACGTATTCGCGATGGCCGCTGTGAGTCTTCAGTGACACCAGCAGTGCGAGAGCGTGATCACTCAACGGGATGCTGTGTGGACGGCGCTTCTTCATCCGCTCCGGTGGGATAGTCCAGACACGCCTTTCAAAGTCGATGTCTGCCCAGCGAGTAGTCGCCGCCTCGGCGGGGCGAGTCATCGTGTGCAACTGCCATTCGATCAGGCAGCGGGTGGTACGTTTGATGCTGGCGTTCGCGATTTCCAGCATGAGCTCGGGGAGCTCTTCGGGTGGAAGCGCGGCCATGTTCTCTTTCTTGGGCTTCTTGAATACCGCTCGTATACCGCTGAGCGGGTTGGCGAAGATCAGACCGGAGTTCACCCCGTAGGTCATGATCTCGTTTAGCCGCTGGCTAAGACGCTTGACCGTCTCCAGGCTGCCTTTCGCTTCAATTGGGCGAAGCAGTCCGATCACCATCGGCGCGGTGATTTTGGTGAGTGGTGTCGTCTTCAAATCGGGGAACACGTGCAGCGTGAGCGACCGCCAGATGTCCTCGGCGTAGGCCGGGGTGACTGAGTCTTTCTTGAGCTCGAACCAGGCGGTGGCCACGTTCTCGAAGGTGTGTTCCGTTTCTGCGCGCTTGGCTTCATTCAGCGTATTGCGCTGCACCTTCGGATCAATGCCCTGTGCGAGTAGCTCACGCGCTTCGACTGCCTTCTTTCGTGCATTCGCCAGTGACAGTTCGGGATAGGTCCCGAAGCCGATGTTGATGCGCTTCTTGGTTACCGGTTCGCGGTAGTTGAAATTCCACAGCAACGAGCCGTTGCTGCGTACGCGGAGCTGCAAACCATCGCCGTCAGTGAGGACATAATCCTTGGACGCGGGTTTGACTCCCTTGAGCTGCCGATCGGAGAGGCGGAGGGTTTGAGCAGGCATGAGATTTTCCTCAGGCTCTGATTTGGTATTCCAAAGATTAGCACCGGATGGCCTGGAATACCGTCTGGAATACCCGAATGGCTGGAACTCAAAAAATCTCAGAAGACCGCAAAAGCGCTGGAGACCGCGTATTTACTGGATCGCAGGCACAAAAAAAGACGTCCGTGGACATCTTTAGATGATGAAGTGGTGGAGCCGGGGGGATTTGAACCCCCGTCCGCCAGTACTCCGCTGTCGGTACTACATGCGTAGCCGTGTCTATTAAG
>Ga0302347_1001832_pt1 | contig 23965 bp, 20 predicted proteins | sample PhyWR1_FD_202178 | JGI IMG/M metagenome (GOLD analysis project Ga0302347, IMG submission 202178) | Leaf surface microbial communities from wheat plants in UC Gill Tract Community Farm, Albany, California, United States - DLSL W.R1 (v2)... | ecosystem: Host-associated > Plants > Phyllosphere >...
GTCAACCGGGTGCCCAGTCCACCCAGGACAGCGAGCTGCCATCGGGCCTGCAGGTCGGTACCGGTGTGCGCATCATCGGTACCCAGAAGAGCTTTGTCGCCGGCAGCCTGCAGACCACCGAAAACCCACTGGACATGGCAGTCAACGGCCGTGGTTTCTTCCAGGTCCTGCAGCCGGATGGCACGGTTTCCTACACCCGTGACGGTACCTTCCACCTGAACTCCGACGGCCAGATCGTTACCGCCAACGGCTACGCCCTGGAGCCTGCCGTGGTCGTGCCCAACGACGCGCAAACCTTCACCGTCGGCACTGACGGCACCGTGTCGATCACCACCGCCGGCAACCCGGCCGCCCAGGTGATCGGCAACATCCAGACCGCCGACTTCATCAACCCGGCCGGCCTGCAGGCGATTGGCGACAACCTGTTCCTCGAGACTGCCGCCAGCGGCGCGCCGCAAGTGGGCACGCCGGGCCTGAACGGTTTCGGCACCACCCAGCAGCAGACCCTGGAAAACTCCAACGTCAGCACCGTGGAAGAACTGGTGAACATGATCACCACCCAGCGCGCCTACGAGATGAACTCCAAGGTCATCTCCACCGCCGACCAGATGCTGTCGTTCGTTACCCAGCAGCTGTAAGCCGCTTCGTACTTTCGTTACACCCGTGCCCGTGAGGTAAGCGTCATGAATCGTCTGTTGTCCGTTTTCGCCCTGGGGGGGGCGGTGTTGCTGGCAGGTTGCGTCGGCCCGACGCCCAAGCCCAACGACCCGTACTACGCGCCGGTGTTGCCGCGCACCCCATTGCCGGCAGCGGCCAACAACGGTTCGATCTACCAGGCCGGGTTCGAGCAGAACCTGTACAGCGACCGCAAGGCGTTCCGGGTGGGTGACATCATCACTATCACCCTCAACGAGAAAACTTCGGCCAGCAAGAACGCCGGTTCGCAGATCGCCAAGACCAGCAAGACCGACATCGGCCTGACCTCGCTGTTCGGCAGTACCCCGAACACCAACAACCCGTTCGGCGGCGGTGACCTGTCGCTGGAGGCCGGCTACAGCGGTGACCGCGCCACCAAGGGCGACAGCAAGGCCACCCAGGGCAATACCCTGACCGGTTCGATCACCGTGACCGTGGCCGAAGTGCTGCCCAACGGCATCATTGCCGTGCGCGGCGAGAAGTGGCTGACCCTGAACACCGGCGAAGAGCTGGTGCGCATTGCCGGCATGGTCCGTGCCGACGACATCGCCACCGACAACACTGTGCCGTCCACCCGGGTGGCCGACGCGCGCATCACCTATTCCGGCACCGGCTCGTTCGCCGATGCCAGCCAGCCGGGGTGGCTGGACCGCTTCTTCATCAGCCCGCTTTGGCCTTTCTGAGTGCAGATGACCATGTTCAACCTGAGGCAGCTGTTTGCCGCAACCCTGCTGTTGTCCTGTGCCTTCGCGGCCCAGGCCGAGCGCCTGAAGGACATCGCCAGTATCTCTGGCGTGCGTTCCAACCAGTTGATCGGCTACGGCCTGGTGGTGGGCCTGAATGGCACGGGTGACCAGACCACCCAGACGCCGTTTACCCTGCAAACCTTCAACAACATGTTGTCGCAGTTCGGCATCAAGGTGCCGGCCGGTTCCGGCAACGTGCAGCTGAAAAACGTCGCTGCCGTGTCGGTGCATGCCGACCTGCCGGCGTTCGCCAAGCCAGGGCAGGTGGTGGACATTACCGTGTCGTCGATCGGCAACTCCAAGAGCCTGCGCGGCGGCAGCTTGCTGATGACCCCGCTGAAGGGTATCGACGGCAATGTCTACGCCATCGCCCAGGGCAACCTGGTGGTGGGCGGCTTCGACGCCGAAGGCCGTGACGGCTCGAAGATCACCGTCAACGTTCCGTCGGCCGGGCGCATTCCCGGTGGTGCCAGTGTCGAACGTTCGGTACCGAGCGGCTTCAACCAGGGCAACACCCTGACCCTGAACCTCAACCGCCCCGACTTCACTACTGCCAAACGTATTGTTGACAAGGTCAACGACCTGCTTGGGCCGGGCGTGGCCCAGGCCGTGGACGGTGGCTCGGTACGGGTCAGTGCGCCGATGGACCCAAGCCAGCGGGTGGACTACCTGTCGATTCTGGAAAACCTCGAAGTCGACCCTGGCCAGGCGGTGGCCAAGGTCATCATCAACTCGCGTACCGGCACCATCGTCATTGGCCAGAACGTCAAGGTGTCGCCGGCAGCGGTGACTCACGGCAGCCTGACCGTGACCATTACCGAAGACCCGATCGTGAGCCAGCCGGGGGCGTTTTCCAACGGCCAGACTGCCGTGGTGCCACGTTCGCGGGTAAATGCCGAGCAGGAAGCCAAGCCGATGTTCAAGTTCGGCCCGGGCACCACGCTGGATGAAATCGTCCGTGCGGTGAACCAGGTGGGCGCAGCGCCCGGCGACCTGATGGCCATCCTCGAAGCCCTGAAACAGGCCGGCGCCTTGCAGGCCGACCTGATCGTGATCTGAGGACGGCGCCCATGAACAGCAAAAGCCTGGTTTCCGGCAGCGCCGACAGCGGCGCCTATACCGACCTGAACCGCCTGAACGCGCTCAAACACGGCGACCGCGACAGCGAAGCCAACGTGCGCAAGGTGGCCCAGGAATTCGAGTCGCTGTTCATCAGCGAAATGCTCAAGGCCTCGCGCAAGGCCAGCGACGTGCTGGCCGCCGACAACCCGATGAACACCGAAACGGTCAAGCAGTACCGCGACATGTACGACCAGCAGCTGGCTGTGAGCATGTCCCGCGAAGGCGGCGGTATCGGCCTGCAGGACGTGTTGGTGCGGCAGCTGACCAAGGGCCGCAGCGCCTCGGTCAACACCAGCCCGTTCCCGCGTGTCGATAATGCTGGCCCGGCGCTGTGGGGCAACAAGGTGGCAGAGCCGGTACACGCCGCCGATACCACCACACGCAATGACGTCGCCGCGCTCAACTCGCGGCGCCTGGCCTTGCCCAGCAAGCTCACCGATCGCCTGCTGGCCGGTATCGTGCCAGCTGCGGCCACGGCCAACACCGCCGCCGTGCCGGCTCGCGATGGCCAGCAAGTGGCCAAGGCCTTTGCCGTGCCGGACAACGGCCTGCGCATTGTCGGCCGCGCCGTGGCCCAGCCACCGCTGGCGCCGAAAAAGGCCTTTGCCGACAGTGACGAATTCGTCGCCACGATGCTGCCTATGGCCGAGCAGGCCGCCAAGCGCATCGGTATCGACCCGCGCTACCTGGTGGCCCAGGCCGCGCTGGAAACCGGCTGGGGCAAGTCGGTGATGCGCAACAGCGATGGCAGCAGCAGCCACAACCTGTTCGGCATCAAGGCCAGCGGCAACTGGCAGGGCGAGCAGGCGCGCGCGATCACCAGCGAATTCCGCGATGGCCAGTTCGTCAAGGAAACTGCAGCGTTCCGCAGCTACGACTCGTACCAGGACAGCTTCCACGACCTGGTCAGCCTGTTGCAGAACAATTCTCGCTATCAAGGTGCGCTGGATTCGGCCGATAACCCGGAGCAGTTTGCAAGAGAGCTGCAGAAGGCAGGTTATGCGACCGACCCGGGCTATGCGCGCAAGATCATCAGCATCGCCCAGCAAATGCAGACAACCCCGCAATACGCCATGGCTGGCAGAACCACGAATCTATAAAAGGACTAAATCATGTCGAGCCTGATTTCGATTGGCCTGAGTGGCCTGAATGCCAGCCAGGCGGCATTGTCGGTAACCAGTAACAACATCGCCAACGCCGCGACCAGTGGCTACTCGCGCCAGCAGACACTGCAGGCGGCCGGCCCGTCGCATAATATTGGTGCGGGTTTCCTGGGCACCGGGACCACGCTGGCGGACGTGCGCCGCATCTACAGCTCGTACCTGGACAACCAGTTGCAGACGGCCACCTCGCTGCAGGCAGACTCGGTTACCTTCCAGGACCAGATCACCAGCGTCGACAAGTTGCTGGCCGACCGTGACACTGGCATCAGCTCGGTCCTCACTGCATTTTTCTCGGCGCTGCAGACCGCGGCGGCCAAGCCGGGTGACGTTGCCTCGCGCCAGCTGCTGCTGACCCAGGCGCAAACCCTGAGCAACCGTTTCAATGCGGTAAGCACCCAGTTGACCCAGCAGAACGCCACGATCAACTCCCAGCTCGATACCATGGCCGGGCAGGTGAACAAGCTCACCGCCAACATTGCCGAGTACAACAAGCAGATCACCGCGGCCAGCGCCTCCGGCAACACCCCCAACAGCCTGCTGGACGCACGCAGCGAAGCCGTGCGCCAGCTCAATGAGCTGGTGGGCGTGACCGTGCAGGAGCGTGAGGGCAACTACGACGTGTACCTGGGCAGTGGCCAGTCGCTGGTCACCGGGACCAAGGCCAACACCCTGTCGGTGGAGCCGGGTGTGGCCGACAAGAGCCAGGCCGGCCTGCGCATCAACTATGACTCGTTCAGCTCGGACGTGACCTCAGTAGTGTCGGGTGGCTCGATTGGTGGCTTGCTGCGCTATCGCCAGGACGTGCTGACGCCGTCGATGAACGAGCTGGGTCGGGTTGCCCTGGTCGTTGCCGACAGCATCAACAGCCAGCTGGGGCAGGGCCTGGATGCCAATGGCCAGTTCGGCAGCTCGCTGTTTTCCAGCATCAACAGCGCCACGGCCATTGCCCAGCGCAGCCTGGCCTCGTCGAACAACAGTGCCGGCTCCGGCAACCTGGACGTGACCATCGCCAACAGCGGCGCGCTGACCACCTACGACTACGAGGTGAAGTTCACCAGCGCCAACCAGTACAGCGTGCGCCGCTCCGACGGCACCGACATGGGCAGCTTCGACCTCAGTGCCGACCCGGCGCCGGTGATCGACGGCTTCAGCCTGTCGCTCAAAGGTGGCGGCCTGGCGGCAGGCGACAGCTTCAAGGTCATCCCCACCCGTGCCGCCGCGGGCAGCATCACCACCACCCTGACCGATGCCAACAAGCTGGCCTTCGCCGGGCCGGTCAGTGCAGCCGTGGGCAGTGGCAACAGCGGTACCGGCACCATCACCCAGCCGACGCTGGGCGAGTCGCTGGATATCTACGGCGGTGCCGACACCGCGCTGATCCAGCAGTCGATTCGCGACTCGATGCCGGTGCGTGTGGTGTTCGACGCGGCCAGTGGTGGCAGCCAGGGTTACAAGCTGTTCGATGCCAAGGGCACCCAGATCGGCACTGGCAGCGTGGTGCCTGGCCAGGACAACAAACTGTCCGTGGCCGTGCCCATGCTCGATGCCGCCGGCGAGCCGATTCTGGATGGCAGCGGCAAGCCGCGCACGTTCTCGGTGGAAACCACCATTGGCGGCAGCCCGGCGGCCAACGACAGTTTCACCCTGTCGTTCAACGCCGACGGCAAGGCCGACAACCGCAACGCCACGGCGCTGCTGGACCTGCAGACCAAGTCGACGGTCAACACCGGCTCCGGTGGCGGTACCAGCTTCACTTCCGCCTATGCCTCGCTGGTCGAGCGCGTGGGCGCCAAGGCCAGCCAGGCGGCCATCGACAACACGGCGACCGAGGCAGTGCTCAAGTCTGCCAGCGAAAGCCGCAACGCGGTGTCCGGGGTGAACCTGGATGACGAAGCCGCCAGCCTGGTGAAATTCCAGCACTACTACACAGCGTCGTCGCAGATCATCAAGGCGGCGCAAGAAACCTTCAGCACCCTGATCAACGCCCTGTAAGGAGTAGCTAACGTGCGTATTTCCACTGCTCAGTTCTATGAGGCCAGCGCCAGCAGCTACTCCAAGAACTTCTCCAGCATGAACAAGACCAACGACCAGGTCACCTCGGGCATTCGCATCCAGACGGCGGCCGATGACCCGGTCGGTGCCGCGCGCCTGCTGCTGCTGCAACAGCAGCAGTCGCTGCTGGACCAGTACAGCGGCAACATCAACACCGTCAGCAATGCCCTGCTGCAGGAAGAGAGCGTGCTCTCCACCATCAACGATGCCATGCAGCGTGCCAGCGAGCTGGCGATCCGCGCTGGTGGCGCCGGGGTGACCGACTCTGACCGTGTGGCGATCAGTACCGAGCTGAAAGAGATCGAAGCGAATATCTTCGGCCTGCTGAATTCGCGCGACGCCAACGGCGACTACATGTTCGGTGGCTCGAAGAGCGAGTCGCCGCCCTATGTGCGCAATTCCGATGGCACTTACAGCTACCACGGTGACCAGACCCAGCTGAGCCTGCAGGTGTCCGACACCCTGAACCTGGCCACCAACGACACCGGCTTCAGCGTCTTCGACTCGGCCAGCAACAAGAGCCGCACCCAGTCGACCCTGCTGGCGCCGGCCAGCGACGATGGCGTGGTCGGCGTGTCGCCAGGGCTGATGACCTCAAGCAGCAGCTACAACAACAGCTTCACCGCCGGCCAGCCGTACAAGCTGACGTTTACCAGCGCAACCCAGTACACCATCACCGACGCCAGCGGCAAGGACATCACCTCGGAAACCGCGACCAACGGGACCTTCGACAGCAAGACCGAAGGCGCCAACAAGATTGGCCTGCGTGGCGTGGAGTTCGAAATCACCGTAACCCTGGAGGAGGGCGCCGATGCCGACGCCGCCGTGGCGGGCCGTGAGTTTTCCCTGGAGGCGCGTGCCGACTCGTTCAACACCACCCGCAACGCCAGCAACACCTCTGGCGCTCAGGTCACCGGCAGCACCGTCACCGACGAAGCCGCCTACCGCAGCACCTTCCCCAGCAATGGTGCGGTGATCAAGTTCACCGGGCCGGGCGCCTACGAGTTCTACGCCCAGCCGCTGACTGCAGACAGCAAGCCGGTGGCCAAGGGTACCTTCACTGCGCCGTCGCTGACCGTGGCGGGTGTGACCTACCAGGTGTCCGGTTCGCCGGAGGCGGGGGACCAGTTTGCGGTCACTGCCAATACCCACCAGAACCAGAACGTGCTGGAAACCCTCAGCCAGCTGCGCGCAGCTTTGGACACGCCGGTGACCGGCACGGGCCAGGCCAATGCGTTGAAGGATTCGGTGGCCTCGGCAATCGCCAACCTGGCCAGCGCCCGTGAGCAGATCGACATCACCCGGGGTTCGATCGGCGCCCGTGGCAACTCGCTGGAGATCCAGCGCCAGGAGAACACCAGCCTGGGCCTGGCCAACAAGACCACCCAGAACGCCATCGGCAACACCGACATGTCGCAGGCCGCCATCACCCTGACTTTGCAGCAGGCCATGCTCGAGGCCTCGCAGCTGGCCTTCTCGCGCATCTCGCAGCTGAGCCTGTTCAACAAGCTCTGATCTGCCGTGCCGAACACCGGGGCGCAGAGCGGCCCCGGTTTTTTCATGCCCGCAAAAACCTGGCCCCCGCACCCTCGGCACGGCTTTCGTAGCATTTCAATGTGACCAATGAGTCAAAACGTTCATCTTCCCTGTATTCTATGCAGCAGCTGTTGCAGCATTTTGTTACCGGTGCGCAGGCGAGCACTGCCTTCAGCCCCCAGCGGTGACGCTCCGGTATTTGGCGCCCTCAATTCATCGAGTGGTGGTCTTTGGCTGTTTTCATTGGGAAGCCAGAATGATTGGCATCAAAAGCATCGCGAGTTACGTGCCCACCGCTGGCCTGGACAACTACGTCCAGGGTGCGAAGTTCGGCAAGGACGAAGAGTTCATGTTCGGCAAGATCGGCGCGTCGTTCCTGCCGCGCAAGGCCGAGGAGCAAGAAACCTCCGACCTGTGCGTAGAAGCCGCCCAGGCACTGTTCGCCAGCAACCCTGACCTCGACCCGCAGTCGATCGATGCGTTGATCGTGGTCACCCAGAACGGCGACGAAGAAGGCCTGCCGCACACCGCCGCCATCGTCCAGAGCAAGCTCGGCCTGTCTACCCGCGTGGCGGCGTTCGACGTGTCGCTGGGCTGCTCCGGGTACGTTTATGGCTTGTACGCGATCAAAGGCTTCATGGAAGCTGCCGGGCTGAAGAACGGCCTGCTGATCACCGCCGACCCGTATTCGAAGATCGTCGACCCGGAAGACCGCAACACCACCATGCTGTTCGGTGACGCCGCTACCGCCACCTGGATGGGTGAGGGTGCGGTGTGGAACCTGGGCGAGGCGCGTTTCGGCACCGACGGTTCCGGTGCCGAGCACCTGAAGGTGACCGATGGCAAGTTCTTCATGAACGGCCGCCAGGTGTTCAACTTTGCTCTGGTCAAGGTGCCGGCGCACCTGCATGAGCTGCTGGATGCCAGCGGCCTGAAGTCGTCGGATATCGACGCCTTCTGCATTCACCAGGGCAGTGCGGCGATTGTCGATGCTGTGGCTCGACGCTTCGAGGAGCAGCACCCGGAGAAGTTTGTGAAAGACATGCTGGAAACCGGCAATACCGTGTCCTCCAGCGTGCCGCTGCTGCTGCAGAAGCACATGCTTGACGGCAGCTGGAAGCGCGTGGCCATCAGCGGCTTTGGCGTAGGCCTGTCGTGGGGCTCGGCCATCCTGTACCGCGACTGACCCCTCAGCCAGTCCAGAAAAGCGCCCGGCGGCCACCGCCCGGCGCTTTTTTCATGCCCGAAATAAAATTACGGCCCTGGCTCAGTCTCTGTGGGAGCGGGTTCACCCGCGAACACCGGCTAGGCCGGTGCCATCCACCGCATTGCCTTCTTCGCGGGTGAACCCGCTCCCACAGAGATGGCGGCCTTCAGTTTCGGCTTGAATGGTTTTTGACGCCAATAAACCGCCCTTAACCCCTTGATTTCTCAGGGCTGGCCTCGCGCCAGCATTTTTTTTCGAAAAAACCCTCAAGCAACCCGCACACCCGACGATAACTATTACGAAGGTTCTCTAGGCCAATCCGGCGGTTGCCAAGGCCGGAAGCCGCAGTACCCATCCAACGAGGATTTCGTCATGGCTTTAACTGTAAACACCAACATTGCGTCGATCACCACCCAGGGCAACCTGACCAAGGCCAGCAACGCTCAAACCACTTCGATGCAGCGTCTGTCCTCGGGTCTGCGTATCAACAGCGCCAAAGACGACGCTGCCGGCCTGCAAATCGCCAACCGTCTGACCAGCCAGATCAACGGCCTGGGTCAGGCAGTGAAGAACGCCAACGACGGTATCTCGATCGCCCAGACCGCCGAAGGCGCGATGCAGGCTTCGACCGACATCCTGCAGAAAATGCGTACCCTGGCCCTGTCCTCGGCTACTGGCTCCCTGAGCGCCGACGACCGTAAGTCGAACAACGACGAATACCAGGCTCTGACCGCTGAGCTGAACCGTATTTCCGACACCACCACCTTCGGTGGCCAGAAGCTGCTGGACGGTTCGTACGGCACAAAGGCTATCCAGGTCGGCGCCAACGCCAACGAAACCATCAATCTGACGCTGGATAACGTTTCGGCGAAGAGCATTGGTTCGCAGCAAGTGAAAAGCGTTGGCATCCTGCCGGATGCCGATGGTATTGCTGGTGGCGATGTCACCATTACTGGTAACGGCCAGAGCACTGACTTGACTCTCGATCCAGGCGCTTCCGCCAAGGAAATCGCCAAGGCCCTGAATGGTGCAGTGGGTGGCTTGACCGCAACTGCAAGCACTGAAGTCGAATTCAGCATCGACAAAACCGCTATCGCTGGTGCCTCCCCAGCATCCGCCAACTTCAAGCTGGAAGTGGGTGGCCAGACTGTCGACTTCGTTGGTGTCACTGACACTGCCGGCTTGGCTGACCAGCTGAAGTCCAACGCCGCTAAACTGGGTATCAGTGTCAACTACGATGAGACCAAGGGCACTCTGTCGGTCAAGTCCGATACCGGTGAAAACCTTGAGTTTACTGGCGCCGACGCTGGTGCTGTTGCAGGTATCCAGGTTGCTGCCAAAGATGGTTCCGGCAAGCTCGGCACTGCTGCCGCGCTGGATGCAGCCACGCTAATCGTCACTGGTGCAGTGAACCTGGATTCTGCCAAAGGCTACTCGCTGACCGGCCCTGGTGTTGAAGACCTGTTTGTCACCGGCGCACAAGCTATTACTTCGACCAAGACTTCTATCGCCGAAACCAATGTCACCGATGCAACTACTGCTCAGAATGCGCTGGCGGTAATTGACAAAGCCATTGGTTCGATCGACAGCGTCCGTTCGGGCCTGGGTGCTACCCAGAACCGTCTGCAAACCACCGTCGACAACCTGCAGAACATCCAGAAGAACTCCACCGCTGCCCGCTCCACCGTGCAGGATGTGGACTTCGCTTCGGAAACTGCCGAGCTGACCAAGCAGCAGACTCTGCAACAGGCTTCGACCGCGATCCTGTCGCAGGCTAACCAGCTGCCATCTTCGGTCCTGAAGCTGCTTCAGTAATTCAGGCGCCTGAGTAAAGGGTGAAAGGGCGCGTTTACGTGCCCTTTTGCCGTTTTTGACATGAGGAGTTCGAAACATGGACATGAGTGTCAAGCTGAGCCAGGTGTATCCGTCTGTGTTACCCCAGGCGCCAGTAGCTGATCGGGACCCTGCTGCACCTGCCAAAGTGCAGGAAGCCGCATCCCCCGAAAAACAGCCGCACTCGCGCGAAGATCTGGAAAAGGCGGTTGGCGAGATTCGTGATTTCGTCCAGTCGAGCCAGCGTCAGCTGGACTTTTCCATTGATGATACTTCCGGTCGGGTCGTGGTGAAGGTAATAGCCACCCAGTCTGGTGAGGTAATCCGGCAGCTTCCGTCGGAGCTCGCGCTGAAACTGGCGGAAAGCCTCAGTGAGGCCAGCAGCCTGCTGTTCGATGATCAGGCTTAGGCTGGCATGATTTTTGTTGCTGTCGACCCTTTGATGGATTTATCCGCCAAGGATCCGGCAGCTACTGAACAAGGAGAGCAATGATGGCAGGTACAACAGTCAGCGGTATTGGCTCGGGCATCGATACCCAGGCAATCGTGGATTCCCTGGTGGCCGCGCAGAAGGCGCCGAAGCAGGCGCAGATCAATACCCAAACGCTGAAGGCAACCACCACGTTGTCCTCTATCGGCAAGATTCAGTCGGCCCTGGATGCCTTCCGTGGTGCGTTGACCACCATGACCGACAGCAACAGCTTCGGTGGCTTGAGCCTGAAGTCTTCGGATGAGAAGGTTGCGACCGTCACCATGGGTACCGGGGCGGCCAACGGTTCGTTCAAGTTGATTGTCGACAAATTGGCGACCGCCTCCAAGGTTTCGACCAAGGTCTATGCCAACGGTGCGGGCTCGGTAGTCAATGCCGGTACCAAGCCCACCACCCTGACCATGACCCAGGGTGGTAAGGCCTTCGACCTGAGCGTTCCCGCTGGTGCCACATTGCAGCAGGTGCGCGACAGCATCAACAGCCAGTTCGGTGTGGCAGGCCTCAGTGCCAACGTGCTGACGGATGCCAATGGGTCGCGCCTGATTGTCACCTCGACCAAGATGGGCGAGGGCTCGGACATTACCCTTTCGGGCAATTCGGGCATCGACACCGGTTATACCGTTGTCGACGAGCCTACCGACGCTGAATATACGCTCGACGGCATCGCCATGAAGTCCAAGACCAACGACATCAATGATGCCGTCAGTGGGCTCAATATCAAGTTGGTGGGCACTTCACCGACAAGCGCTACGAGTGGTGAAAAGACAGCCACCATTCTCTCGCTGACTACCAGCGCCACCACTTTGAAGTCGGGCCTCAAGGGTTTCATCGATACCTACAATGCCCTGCTCACGGTGATGAACGCAGAAACCAAGGTCACCAAAAATGCCGATGGCACCATGACGGCTGCGGCGCTGACCGGTGATGCCACGATGCGCACGCTGATGACTTCCATCCGTGAAGAACTCAATGCGGTGTCGGGCAACGGTACCTTGAAATCGCTCGCCGCCTTTGGCGTCACTTCTGCCCAGGATGGCGGTGCCCTGAGCCTGGACGACAAGAAATGGGACAAGGCCGCTACCACCAACGCGGCGGACCTTACCAGTATCTTCAATGGCAAGGACGGCCTGTTGGCGCGTCTGCAAAAAGTCACCGAGCCATTTGCCAAGGCCGCTACCGGTACCCTTGCCGAGCGCTCCAAGGTCCTCAGCGAAAGCCTGACCAAGCTCAAGACCGAGCAGGACACCCTGGACGCCCGTATGGAAGCCCTGCAAAAAAGCCTGCAGGACAAGTACAACAACATGGACACCCTGGTCACTCAGCTGCGCCAGCAACAGAACTCGGTATTGAGCACGCTCAACGCACTGAACAAGTCGAACAGCGACGATTAAGCCGTGAACATCACGTGAAGTCCGGGCATGATGCCCGGTTTCATGTCATTGGCCGGTAAAGTTTTTCGCCAGCTGCCCGATACAGGGAATATCACCCCAACAAGTCTGCCCGCCACGAGGTCGCAAGATGAATCCCATGAGAGCCCTTCGTCAGTACCAGAAGGTCAATTCCCATGCCCAGATTTCCGAAGCCACGCCGCACCGCCTGGTGCAGATGCTGATGGAAGGCGGCCTCGATCGCATGGCCCAGGCCAAGGGTGCAATGGCGCGCGGTGATATCGCGGAAAAGGGCCTGATGCTGGGCAAGGCCATCGACATCATCATCGGCCTGCGCGACGGACTGCAGCCGGAAAAAAGCGAAAACCCCGAGTACGTCGAAAAGCTCGACGCGCTGTATGTGTACATGACCAACCGCCTTATGCAGGCCAACGTCGAAAACGATGCCAGCATGATCGACGAAGTTGCCCAGCTACTGATCACCGTAAAAACCGGCTGGGACGGCATCGCCGACGCCCAACCTGCCAGCTGACGGCAAGGAGAATACCGTGACCGCACTGCAACGCCTCGATGACACCTGTGATGCCCTGGTCGGCGCCTTGAGCGAGCGAGACTGGGATGCCATTGCCCAGCTGGATGTGGCTTGCCGCACCTGCATCGACGAGGTGCTGGAAACCCACGCGATGGACCAGGCGTTGCTGCGCGAGAAGCTGGAAGGGGTGCTGGAGGTCTACCGCAACCTGATCGACGTGACAACCGGTGAGCGCCAGGCAATTGCGCAAGAGATGATGCAGATCAATCAGGCGAAAAATGCTTCGAAGGTTTACCATCTCTTCAGTTAAGATGCGCACAACTTAACAGAAGGCGCCATAAATTTGACTGTATGGCCCTTTTTGACTTTACTAGTGGCTGTTCTCGAATTTCAGACGTCCGAACACTGACCATTCAGTCGGAATGATGTCGAGCATGCCCCTGCAGGGCGCCGATATGACTAGGGAAGTTGCTATTGCATGTGGCGTGAAACCAAGATTCTGCTGATCGACGACGACAGCGCCCGCCGCCGCGACCTGGCGGTGGTGCTGAATTTCCTCGGCGAAGAAAACCTCGCTTGCTCAAGCCAGGATTGGCTGCAAGCGGTCGAGCCGCTGTCCTCGAGTCGCGAGATTTTGTGCGTGCTCGTTGGCACCGTGAATGCTCCGGGCAATCTCCTGGGGCTCGTTAAGACAGTGGTCGGGTGGGATGAGTTCCTTCCGGTTCTGCTTTTGGGTGAAATTTCTTCGGCCGAGCTGCCGGAAGAGCTTCGCCGTCGGGTCCTGTCCAATCTGGAAATGCCGCCCAGCTACAGCCAACTGCTGGATTCGCTGCACCGTGCCCAGGTCTATCGCGAGATGTACGACCAGGCGCGTGAGCGCGGCCGCCAGCGCGAGCCCAACCTGTTCCGCAGCCTGGTCGGCACCAGCCGTGCCATCCAGCATGTGCGGCAGATGATGCAGCAAGTGGCCGATACCGATGCCAGCGTGCTGATCCTGGGCGAATCCGGCACCGGCAAGGAAGTGGTGGCGCGCAACCTGCACTACCATTCCAAGCGCCGCGAAGCGCCGTTTGTGCCGGTGAACTGTGGCGCGATCCCGGCCGAGCTGCTGGAAAGCGAACTGTTCGGCCACGAGAAGGGCGCCTTTACCGGGGCGATCACCAGCCGTGCCGGGCGTTTCGAACTGGCCAACGGCGGTACCCTGTTCCTTGACGAAATCGGCGACATGCCGCTGCCGATGCAGGTCAAGCTGCTGCGTGTGCTGCAGGAGCGCACGTTCGAGCGCGTGGGCAGCAACAAGACCCAGAGCATCGACGTACGCATCATTGCCGCGACCCACAAAAACCTCGAGAACATGATCGAGGACGGCACCTTCCGCGAAGACCTGTATTACCGCCTTAACGTATTCCCGATCGAGATGGCCCCGCTGCGCGAGCGGGTCGAAGACATCCCGTTGCTGATGAACGAGCTGATCTCGCGCATGGAGCACGAGAAGCGCGGCTCCATCCGCTTCAACTCCGCCTCGATCATGTCGCTGTGCCGTCATGGCTGGCCGGGCAACGTGCGTGAGCTGGCCAACCTGGTCGAGCGCATGGCGATCATGCACCCGTACGGGGTGATCGGCGTGTCCGAGCTGCCGAAGAAATTCCGTTACGTCGATGATGAAGACGAGCAGATGGTCGACAGCCTGCGCAGTGACCTGGAAGAGCGTGTGGCGATCAATGGCCATGCGCCAAGCTTCAGCAACCACGCCATGCTGCCGCCTGAAGGCCTGGACCTGAAGGATTACCTTGGCAGCCTGGAACAGGGGTTGATCCAGCAGGCGCTGGACGATGCCAACGGTATTGTTGCGCGCGCGGCTGAGCGTTTGCGCATTCGCCGTACCACCTTGGTCGAGAAAATGCGCAAGTACGGCATGAGCCGCCAGGGTGGCGAGGAGCAGGCCGAGGATTGAAGTCCGGCGCACGCCTGTGCGGGCCCTTTCGCGGGTGAACCCGCTCCCACAGGTACCGCGCAGGCCTGTAGGAGCGGGTTCTCCCGCGAAGAGACCAGCACAGGCACTGCACAAGTCTCGAACCCCGCGTTGATCCTGTGGGAGCGGGTTCACCCGCGAAGAGGCCGGCACAGGCACTGCACAAGGCTCGAACCCAGCGCCGATCCTGTGGGAGCGGGTTCACCCGCGAAGAGGCCGGCACAGGCACTGCACAAGGCTCGAATCCAGCGCCGATCCTGTGGGGGCGGGTTCACCCGCGAAGAGGCCGGCACAGGCACTGGACAAGGCTCGAACCCAGCGCCGATCCTGTGGGAGCGGGTTCACCCGCGAAGAGGCCGGCACAGTCAACCCAAATCCCCAACCCCGGCACGGCTATTGCTACACCGCTGGCAACACACCGTTTTTATGACGGTCAGCCACGCGAGAGAGCACGATGCCCCAGGCCGCCCACCTATCCCGAGCCCCCGATCCGCAGGGGCAAACCCCGGTCGAGCCGGACAGCCGCCCGGGCATCGAGCATGCCTTCGCCCTGTTCAACCAGGTGTCCAGCCAGCTCAGCCAGTCCTACAGCCTGCTCGAAGCCCGGGTCAGTGAGCTCAAGGGGGAGCTGGCCGTGGTCAGCGCCCAGCGCATCGCCGAGCTCAACGAAAAGGAACGCCTGGCCAACCGGCTGCAAAATCTGCTGGACCTGCTGCCCGGTGGGGTGATCGTGATCGATGGCCAGGGCCTGGTGCGCGAAGCCAACCCGGCCGCCTGCGACTTGCTCGGCGAGCCGCTGATCGGCCAGCTGTGGCGCCAGGTGATCGCCCGCAGCTTCGCCCCGCGCAAGGACGACGGCCATGAAGTCTCGCTGCGCGACGGCCGCCGGCTGTCCATCGCCACCCGCTCGCTGGACGCCGAACCCGGCCAGCTGGTGCTGCTCAACGACCTGACTGAAACCCGGCGCCTGCAAGACCAGCTGGCCCGCCACGAGCGGCTGTCGTCACTGGGGCGCATGGTCGCCTCGCTGGCCCATCAGATCCGTACACCGCTGTCGGCAGCCATGCTGTACGCCAGTCACCTGGCCGATCCCGAGCAGGCCCTGAGCGCGGAAACCCGCCAACGCTTCGCCGGCACTCTGAAGGAGCGCCTGCACGAGCTGGAGCACCAGGTGCGTGACATGCTGGTGTTCGCCCGTGGCGAGCTGCCGCTGGGTGACCGAATTACCCCCAAACGCCTGTTCCAGGCCTTGCAGCAAGCCGCCCAGGCGCATGTGCAAGGGCACGCCGTGCGCTGGCAGTGTGACAGCCACCTTGGCGAGCTGCTGTGCAATCGCGACACCTTGGTCGGTGCCTTGCTCAACCTGATCGAGAATGCCTTGCAAGCCAGCGATGGCCCGGCGCGGCTGAAGGTGCACCTGTTCCGCCGCGAGCACACCTTGCATTTGTGCATCAGCGACGCGGGCTGTGGCATCGACGCCGATCTGCTCGGCCGCCTGGGTGAGCCGTTCCTCACCACCAAGGCCACCGGCACCGGTCTGGGCCTGGCGGTGGTCCAGGCAGTCGTGCGGGCGCACCAGGGCGCGCTGTGCCTGCGCTCGAAAGTGGGCCGCGGCACCTGTGTACGGGTCGAGCTGCCGTTGATCGACGGGCAACCGTCGGAGGGCGTGTAATGCCAATCAAGGTGCTGCTGGTCGAGGACGACCGCGTACTGCGCCAGGCGCTGGGCGACACCCTGGAAATCGGCGGTTTCGCCTACCAGGCGGTGGGCAGTGCCGAGGAAGCGCTGGAGGCGGTGCTGGAAGAAGCCTTCAGCCTGGTGGTCAGTGATGTGAACATGCCCGGCATGGACGGGCACCAGCTGCTGGCCCAGCTGCGCCGCCAGCAACCACAGTTGCCGGTGCTGCTGATGACCGCGCACGCCGCGGTCGAGCGTGCCGTCGAGGCCATGCGCCAAGGCGCCGCCGACTACCTGGTCAAACCGTTCGAGCCCAGGGCGCTGCTCAGCCTGGTCGAGCGACATGCTGCCGGGCGGGTGGCGAACGACGAAGGCCCGGTGGCCTGCGAGCCGGCCAGTCGCCAGTTGCTGGAGCTGGCCGCCCGGGTGGCGCGCAGTGACTCCACCGTGCTGATTTCCGGTGAGTCCGGGACCGGCAAGGAAGTGCTGGCGCGCTACATTCACCAGCAGTCGCCACGGGCAGCGCAGCCCTTTGTGGCGATCAACTGCGCGGCCATCCCCGACAACATGCTCGAGGCCACGCTGTTCGGCCACGAGAAGGGCGCCTTCACTGGTGCCATTGCCGCGCAGGCGGGCAAGTTCGAGCAGGCCGAAGGCGGCACCTTGCTGCTCGACGAGATTTCGGAAATGCCCATGGCCTTGCAGGCCAAGCTGCTGCGCGTGTTGCAGGAGCGCGAGGTGGAGCGGGTAGGCGGGCGTAAGCCGATCAGCCTCGATATTCGGGTGCTGGCCACCACCAACCGTGACCTGTTCGGTGAAGTGACAGCCGGGCGTTTCCGTGAGGATCTTTACTATCGCCTGTCAGTGTTCCCCCTGGCCTGGCAGCCGCTGCGCGAGCGCCCAGGCGACATTCTGCAGCTCGCCGAACGCCTGCTGGCGCGGCATGCGGCCAAGATGAAGCATGCTCCCGTGCGCCTGTCGCCGCAGGCCCGCGCGTGCCTGCAGGCGTATGCGTGGCCGGGCAACGTGCGGGAGCTGGACAACGCCCTGCAGCGGGCGCTGATCCTGCAGCAGGGTGGGGTGATCGAGGCGGCGGATTTCTGTCTGGCAGGCGCCATTCCATTGTCGGCCGGCACCGAGCCATCACTTGAGGTGGTTGCGCAAGCCAGCGGGCTGGGTGATGACATGCGTCGCCACGAGTACCAGATGATCATCGACACCCTGCGCGCCGAGCGCGGCCGCCGCAAAGAGGCGGCCGAACGCCTCGGCATCAGCCCGCGCACCCTGCGTTACAAGCTGGCTCAGATGCGTGATGCCGGGTTTGACGTCGAGGCCAGCCTGTTCGGCTGAAGATCGAAGGGGCTGCTGCGCAGCCCATCGCCGGCAAGCCAGCTCCCACAGAGACCGCATTGGCTTGAAGCCTGCACTTTACCTGTGGGAGCCCGGCTTGCCGGCGATGGGGCGCGAAGCGGCCCTGATAAACTGGCATTCAAGGCTGGCACCTTTGTTGCTTTACGTAGGCTATCCGCCGCATGAGTGTCAAAAAAATGCGGCCGCAGGAGAGAGAAGGTCATGAGCCAAGGTGTTGAATTCAATCGTCTGATGCTGGACATGCGGGCCATGCAGGCCGATGCCATGTCGCTGCCAAAAGTCACTGCCGCGCCCGAACTGGCGCCAGGGCAGAGCAGCTTTGCAGACATGCTGGGCCAGGCCATCGGCAAGGTGCATGAGACGCAGCAGGCCTCGACCCAGCTAGCCAATGCCTTCGAGATCGGCAAGAGCGGCGTCGACCTGACCGACGTGATGATCGCTTCGCAAAAGGCCAGCGTGTCGATGCAGGCCATGACCCAGGTGCGCAACAAGCTGGTCCAGGCGTACCAGGACATCATGCAGATGCCGGTTTGAGGACGGATGTAACCCATGGCTGAAGCAGTCGTCGACAACGCCCCTGCCAAAACCGGCTCGCCGGCGGCCAAGCCGCCGCTGTTCGGCATGGCGTCCCTGGAAAACATCGCGAAGATGCCCATGCTGCGTCAGGTCGGCCTCATGGTCGGCCTGGCCGCCAGCGTGGCGATCGGCTTTGCCGTGGTGCTGTGGTCGCAACAACCCGACTACCGGCCGCTGTACGGCAGCTTGTCGGGCATGGACACCAAGCAGGTCATGGACACCCTGGCCGCTGCCGACATCCCCTACAACGTTGAACCCAATTCCGGCGCGCTGCTGGTCAAGGCCGACGACCTCTCCCGTGCGCGCCTGAAACTGGCTGCCGCCGGCGTGGCGCCGAGCGACGGCAATGTCGGTTTCGAGCTGCTCGACAAGGAGCAGGGCCTGGGCACCAGCCAGTTCATGGAAGCCACCCGCTACCGCCGCAGCCTGGAAGGCGAACTGGCGCGCACCGTGTCCAGCCTGAACAACGTCAAGGCTGCCCGCGTGCACCTGGCCATCCCGAAAAGCTCGGTGTTCGTGCGTGACGAACGCAAGCCCAGCGCCTCGGTACTGGTCGAGCTGTACCCGGGCCGTGCCCTGGAAGCCGGGCAGGTGATGGCCATCGTCAACCTGGTCGCCACCAGCGTGCCGGAGCTGGACAAGTCACAGGTCACCGTGGTCGACCAGAAGGGCACCTTGCTGTCCGAGCAGTTGCAGGATTCGGCCCTGACCGAGGCCGGCAAGCAGTACGACTACAGCCGCCGCATGGAAAGCATGCTGACCCAGCGCGTGCGCAACATCCTGCAGCCGGTACTGGGCAATGATCGCTACAAGGCCGAAGTGTCTGCCGACCTGGACTTCAGCGCTGTCGAATCGACTGCCGAGCAGTTCAACCCCGACCAGCCGGCGTTGCGCAGCGAGCAGTCGGTGGACGAGCAGCGCGCCAGCAGCCAAGGCCCGCAGGGCGTACCCGGCGCGCTGAGCAATCAGCCGCCCGGCGCTGCCTCGGCCCCGCAGACCACCGGTGGCGCGGCCACCCCGGCCGCCGCCATTCAGCCAGGTCAGCCGCTGGTGGATGCCAACGGCCAGCAGATCATGGACCCGGCCACCGGCCAGCCGATGCTCGCGCCGTACCCTGCGGACAAGCGCCAGCAAAGCACCAGAAACTTCGAGCTGGACCGTTCCATCAGCCACACCCGCCAGCAGCAGGGGCGCATGACCCGCCTGTCGGTGGCTGTGGTGGTGGACGACCAGGTCAAGATCGACCCGGCTACTGGCGACACCACTCGTGCGCCGTGGGCTGCCGAGGATCTGGCGCGCTTTACCCGCCTGGTGCAGGACGCCGTCGGCTTCGACGCCAGCCGGGGCGACAGCGTGACGGTGATCAACGTGCCGTTCGCCGTGGACCGTGGCGAAGAAATCGCCGAGATCGCCTTCTACCAGCAGCCGTGGTTCTGGGACATCGTCAAGCAGGTGCTGGGCGTGGTGTTCATCCTGGTGCTGGTGTTCGGCGTGCTGCGGCCGGTGCTTAACAACATCACAGGGGGCGGCAAGCAGGCTGCCCCGGATAGCGACATGGAGCTGGGCGGCATGATGGGGCTCGATGGCGAACTGGCCAACGATCGCGTCAGCCTGGGTGGCCCGACAAGCATTCTGCTGCCTAGCCCGAGCGAGGGTTACGAGGCACAGCTCAACGCAATCAAAGGCCTGGTGGCCGAAGACCCGGGCCGTGTTGCCCAGGTCGTGAAAGACTGGATCAACGCCGATGAGTGATAACCGAGCCGTTACCGCCAAGCTGAGCCGCGTCGACAAAGCGGCGATCCTTCTGCTCTCGCTGGGCGAGACCGATGCCGCCCAGGTGCTGCGGCACATGGGCCCCAAGGAAGTGCAGCGGGTGGGCGTGGCCATGGCGCAGATGGGCAATGTGCACCGTGACCAGGTCGAGCAGGTGATGAGCGAGTTCGTCGACATCGTCGGCGACCAGACCAGCCTGGGGGTGGGCTCGGATGCCTACATCCGCAAGATGCTCAATCAGGCGCTGGGCGAAGACAAGGCCAACGGCCTGGTCGACCGCATCCTGCTGGGCGGCAACACCAGCGGCCTGGACAGCCTGAAGTGGATGGAGCCACGCGCCGTGGCCGACGTGATCCGCTACGAGCACCCGCAGATCCAGGCCATCGTGGTGGCCTACCTGGACCCCGACCAGGCCGGTGAAGTGCTGAGCAATTTCGACCACAAGGTGCGCCTGGACATCGTCTTGCGCGTGTCGTCGCTGAACACCGTGCAGCCGGCGGCATTGAAAGAGCTGAACCAGATCCTCGAGAAGCAGTTCTCGGGCAACTCCAACGCTGCGCGCACCACCCTGGGCGGCATCAAGCGCGCCGCCGACATCATGAACTTCCTCGACAGTTCGGTGGAAGGTGCACTGATGGACGCGATCCGCGAAATCGACAGCGACCTGTCGGAGCAGATCGAAGACCTGATGTTCGTCTTCAATAACCTGGCCGATGTCGACGACCGCGGCATCCAGGCACTGCTGCGCGAAGTGTCGTCCGACGTGCTGGTGGTGTCGCTCAAGGGCGCCGACGAGCGGGTCAAGGACAAGATCTTCAAGAACATGTCCAAGCGTGCCTCGGAGCTGCTGCGCGACGACCTGGAGGCCAAGGGGCCGGTACGGGTCAGCGACGTGGAAACGGCGCAGAAGGAAATCCTCACCATCGCCCGCCGCATGGCCGAGGCCGGCGAGATCGTGCTCGGCGGCAAAGGCGCCGAGGAAATGATCTGATCCAGAGGGCGACGCGGTCCCTGTAGGAGCGGCCTTGTGTCGCGAAAGGGCTGCGAAGCAGCCCCGACTATAGCTACTGCGAAGCTGAAATCTGGGGCTGCTCCGCAGCCCTTTCGCGACACAAGGCCGCTCCTACAGGGGGCGCGTTGGTTGCTGCTGGCTTTTGAGTATCTGAAAACATGTCCACCAAAGAACATCACCCCAGCGACCTGATCCGCGCCCGCGACCTCGAAGGCGTGGACGTGTGGAGGCTGCCCAGCTTCGACCCGGAGCCCGAGTACGTACCCGAGCCAGAGCCGGAACCCGAGGTGATCGAGGAAGAAGTCGAGGAAGTGCCGCTGGAAGAAGTCCAGCCACTGACCCTGGAAGAACTCGAGGCCATCCGCCAGGAAGCCTACAACGAAGGTTTCGCCACCGGTGAGCGCGAGGGCTTCCACAGCACCCAGCTGAAGGTTCGCCAGGAAGCCGAAGAGGCCCTTAAGGCGAAGCTGGTCGGTCTTGAGCGGCTGATGGCCAACCTGATGGAGCCCATCGCCGAGCAGGACACGCAGATCGAGAAATCCCTCGTGCACCTGGTGGCGCACATGACCCGCCAGGTAATCGGCCGTGAACTGCGCAGTGACTCCAGCCAGATCACCCAGGTGCTGCGCGAAGCGCTGAAGCTGCTGCCCATGGGCGCGGACAATATCCGCATCCACCTCAACCCGCAGGATTTCGAGCTGGCCAAGGCCTTGCGCGAACGCCATGAGGAAAACTGGCGGCTGCTCGAAGACAGCGCGCTGCTGCCCGGCGGCTGTCGCATCGAGACGGCCCATAGCCGCATTGATGCCAGCATGGAAACCCGCATCGAGAAGGCCGTGGCACAACTGTTCGACCAGCTGCACGACCATTCCCTGCACCCTGCCGCGCCAGACATGGCGGTAGACCTGGATGCCCCGCTCGAGCGTTCTGTGGATGGCCCGGATGCGCCTTGAACGCACCACTTTCGGCAAGCGTCTCGGCAGCTACGCCGAAGCCATCGAGCTGCCGACCCAGCCCATTGTCGAAGGCCGCCTGCTGCGTATGGTCGGCCTCACCCTGGAAGCCGAAGGGCTGCGCGCCGCCGTAGGCAGCCGCTGCCTGGTGATCAACGACGACAGCTACCACCCGGTGCAGGTCGAGGCTGAAGTCATGGGCTTTGCCGGGCCCAAGATATTCCTGATGCCGGTCGGCAGCATCGTCGGCATCGCCCCGGGCGCCAGGGTGGTGCCGCTGGATGACGGCGGCCGGCTGCCGATGGGCATGAGCATGCTCGGCCGGGTGCTCGATGGCGCCGGCCGCGCGCTGGATGGCAAAGGCGGGATGAAGGCCGAGGACTGGGTGCCGATGGACGGCCCGGTGATCAACCCGCTCAACCGCGACCCCATCAGCAAGCCGCTGGACGTGGGTATCCGCAGCATCAATGGCCTGCTCACCGTCGGTCGTGGCCAGCGCCTGGGCCTGTTCGCCGGTACCGGGGTAGGTAAATCGGTGTTGCTGGGCATGATGACCCGCTTCACCGAAGCCGACATCATCGTGGTTGGCCTGATCGGCGAGCGCGGTCGCGAGGTGAAGGAATTCATCGAGCATATCCTCGGTGAAGAAGGCCTCAAGCGCTCGGTGGTGGTGGCGTCGCCCGCCGACGATGCGCCACTGATGCGCCTGCGTGCCGCCATGTACTGCACGCGTATTGCCGAATATTTCCGCGACAAGGGCAAGAATGTGCTGTTGCTGATGGACTCTTTGACCCGCTTTGCCCAGGCCCAGCGGGAAATTGCCTTGGCCATCGGCGAGCCGCCCGCCACCCGGGGATACCCACCGTCGGTATTCGCCAAGCTGCCCAAGCTGGTGGAGCGGGCCGGTAACGGCGAGGCGGGTGGTGGTTCGATTACTGCGTTCTACACCGTGCTGTCCGAAGGCGACGACCAGCAGGACCCGATCGCCGACTCGGCGCGGGGTGTGCTCGACGGCCACTTCGTGCTGTCGCGCCGGCTGGCCGAGGAAGGCCATTACCCGGCCATCGATATCGAGGCCTCGATCAGCCGGGTCATGCCGCAGGTGGTCGATGCCGATCATTTGCGCCAGGCGCAGAAGTTCAAGCAGTTGTGGTCGCGCCTGTCGCAAAGCCGCGACCTGATCAGCGTGGGCGCCTACGTGCCCGGCGGCGACCCGGAAACCGACCTGGCGATTGCCTTGCAATCCAGGCTGGTGGAGTTCTTGCGCCAAGGCCTGCGCGAGAACGTGGGCATGGCGCAGAGCCGCGACCAGCTGGGGGCGATCTTCTCGCCCCCGGCGGGCTGATAGGCCATGGCGCTGCCTGGGCGCGCCGCGCGCCTGGCGCCGGTGGTGGACATGGCCGAGGAGGCCGAGCGCAAGGCAGCGCAGCGCCTTGGGCATTTCCAGCAGCAGGTGACCACGGCGCAGGCCAAGCTGGCCGAACTGGAGCGTTTTCGCGAGGATTACCAATTGCAGTGGATCAACCGCGGCGGGCAGGGCGTCAATGGCAGCTGGCTGGTCAATTACCAGCGCTTCCTGGGGCAGCTGGAAACGGCCATGACCCAGCAGCGCCAGAGCCTGGTGTGGCACCAGAACAACCTCAACAACGCCCGCGGCACCTGGCAGCAGGCCTATGCCCGGGTGGAAGGTTTGCGCAAACTGGTGCAGCGCTATATGGACGAGGCCCGGCGCGCCGAAGACAAGCGCGAGCAGCGCTTGCTGGACGAGCTTTCCCAGCGCCTGCCGCGGCAGAATCACCTTTAGCCTGTACCGGCCCTATCGCCGGCAAGCCAGCTCCCACAGGAATTGCGCAGGGCTCGGGCCTT
>Ga0302347_1001833_pt1 | contig 23961 bp, 21 predicted proteins | sample PhyWR1_FD_202178 | JGI IMG/M metagenome (GOLD analysis project Ga0302347, IMG submission 202178) | Leaf surface microbial communities from wheat plants in UC Gill Tract Community Farm, Albany, California, United States - DLSL W.R1 (v2)... | ecosystem: Host-associated > Plants > Phyllosphere >...
GCAGCAGCAGGCGGTTGAGCCAGCTGTGGATCACGCCGTCGCCGGGACGCAGGGACACGCCGCCGCGGTTGCTGATGAAGGCCGGCAGTTCGCGGTGGGTCTTGACGTCGACCGACTTGGGATAGGCCGCGGTGTGGCAGAACGACTGCATGACCATGTCGGCCGAGAAGCCCAGGCAGGCCAGGTCCTTGAGCTCGTCACGCGTCATCGGGCCGGTGGTGTCTTGCGAACCCACGGTGGTCATGCGCGGTTCGCAGTAGGTACCGGGGCGCACGCCCTGGCCTTCGGGCAGACCGACAGCGCGGCCGACCATCTTCTGCGCCACCGTGAAACCGGCTTGCGTGGCGACGGGCGCCTGGGGCAGACGGAACACATTGGACGCTGGCAGGCCCAGCGACTCACGCGCCTTGGCCGTCAGCGAACGGCCGATGATCAGGTTGATGCGGCCGCCGGCGCGCACTTCATCCAGCAGCACATCGCTCTTGAGCTGGAATTCGACCACGGTCTCGCCGTCGCGCAGGATCTTGCCCTGGTAGGGGAAGATGTCGATCACGTCGCCCATTTCGAGCTTGGAGACATCGACTTCGATGGGCAGCGAGCCCGAATCTTCCTGGGTGTTGAAGAAGATGGGGGCAATCTTGCCGCCCAGCGTCACACCGCCGAAGCGCTTGTTGGGGACGAACGGGATGTCCTGGCCCGTGGCCCAGATCACCGAGTTGGTCGCCGACTTGCGCGACGAACCCGTGCCCACCACGTCGCCCACGTAGGCCACGGTGTGGCCCTTGGACTTGAGGCTTTCGATGAACTGCATGGGGCCGCGCTTGCCGTCTTCCTCGGGCACGAAGGCCGCGTCGGCACGCGTGTTCTTCAGCATGGCCAGGTAGTGCAGCGGAATGTCGGGGCGGCTCCAGGCGTCGGGCGCGGGCGACAGGTCGTCGGTATTGGTTTCGCCGGGCACCTTGAACACCGTGACAGTGATCTTCTGCGCGACTTCGGGACGGCTGGTGAACCATTCGGCTTCGGCCCAGCTCTGCATCACTTCCTGCGCCTTGACGTTGCCCGCCTTGGCCTTGGTTTCGACATCGTTGAAGAAGTCGAACATCAGCAGCGTCTTCTTCAGCGCCTGCGCGGCGACGTCGGCGACATCGGCGTCGTCGAGCAGCTCGATCAGCGGATGCACGTTGTAGCCACCGACCATGGTGCCCAGCAGCTCGGTGGCCTTGGCCTTGGAGATGAGCGCCACTTCGATGTCGCCATGCGCGACCGCCGCGAGGAACGAAGCCTTGACCTTGGCTGCGTCATCCACGCCCGGGGGAACGCGGTTCGTCAGCAGGTCCATCAGGATGACGTCTTCACCCACGGGTGGGTTCTTGATCAGCTCGATCAGTTCCGCGACCTGCTTGGCATCCAGCGGCAGGGGTGGAATGCCAAGCGCGGCGCGCTCGGCCACATGATCGCGATAGGCTTTCAACATGGTTCTCTCTCCAATGGTTTTCTAAAGTGGGGCGGCGTGCTGCCTCTCCCAGGGACGGCTTATTTGCTGCCGGTCGCCTGGTCGAACACGCTCGGGGGTGGGTTTTTCTTGATGGCTTCCGCCACCTGGAACTGCTCGGGGCTCATGCACTCGTCAGCCAGGCGCTGGCCCAGCTTCTGGTTCATGAGCATGGACTTGTTGGCAATCTGCAGCCAGACCGCGCCCGCGGCCTTGTCTTCCAGACGCACCGTGCCGGTGGACGTGGCCACGGGCACCATTTCGTACTTGAAGCCCTTGCCGTCGACCTGGAAGTGACCGGCATGCTGCTGGTGCTTGTTCACGTTGACATGTGCGCCCAGTTCACAGGCGATGCGGCCGGTGTGCACGCGCTCGGCAATCGCCAGTTCATCGGGGGTCAGTGCCAGGGCAACCGTTGCCACGCCCGCAGCGCCAGCGGCGGCGGCAGCGACTGCCGGGGCCTTGGAGCGGGACTTGGCCGGGCTTGCCTTCTTGGCCGCCGGCTTGGCGGCGGCCTTGGCCTGGGCCGCGGGCTTGGCAGCCGTCTTGGAAGTCGGGGCAGTGCCTGCGGCCAGAGCCAGTACAGGAGCCAGGAGCAGGAAGGAGGCGATGAAGGATTTCATGTGAGCTCCAGCGATCATAAAAAAGGTCAGGAAAAAGAGGATGCAGCAAACCACGGCTGCACGCTGGCAGGCAGGCTGCGCCCCGTCTGGTGCGCGCGCTCGAGCAACTGCCAGTAATAGCGGTAGCTCGCGCGGTCATGGAGCACGCCGTCGGCACTGATTGGAGCCCAGTGCACTTCGGCGGCAGACAATAGTATCTGCGCGGCCTGGTCGATTTCCGGCTGGGCCGGCGCAAAGGCCGTCAAGATGGAACGGATCTGGCCCGGATGGATACTCCACATCCGTGTATAGCCGAACTCGCGCGCGGCGCGCGACGCCGCCGCCTGCATGCGATCAGGGTCTTTGAATTCGGTGACCACGCAATGCGAGGGCACCTTGCCATGGGCATGGCAGGCAGCCGCGATCTCGAGCTTGGCGCGCACCACCAGCGGGTGCTCGAACTGGCCTTGCACGCCCATGGCCGAGCCCGGAATCGCGCCGCCATGCGCCGAGACGAAGTCCATCAGGCCGAACGAGATGCTCTGCACGCGCGGATGGGCGGCAATCTCGAAGGCGCGATAGACCGCGGCCGGCGACTCGATCAGCACATGCAGCGGCAGATGGCCGCCGGATGCGCGCTCCAGCGCCTTCTCGGCGAGCAGCACATCGTCCACGCTCTCGACCTTGGGCACCATGATGTACGACAGCCTATGGCTGGCCTCGCCGACGATGGTCGCCATGTCTTCGGCGAACGCCGGATGGTCGACCGCGTGCACGCGCGCCGCGACCCGGGCCTCGGGCGCCGACTCGCGCGCCAGCTCGGCGACCAGGCGCGCATGCGCGGCTTCATCGCCCACGGGCGCGCCGTCTTCGCAGTCGAGCGTCACATCGAACACGCAGGTGCCGAATTCCTGCGTCATTTCGGCCTGCAGCTCCAGGCTCTTGCGCATGCGCAATTCCACACCGCTGTAGTGGTCGCAGACCGGCAGGCGCTGGGTGCTGGCCTGGGCGTCGAGCAGCACGGTGGCCGGATGGGCAGGTGTCTTGACGGAAGAATCGACGGGCAAGGAGCTCATGGGGCGCGTTTCGCAACAATGAACAGGCGGGGAAACGCCAGCAGGCGCAGGCCGTCGGCACGCGGGCTGTAGGCCAGCGCCACGCGGCGCTCGTATTCTTCAAGAAAGGCGCTTTGCAGTGCTTCGGGCAGCGGGTCGACGAACGACTTCAGGCCCGTGCTGCGCAGCCACTGCACGATGGCCCGGGCATCGGCCATGGGGTGCTGGTAAACGGTGTGCCAGACATCGACCTGGCGGGCCAGCGGCGCGAGCAGGTCGTAATAGTCATGGATGCCCAGAATGGCACGGCCGGCGGCCACCTTTGCGTCTATGTGCGGCGCAAACTGCGGCAAGGCGGCAACCTCGCGCATCAGCAGATGCGAAGGCTCGGTGAAATTGTCCGGCATCTGGACGGCAAGTACGCCGCCCGGAGCCAGGGCCGCGAAAAGACGCGGAAACAGCTGCGCATGCCCGCCCACCCATTGGAGCGCGGCATTCGCGTAAATCAAATCGGGCGCCTGCGAAGGCGCCCAATCGGCGATGTCTGCCTGGTCGAATGCCAGGTCGGGAAGCCGCTCGCGCGCTTGCAGCAGCATCGCGGCGGAATTGTCCACACCCAGGACATGCGCCTGGGGGAAACGCTGAACCAGCAGCTCGGTGGAATTGCCGGGCCCGCAGCCCAGGTCCACCACGCGGGTGGGACCGGTATGCTCCACCCGGGCCAGCAGCTCGCTGGCCGGGCGGGTGCGCTCCTGCGCAAAGCGCAGGTAGAGTGCGGGGTTCCAGTCGGCCATCGGGCTGCGCGGCTTTCTTTACAGCAGGTGCTTGACGCCGTCTTGCTCGCCTTGCAGCTCGGCCAGCGTCTTGTTGATGCCTTCTTGCGAGAAGGCATCGATTTCCAGGCCTTCGACGATCTTGTATTCGCCGTTTTCGGTGGTCACGGGGAAGCCGAAGACCACGCCGGCAGGAATGCCATATTCGCCGTTCGAAGGCACGCCCATCGTGACCCATTCGCCGTTCGAGCCCAGGGCCCAGTCGCGCATGTGGTCGATGGCGGCGTTGGCGGCCGAAGCAGCCGACGACAGGCCGCGTGCGGCGATGATCGCTGCGCCGCGCTTGCCGACCGTGGGCAGGAACACGTTGGCGTTCCATTCCTGGTCGTTGATCATTTCCTTGACCGACTTGCCGTCGACCGTGGCGAAACGGTAGTCAGCGTACATCGTGGGCGAGTGGTTGCCCCACACCGTGAGCTTGCGGATGTCGCCCACCTTGAAGCCGGCCTTGGCCGCGAGCTGCGAAGCCGCACGGTTGTGGTCCAGGCGCAGCATGGCGGTGAAGTTCTTTGCCGGCAGATCGGGCGCCGACTTCATGGCGATGTAGGCGTTGGTGTTGGCGGGGTTGCCGACGACCAGCACCTTGACGTTGCGCGAAGCAACAGCGTTCAGGGCCTTGCCCTGGGCCGTGAAGATCTGGGCGTTGGCGGCCAGCAGATCGGCACGTTCCATGCCTGGGCCACGGGGACGTGCGCCGACCAGCAGGGCGTAGTCGGTGTCCTTGAAGGCTTGCAGGGGGTCGGAATGGGCTTCGATGCCGGCCAGCAGCGGGAAAGCGCAGTCTTCCAGCTCCATGATCACGCCCTTGAGCGCGTTCTGGGCCTTTTCGTCGGGAATTTCCAGGAGTTGCAGAATGACGGGCTGATCCTTGCCCAGCATTTCGCCAGATGCGATGCGAAACAGCAGCGCGTATCCGATTTGACCAGCAGCGCCAGTGACGGCGACGCGAACAGGTGCTTTGCTCATAGTGATGACTCCAGAAACAGAAAAAATGGTGGGCGCATCTTGCACCAGCCTCTGTTGTCCAGCCAAGCCTGTGCCCCCGCAAACAGCCTGCAAGTGTACTCGCGATTTTGCCCGCCGGTCAATTTGTCTTATGTCTTATATAAGATATGATAGGCCCGCTGTGCAATGTGCGCCACGACGCGTCGCCGGGCGCCCACCATTCCACAAAACAACATGTCTTCCTCTCCAACCACCACCTCTGACACGCCCGTGGCGCCAGCCGCGCCGGGCCCGGCTTTCAGCCCCCTCTACCAGCAGATCAAGGGGCTGATCCTGCAGAGCCTGGAGGCCGGAGAATGGCGCCCCGGCGAGCTCATTCCCAGCGAAATGGAGCTGGCCGCGCGCTTTCGCGTGAGCCAGGGCACGGTGCGCAAGGCCATTGACGAGCTGGCCGCCGAAAACCTCGTGATGCGCCGCCAGGGCAAGGGCACGTTTGTTGCCACCCACGCGGCCCAGCAGGTCCAGTACCGTTTTCTCAAGCTGCAGCCCGACACCGGCGACCAGCGCGAGGAAGGCCGGGCCCAGCGCCAGATCATCGAATGCAAGCGCGTGCGCGCCCCCGCCGAGATTGCGCGCCTGCTGGCGCTGCGCAGCGGCGACGCCGTGATGCAGGTGCGCCGCGTGCTGGCCTTTGTCGGCACGCCGACCATTCTGGAAGACATCTGGCTGCCAGGCCAGGCCTTCAAGGGCCTCACGGCCGAGCAGATCGGCGCCTACCAGGGCCCGACCTATGCGATGTTCGAGCTGGATTACGGCGTGCGCATGGTGCGCGCCGACGAGAAAATCCGCGCAGTTTTACCCGACGCCGAGCAGGCAGAACTGCTCCATGTAAGTACTTCTACACCATTGCTCAGCGTCGAGCGTGTAGCCTACACTTACAACGATGTTCCGATGGAGTTACGGCGCGGGCTCTACCGCACCGATACCCACCACTACCGTAATGCCTTGAATTAAGCCGTTAATTCATGAGCCAAGCGGCAGCAAACCAACGCAATTGGAGAAATAGCAGCATCGAGCGGGTCCTCGCTGCTGCATTGCAATAGAATTTTGCGGCGATCGCCTTGCCCGATTACGAAGCAGTTACCACCCACGAAAGCGCATGACATGACAGAGTTAGCCAAAAAGCGGCCAGAGTTCCGCAACATCAACCTACTCAAGGACGTCCCCACCTACCGCATGCCCGCGGCGGCCGTGGTGTCGATCTTGCACCGCATCAGCGGCATCATCATGTTCGTGCTGCTGCCGTTCATCGTCTGGATGCTGGACCGCTCGCTGACCTCGGAAATCTCCTTTGACGCTTTCACCGCGGTGTTCCGCGCGGGCGCTGGCTTTGTTCCCGGCTGGTTCTTCAAGCTGATGGTGCTGGCGCTGATCTGGGCCTACCTGCATCACTTCATCGCCGGCCTGCGCCACCTGTGGATGGACCTGAGCCATTCGTCGGTGAACAAGGAATTCGGTCGCAAGTCCGCCGTCACCGTGCTGGTGATCAGCGTCGCCCTCGCCCTGGTGCTGGGCGCCAAGCTGTTCGGCCTGTACTGATCCGCCCCGCACACTGAACAAGAAGGAATACCCATGTCCGTGAATTACGGCTCCAAGCGCACCGTTGTCGGTGCCCACTACGGTCTGCGCGACTGGCTCGTCCAGCGCGGCACCGCAGTCATCATGACCCTGTTCACCATCGCGCTGCTGGCGCAGGTGATCTTCTCCAGGGGCGCCATCGGTTACGACCTGTGGGCCGGCATCTTTGCCGCCCAGTGGATGAAGGGCCTGACCTTCGCCACGGTCATCGCGCTGGCCTGGCACGTCTGGGTCGGCATGCGCAACGTCTGGATGGACTATGTCCCGGCCGTGCTCCTGCGCCTGGTGCTGCAGGTCCTGACGCTGGCCTGGCTGTTCGCCTGCACCGCCTGGGCTTTCCAGGTGCTGTGGCGCATGTAATCAGGCAAACGGTCTCCACGATTGAAGGTTAAGAATGAGCTATACCAAAGCAAAAATCACCAAGCGCAAGTTTGACGTCGTCATCGTCGGCGCTGGCGGCTCCGGCATGCGTGCCGCGCTGGAACTGTCGCGCGCCGGCCTGAACGTGGCCTCGCTGTCCAAGGTGTTCCCCACGCGTTCGCACACCGTGGCCGCCCAGGGTGGCGTGTCGGCTTCGCTGGGCAACATGTCCGAAGACAACTGGCACTATCACTTCTACGACACCATCAAGGGCTCCGACTGGCTCGGCGACCAGGATGCGATCGAGTTCATGTGCCGTGAAGCCCCCAAGGTGGTCTACGAGCTCGAACACTTCGGCATGCCGTTCGACCGCAACCCCGACGGCACCATCTACCAGCGTCCGTTCGGCGGCCACACCGCCAACTACGGCGAAAAGCCCGTGCAGCGCGCCTGCGCCGCGGCCGACCGTACCGGCCACGCCATGCTGCACACGCTGTACCAGCAGAACGTCAAGGCCAAGACCAACTTCTTCGTCGAGTGGATGGCGCTGGACCTGATCCGCAATGAAGCCGGCGATGTCGTCGGCGTCACCGCGCTGGAACTCGAGACCGGCGACCTGTATGAGCTGCAGGCCAAGGCCGTGCTGCTGGCAACGGGTGGCGCAGGCCGCATCTTCGCGGCTTCGACCAACGCCTTCATCAACACCGGCGACGGCCTGGGCATGGCGGCACGCGCCGGCATTCCGCTGCAGGACATGGAGTTCTGGCAGTTCCACCCCACCGGCGTGGCCGGCGCGGGCGTGCTGCTGACCGAAGGCTGCCGCGGCGAAGGCGCGATCTTGCTGAACAGCGAAGGCGAGCGCTTCATGGAGCGCTATGCGCCCACCTTGAAGGATCTGGCACCGCGTGACTTCGTGTCGCGTTCCATGGACCAGGAAATCAAGGAAGGCCGTGGCTGTGGTCCGAACAAGGACTACGTGATGCTCAAGCTGAGCCACCTGGGTGCGGACACCATCCACAAGCGCCTGCCTTCGGTCTATGAAATCGGCGTCAACTTCGCCAACGTCGACATCACCAAGGAAGACATTCCCGTGGTGCCGACCATCCACTACCAGATGGGTGGCATTCCCACCAACATCAATGGCCAGGTCGTGGTGCACGACGGCCAGTCCAACCAGGTCGTCAACGGTCTGTACGCCGTGGGCGAATGCTCCTGCGTGTCGGTGCACGGCGCCAACCGCCTGGGCACCAACTCGCTGCTCGACCTGCTGGTCTTCGGCAAGGCCGCCGGCCGCCACATCGTCGACTTCGTGCGCAACGGTGTCGAACACCAGCCCATGCCGGCCGACGGCGCCGACCGCACCCTGGCGCGCCTCAACCAGCTGCAGGAATCGACCGCCGGCACCTATGCCCAGGACGTCGCCGGCAACATCCGCACCACCATGCAGCAGCACGCTGGCGTGTTCCGCACGCAAAAGAGCATGGACGAAGGCGTCGTGAAGATCAACGCCATCCGCGACACCGTGGCTGCCGTGACCCTCAAGGACAAGTCCATGGTCTGGAACACGGCGCGCATGGAAGCGCTGGAAGTCGACAACCTGATCGAAGTCGCTCAGGCCACGATGACTTCGGCCGCCGCCCGCACCGAGTGCCGTGGCGCCCACACCGTGTACGACTACGAACACGATGCCGACCACCCCGAGTTCCCACTGGGTCGCAACGACAAGGAATGGCTCAAGCACACCCTGTGGCACAGCGCTGGCAACTCGCTCAGCTACAAGCCCGTGAACCTCAAGCCCCTGACGGTGGACAGCGTGCCTCCCAAGGTCCGCACGTTCTGATCGCCCCGCAGCCCGACGAGAAAAAAATCATGAAGCGCAAATTCCAAATCTACCGCTACGATCCGGACAAGGACGCCAAGCCCTACATGCAGACCGTGGAAGTCGAACTCGACGGCCAGGAACGCATGCTGCTCGACGCACTGGTCAAACTCAAGGAACAGGATCCTTCGATCTCGTTCCGCCGCTCGTGCCGCGAAGGCGTCTGCGGCTCGGATGCGATGAACATCAACGGCAAGAACGGTCTGGCCTGCCTGACCAACATGAACACCTTGCCCGGTACCATCGTTCTGAAGCCCCTGCCCGGCCTGCCGGTCATCCGCGATCTGATCGTGGACATGACGCAGTTCTTCAAGCAGTACCACTCGATCAAGCCGTACCTGATCACCGAGACCATCACGCCCGAGAAGGAGCGTCTGCAGTCGCCCGAAGAGCGTGAAGAGCTCAACGGCCTGTACGAGTGCATTCTGTGCGCGAGCTGCTCGACCAGCTGCCCCTCGTTCTGGTGGAATCCCGACAAGTTCGTCGGCCCCGCAGGTCTGCTGCAGGCCTACCGCTTCATCGCCGACAGCCGCGACGAAGCCACGGGCGCGCGCCTGGACAACCTCGAAGATCCTTACCGCCTGTTCCGCTGCCACACCATCATGAACTGCGTGGACGTGTGCCCCAAGCACCTGAACCCCACGAAGGCGATTGGCAAGATCAAGGAACTGATGGTGCGCCGCGCCATCTGATGAACATGACGAACACTCTGCTCGATGAACGCGAACGCAACCTGCTTCAGTGGCGCAGCCGCCGGGGCCTGGTCGAGAACGATATCTTCATCGGGCAGTTCTTCGCCACCTACGGAGACCAGCTGACGCGCAGACACGCAGCTGGCCTGTCTGCCCTGATGGACTTGGCAGACAACGACCTTCTGGACCTGTTCCTTGCGCGCAAGGAACCCGAAGGCGCACTCGACACAGAAGAAATCAAAGAAGTGCTGGAACTGGTGCGCAAGCGCCAGCCCGGATCACTTTCACATGTAGGCTAGGCAAACTAGAGAAGGAAGTTGGAAATGAAACTCGCCGATAACAAAGCAACACTGTCGTTCACGAATGGCAGCCCCAGCGTTGAGTTGCCCGTGTACCAGGGCAACATTGGCCCGGACGTGATTGATATTCGCAAGTTGTACGGCCAGACGGGCATGTTCACGTATGACCCCGGCTTCCTCTCGACGGCAGCCTGCCAGTCGGCAATCACCTACATCGACGGCGACAAGGGCGAGCTGCTGTACCGCGGCTACCCCATCGAGCAACTCGCGAAGAACTGCGACTACCTCGAAACCTGTTACCTGCTGCTGTACGGTGAACTGCCCAACGAAACCGAAAAAGCCGATTTCGTCGAGCGCGTGACCAAGCACACCATGGTCAACGAGCAGATGCAGTTCTTCCTGCGTGGCTTCCGCCGCGATGCCCACCCCATGGCCGTCCTGACGGGTCTGGTCGGCGGCATGTCGGCGTTCTACCACGACAGCACGGACATCAACAATCCCGAGCACCGCGAAATCGCTGCCATCCGCCTGATCGCCAAGATGCCTACCCTGGTGTCGATGGCATACAAGTACGGCACGGGCCAGCCCTACATGTACCCCAAGAACGACCTGTCGTACTCCGGCAACTTCTTGCGCATGATGTTCGGCAACCCCTGCGAAGAGTACGTGGTCAACCCCGTGCTCGAGCGCGCCCTGGACCGCATCTTCATCCTGCACGCAGACCACGAGCAGAACGCTTCGACTTCGACCGTGCGCCTGTGCGGTTCGTCGGGCACCAACCCGTTTGCCGCGATCTCGGCCGGCGTGGCCTGCCTCTGGGGCCCTGCCCACGGCGGCGCCAACGAAGCCTGCCTGAACATGCTCGAACAGATCCAGGCCAACGGCGGCATCGCCAAGGTCGGCGAGTTCATGGAACAGGTCAAGGACAAGTCGTCGGGCGTGAAGCTGATGGGCTTTGGCCACCGCGTCTACAAGAACTACGACCCCCGCGCCACGCTGATGCAGGAAACCTGCAATGAAGTGCTGGCCGAACTGGGCCTGGAAAACGACCCGCTGTTCGCACTGGCCAAGGCCGTCGAGAAGATCGCCCTGGAAGACGACTACTTCGTGCAGCGCAAGCTCTACCCGAACGTCGACTTCTACTCCGGCATCGTGCAGCGCGCGATGGGCATTCCCGTGAACATCTTCACCGGCGTGTTCGCCCTGGCCCGCACCGTCGGCTGGATCGCCCAGCTGAACGAACAAATGGCCGACCCCGAGTACAAGATCGGCCGTCCCCGCCAGCTGTTCACCGGCTCGCAGCACCGCACCGTCAAGCCTATCGGCCAGCGTTGATTGCCGGCGGCTCAGGCCGCCTGCCACGACAGCCCGCAGATGCCTTCCGGCCCTGCGGGCTTTTTTGCGTCTGGCCGGTTCAGCGACTCTGCCCGCCAAACCGCTCGCGATAGGCCACGGGCGTGATGCCCATATGCCGCACGAACAGATGGCGCAGCGCCTGCTCCGAGCCCAGGCCCACGCGCGCGGCAACGGTCTTGAGCGGCAGGTGGCCCGGCGCCTGCAGCAGCAGCTTGGCGCCCTCGAGCCGCGCGGTCTCGACAAAGGCCGAGGGGGTCTGCCCGGTCTCCTGCTGGAACACGCGGCGCAGGTGGCGCTCGCTCATTGACGCCTGCGCGGCCAGCACTTCCAGGCCCAGCGGTTCGGCGAGGTTTGCCAGCACGAAGTCCTGCACGGCCTTGACTGCGCCCGTCTGCACGGCCTGGCTGGCCAACTGCACGCTGAATTGCGACTGGCCGCCCGGGCGCTTGAGGTACATCACCAGATCGCGCGCCACGTCGAGCGCCAGCGCATGGCCGAAGTCTTCCTCGACCACGGCCAGCGCGAGATCGATGCCGGCCGTGACGCCGGCAGAAGTCCAGAGGTGGCCGTCGCGCACATAGATCGCGTCGGCATCGACATCGACCGCGGGGTAGCGCTGCTGCAGCAGCGCGGCAACGCTCCAGTGGGTGGCGGCGCGCCGGCCGTCGAGCAGGCCGGCGGCGGCCAGAAAGAAGCTGCCCGAACACAGGGCAATGACACGCGGCACGCGCGGCGCAATGCGCGCCGTCCAGGCCACGAGTTCGCTGTGGGCATCGACGGTCTCGGTGATCTGGCGCGAGCCCACGAGCAGCACCGTGCAACCCGGTGCGGCTTCGGCCTCGGCCAGGCTCAGCGTGGCGTCCAGCGCCATCAGCGTGTCGGAGCGCACGGCGCCGCGCGCGCTGGCGACCACGCGCACCGCATAGCCCGCGGGCCGGCCCTTGAGCGCCAGGTGCACATTGGCATAGTCGAACACCGACATCGGGCCAATCGCTTCCAGCGCCTTGAAGCCGGGGTAGACCAGGATGTCGACGCGGTGCGCGCCGGCATGCGGCAAATGGGGAGTGGGAGCTGTGGAGTCCATGGGGAAGGAAGAAGGTCGGGCGGGCGCCGACCCGCGGGATGCGGACAAAGCAGGCCGCTTGTCGGCCATGGCGCTTTGCAGGGCCTGGGCCCTGTCCTAAAGTCGCGCCACTTTGCAATGCCGGCTGACTCGGCATTGTCACCTACCTCAAGGACTCCCCATGAAAACCAAAGCCGCTGTCGCCTGGAAGGCCGGACACCCCCTGACCATAGAGACCGTGGACCTCGAAGGCCCGAAGTTCGGCGAAGTGCTGGTCGAGATCAAGGCCACGGGCATCTGCCACACCGACTACTACACGCTGTCGGGCGCCGACCCCGAAGGCCTGTTCCCGGCCATCCTGGGCCATGAAGGCGCGGGCGTGGTGGTCGATGTAGGCCCGGGCGTGACCGGGCTCAAGAAGGGCGACCATGTGATTCCGCTGTACACCGCCGAATGCCGCCAGTGCAAGTTCTGCCTGTCACGCAAGACCAATCTGTGCCAGGCGGTGCGCGCCACCCAGGGCAAGGGCCTGATGCCCAACGGCACGAGCCGCTTCAGCATCGATGGTCAGCCCATACTGCACTACATGGGCACGTCGACATTCTCCAACTACACCGTGGTTCCGGAAATCGCGCTGGCAAAAATCCGCGAGGACGCGCCGTTCGACAAGGTCTGCTACATAGGCTGCGGCGTGACCACAGGGCTGGGCGCGGTGCTGTTCACGGCCAAGGTCGAAGCCGGCGCGAATGTGGTGGTGTTCGGCCTGGGCGGAATCGGCCTGAACGTGATCCAGGGCGCGAAGATGGTGGGTGCGGACAAGATCATCGGCGTCGACATCAACCCCGAGCGCCAGGAAATGGCGCGCAAGTTCGGCATGACGCATTTCGTCAATCCCAAGGAAGTCGACAACGTGGTCGATGCCATCGTGCAGCTGACCGACGGCGGCGCCGACTACAGCTTCGAATGCATAGGCAACACCCAGGTGATGCGCCAGGCGCTCGAATGCACGCACAAGGGCTGGGGCCAGAGCATCATCATCGGCGTGGCCGAAGCCGGCGCCGAGATCTCCACGCGCCCCTTCCAGCTGGTCACGGGCCGCGAATGGAAAGGCTCGGCCTTCGGCGGCGCGCGCGGGCGCACCGATGTGCCGAAGATCGTCGACTGGTACATGGAAGGCAAGATCAATATCGATGATCTGATCACCCACCATCTGAAGCTGGACGACATCAACCACGGTTTCGAGTTGATGAAAACGGGCGAGTCGATTCGGTCGGTTGTAGTGTATTGAGAGCAGGCACGACCTCGAAACCCCGTTCGTCCTGATCCTGAGCTTGTCGAAGGATCGAAGGATGAACGGCCTGCGCTCGAAACATGACGACTGCGCATTCGTGGTTAGACGCAGGCTGCAAGAAAACCTACCACCCTCACCCGTGTCAAACTCCACGGGCCGTATTTTTCTGGAGAGAACCCCGCATGCCCGATGCCCTCGAATTGCTTAGCGCCCATGCCGCCTTTGGCGGTGCCCAGCGTTTTTACCGCCATGCCTCGAACGAGATCGGCCTGCCGATGAAGTTCTCGGTCTACCTGCCGCCCAAGGCCGTGGCCGGAGAGAAGGTGGCGGCCCTGGTCTATCTGGCCGGCCTCACCTGCACCGAGGAAACCTTCATGACCAAGGCCGGCGCCCAGCGCCTGGCCGCGGAACTGGGCCTGGCGCTGATCGCGCCCGACACCAGCCCGCGCGGCGCCAACCTGCCCGGCGAAGCCGAGAGCTGGGACTTCGGCGTGGGCGCGGGCTTCTATCTCGACGCCACGACCCGTCCCTGGGGCCTGCACTGGCGCATGGAAAGCTATCTGATCGAGGAGCTGCTGCCACTGCTGGGCCGCAAGCTGCCCATTGACCTGGAGCGCGTGGGCGTCTTCGGCCATTCGATGGGTGGCCATGGCGCGCTGACGCTGGCCCTGCGCCATCCAGGCACCTTCAAGAGCGTCTCGGCGTTCGCGCCGATTGCCAACCCCACGCAATGCGCCTGGGGCCGCAAGGCCTTCACCGGCTACCTGGGCGAAGACGAGACAAGCTGGGCCGCGCATGACGCGAGCCTGCTGATGGCCGCGCAGAAGTCCGCGCCCTACCCCGCCGGCATTCTTGTCGACCAGGGTCTGGCCGACAAGTTCCTGATGGAAAAGCAGCTGCTGCCCGAAGCCTTCGAAGCCGCCTGCGCCCAGGCCGGCCAGCCGCTGACGCTGCGCCGCCAGCCCGGCTATGACCACGGCTACTACTTCATACAGACCTTCATTGACGACCATTTGCGCCACCACGCTGCGCAGTTGAAGGGCTGAACGCCGGCCCGGCACGGGCCGTCAATTCGCACCAAAATAGTGCGGGATTGATGCGTCATCTACAGTGGAGCGTTAGTCTTCAGCAAGGTACCCCCCATGTCGCGCAAACCGCAGATCATTCTTTCGTCCCTCGATCTCGATCGCATCGAAGCCTTGCTGGCGGCCATTCCCGCGTCCGTTTTTCCGGGCAAGGCCGATCTGGAAGCCGAACTCGACCGCGCCGACGTGGTCGAGCCGGCGCAGATGCCGCCCAACGTGGTGACCATGAACTCCACCGTGCAGTTCGAGATCCTCGAAACGCGCCAGGACTTCCGCCTGACCCTGGTCTATCCGCGCGACATCGACGGCAGCGCCGATCGCGTCTCCATCTTCGCGCCCGTGGGCAGCGCGCTGCTGGGCCTGTCGGTGGGCGACGAACTTGCCTGGCCAGGCCCCGGCGGCAAGACCATGACGGTGCGCGTGACCGGCATCATCTATCAGCCTGAAAGCGCGGGCGAACTGCACCGCTGAGCGGCGGCCCCTGTTGCGGGCCTCACACAGGAGGCGCAGGAAAATGAGAAGCATTCTCAACGGTCGATATAATCGGCCGCTTCATGCCTGCGTCCGCCTCCTCCACCCACACCCTGCTTGCCGCGTTTGAAACCCATTACGCGGAGTTGATTCGCTATATCGCGCGGCGCACCGGCAATGTCGAGGAAGCGCGCGGCCTGGCGCACGATACCTGGCTGCGCATTGCCGAGCGCCAGTCCGATGGCGACACCGCTGCCACGGACCCGCGGGCCTACCTGTTTACCATCTCGCACAACGTGGCGATGAACCATCTGCGGCGCGGCCACTGGATGGCTGGCTACCTCGCGGAATGCGAGCAGATCGATGCCGGCGCGCCCGCGCAGATGCCCGACGTGGCCGACAGCGCGATGTACCGGCAGGCTTTGGCCGTGGTCGAGAAAACGCTGGCCGGACTGAGCCCGCGTATGCGCGACACCTATCTCGCCAATGGCCTGCATGGCGAAAAGCAGGCCGACATCGCGGCCCGGCTGGGAGTTTCGCTCAACACGGTGGAACGCGACATCGCCCAGGCCGCGCGCTGCATCGAGGATGCGCTGCATGCCTGGCGCAACACGCGCGCCCCGGCGCGTGCCGCCAGCAGCGCAGGCCGGCGCAAGTCGCTGGCCGCGCTGCTTGGCGTGTTTGCCGTGGGCGTCAGCGGCACGGCCGCGTGGCATCACCTGCAGCGCGAAGCCCTGCGTTTCCAGACCGCGCTGGCCACCGTGCGCGGCCGCCAGTTGCAGCGCGGCCTGCCCGACGGCTCCGAGCTCACGCTCGATGCATCGAGCCGCGTCGAAGTCGATTACACCGCCGAGCGCCGGCTGGTGCGGCTGCTCGACGGCGCGGCGTTCTTCGCCGTGCAGCGCGATACAGACCGGCCTTTCATCGTCGAGGCGCGCGGCGTGCAGGTCACCGTGCTGGGCACGCGTTTCGGCGTCGAGATCGACGGCGGACAAGGCGTGCTGGTACAGGTCGAATCGGGCCGGGTGCGCGTGGACACCGGTGGCCAGACCGACGAACTGACCGCAGGCCAGAGCCTGCGCGCGTCCGAAGGCCGGCTGCGGCGCAACGCCATCGAGCGGCCCGCCGCCTGGCGCCATGGCGAACTGCAATTCCATGACATGCCGCTGGCCGATGCGCTGGCGCGCGTGCAGAGGTATTCGACAACCCGCCTGAGCGCCACCCCTGCGGCCGGACGGCTGCGCATCAGCGGCGAACTGCGCGTGGCCGATGCCGGCGACTGGCTGGCCTCGCTGCCGCGCGTTCTGCCGGTGCGGTTGAAGACACTGGCCGACGGCGGCGTGGAAGTCACGGCAAGGTAATTGAAAAAAGTTTTCAGGGTTTTCGCGGCTCGCGGGTCTTACAGGTAGTGAACGCATAACCTACCAACCAGGACCTTCGCCATGCAGAAGAAATTTCCCCCGCGCCGCAGCCCGCTGGCGCGCGCCGCCATCGGCCTTGGCCTCGCGCTGGCCATCCAGTCCGCGCTGGCGCAAGACCTCTCCTTTGACATCGCGGCCCAGCCCCTGCCCGCGGCGCTGTCCGTATTTGCGCGCCAGACCGGCTTGCAACTGGCCTTTCCGCCCGAGCTGGTGCAGGGCAAGCAGGGCCACGCCGTGGCAGGCGCGCGCGATGTGCGCAGCGCGCTCAATGAATTGCTTTCGGGCACGGGCCTGCAGGGGGATATACAGGGCAAGACGCTGGTGATCCAGCCGGTGCCGGCGTCGTCCGCCACCACGCTGGCGACCGTCACCGTGGCCGCCAGGGCAGATGGCCGCGCCATCAGTGAAGGCAGCCAGTCATACGCGGCGCGGGGCGCCACCATAGGCAAGATGGAGCTGGCGCTCAAGGAGATTCCCCAGTCGGTCAGCGTGGTGACGCGCCAGCGCATGGATGACCAGAACCTGACCACCCTCGGCGAACTGCTGGACCACACCACGGGCATCACCACGCTGCAGACCCCCGCCGGCGGCAAATCGTTTGCCGCGCGCGGCTTCAACCTCAACACCGTGCAGTACGACGGCGTGCCCTTGTCGCGCCAGCGCTATTCCTCGGCCAGCCACCTGGCGGTCGGCACCGCATTTCTCGACCGCGTCGAAGTGCTGCGCGGAGCGCAGGGCCTGCTTGAAGGCGCGGGCAGCCCCGGCGGTGCGGTCAATCTGGTGCGCAAACGTGGCACCGACGAAAAGCAGGTCCTGTTCACCGGCCGCGCCGGTTCCTGGAACCACTACGGCGGGCAGCTCGATGTAGCCGGTCCGCTGAACGAAGAGCGCACATTGCGCGGCCGCGCAGTCGTTGATTACGACGACCAGCATTCGTACGTGGACATCAAGAAGGAACGCAATCTGGGCCTCTATGCGGCGCTCGACTATGACCTCTCGCGTGACACCACCATCGGTGTCGGTTTCTCCGCCACGCAGGTGCGGGCGACGCCCTTCTTCTGGGGAGTGCCGCGATACAGCAACCGGGCCGACCTGGGCCTGGACCGCTCGACCTTCCTGGGCGCGCGCTGGAACCGCTGGACCCAGGACGAGAAAACCATCTTCTTCGACCTGGAACACCGCTTCAACGACGACTGGCGCCTGAAGGTCGCTGCCATCCATATCGAAGAGGAGAACTACCAGAAGTACATGGTGGGCTTTGGCGCGGTGAACCCGACGACGCGGCTGGGCACGCGCGGCATGACCTACGAGATGGACAATACCAACCGGCACAGCGGCATCGATGCCAACCTGCAGGGCCGTTTCGAAGCCTGGGGCCTGCGCCACAGCCTGACCGTGGGCGCCAACGCCTCGCGCCTGACGTCGCGCACCGCGCAGAGCGTCTTGAGCAATGTCAGCTCCATCGATGTATTTGCGCCCAACCCCGATGTCGCAGAGCCCAGCGCCGCCGCCATGGCCGCAGCCGGTGTCGCGCTGACGGGCTATGACCCGATCACGCAGCGCGGCGCCTATGGCGTGCTGCGCACGCGGCTCAATGAGCAGCTGACCCTGGTGCTGGGCGCGCGTGCCAGCTGGTATGACTATGAATACCGGTCCGGCGCCAACCTGGCCAATGTATCGGCCAGCAAGGAGAGCGGCAAGATCACGCCCTATGGGGGACTGATTTATGCGCTAGGCCCGCAGTGGTCGGTGTATGCGAGCTACGCCGATATCTTCAATCCGCAGACGGCGCGCACCGTCGAAGGCGCTGCGCTCAAGCCCGAAGTCGGCGCGAACTACGAAGCCGGCGTCAAGGGTGAGCTGCTTGATGGCGCGCTCAACGCGTCGCTGGCCGTGTTCCGCCTGGACCAGAGCCATCGCGCGGTCACCGACTACGACGCCGGCGAAACCGCCTGCGGCGGCGACTACTGCTACCGCGCGGCGGGCAAGGTCCGCAGCCAGGGTCTGGAAGCCGAGGTGAATGGCAGCCTCACCCCCAACTGGAAGCTCTACGCCGGCTACACCTACCAGGACTTGAAGTACCGTACCGACGCCGTCAACGCCGGCAAGCGCTTCAACCCCGAAATCCCTCAGCACATCCTGCGGCTGTGGTCCGACTACCGACTGCCGGGCGACTGGAAGAATCTGAGCCTGGGCGGCGGCGTCAACCTGCAGACGGGGACCTACTCTTCCAACTACAACCAGCGCCAGGGCGGATATGCGTTGTGGAATGCCCGCCTGGCCTACCGCATCAACCCTACCTGGACGGCAGCCGTCAACGTGACCAACCTGTTCAACAAGACCTACTACTCACGCTTCCTGGACGGCAATACCTACGGCAATTACTACGGCACGCCACGCAGCGTGCTGGTGACGGCGCAGGCGCGGTTCTGAGCGCTGGCAGCGGGCGATTCACGGGAGGGGCACTGCCCCTCCATTCACATCCAGGCCGTCACCCAGGTCATCAGCATGCCCGTGCCCACCAGGCTGGCCTGCCAGCGCAGCGCGTCCTGCCAGCTGGGCATGTGGCGCTCGACGCGCAGGTACAGCACACGGCCCGTGGCCAGCGACAGCGCGAACGCGGCCCACAGTCCCACGAGATTGATGACCAGCGAATCGGGCCAGAACCAGGTCACCACCGCATTGACCAGCAGGCACACGGGGAAGTGCACCAGGAACACCGAATACGACATCTGGCCCAGCTGCTGCAGCCGCGCGGGTCCCGACATGCTGTAGAGCCTGGGGCTGCGCATCACCGCCACCAGGGCCAGCGCCGTGGCGCCGGCCAGCGCAATGCGCGTGCGCCATTCGAGCCACAGCGCAATGCCCAGCAGCAGCGCCATCAGCGCGCTCCAGGCCCAGGGCCGCGCCGCGCGCACTGCCCAGAAAGCCATCATGCCCAGGCCATAGGCGCCAAAGAAGTAGACCGCCCAGTTGTCGAAATCGGCGTCGCGGTTGAAGCCCCACAGCGAGGCCGCGGCCAGCAGCACCACCACGGCCTGGCCTACCGTAGGCCGGGCCGGCGTTGCGGCATCCGGCACGCTGCTGAACCAGCGGCTCATGGCAAACAGCAGCGCCGTCAGCGCAAACAGCTGGAAATCGATGGACACATACCAGACGCCGGCCGACAGCGACTCCTCGCCGACGATGCCCTGCAGCAGCAGCGCATGCGCGAGCAGCTGGAACAGGCCTGGCGCGGCCGACATCGAGACATGGTCGAACCATGGCCTTATCAAGGTGGAGATCAGCACCGCGAGCACCAGGGCCACGGCCAGCGGCACGACCAGGCGCACGAAGCGCCGCGCGATCTGCGGCAGCACCTGGCTGTGGCGTGCCAGTCCCGTGGGCGCGAGGCTGGCCGCGGCCAGGTAGCCGGCGAGCACCAGAAACAGCTGCACGGCCATGCGCGCGTCCTGATCGAGCCATTCGATCAACGCGGGCAGCAGGGGCTCCACCACATCGGCCATGGGGCCGTAGAACGCCAGGTGGTGCCAGACAATGGCGGCGCAGGCCAGGCCCTTGGTGCAGTCGATGACTGCATTGCGCGAGGCAGGTGACGAGGAAGACATAGACAAAAAATGGAGCGCGAGACGGTGCCAACCTACAACTGTGACAGCGGCTGCGTGGCTGAATGGGCGAAGGCCCAAAACATGCAGGCGGTATTCTGCGCTTTTCCGGCATTTGCTGCTGGCACCGCTGCAGGACGCGCGCTCAATGACCCTACTCAGTTATTTCGAAGTTCCAGTAGGTACTGAAAAGCCAGTCAACAAAGGGACAATGCCTTCATGACGCAAAGCACTCCTCTTCCTGAACTCAACCGCCAATTCATTTCTCACTTTGGCGAGATGGGCAGTCGCTGGGGCATCAACCGCACGGTGGGCCAGATCTACGCGCTGCTGTTTCTTTCGCCCGTGGCGCTCAATGCCGACCAGATCGCCGAAGCCCTGGCCTTCTCGCGCTCGAACGTGAGCATGGGCCTCAAGGAACTGCAGTCCTGGCGGCTGGTGCACCTGCGTCACCATCCGGGCGACAGGCGCGAATACTTCGATGCGCCGCAGGATGTCTGGGAAATCTTCCGCCTGCTGGCCGAAGAGCGCCGGCGCCGCGAGATCGAACCCACGCAGTCGATGCTGCGCGCCGCGCTGCTCGAAGAGCCGGCCAGCGACGACGAGCGCTATGCGCAGGAACGCATGCGCGACATGCACGAACTCATAGACCGGCTGATGACCTGGTTTGATGAAATCCAGCGCCTGTCGCCCGACACCGCCAAGCAGCTGATGGGCATGGGCGCGGCCGTGACGCGGGTGCTTGAATTCAAGGACCGTTTGACCGGCAAGGGCAGCGCCCAGCGCGCCGCCCAGGAGCGCCTGCCTCCCGGCGCGCCCTGAGCCGCGCCTAGCCCAGGGCCAGACGCGCGCGCGCCGCCTGGTATTCGCTGCGCAGCTGCGCCACGCGTTCGGCCACGCTGGTCACGGCGTTGATCGTGCCAATGCCCTGGCCGCAGCCCCAGATGTCCTTCCAGGCCTTGGTCGATGCGCCGCCGAAGTTCATCTTGCTCGGGTCCGACTCGGGCAGGTTTTCCGGGTCCAGCCCGGCCGCGCGGATCGACGGCGCGAGGTAGTTGCCGTGCACGCCCGTGAACAGGTTGCTGTAGACGATGTCATCCGAGTTGCCCTCGACAATCGCCTGCTTGTAGGCGTCGCTGGCACGCGCTTCATGGGTGGCGATAAATGCCGAGCCGATATAGCCGAAGTCCGCGCCCATGGCCTGGGCCGCAAGCACCGCGCCGCCCGAGGCAATCGCGCCCGAGAGCGCCAGCGGGCCGTCGAACCACTGGCGGATTTCCTGCACCAGCGCAAACGGGCTCTTGCCGCCCGCATGGCCGCCCGCACCCGCGGCCACGGCCACCAGGCCGTCTGCGCCCTTTTCAATCGCCTTGTGCGCGAACTTGTTGTTGATGATGTCGTGCAGCACCACGCCGCCCCAGCCGTGCACCGCCTGGTTCACATCCTCGCGCGCGCCCAGCGAGGTGATCACGATGGGCACGCGAAAACGCGCGCAGACTTCCATGTCGTGCTCGAGCCGGTCGTTGCTCTTGTGCACGATCTGGTTGATGGCAAAGGGCGCGGCCGGACGGTCGGGGTGGGCACGGTTGTACGCATCGAGCGTTTCGGTGATCTCGGCCAGCCAGTCCTCGAGCTGGGCCGCGGGCCTGGCATTGAGCGCGGGCATGGAGCCGACGACGCCGGCCTTGCACTGCTCGATCACCATCTGCGGATTGCTGATGATGAACAGCGGCGAGGCAATCACCGGCAGTGACAGGCCCTGCAGTGCCTTGGGAAGTTGCGACATGTTTGTCTCCTGTGTTTCTTCTTAGAAGTCGTCGATGGCCAGCGCCATCACGCTGTCGGCGCCCTGCACCACGCTGTCGCACAGCGCCGTGACCTTGACCAGCACATGCTCGGCATAGAACTGGGCAGTAGCGATCTTCGCGCGCAGGAAGCGGTTGTGCTGTCCCGTCGGCAACAGTTGCTCGGCGACCCACAGCGCGCGGCCCAGCTGCCAGCCGGCCATCAGATTGCCGGCCAGCATCAGATAGGGCACGCTGCCCGCATAGGCGGCGTTGGGCTGCTGCTTGGCGTTGGCCAGCATGAAGTCGACGACTTCGAGAAACGCCTGGCGCGCGAGCTTCAATTGGCGCGCGACCGACAGTGCGGCGGGCGTGCCGCAGGACTGCAGCTGCTGCTCGGTTTCCTCGATCTGCGCGGCGAATGTGCGCGCCACCTGGCCGCCGTCGCGCAGCGTCTTGCGGCCCACGAAATCGTTGGCCTGGATCGCGGTCGTGCCTTCGTAGATGGTCAGGATCTTGGCATCGCGGTAATGCTGGGCGGCGCCGGTTTCCTCGATGAAGCCCATGCCGCCATGCACCTGCACGCCCAGTCCCGTGACTTCCTGGGCCATCTCGGTGCTGTAGCCCTTGACCAGCGGCACCATGAATTCATAGAGCGCCGCGTGGTGGGCGCGCTGGGCGGCGTCGGGATGGTGATGCGCCAGATCGTAGGAAGCCGCGGCCGTGCTGGCCATCGCGCGACAGCCTTCGGTCGTGGCGCGCATCACCATCAGCATGCGGCGCACGTCGGGGTGGTGGATGATGGTCGCGCTGGCCTTGACGCTGCCGTCGACGGGACGGCTTTGCACCCGCTCCTTGGCAAACGCCGCGGCCTGCTGGTAGGCGCGGTCGGCAATCGCTATGCCCTGCACGCCCACGGCGTAGCGCGCGGCATTCATCATGATGAACATGTACTCGAGGCCGCGGTTCTCCTCGCCCACGAGGTAGCCGATGGCGCCCGCGCCCGCGCTGTCGGCAACGCTGCCCTGGATGCCATCGCCGAACTGCAGCACGGCCGTGGGCGAGGCCTTGATGCCCAGCTTGTGCTCGATGGACACGCATTGCACGTCGTTGCGCGCTCCCAGGCTGCCGTCCGGCTGCACCAGGAATTTCGGCACGACAAACAGGCTGATGCCCTTGACGCCTTCGGGCGCGCCCTGCACGCGCGCCAGCACCAGATGGACGATGTTCTCGGCCATGTCGTGCTCACCGTAGGTGATGAAGATCTTGGTGCCGAAGACCTTGTAGCTGCCGCCTTCCTGGGGCTCGGCGCGGGTGCGCACCAGCGCCAGGTCGGAGCCCGCCTGGGGTTCGGTCAGGTTCATGGTGCCGGTCCACTCACCGGTCACGAGCTTCTCGAGATAGCTGGCCTTGAGTTCGTCGCTGCCGGCCGTGAGCAGCGCTTCGATCGCGCCATCGGTCAGCAGCGGGCACAGCGCAAAGCTCAGGTTGGCGGCGTTGAGCATTTCGACACAGGCCGCGCCAATGGTCTTGGGCAGGCCCTGGCCGCCGAAATCCTGCGGGTGCTGCAGCCCTTGCCAGCCGCCTTCGGCGTATTGGCGAAACGCCTCCTTGAAGCCTTCGCTGGTCGTGACCACACCGTCTTTCCAGCTCGAAGGCGCGATGTCGGCCGGGCGGTTCAGCGGCGCGACCACGCCTTGCGCGAACTTCGCGCATTCCTCGAGCACCGCCTGCGCAGTGTCGAGACCGGCTTCCTCGAATCCCGGCAATTGAGCGACCTGGTCGATTCCGGCCAGGTGCTCCATGTTGAACAACATGTCTTGAAGAGGTGCTACGTAGCTCATGGAATTTCCTTTCGATGCCCGGACTTGCTTACTGGCTGATGCGTCCCGAGGCGCTGACAATGGACAGATCGACAAAGCGCGAACCGAACTGCGACTCGGGCTTGAACGTCACCCAGTAACCGCCAAGGTCATGGGCACTGAAATTGCGCAGGGTGGCAGTGACTTTTTCGCGGCTGACGGACTGGGCGCGGCGCAAGGCTTCGGCGACCACCTTGGCATTGACATAGCCTTCCATCATCGCGTAGC